>Ga0153916_10000074_pt1 | contig 56711 bp, 40 predicted proteins | sample Opewatmetagenome_FD_109642 | JGI IMG/M metagenome (GOLD analysis project Ga0153916, IMG submission 109642) | Freshwater wetland microbial communities from Ohio, USA - Open water 3 Core 3 Depth 4 metaG | ecosystem: Environmental > Aquatic > Freshwater > Wetlands | place: USA: Ohio, Lake Erie...
CCACCTTTAGACAAGCCTGCAACCATGATGCCTGTAAGTGCTACAACAGGGCCAACCGAAAGGTCGATGCCTCCGGTCAGGATAACAACCAGCATGCCCAGGCTGAGCAACCCATTAGTCACCGCTTGCCGTAGTAGATTGCTCAAATTTCGTTGGGTGAAGAAGACATCTGACATCGAAGCGGTGATGACTACGAGGATGATAAAGGCAGCGATGAAAGCATAGTCCACCCAGTGGCGTTTGCGTTGAGTGCTGGTATTACCGAGCAGCATCTTCCGCCATCCAATCACCGCTTTAAATGGATTCGTAGGTGTTGTTTTATTATCCGTGGTCATTGAATAACTCCCGATGCTGAGGCTAGCAACTTCTCTTCATTGGCCTGAGCACGAGCGAACTCTCCCACCAGGTGACCCTCCCGCATGACCAGAGCTCGATCGCTCATCCCGAGAATTTCTGGCAGCTCCGATGAGATCAACAGGATGCCCATCCCATCACGCGCCAGATCGTTGATAATGTGATAAATCTCAACTTTGGTGGCCACATCCACGCCGCGTGTGGGCTCATCCAGGATCAACACACGCGCCTGTGTCATCAGCCACTTTGCGAGCACCAGTTTCTGCTGGTTCCCTCCACTCAGGTGGCTTGCTAATCGGTCGAGTAGCGGTGGACGTACATCAAGTTCCTGTATCTTCTGCTGCACCATAGCTGCCTGTTTTCCTCGATCGATCACACCCCACCGGGAAAGGTTCGGGTATGAAGCTAGGCTGGCATTGTCACGTATCGTGCAGTTCATCACCAGGCCATCGCGCTTCCGATCCTCGGTGAGCAAGGCAATCCCCGCCAATACCGCTTGCCGGGGCGACTTGTGATAGATCGGTTTACTGTTAAGCAGGATTTCCCCTGCAGTGATTGGTTCAGCGCCAAAGATACAGCGCGCTACCTGAGTCCGCCCACTCCCAACTAAGCCGAACATCCCTAGGATTTCGCCTCGCTTCAATGAGAACGAGATATCCGAAAACTCCCCCTCCTTGGAAAGGTTCCTCACTTCTAGGGCCACCTCTGCTTTTGGCGGGGTTCGGACCGGGAATATCTCTCCGAGAGACCGGCCAACCATCATCTTGATCAGTTGGTTCTGATCCGACTCCTGAGGTTTTACAGTACCAACCAGCTGACCATCCTTGAGCACAGTGATCCTATCGGCAATTTCGAATACCTCATCTAGACGGTGGGATATATATAAGATGAGTGTTTTTTCTTGCTTAACCTGGCGCATTAAAGCGAACAAACGCGTCAATTCCTCTTGCGAAAGGACGGCCGATGGTTCATCCAGAATCAAGATTCTCCGCCGATTGGCTACGGCTTTGGCAATCTCCACCATCTGCTGATGCGAGACGCTCAGTTGACGAACGGTCTGGCGCACGTTAATGCCTATAAATCCGATTGAACTCAGAATCTCTTCCGCTTGGTGATAGGCTTTGGTCCAGTCCACTATCCCCCGCACACGGATAGATGGCATCTGCCCCAATAGAATATTTTCGGCTACGGTCAGGTGTGGGACCAGGCTGAACTCCTGATAGACAGCATAGATTCCCAAGCGCCGAGCGCGGAGAGGCGTTCCAAGTTCGATACGTTCACCATCCAGTAGAATCTCACCTGCATCTCTCGGTAATGCCCCAGATAGGATCTTGACTAAGGTCGATTTTCCCGCTCCGTTCTCGCCGGAGATGGCGTGAACCTCGCCTATTGCGCCAGAAAAATCGACATTACGAAGAGCCTGGGTTCCGTCGAAACTCTTGCTTATGCCTCTCATTTTCAAGAAATCGGTATCACCCATCCCCAAATTCCTAATCCTTGCTGGCAGGTGAAAAGGCATTATGCACAATAATGGTTTTTTGATCGGTCATCTCATCCAGGGTGTCATGCACCCCTTCTCGACCATGCCCGCTCATCTTGATCCCGCCAAAAGGCAGTGTTTCCACCCGCAGGGCAGACGACCAATTAACGATCACACCACCCGCCTCCAATCGGTAGGCAATATCGAGTGCTTTATTGATATCTTGAGTAAAGACTGCCGATTGTAGACCATATGGCGAATCGTTAGCCATGCGGATGGCATCGTCAATTGAAGTGAATGCCACCAATGGCGCCACAGGTCCAAATACCTCTTCCTTGAACATTTTCATATCAGTTTTGACATTGGTCAGTACCGTCGGTTCCATAAAGGCGTTGTGGCGGTGACCACCGGTCATCAATTTGGCGCCGGCTTTGATTGCACCATTGACATAAGCTTCCACTTCAACCGCAGCTTGTTCAGTGATCAATGGACCTACATCCGTGTCCTCCTCCAGCTGGTCGCCCACTTTAAGTGCTTTGGCTTTTTGGGTCAATAGGTCAGTAAATCGGTCGTAGATCGGGGCTTCTACGAAGATGCGTTTTACCGCACAGCAAATCTGTCCATTTCCACGTGCCAGCCGGCCCAGGACGACGGCCTCAGCCGCTTTCTCCAGGTCGCAGTCAGCCAGGATGATCAGGGCATCGTTCCCGCCCAGCTCCATGTGCACTTTCTTCAGGTTCTCCGCTGCCAGCTGGGCAATCCGTACGCCCACTTCTGTGCTGCCTGTAACGGTGACCAATTGAATATATTTGGAACGTGCGAGATAATCTCCAATTACCGCGCCCGGACCGGTGATCATCTGGTGGGCCCCGCTTGGTAGTCCGCAATGTTCCATCAGCTCGGCGATTTTCAGCAAGGCGAGCGGGCAGGCGCTGGGAGGCTTGGAGATTACCGCATTGCCTGCCGCCAGGGCTGAGGCTGCTTTATGACCCCATAGCTCAACCGGGTAGTTAAAGGGGACAATAGCCGCCACCACGCCCAGGGGCTGGCGGATGGTGATGGCAAAATGGCGTTCGTTCCCCCTGACTGCGTCGACCGGCATGACCCGTCCAAAAATACGCTTGGCTTCCTCGGCGAAGTTTCTGAAAATGCTAGCCGTCACAGCCACCTCAGCCCGGGTTTGAGTGATGGGTTTGCCGTTCTCCTGGGCCAGCAGCCTGCCCAGCTCCGCCACCCGTTCGTCAATGGCTTGTGCAATCCGGGTCAGGATCTCGTATCGCTGCAGGGCGGTTAGCTGGCGCATCGCCTGCTTACCTCGCTGAGCGGTGTTCACAGCGCGTTCCACATCCTGAAGGGTGGCTTTGGGCACCTTATCGATCTCCACCCCCGTGCCGGGGTTGCGAATGGAAATCCATGTCCCGTCACCCGCCTCAACCCACTGGTCATCAATGAACATTTTCATATCCGTCCTCCGTCGAAAGGTATTTACGATTTCAATGAAATGATCGCAGAATCGCTCTGCTTATGTTGTGAAGATTACTCCTTTAGGCTGGGAGCAAAGCCTCTGTACCTGGATACCATCTGGGTTGCCTCACAAACCAGCGCTCCCAGCTCTATGCATCGTTCGGGCGCCATGCGCTCGCGCGGGGCAGAGATGCTGATCGCTGCGATGGGTGTGGCGGTGTAATCGATGATGGGGGCACCCACGCAGCGTATGCCCGGCTCGTTTTCCTCGTTATCGATGGCGAAGCCGCGTGCGTGGATCAGGTCAAGCTCCGCTTTGAGCTCCTCGGGCGAAGTGATCGAATTGGGTGTGCGGTGGATCAGTGGCTGGCTTAAAACCAGCTGCAGTTGTTCCGCTTTACTGAATGCCAGGATGGCTTTTCCCAGGGCAGTGCAATACATGGGCAGGCGGGCGCCGATGTGGGAGAACATTCCCAGGGCATGTGTGCTTTCCACCTTGGCGATGTACACAACTTCGGTACCAGATGGCACAGCCAGATGGATGGTTTCGCCGGTTCTTTCTGCCAGGTCTTTCAGCACCATCTGGGTTTCATTGCGCAGGTCACTTTTTGTCAGGAAGGCCCCCGCCAGCTCGATCACCTTGACGCCCAGCGAGAAACGGTCACCATTCTTGCGTTTTGCCAGACCCAGCTCCTGCAGGGTTGCCAGGTAGCGGTGGGTGGAGCTTTTTGGCATACCAATCAGAGCTGAGAGCTCAGCCAGGCTTATCCCATCCTCAGCTTTGGAGGCCAGGATGTCCAATATGCCAATGGCTTTGGCCACCGTTGAAGATACCGAGGCGCGTTGAGGTCCACCCTGGGCAGGGTGGTGCCTGGCATGAGGTGCGGTGCCTTTTTTTCTTGCAGGTGAGGCAGGCATGCTGATTTCGTTTATTGCCCGATGATTGAATAGGATGTAAAGATCTGGACGATGATGAATGGATGAGGAGCCCAATTCGTCCCACTATTTAGCACGCTATTCCATATTTTAGCACGCTGAGGATTGGGTGTCAATAAGGAAATTCATTGGGGGGTAACTTGGGGCTACGAAACCCAATAGTTTAATCTCTTGTAGAGGAGGGTCTATGACCCTCCCATTGTATTTGAATACGTTCGTTTTTCAAAATATCAAGGAGCGTACCCTGGCAAGCGCCTGCACCGAGCGAAGTGAGGGGATGCAAGCGGCTCGTGCGCGCGAGCTTGTGGCCGGGATCGCCTGCAGTGAGGTACGAGCTGCTGATCCTGGTCTTTCTGTGTGATCTCGATCACCTTGCCTTTTCTGGCGTAGGCGCACAATATATTGTGCCCCCTTCCGCCTGTAACCATTCCTCCTTGATTTTTTAAATATGATGAGATGCCGAATTCGTGTATACTTTAAACCATGCCGCATGTGGTGGCATTGTTAGAGACGAGGCAACGCTAAATACCCTGTCTCCATCTCAAAAATATTCTCAAGCTTAATCTCAACCCACAGAAAGGAGCTAGCCAATGTCAGTCGCACGGGTCACTGAAATTAAAGCCTCTTCCACCAAGAGTTTCGATGATGCACTCAAGGAAGGAGTTGCACGCGCCCATAAGACGCTTAAGAACGTCAGGGGTGCCTGGATCGAGAACCAGGAAGTCGTCATCGATGCGAATGGACAGATCACCGAATATCGCGTCCAGATGAAGGTAACCTTTATTCTCGAAGACTGAACAGAAAATCCGCATCTTGTATTAGGTCTCAGGGTTATCAATACCAAGCAAATAGCCCTGGCAAGCGCGCCGAAGCCTCGCGCAGTTGAGGACGTTCCCTGTCCGAAACATCGCGAGTGGATTGTACGAGCGATGCATAAGTATGCCGCTTCCTGGAGAGCTGGGGTTGCCCTCGCTCGCCAGCTCGCCCGGCCGCTGAGGTTAGCTGCACCAATGGAACTTACATTTTTGATCTAAGGAGGAACAAGATGAAACTATCTGCACCGAAGAATATTACCTGGTTCGTAGCTCTGGCGCTGGCGGTACTCGGACTGCTCGGTAAGCTAGGTGTGATCGCGGCACTCGCCAAGTATGATTTCTGGCTTGCCCTGGTTGCTGCCGCGCTCATGCTGTTAGCCACCTTCGTTAAAGGTCTGTAATTCGTACCGAATAATGGGCTGCTTCGCCTTCATGACCTGGGACGCGGCAGCTCCGTGGTTTATGGGGTGATTTTTCTATTTAATGATTAAAGTTCCAATTTCAGTAGCGGAACACCCCCGCGATGTCGATTAAAACGCCGTTGGTAACGATACGGCTGAAAAGGTGCGCAAAATAAACGCCCTCCAGCGCCAAACCCGCACGGCGGGTTTCCCTCTTCGTGGTGGGTACTGTGCAACCGTCTTTTGGTTGCGCTTTGTCCGTTTTGATCTTATACCGGGCGTGACCCGCCCTCTCTTTTGTGCGAGCGCATCACCGATTATTTGCTGGGAAATAAAATTAACAACCGCAGATGGACGCGGTCAAAAAGTATTGATGCAGATGTTAATCTCACAATCATCTGCAGTCCTCTGCGTATATCTGCGGTTTCCGTTTTATGCCTTCACCAATGCCGGCGCGAGGATGGTGTAGCCGAGCTGCTTGAATAGGGAGACCCCGTCTTCCACGCTCCACCAATCAGTGATCTTGCCGCCCTGGATGCGCACGAAACCGAATTCAGCCCACACCGCAGTGCGACCATAACGAACATTGTGCCCCTGGTTCTCTGCGTGGTAAGCCACCAGGTCACCGGCTTCTATCACATTCTCCAGGTGGGCTTTTAGGTCGGGCCAATCTTTGAAGAACTCACGATTGCCGGCTTCAACGAGCTTGTAGGGAAATTCGAAGCCCTGCACAAGTCCGCGCACGATCTTGATTTCTTTTTCTTCTTTTCCCCGTCGCACCACCACGGTGAGCGAGCTGCCTATCACGCCCAGACCCCATATACCCGGGCGCAGCTCCTCAAAGGTCTTCCAGGTGCGTTCACCGTCGACGACACGCACGATCTCATCGCCCACCATCAGTTTGCCCTCTGCCGGGCTGCCTGGTTTTACGATCTGAATGATAAGCTTAACACCGCTGGTATCGTCGGAACTCACCCCCATGCCAACGTAGGGTGAGCCGTGGCCGATATATTTTTCGCTTAAATACTTGGGGATAAGGTCCAGGCGTTTCTGGTTGACCACCTCATCGAAGAAACCACGTAAAATACTGCTATTGCTTTGTGCCATATTGCGCTCCTTATGAAGAATAATCCACGGTTATTGAATACCGATGGCTGATATGGATATACAATATTGGCGGGGAGCCTGGGAATACCGCGTTTGTGCAGATTTGGACAAATGAGATAATATTTGATTATAATCCGTATTGCTGGTGCAGTCAATGTGCGAAGGTAGCTGCTATGCGGTGCGGCACGAAAATGGGTGGTAAATTCTATGACTACGAGGTGTTATTCCCGCAGGAATCAAATCCTTTCTGTAGTTGAGGACGTTCCCTGCCAAACGCCGCAGCCTCGCGCAGTTGAGGAAGTTCCCTGTCCGAAACATCGCGAGTGAATTGTACGAGCGATGCATAATAAAGCGCCACGCAGCAACAAGGGTGATATTTACCCGAAGTGTCGCCAGCGTTTTTTGCGAGCGATAGCGGCTTTTCCCGAAGCATCAAGGAGCGATTTATTCGACGCAGCATCGAGGGCGATCATCGTTCTTTGATGCCCGCAGCCTCGCGACCGAACTACGGGAGCGAGGGAGAACGTTCTTCGCGAGCGCTTGCCCCGAGCATAGTGAGGGGATGAAGAATGCTCTGTATGAGCGATGCATAAGCAAGCGGCCCTATCAAACTGGTTTACTCTGTATCGACCCATATTATCTCCTTTAAGAAATTAATCACATACTCTTCAAGCTGCAAAAGCGTGGCTGGCCTTAATTACTTCATACTCATATTGTTTTACAAGCAAGTTATATTCCAGGAAATTCACTCTATCCTTAAGGTCATGTAAAGCTCTATACTCGAGTTTGCTTTTGAACTCCTTCCTTCTACTTTCATGGGAGACGATTACCATACGTGCGTTAAAGTCCTGTAGATCGAAGAATTTCAGCAGAGAGTTTTGAATATCCGTGGAGAATTCAACTTCAAAGAAGCTATCTGGCATCTGGCGGTTGTTGAACCAGATCACATCGATTGTGCTACTTTTTCTGACGAGAAAATCATAGCTGAATTGGGGAATTTCATGTAATGATCGTAGTTCGCCAAGATTTTGTTTCACGAACAGCTTGTTCTTATCCTGGTTTGGTACAAAGGTTGTAAGACCTCTTAGATTACCGATGACGACCAGCATGCCTTGATAAAATGTGTGATTTTGTTCGATTTCCTTATGCGATTCTTTCTCGTGCTCAGTTAGACCAAGTCGTTTTTTATGTGTTTGTAGAGCCCATAGACCAGGTCTCACTCTAAATATTTCCGGGCGTGTCTGCACGATTCTTCGTATTGATGCAAATGGAGTTTTTGTCCCCCAGCTGCAATCTGTGATTTTCATTGTCTCGATATAAAGATCGGCAAGGGTTGCTTGTCCGCCAAGGGTATCCAATGCTTGAATTACAGCCTCATATTGTTTCACTTTTTGAACCTACTGTTAAAATTAGCTAGTATATTTCTTTGTTTTCCAGCTTCTTAAATTATATGGGGACTTGCTAAGTCTATGAAGAATTTCATTTCGGTATTATTTCTTTAAATTCTTCTAGAAGTTTAGTATTCAATCTAGATGATTGACCAATTGTATATTTAATCGTCTTGTTATTTCGTACGTCGAAAGGTAGATTTTCCAATGGAGTAGAACATATCTGAATAGTTGGACGTTCAAGTGCTTCTGCATATCCTAATTCATAAAGTACATTCGGTTTAGATTCGGAAAGGTCAGCAACTACAGCTATTGATGATTTTATAAGTTTCTTAATTGTATTTACAATATCACCACTGTATGATTCTTGATCTACTCTTTTAGCATCAAATCCAGCTTTTATAGCAGCTGATTGAATTGCGATTACGAAAGTATCATCGTACTTATCTATATAGGGCATTGCAACGAATATAAATCCTTTAGGCTTGGGTATAACTTTAGTCGGTGGTCTACTCTCAGATTTTGGTTTTTTAATTTTTATTTTACCTATCAGCTCCGGTATTTCATCAAGAGAGATAACATAAGAGTTCTTTATACTTTCGAAAGATCCTGGCATCACTATGAAGGCATTATCAGCTCCAGAGGCCTTTTTGTAAAGTTTTGCCAAATTGCTGGCCCTTTTCTGATTTTGAATAGTCGGTTCCCAAGTCTTTATTTCTATAACAGATGTCGTGTTTGTAGGTGAAACAACGAATATGTCAGCACGCGAATTTCCTACAATCACATCCTTTTGAATATTTAGTCCCCTTTTTTGCAATTCAATACCCAATTTTTGAATAATTTCCCAATCCATTTTTCCCATAACAATACCTCCGATTAATCCAAATTTGAAGGCAACGTTTGTATTCAGCCAAGTTTAGTACGACTCGGTTTGCAAAGCTTGTTATCGATATGTAACCCGCTAAACTGTATCATCTGGTTTACCTTAGCATATACTGCTACAAGAATGGTATATACATGGTAAAGTTAGATTTAATAAATGTTTATAATGCGTAATAATATGACAATTTTAGTGTTGCAGAATCTGTCGAATCGTCATCCAAGTCGGTCGGTAATTATTCCAGAAACGTAGGCTAGGTATCTGAATACCACAACTATCGAATATGTTATTAGGTACATGATGTTGTCTCTTTGAATTCCATCCATAAAGACTGCATTCGAACCATATAGGTTTAGCAAAGGAACTCACTCATTTCTTCAAAGCCAGAATTTTGGTTATTACATTCTCAAGAGTAATGCTTTTAAGTCCACATTTTTGTGCTTCTTGAAGGATTGTGGTAATGATATTTGGATTCTTTATAGCATGCTTTTTCTTCTGGATACCAAATTTGTTTTGGCATTCCTGAAGCCAAAGGGAGAATTCCTTCTCCCCAATCTCATCACACAAAGTGGTCTCCAAATTATTCTCGAAACAGGTAAATCTATCATGAACCAGACAAGGCCAATCTGACTCTGGATGGTTCATAAGTCTGAGAAGACGATGATTATCCTCTGGCTTAGCGTCTGATTCACCTTTATCGCCATCCCAAATTATATAAACCGGGATACCCAATTGTTGAAATATTACTGTCGGGCGATCTAAACTTGTTTTACCTCCACACGGGATCACTGAGAATCCATTACTCTCCAAATCATTTCCCAAAGCTGTAGCAATACCAAGTATCGCTGCTCGGTCATCTTCACCTTCTACCAATACAACAACATTTGCAAAAAATCCTTCGCTCATCCAAGGAGTCATAATGGCTTGAAGGCGAGGTATTAAGGTTACTCTAGTGTATCGTTGCCCAGGTCTACCATCTGCAATCCATAAAGACTCCGCGACATGGTCAAGATTTGTGCTAACAATTTTCGTTATCTTTGGTTTGTCTACACCGTTTGATATTTTTCGGAACAATCTAATTTGATCTATTCGATCAATGCCCACGAACAAAGGTGAATGTGTTGCATAGATTACTTGAGTCCTTTCTGCAACACCGGGAATTCTTCCGGATGCAAGATTGAGGAATATTTTAGCAAGATGGCGCTGCCTATTTGGGTGTTGATATAACTCTGGTTCTTCTATACCTAATATGAGATCAGGTAATCGTGGCTCTTGTATTTCTTGCTGTTTATTTTGGTTTACAGCAACCGCTGGCGCGGTTTGAGCCAATGCAAGATGTTGCAATATAGTCAAGATAAATGCCCTTTGCAGACCATGCCCAGTCCGAACAACCGTCGATGAATAGCCATCCTCAATTAATTTGACATCTGCTTGTGGTAGAGGTATTGTTAACTCAGATGTGGGGAGCCAATTCAATTCGACACTTACATCGGAATCAGGTACGTATGTTTTTAATGTTCCTGTCATTCTATTGGCAAGTGTGGTTAATTCATTTCGGCTGGCTGGATCTATTATCTTTGTATATTGTTCTTGGGTTTCTTGCTTGAACTTCTTTAGATCCTCATTAGTTGCTAAAGTATTGCGGACAACTAAATCCATCAACTCTGTAAGGACGGACCCACGCCCTTCAGAGCTATCATCATATGCGTCTCGCACAGCTGGTATGAATAAGAAACGCGTAAACTTACCAAGATAACCTTGTGCAACTTCCTTGAATCCGAAAAATTGGCCGTCATCTCTCTGTCGAGTGCATAGGTCAGAGTGATCCGCCTCCCATTGTTTTAAATTATCTTGCACTGCTCCTAATGTTGACCATTCCGGGAGTGAATCTATATCTGGCAGTGCTCTAATTCTCTCGTATTCATCCTTTGCTGTCTTACCTCGGTCCTTGATATCCAATGCATTACGGATCGCCTGAAACAAGGGATTTTGGAGTGACGCTCCGTGATACTTCCAGGCTAATTTCCCATTATCCAAGACAAACACACGTTCGACTGTTAGCATGTCGCCTTCCATGTAGCTGGAGAATAATTCTTTGGCTTCTGGAGAGAGATCTTTAAATGTGACTGAAATCACGATCTCGACTGTTATATCTTGATTGTAGAAATCGTCTGGATCAATTTTCGGAGTGGGTTCATAGAATAATTCCAATCCTCTAAGAAAAGAGGATTTTCCAGATCCATTCGCTCCAACAAGTGCAGTCAGATTCTCGCAATTTAGTGTTTCATCGAGAATGGAACGAAAATTTATTAAATGAAAAGAATCTATAATCATTTTTATGTCTCGAAGTAAAGTTAAATTAAATGCAACACATAACTATCTTCTATACTACAATCAAAAACTCATATCATGTATGAAAATAATTCAAATATTATTAGCTGGCAACAACTAATGGGATGTGTGTTATCCTAAATTTTTTCTTCGTTTTGTACTTCCACTACTGTTACAGTTTGTGCTTGTAATTCAAGCCTTTCAATCCTAGGTAAAGCATGACCTATGATGCCTTTCATGTCTCCATACATTCCGGCTATACCTTGAACTGCTTTATAAATATGCTTTTCTCTTTCTGCCCAAACCCCTTCCATTGCTCGTCGCTCATCTTCAAGGTTATTTCGCAGTGTACTTATTGATTCTACGATCGCTTCGACTCTTTGCTTAAATTCTATTCCTGATAGGTAAGCATATAGATTTTCAATTTTTATATCTTTACCAACTGAAGCAAGTTTTGCATTTGCTACCTCGATCAATCCAATCCTCAAAACCGAGGCAAGCCCAATCGCGTATAAGAATTCCGTCACCCATATTTCATCTTTTTGGTCAAAATGGACAATTCCTTGAGGCATTGTTCTTGTAGCCAAGATAGCAAGGTCGGCTTTAATTGTCCTTAAATCATCTCTTAATTTGGTCAGCCAATTATCACTCCATCGCCTTGCATTTTTTGATTCCCAAATGATTGTGCCACAATAAGCCCCAGACTTTGTGAATACTTTCTGCACAACATCCGCTCCTTTAATACCTTTCGCCACGGGTTCTATTTGGTCATCGGGGAAATTAACTTTAAGTAAATTCTCGAGTTCTAATTCCGCGACTTCTCCCTGGATTTGTTGCGATCCTTGCTCTGCCTTTTGTTTTAACAAATTTATTTCCTGTTTTAGGCCACTGAGTTGCTTGTCTTTTTCAAGCTCTTTCATACGATATTCTTCGGTCACTCTTTCGGTTATTTTTTGTTCTTGTTTTTTTGCCTCTTCATCTACTTTTTTTATTATTTCTAATTCCATCGTCTTTTGTCTATATTCAAGCTCACGTTGCTGCTTACGCAGTTCCAATTCTTGTTGGCACATTTTGTCGAGCATCTCAACTTTTTCTTTCACTTGTTCACGTAAGTCATTTATTTCTAGGGAGTGTTTATCTTCAAATTCGCTCTTTATCCTTTCCATCTCCATTCTCATTTTCTCTTGAAATTTAGCAGTTTCTTCGAATAATTTCTTTTCATATTGTTCTTGTGTTTCTGTCAGTAATCGATCGCGAATTTCTTCTTCAAGTTGTTGAGTTAATACTTCAGATAATGTAAACTGTTTCCCACAATTTGGACAAGTAATATGTATCTCAGCCATAATATTTTCCCATTTCTGGCTATTAGTTGCCACTCACCATATTGAGTAATATTCATTTATTATATACAACATTAAGGTATCCATTCAAGTTTCTCTCCAACATTAGAAATCTTAAAATATTCCGACTTTTCCATAAACCCCTTGTGGATTAGAACAATTGTGCTATAATCAAGGGTGGATTCGTATATTATGTTTATGTTGATAAATCCACCCTTGTACCAATCAGTGCTCTTCTAATTGGTATTAGTGCATTCTTATGATGATAGTTTTTATAGATAAATGCGTCCGTATACCGATCAGTGTTCTTCTGTACCGATTGTGGTGCACTCCCATATCGGTATGAGAGCGTTCAAATGTCTATATGGTGCTCTTCCATATTGATAGACGCACTCGTATATCGATTGATCTTGATCGATAAAGTGTGCTTCTGTACCGATATGTCTTTATCGGTAACCGTCATCACAAATTGCTGATCCCACACTACCTACAATGATGGCTCGACCCATGCTGCCTCCTCGCGGTGTTCACATACCCGCCCGAATGATCTATCACCCCCAGCTGCCCCCCGCAGTCATCCTCACCTGGATCCAGCTGCGCGGCTTGGCTTGGGGTGGGACGGTCACGCCTCCCCTCCGCATGCAGGAGCTTGCCGCCCTCACCGCCAAACATACCGTTCTTCCTCTATCTGACCCAGATAAAAATGCTGTCGTCGCACTCTCTTCCGAACCTATCCCCAGGAGAATATTAATTGAATGTAATTGAATATTTATACAATTCAATTTCCTCCAATGCCTGCTCACTATCAAAAGTCTTTCGTTCCGTTATGTTTAAGGAGCGTACCCTGGCAAGCGCGCCGTAGCCTCGCGCAGTTGAGGACGTTCCCTGTCCGAAACATCGCGAGTGAATTGTACGAGCGATGCATAATAAAGCGCCATGCCGCAACAAGGGTGATATTTACCCAAAGTGTCGCGAGCGTTTTATGCAAGCGATAGCGGCTTTGCGACCCTGGGCAGACGTTTTTTGTCCGTCGCAGCATCGAGGGCGGTTTTGCCCGAAGCAACGCGAGTGTTCTTTACGAGCGTCGAAGACTGATCTCTGGGAGCGATGTAGAGATCGCCTGGATCATTCCTCCCAAGAGAAAATTAATTGAATGCTTTTGAATATTTATGCAATTCAATTTCCCCCAATGCCTGCTCACTATCAAAAGTCTTTCGTTTCGTTCAAGGACGATCTATGCCCGCATCCTTTAGGGGGATCTCTCCCCGAAACAACACGAATGATTTTATGAGCGTCCAAGACCGTTTTCTGGGAGCGAGGTTCATCCTCAAATCGCATTCGTTCTTTTTCGTTTTATTGAGGCTCGAACAAGGAGCGTATCCTGGCAAGCGCGCCGAAGCCTCGCGAACTTTTTTTGCGAGCGAGGGCGCAGCAACAAGGGTGATATTTACCCGAAGTGTCGCGAGCGTTTTATGCAAGCGATAGCGGCTTTGCGACCCTGGGCGGACGTTTTTTGTCTGTCGAAGCATCGCAAGTGTTCCTGCAGCGTCTTCAAGGTTACGCTGCTGTACGAGCGATGTCAATGTTTCACCTCCACTCGTATCCCCCTCAAGCGTGCTCCGTGGTCCTGGGGCGCGTTTTATGCGCACTATCTGCGTCTATCTGCGTTTATTCCGCTCTTTGGATATCCGCTGGTTTTGCGGATGCTGTGGTTAAATATTTTTCCCCTCTTTGTGATGATCTTATTACTGCAACCTCAGCGCCTCGACCATCCAAACATCCCTCCCCGTTGCTTCAGGGACCGTCTATATCCAGCGATCGTTTGCTGCGCGTTTTTTGCAGCTCGTATACAGGCAGCTGTTTTTGGAGCAGATCCAGGGATATTTCCACCACTTCCCTCACTTCATCCGCGGTGGTGGTTCCAATCACCACCATATCCTGGGGTCGGATGGTGCTCCATACGAAGGATAACCCCACCACCGGGAGCAAGCGCCCGGCAGCCAGCGGCTTGATCGTCATGACCGGTTTCTTCGCTCGATGAATGACATGCATCACCCAATCGGCCTCCACCTGCATCAGGAACCCGGCCGCGTTATAGATCTGTATATAAGTTTCCACATCCTCATTGTGACGGTCTGCATAGATCACACCTTCAGGCATATGGGTGGAGAGCCCCGGGATCATGCCTCGCTCGCGGATCATGCGCGTGTACCGGTCGAGATCACGGATCCTGCCAGTCATGCGATCGATCAGGGCATCCGTGACTGCTTGATGCGGCATGCAGAAAGTCGCCCCCAAGCTTTGGCACATATCGAGTATTTTGCCCGGCTCGCTTTCAGGGTCACCCCCCGGGTTCACATTGAATTCTGGGGTAATGATGCGAACCATCTTCTTCCCACATTTTTGTTCCGCCTCCCGGGTGGCATATTCGAGCAAGTCGGATGGAGGCCCCATGACCGCATCGATGCCATTTTCCAGAAAGGTGGTCAAGACTTCAGCAATCCGGTCACGCGTCTGGAGCTGTTTAATAAATTTATCTTTTGCCAGGCTGGAATGTGAATATCCGAGAAACCAATTCGAGCCGGCAATTAATCTAGGGAGGCTCACTCCACCGACGGTCGTACGCGGAAACTGTTCCAGATGATCCTCCTGATCTCAGAATTTGCTATTGGATTGCTGCTAATGCAGCCTGAGCGGCTCGACGATCACGTTATCCGCCCCCACGATGCTGCCCAGGCGTGCCAGCAGCTCGGGGCAGAACATGGTGGTGTAGTTGGGGAACTCGATGCGGTAGCCACGGCTGCGCTCGAAAATTTGCAACGCAAAGCGGTCGTGCCCCGAATAGGAGATCAGGATGCCATAGCACTGCCGCAGGCGCAGGTTATCCCGCACCTTGTCCAATCCTGGGCGCAGGATGACCGTGATCATGCGCAGCTCCTGCCCGGCATAGGCTTCAGCAGGAGGAAGAATATATGGTGGAACGGATATGTTTGTGTCAGCAGCGATAATGGGGACATCCACGTTGGATGGTGGAGGGGCTACCGGTTCGAGTCCCATGCTGGCAATCGTAGCGTCCACAATCACGGAGCTGCTTGTGGGTCCCTGTTCATCGGGTGGTAGGGGAGTTGTATCGGCAGGCGGCTGCTCGACGACCGCTTCCAGGGTCTCAGGGGCGGCCGCTTCGAGGGTAGGGGCAGCCGCTTCGATAGCTGTGCTCCCGACGGGTGTCTCACCTATCGGTGAGACTTTATCCCCTGGCGCGGGTACGTCGGTGCCAAAAGCAGGCACCTCGTTGTTCAAAGAGCTTGAAATGGGGGTCCTCAAGAATGGGCCACCGGGCATGGGTGCTTCGGCGGATATTACACCCCGTTCCACCACGAACCCGCCGGGGGTGATCTCCATGGCGTTCCATTCAGGGTGAAAGTTGTCCGGAGGCGGAGGCTCGTCTCCCCAGTCCTCCGGTTGGGAGGGGGGTTCTTCTACCTGCGGAGTAGAGGTGCTGGATGCCTTCGGGGTGGGTGTGGAGGCTCTGGGTGGGCGGGTTTGGTCCGCCTGCCGGGTGGAACTCGTGGAACCACCTGGAGCGGGTGGTGGGGGTGCGGCGGAGGTAAATGATTTCAAGTCGGTGGTGACGCTGTCCACCAGCACCTTGGGGTCCCCGCTTTGGGCGTCCACCTTGCCATCCACCAGGACCACGTTATCGACATCGAAAACCTCCCAATACTGGTCCCAGGTGCGTGGGAAGACCACCAGCTCGATGTTGCCCTGCACATCCTCCAGGGTGACGAAACCCATGGACTTGCCGGTCTTGGTTGTGTGCGGGCGCACACGCGTGACGATCCCCGCCACGCGCACCTTTTCTCCCGCTGCAGCTTCCGAAAGCTGGCCAGAGAAGTGGGTGACCACCTGGGTCAGGGCATCCATCACCGGGCTGAGGGGATGGTCAGAGACGTACAGGCCGATCAGCTCGCGCTCCCACTCCAAAATCTCACGCCGGTTGGCTTCGAGGGCACCCTTGGGGAGCACGATCTCATCGCTGATGCCGGTCGTTGCGCTGAACATGGTGATCTGCCCCATATCGGAGGCCCGGAAATGCGAAGCGCTGATGGACAGGATCTGGTCAAGCACGGAGAGCATGGCGCTGCGTAGGCCGAACATATCCAGTGCGCCCACGCGGATCAGGCATTCCAGCGGGCGCTTGTTCACCTGGCGCAGGTCTACCCGCCGGGCGAAGTCGTTGATATCGGTGAAAGCTCGCTCTTCACGTGCAGCCAGGATGGCATCCACCGGGCCATGGCCAACGTTTTTGACCGCTCCCAGGCCGAAGCGGATGGCATACTTGCCACCAGGACGATCTTCGATGGTGAAGTCCCACCCCGAGATGTTCGCACTGGGCGGCTGGACGTCGATACCCATGCGGCGGCAATCTGCCACATACAGCGCCACCTTATCGGTGTCATTCTGCGAGACGGAGAGCAAGGCGGTCATGTACTCTTCGGGATAATGGCATTTCAGGTAGCCGGTCTGCACGGCGATGATGCCGTAGTCAGCGGCGTGGCTCTTGTTGAAACCGTAGCGGGCGAACTCTTCCCAGTCGTCAAATATGGCTTCAGCGGTACCCTCGGGGATGCCGCGCTCCACCGCACCATGCACGAACTTCTCCTTGTGCTTGAGCAGCTTGTCCTTGATCTTCTTGGCGATGGCTTTGCGCAGGTCGTCTGATTCGGGTGGAGAGTAGCCTGCCAGCTGCATGGCGGCGCGCATCAGCTGTTCCTGGTAGACCGGGAAGCCATAGGTCTCCTTGAAGATGGGCTCGAGCAAGGGGTGGCGGTACTCGATGGCTTCTTCACCATGCATGCGGTGGATGTAAGATGGGATGAAATCCATGGGGCCGGGGCGGAACAGGGCAACCATGGCGATAACATTCTCGATGGCTTTAGGCTTCATCTGCATCAGCCAGCGGCGCATTCCCGAGCCTTCCACCTGGAACACTCCGGCGGTCTCACCCCGTCCGAGCAAGGCGTAGGTGTCGGGGTCATCTGTGGGGATGTTTTCCAGGTTGAGGTCGATCCCGTGGCGCTTTTTGATCAGCTCACAAGCACGCGCCATGATGGTGAGGGTGGTGAGGCCGAGGAAGTCCACCTTGAGCATCCCGAGCGAATCGAGCACACCCATCTCGAACTGGGTGACGATCTTGATGGGGGAATCACCCGTGGTGGCTGCAGCCGCGCCGGTGGGTCGGTGCAGGGGTACGTAATCGACCAGCGGCCTATCGGCGATGACCACACCCGCGGCGTGGGTACCCGCATTGCGCACCACGCCTTCCATATCGGCGGCTGTGTCGATCAAGTCCTTGAGGTAGCCTTCCGATTCGTACATCTGCTTGAACTCAGGGATATCCTCCAGCGCTTCGTGGAGCGTGACGGGCTTGCCTGGGATGTTGGGGATGACCTTGGCGACGCGGTCCACCTCACTCAGGGGAATATCCATCACACGTCCCACATCACGGATGGCGGCGCGTGCACCCAGGGTGCCGAAGGTGATAATCTGTGCCACCCGGTCATGCCCAAACTTGTTGGCTGCGTATTCGAGCACTTCCGAGCGGCAGTCATCGCGGAAGTCCAGGTCGATATCTGGCATGGAGATGCGCCCAGGGTTGAGGAAGCGTTCAAAGATCAGTCCGTGCTGGATGGGTTCCACCAGGGTGATATCCAGGCAATAGGCTACAATGGAACCATTCCCCGAGCCTCGGGCGTTATACCAGATGCTCTGTTCGCGGGCATAGCGGCACAGGTCCCACACGATGAGGAAATAGGTGTCGAAGCCCATCTTGTGGATGACCTGCAGCTCGTAATCCAGGCGCTCGCGCACCATGGGGTCAGTGGCCCGGTCACCATAGCGACGGGATAAACCTTCCTCACACAACTGGCGCAAAAAGCCATCGGCGGTATATCCTTCAGGCACGTCGAATTCAGGCAGATGATAACCCTTGAAACCCAGATCCAGGTTGCAGCGCTCAGCGATGAGCAGCGTATTGGTGAGGGCTTCAGGGGTTTCGGAAAATAGTGAAGCCATCTCCTCGGGGCTACGCAGGTAGTAGCTGTCATCGGTCATACGCATGCGCTTGGGGTCTGAAAGCAAGCTGCCGGTCTGGATGGCGAGCAGGATGTCTTGCAGGCGGGCGTCGGATTTCTCGATATAGTGCACGTCGTTGGTGGCAACGTAGCGCGAGTTGTGGCGCTTACCCAGCTCAAACAGCTGCTTGTTGACCGAAGCCAGCTCCGGGATGGCGTGCTGCTGCAGCTCGAGGAAGTAGTTGTCGGGACCGAAGACGTCGTAGTACCAGCCGAGCAGCTTATCCGCCTGCTCAAACTGACCTTGCTGCAGGAGGCGCGGGATCTCACCTGACATGCATGCGGAGGTGCAAATCAGTCCCTGGGAATGCTGGGCCAAGACGTCATGGTCGATGCGCGGGAAATAGTAAAAGCCTTCCAGCTGGGCGATGCTGGCAATCTGCAGCAGGTTCTTGTAGCCGGCCTCATTCTCGGCCAGCAGCAGGAGGTGGCTGGACTTTTTGTCCTCCTGCGGGTCGTGTTCTTTGATGCTGCGAGCTGCCAGGTAGGCTTCTAGCCCGATGATGGGCTTGATTCCAGCCTGGGTGGCGGTGTTGTAGAACTCGATCACACCGAACATGGTGCCGTGATCCGTGATGGCGATGGCAGGCATACCCATCTGCTGGGTGCGTTCGATCAGTTTATGGATATTGCTGAAACCGTCGAGCAGGGAGTATTCGGTGTGGACGTGTAGATGGACAAATGACATGGGTTTTGAGAAAAAGATTATAGCATGGTGGTCAATTAATTAACCCGACGGTTAACTTAAAATATTCGAGAGAATCCTTAAAAAATTCAGCATTGGCTGATACGAAGGCAGACCCACGTTTTTATGATGGCATTTGTTAAATGCAACAAGATGAGCCTGGATGCATATCTGCATTATCTGCATTAAGATTGTCCCCAGATCAAGCAATTAGATTTGAATATGGACATATCTAGTTTATGACCAAATGGGTGAAAAAGCAATCCCACCCAAGCCGATTGGGGGATTTATTAATCTAATCGAGGTTGGGGCAGGCATAAAAGTTGACACACACTTTCTTTAGGGTATAATTCCGGTGCAAAAATTCCTACTCGCTAAACCCGGCAGAGCTGCTGTCTCTTCAGCTGCCGAACGCCCATTAAAAAGTAATCATTTGGCCCCGTAGCTCAATTGGCAGAGCAAGCGACTCTTAATCGTTAGGTTAGGCGTTCGATCCGCCTCGGGGTCACCAAAGTTTTACGCGGAAAGAAGCTTGATCGATTGTATGTCAAGCTTCAATCATTTAACATAAAGAAGCAGAATAATCTCCTTGTCCCCTCACAAGCGCTATCTGGTCAATCACGCGTGTAACCTGGTACATAGCCCTCAGAAAGTATAGGTGTCAACGCCTTCGATCCTGAACTTCTCCGAAAGCTGATGATACGGTATACTAAGATTCGTGAAAATCACCCTATCTATGGTGTAATGGCAATTTAAAAAAAAGTAGTGACCCGAAAGTGTCCAAAAAGTTTAGGATTATTGCATCGGCGTCGAAATCGTTTTTCAACGTCTTGAGGACGGTCTTCAACGATGCGATGATAAGATGGCGAACATCTGCCAGCATGGACTAACCATCAATCTATCATTGAGGTATTAGGAGAAATGATGAGTGAGACTGAGAGAAAGCCCAGGTATAAAATCGCCTGGTTACCAGGCGATGGTATTGGCGTCGATGTGCTTGATGCAACCAGGATCGTGTTAGATAAGTTGCAACTGGATGCAGAATATATCTATGGTGATATTGGTTGGGAATTCTGGTGCAAGGAAGGAGATGCTTTTCCAGAACGGACGATCGAATTGTTGAAGAATGTAGATGCAGCAATGTTCGGAGCAATCACTTCTAAGCCTGTGAAGGCGGCGGAAGGGGAGCTCATGCCGGAATTAAAGGGGAAGGGACTGGTATACCGCTCTCCGATCGTGCGGATGAGGCAGTTGTTCGATCTGTATATATGCCTGCGCCCATGCAAGGCTTACCCGGGGAACCCGCTCAATTACAAGGATGATATCGACTTGGTGGTGTTCCGTGAGAATACAGAAGACCTATACTCGGGGGTGGAGTTTAACCCGGTGCCACAGGAATTAACGAATCTACTGGGAAAGCTATCCCAGCCATTTACAGCTTTCAAGCACCTTCCTGGCGATCAATATGCTATCTCAGCTAAAGTGGTGACACGGAAAGGATCAGAGAGGATCATACGGGCGGCATTTGAATATGCTCGTAAATATCAGCGTAAGAAAGTGACCGTGATCCACAAGGCGAACGTGGTACGTGCATCGGAGGGAATGTTCCTGGATATTGCAAGGGAAATTGCCAGGGACTACCCTGAGATCGAGATGGATGATGCCAATGTGGATGCCATCTGCATGTGGCTGCTGAAAAACCCGAAGAATTACGATGTGTTGGTGGCGACCAATATGTTTGGTGACATCATTTCTGACCTGGCAGCTCAGCTGGTAGGTGGCTTAGGGTTTGGTTGTTCGGGCAATATTGGCCAAAAGTTGGCTGTGTTTGAGCCAAGCCACGGCTCAGCACCCAAGTATGCTGGGCTCTTTAAAGTTAATCCGATTGCTGCCATTCTCTCCGCTAAAATGATGCTCGATTGGCTGGGGGAGAGCGAGAAAGCAACGTCGCTGGAGCAGGCAACTAGGTCGGTGATCCAGGAGGGCATAGTTCGCACTTACGATATGGGAGGATCGCACACCACTCTCCAGATGGGCGAAGCCATTGCAGCAAAGTTGTAGGGATCTGGAATGGAAAAAATCATTATCCATGAAGTGGGGCTGCGCGATGGACTGCAGTCCGAGAAGGTGACTGTGCCGAGCGAGGAGAAGATCCGCTGGATCGAAGGTCTTTTTGCCTCAGGAGTTGAGATCATCCAGATCGGTTCCTTCGTCCACCCAGAAAAAGTCCCGCAGATGGCGGATACCGATGCCTTGTTCACCCACTTTAGTGGCAATAAGCCCACCCATGTCATTCTATCTGGCCTGGTTTTGAATGAACGAGGCTTGGAACGTGGCATGGCTTGTGGGGTCGATATGTTTTGCATGGGCGTCTCTGCCAGTGAAACACACAGTCAAAAGAACACTGGAATGACCACAGGTGAAGCCCAGGTACGTATCGTACGGATGGCAAAACAAGCCCTTTTGGCAGGAAAGGAAGTTCAGGCTTCGGTACAATCTGCATTTGGATGTGGCTATGAAGGTCCAATCGCCAAAGAGAAGGTGTTGAAAATCGTCGCCTCCTATCTGGAGGCGGGCATCCGCAATATCAGCTTGGCTGATACAGCCGGGCATGCCCATCCCACACAGGTGGAGGATCTATTCGGAGCGATCCACCAGATGGATGCGAGCGTGATACTGGCTTGCCATTTCCATAACACTTATGGTTTGGGATTGGCGAACTGTTATGCAGCGCTTAAGAGCGGTGTTTCTTATTTTGAAACAGCCTTTGGTGGGCTGGGTGGTTGCCCCTTCACCAAATTGCCGGCTGGAAATGTATGTACTGAAGACCTGGTGCACTCTTTACAACGCATGGGTCTTTGCCACGAGATCCAACTTAATTCGCTGTTGGATGTAGCTCGCCAGGTGAGTGCCTTTTTCGATCGCCAACTACCTGGTTTCATCTTAAAATCCGGTTCTATAGTTGGTTTCCAGGGAAAGGAACTATCGTGAATATACTTGAAGGAATTCGCGTTTTGGATATGACAAATGTGCTTTCCGGCCCGTTTGCCACTCTTCACCTGTCATTGCTTGGTGCCGATGTGATCAAGATCGAAAATCCCGATGGAGGGGATTTAGCTCGCAAGCTGGGTAATGTTCCGAAGTATAACAAGGAATTGCTAGGCACCAGTTTCCTGGCTCAAAATGCCAACAAGCGATCCCTGACCCTCAACCTGAAAACTGATGAAGGCAAGGAGATTTTTCGTAGTTTGGTCAAAACCGCCGATGTATTGGTAGAAAATTTCCGCCCGGGCGTTTTACCTCGTTTGGGGTTTTCATATGAAGAACTATGCAAGATCAACCCCAAACTGATCTACTGCGCCATCTCTGGCTTTGGACAAACCGGACCAGATGCCTTCAAACCGGCATACGATCAGATTATCCAGGGGCTGTCTGGCGTGATGGCAATCAATGGAGACGAACGCCTCAACCCGCTGCGCTGCGGTTTTCCGGTCTGCGACACGGTCGGTGGCTTAAACGCGGCTTTCGCCATCATGGCGTCACTTTATTATCGGGAACATACAGGCGAAGGTCAGTTCATTGACATTGCCTTATTGGATTCGATCATGCCACTGATGGGTTGGGTGGCAGCCAACCTGCTGATCGGCGGACAGCAGCCGATTTTGCTGGCAAACGATAACTTTACTGCTGCTCCGTCGGGCATGTTCCGCACTCAGGATGGTTATATCAACATCGCCGCCAATCAGCAGCAGCAATGGGAAGATCTAGCGGACGAACTCGGTCTGCTGGACCTTAAAAAAGATCCACGCTTCCAAGAGCGCGATGCCCGCAAGGCAAATCGCTTTCAGCTAACACCACTCTTGGAGGATAAATTAATTCAGAAGCCAACTGCCCATTGGGTAGAGGCGTTAAATGCCCGAGGTATCCCCTCTGGCGAAATCCTTAGTCTGGAAGCAGCACTGGCATCCGAGCAGGTAAAACATCGCCGGGCAATCGAAAATGTCGAACAGCCAGGTATCGGCCTGGTTAAGGTTTTCAACCTGACCGCTAAGTTCTCCAAGACCCCGGCAAAGATCACTGCACCATCCCCACGCCTATCAGAGCACACTGAAGGAATCTTGGCTGAACTGGGGTACACCTCTGAAGATATCGAGACTTTGAAGAAGAAGGCAGTTGTATAAATATTGAAAACATACAACCGTTTGTGGTTAAATCTTAATGTATTTTAAGGAGATGCTTATGGGAGAGAAAGTTACAGCAATGACGATGGTGGAAAAAATCCTTGCCAAAGCAACTGGACAGGCAGCAGTCTGTGCAGGGGATGTGGTTGAGCCGAAAATTGGCTTGGCCATGTCACATGAGAATGGAGCTTTAGTTCTCAACCAGTTCAATGAGATCTATAAAAACACCGGCCTCGAGCCAAAAGTTTGGGACCCATTGAAAATTGCCATCATCTTTGACCACCGTGTACCAGCTGAAAGTGCTAAGACGGCTACCAATCAGAGGAAATTGCGCGAGTTTGTTTTCAAGCAGGGTATCACGAAATTTCACGATATTCGCGGTGATGAAGGCGGCATTTGCCATCAGATATTGCCGGAGAACGGTTATGTTCGCCCTGGTACTGTGGTGGTAGGTACGGATAGTCATACTACTAGTCATGGTGCGTTGGGTGCTTTTGCTTTCGGTATCGGGGCAACCGAAATGGCCTCCATTTGGGCGTTAGGCATTGCGCTGAATATTGAAGTACCTGGAACGATCAAGGTTGTGGTAAATGGAAAATTCAACCAAAATGTGCTCCCAAAGGATCTGATTCTATACTTGATTGGTCAATTAACATCCGAGGGTGCTAACTTCAAAGTCATCGAATTTCATGGTGAAACAATCCATAATATGTCCACTTCCGGTCGCCTGACAATTTGTAATATGTCGGTGGAGGCTGGAGCTACCTCGGGTATTGTTCCACCAGATGCTGAGTCGCTCCGTTATCTTAGGGAGACTGCGGGAGTGACCGATGTGGTATCGACCTTTGGTCCAGACCCGGATGCAGCATATGAACGAACAATTGAGGTTGATGCATCAGCTCTGGATCCACAAATTGCCTGCCCGCATACCGTGGATAACGTCAAACCAGTACAAGAAGTAGTTGGAAAGCCTGTGCAGCAGATTGTGATCGGCTCTTGTACCAATGGACGGTTGGACGATATCGAGATTGCAGCGAAAATCCTTCACAACAGACGGGTAGCACGCAGTGTGCGTATGCTAATATTTCCAGCTTCCTCGCGCATCTACCAGGAGGCAATGCGACTGGGTTACCTGTCCACACTGATGGAGGCTGGCGCAGTGGTGATGAACTCGGGCTGTGGGCCTTGCCTGGGTGTCCATCAGGGTGCGTTGGCCGATGGTGATGTGGCTTTGGCAACCACCAATCGTAACTTTAAAGGTCGCATGGGTAATCCATCGGCCGAAGTTTATCTATGTTCCCCAGCGGTGGCTGCGTCCAGTGCGGTAACTGGCGTAATCACTGATCCACGCAAGGGAGTTTGACATGACAAAAGTCGTTTTAAAAGTTGACGATGATATTTCGACTGATATCATTTATCCAGGCCGTTTTATGGCCACGGTCTTACCAAGCGAGACGCCACAGTTCGCCTTCGCGGATCATGTAGAGTTCAATAAACAATTGAACAACGGTGAGATTCCTTCAGGTAGCGTGATCGTGGCAGGTAAAAATTTTGGCTGTGGATCATCACGCGAGCAGGCTGCTTCGTGTTTAAAAGGCGACGATCTCGTGGTGGTAGCACGGCATTTCGCCCGTATTTTTTTGCAAAATTCAATCAATCTGGGCCTCCGTACGGTCATTTGCCCCGATATTGAAGCGGAGCGAGATGATGAGCTGGAAATCAGTGCTGGTTGGGTGAGCAACAAAACCAGCGGTAAATCTTTTGCAATCCTGCCATTACCTAAATCGCGTCAGGCGATCATCGATGCCGGCGGGTTGATCCCTTACACTCGCCAGCGCGTTTTACTGGGTAAGAAATAAATCAGCTATCAATTGAGGGTGAGTAGCGGTTTGTACGCATTCCTCCCTAAAAATCCCTGATAATCAGAATTCTAAGGAGAAACAACGTAAAGGCACTTAGATCGAAGGATGTGGATAGATCGCTTGGCAATGGCCTAGAACTGGGTGACGAATTATGATTGCTTGGTTATGGGCATTGCCGATACCAATGAGTCGGTATTACTAGAAGTGAAGCATTGATTGGGCTTACTGTTTGCCGACTAACCGTACAACACTGATAATCGGTCAGACATCGTTGAGCTGATGAAACACATGGTGAAGCGGTGATTACCTCACCGAATCCTTGAATAAGTTGTCTGACTGCCGTAGTGGATAAGCTAATTATATCTTGATGGTCCGTCTTTACTACGGTGGCAATCTCAATGACAAGCGGTGGTTACGTAAGAATTAGTTATTCTGGTGGATATCCTTTGTCCATTTCTAGGATCAGTTCATCTGGAGAGAGTTCCTTGCCCGTAGCATGAGATACCTTATCACTCCATTCAACCGAGCCACCTAAATTCCAGTAATTGTGTTCCAACCAAGCACCACATTCGGTATGTATTGCATGACCTAGTATTTTACGCAGGGCATGGTGTGTTTGACTTGCTATCATTTCAGCTACCACATAATTTTGTAAATAGAAAGGATAGGAAGCCCAATAAATATTATCCGCCCAAGCGATAGTTTCAGTTGTAGGTACTCTTAAATAGTTGTGCCGGATGGTTTGTAAAGAATTTAGTAGATCAGTTTCAGGCTCAGCATACATCTGCCATTCAAACTCTGCTTTTGAAATTAGGTTCCGCATGTGAAATATATTGTAAGTACGCCATATATGTTTATAATTGTTAAAAAGCTGTTCAGGTAATTTTGCAAAGTTCAAAAGCCATTCTGAATCATCCACAAAACGCGCCATCGTCTGAGCCATACCTTCGCAAAAGGGTCCTGGTTCGTCACGGAATAGGTGATGTGGCTGCATCATATAAGATGAATGCATAGCATGGCCAACCTCATGAAAGAAAGTACCATAATATGAGTGTCCATCAGCGGGATTAATTAATATGCGGATGTCATCCGGAACATGGATCGTCACACAAATCCCTTCGAATGGTATATCCACGTAATCGATTCTCACTCGAGAAAGTGCTTCAGTAATATTAATTCGATCTGCCAACCAATAAACTGATTCAGATAAATTCTTAGTTAAAAAATATTTATCGGACAATGTATAAAACTGGGTAATTGCGTAAGATAAATCGTGGGGATATATGCGTGTTTGGTTAAGCCTCTCAGCGGATTCGCTCAGAAATGATTCATAAATTGAATCCGTAGATTCAACGATTGAACTAAACCATTTAGATAATTGCTGATGATTTAAACCTTGTAACATTAGTCCTAAATCACCAAAATGCTTATATCCCATTTCTTGAGCGATGGAATTTCTCTGAACAATCAGCCTTCGAACATCCTTTTCAACCAGGCGTGATAATTCATCAAAACAGTGCGTTGCCTCAAAGCGAAGTTTAGTATCTTTCTCAGAACGAAGAATTTGCATAATATCAGTTCTGGTAGCTTTTTTCCCAGCTATGGTGATTGGATAATTTGTGATCACCTGTTCAATTCTAGAACGTATATCGTATACGGATCGGTTCGATTCAACTTTTGAATACTTGATCAGTCTATCTAAAACCAACAATATTCGATGGAATATTGGATCTTTGGTAGTGTCCATAAATTCGTTGACTATATTTTGAATACCTTGATTAAGAAGAATATTAGCTCGATGCCCCTCCAGATTGATCTGGTCTGAAATTGATAAGAGTCCCTGATTTTTTAGCCATCGACCTTCCTCATATTTGCGGTCGAAATTTTCAAGTTCGTTGTCCAAGTGCTTTATAGTTTTTTGCGCCTCAATTTCAATCATAATTTTCCTCCTTCTTTCCGTATTAGTTATCCATAATAATGGTAACTCATTTTAAAAAATATCTTTATTTCCGGGCAAACAATATGCTACATTGTAATATTTTTAAAGGCACAATTTCCAGACTTCATTACTAATTTGACATTTTCTAATACATAAATATTTTTAAGTGGATCACCAACAATGGCAACAAGATCGGCTTTCAAACCTTTCTTTATTGAGCCTATCTGGTCTTCAATACCGAGAAGCTTGGCTGCTTCGGAAGTCAATGCCCTAATTGCCCTCGAATGGCTAAATCCGGATTTGATTAAAGCATCAAGCTCGACAGCCATTTTTCCATGGTTACCGTCTGTTCCTACCACGATTGGAACATTCGCTTTAATGGCTTCGGTTAACATATGAAAAATGGTTTTTTCTACCTTGATACATCCCTCACGGGAATATTCCGGGCTTGTTGGCTCATTTATTATGGCGTTAATAATTCCATACGTACTGCAAAGATAAATTCCTTTTTTTGACATCTCTTGCAATTGGGATTCAGTCAGGTAGAAACCATGCTCGATTGAATCAACGCCTGCTTCGATCAGGCTATCAACCCCTGAGCCTCCATGGGCATGTGCAGCGAGCTTCTTTCTCAGACGATGTGCTTCATCTACCGCAGCGAATATTTCTTCTTTCGTGAAGTCAGACATGAATGCATCTGAATTTGGTGTGGAAATTCCACCCGAAACCATAATCTTGATCCATTCTGCTCCATTCTTTACTTCATTGCGGATAGCCTTACGAATTTCCCACGGACCATCTGCCTCAATTTCATCAATCCACCCATGCCCTCCAGTACGGCAAATCCATATACCTGAGGTCACTAATCGAGGACCGGGGATCATGCCAGCATCGATCGCTCTTTTTAGTGAGAGATCAAGGCGTTCATGCTCCCCGGCATTGCGGAGGGTTGTCACCCCAGCTTCGATAATCGCCTTGACCCTGGCAGCGCCTCTCACTGCAAGCCAGCCTAGAGGTTCTTGAGCTTGGGCAATTTCATCTCCTGGATCAAGGCATACATGGTCATGACAGTCGATGAATCCTGGCAGAACAGTATACCGGCTTAGATCAAGGAATTGGCCCCTTTCAGCAGGCTCATGATTACTTATTGCTTCAATCAAACCGTTTGAAATTGTTAGCCAGACCCTCTTCTGGGGTTCATCATGTTTACCGTCAAATAGTGTTCCACATAAGATCGTTTGTGTCATTGTTTGTTATCCTTCATAAACGTTATTTATACAAGCAAGAAATTATCTACAATCCCGTGGAATCCGGCAAGAAATTACTCCCTTACTAAAAACATCCCCTCTTTGGTTGAAGAGATCCGTTTTAGACTGTCAATCATGCCAGGTTGTTTACCTTAAATTTCTAAAAACTGTAGATTCTAAAGTGGCAAATTCTGGAACATATACTTACCATCTTTTATAACTAACCTGACATTTTCTATTGCATAAATATCTTTGAGTGGGTTGCCATCAACGACGACAAGATCAGCTTTTAAACCTTCTCTTATTGATCCTATCTGGTCCTTCAGTCCAAGAAGTTTCGCTGCTTCGGAAGTCAGGGCCTTAATCGCCTGTGAATGGCTATAACCCGATTGGATTAAGGCATCAAGTTCGATTGCCATTTTTCCATGATTCCCATCAGTCCCAACAACAATCCGAACGTTTTCATGAATAGCTTTACTTAACATCAAGTCAATAATTTGAGTATATTTTTCACACCCTTCTAGTGAATAATCAGGGCTTTGTGGCTCATTAAGAATGGCGCCAACGATACCATATGTGCTGCAAAGGTAAATTCCTTTTTTTGTCATCTCGCGCATCTGAGTTTCAGTCAGGTAGAAACCGTGTTCAATTGAATCAACACCCGCTTCAATCAAGTAATCGGCGCCAAGACCTCCATGCGCATGCGCCGAAATTTTCTTCCCCAGGCGATGAGCTTCTTCCACAGCAACAAAAATCTCTTCTTTGGTAAAGTCACACATTATTGGGTTAGAATTTGGAGTGGTAAAATCGCCCGTAACCATAATTTTGATCCAGTCTGCCCCGTTCTTTACTTCTTCACGAATGGCTTTACGAATTTCCCAGGGCCCATCCACCTCTTTTTCGTCCCACCAACCTGACCCCCCGGTACGGCAAATCCATATACCGGCAGTCAATAAGCGAGGCCCGGGGATCATGTCAGCGTTGATTGCTCTTTTTAACGATAGATCAAGTCGTTCGTGTTCCCCATCATTGCGTAGAGTTGTAACGCCAGATTCGACAATCGTCCTGACCCTGGCTGCACCTCTAATCGCGAGCCAGGCTAGCGACTCTTGAGCCTGTGCAATTTCATTGCCTGGATCGAGGCAGACATGGTCATGACAGTCAATGAATCCCGGAAGAACGGTGTACCGGCTTAGATCAAGGAATTCACCCCCCACCGTAGGTTGAGTATTGTTAATTGATGTAATCAAGCCGTTGGTGATTGTTAGCCAGACTTTATTCAAAGGTTCATCATGTTCTCCATCAAAGAGTGTTCCACAAAAGATCGTCTGTGACATGGATTGTTATCCTTTCAATATTATTTGTGAATAATTTGTCTTGGTGTTGGTTTTTCCATGAGTGACATATATTTTTTGGTGAGGATAGTTTAAATCCGGTTTCTCATGCGGGGATCAAGCATTTCCCTGATCCCATCACCAAGTAAATTAAAGGCGATCACGGTAATGAAAATCGCCAAACCAGGGAATATTGAAACCCACCATGACGCTGGAAAGACAGTCCTCCCCTCACTAACCATCAGCCCCCATTCTGGAAAAGGTCGTTGCGCGCCCAATCCTAAGAAACTAAGGCTGGTTGCGGTTAATACCACATATCCAAAATCTAAGGAAGCTTGAACAATTACCGGTACCATGACGTTTGGTAATATGTGTCTTAATAAAATACGGATTCTACTCGAACCTAAAGCCCGAGCCGATTCAATAAATTCTTGGTTGGAAACGGATAATGCTTGTGCGCGCACAAGGCGCGCGTACCAAGGCCACCAAGCGATAGTGATCGACAAGAGAGCATTAATGAGACTGGGTCCAAGTGCTGCCGCAACACCAAGTGCCAGTACAAGCGATGGAAAAGCCAGAAAGCCGTCCGTTATTCGCATGGTAACCTGGTCAATCCATCCTCCATAATAACCTGCAACACCTCCAATAAATGTACCCAGAGTAGCGGATAGTAATACGACGGTCATACCAACATATAATGATGTGCCGGTTCCAACCATCACTCGGCTGAAAATATCACGGCCGAGTTGGTCTGTGCCCATCCAATATTTCTCGCTGGGAGGTTGTAAATTCTCCTCCATCCTCCTTGCCGTTAAAATGTCTTGTGGGTAAGGGACCCAATATCTTGCTGATAATGCGATAAGTACCAGGATCAGCACCAGCAAGAAACCGGATGAAGATAGAGGATTTCTGATAAATCGACGAATTAGAATCCGAAATGCATTCTTTTGGACTGGAATCTTTATTTCACTTACTGGAGTTCCCTTTTGCTCTAAATTTATCATCATATTACCTATCCAAACGAATCCTGGGATCTAAGAAGCCGTAACTTATATCGACGAGGAAATTAACAATGTTGTAAACTAGGGCGATTAAAAGAGTAACACCCATTATGGCCGGGTAATTTGCCTCCATGGCAGCATTAACTGCGTACATACCTAATCCGGGCCAAGCAAAGATCGCATCAATTAAAAAAGTTCCCCCCAACGCGTAACCATAAGTCAAACCAATAACTGTAATCGTAGCCAATAAGCTGTTCCTGATAGCATGAATAAATACAACTCGCCTTTCTGGAATTCCTCGAGCGCGGGCAGCTCGAATATAATCAAGTTGAAGGATTTCAATCATATTTGCCCGGATCATTCGTACAATTATGACAATATCTGGACATGCTAAGGTTAGTGCAGGCAAAGCTATGTGTGTCAAAGCGCTCTTAAAAAATGGCCAATTTAATGTCAGAAGCGAGTCGACCAAATACAAACCTGTAATTGGTTTTAATGGGTGGGTGATTGATATTATTGTCGCCACACGACTGGCAATTGGAATGTTTGGATTATTGATAACTGCCATTTGAATTAGTAAGGCTAATAAGAAAATGGGGATCGAGACACCCGCTAGTGAAACCAATCGGATGATGTGATCAACCAAGGTATTTTGTTTAATTGCAGAAATTACGCCTAAAGGTATACCTATAAAAACAGTTATGACCATTGAGACCGTCGCGAGTTCCATCGTGGCCGCGAAATATTCCTTTATATCCACCAGCACTGGACGGTGGGTTTCGAGGGATGTTCCCAAATCGCCATGCAACAGTTGATTAAAGTAACGAAAATATTGTATGTAGAGAGGTTGATCCAGTCCCATTTCTTTTTCAATAGCAATAACTTGTTCAATTTTTGCATGGGGACCAGCTGCTTTTCGAGCAGGATTACCAGGTATGACCCTCGATAAGAAGAAGGTAATTGTAGTTACAATAAATATCATGAGAATAGTGTAAGCAAACCTTCGTATTAGGTAACCTCCCAAGAGATACCTCCTTATCGTAGTTTATTATAAGAGTTTCAAAAAACGCTTGGCTTACCAGATACGGACATTGGATTGGTTACTTCCAATTTGATAATCAGATTCCAAATGGGTCTCACCTGGCACACAGGTGAGACCCTTAGGGAACAACTCAAAAAGCGGAGGTCCTTGCTTTGATCAGCACAGCGAAAACAAGGATTATGGGTTATTGTTTTTCAATCCACATATCATACATATTAAATGTATAGATATAATGCGAATTGAAGACATAACCCTTGACGTTATTAAGGAATGGAATCGCTGCATAATAATCGAAAGCCCAAATAGCAGGAACATCTGCGACAATCAATTCCTGAGCTTGGTGTAATATCTCATATCGTTTTGTGAGGTCGACTTCAGCGTTCGCTTCGTCGAGAAGGTCGACCACTTGTTGGTTATAGTAGAAGTAATTCTTTTCTTCCCTACCGCCACCCCACCAAAAACTATCAGCTACACCAACGATGTAACCAACACCATCCGGATAGTCATCCCACCAGTCTGCAATTACAATGTCTGGGGCTGTTTCCTGATTTTGCATATTTTCAATCATCGCGCTCCAATCGAGAGCTTGCGAAGTGACTTTGAATCCAAGATCAGATAGGGTAACTGTAAGAGCGTCAATTAGCTTGATGCCCCAATCGTGACTCCCATATGTAATGTTGAGCTCAATCCCTGGTGCAATACCGGCTTCCGTCAATAATTGGCGTGCCTTATCCATGTCTTGATGATATTGGAATAAGTCTGATGCAAATCCTGGTTCACCGTCTGGTAAAGGACCGAAGGATTGACTTGATTGGCCTTTGAAGGCGACATTGACAATGTTTTCATAGGGGAAAGCCCAAGAGATCGCCTCTCTAACTTTTATGTCTTGGAAAATCCCTTTTTTGGTATTGAAGAGGATGAACCAATTGAAGTTGCTTGAATTTTTTGGAGCTTGTACTACAGTGATTTTTGGGTTATTCATTAATGCGATGGTGTCGTCAACTCCGGGGTAATTGGCTGACATTATCTCACCACGTTCAAGCATTTGCCGCATCGTTGAAGATTCGGGTATGATTAGGGCGATCACATGTTTAATATTCTTATCCGTCCAGCCTCTCCAGTATCCTGGGTAGTAATCCAAGACAACGCTCTGCTGTCGCTCCCACTTGGTAAGAATATATGGCCCCGTTCCGATCGCATGGTCCTGCAGCCAGGCTTCTGCCAAGTCGCCATCCACATCATGCTCCATTACGCTTGGTGACACGATAGGAGATCCATAGCGGTTGGCAATCAGTGTTGGGAAAAAGGGGAATTGTTGGGTAAGTACAAAATTCACAGTAAATTCATCCACGACATTTACTTCTTTCAGCATCCAAAATGCCCAAGCAAAACCCTTCCCAATCTTAATCATTCGGTCAAAGGAAAATTTAACTGCGTCTGCATTAAATGGTGTTCCATCTTGGAATGTTACTCCTTGTTGAAGTGTAAAGGTGTAAGTCAAACCATCCGATGAGACGGTATATCCTGTCGCAAGTGAGGGTTCTAACTCGCTGACAGATGAACCCTTGTAGTTGAGTAAGGATTCATAAATCAAGCGCGTTATCCGATCAGAGCCATCATAAACTATTGCAGGATCTACCAGGGTGGGTTCCTGGCTGGTGGCAAAGGTGAAAGTATCAATGTACTCGGGTGCTTGTGTGGCTACAACAGCGGTGGGTTGTGCTTCAGTGGTAATAGGGGTTGATTCAGGTTTTGGATTGCATGCTGTCATAAACATTACAAGCAAAACGAAAAGAATAGTAACTTTATAGAATAGTTTCCTTGTGTTCATGCCTTGTCTCCTTTAGCAAAAAAATGGGTTCCCCATGCAGGTGCGGGGGGGGTATGTTGGTCATTCCGAGGAAGTAAGTTCATCTTCTTGAAATCCTTAACGATTTGGACGATTTCCTCCACAACAACGTTCAGATACCTATTACCATCGTCTGCATTAGCCTTACGAGGATCACCAAGCATTCCAAGCGGAGTTATTGTGCTCCAATATGGCATCAAGATGACAGGTGCATCTTCGGCTCCGAAACCAAATGCGGAGCTATATGGAATATCGGCTTTTTGTGCTTTATCCATATTCACAGGGTCGGGATTAAAAGCTAGATAGCATGATGTTTCACCAAAACCACCATGATCTTGAGAGCCTGTTAATCCTTGGGCTGCAGCGTATTTGGCATCAATTTTCATAGCTTTTGGTGTTGAGTAATATGTCATTAACCCACAAAGCACACCCGGAAAGCGATTGTTGACCATACGGGCAGCAACATCCAATGCAGGCTGGTTACCACCATGGCCATTAATAATTAGTATCCTTTTAAAGCCATGGTGAGCAATCCCCATACATATCTCATAAACCATATTAATATAAGTAGGTTCGGTAAATGAAAGTGTTCCTGGAAAATCCATATGGTTGTTCGCTAAACCTATCGACAAAGGTGGAAGAACAAGTACCTGATCCGGAATTATTTCGGCAATTCTCTTACACACCCCATCTGCAATCACTGTATCTGTGTCTAGCGGACAATGAGGACCATGACCTTCAATACTACCAGTGGGAAGTAATACCACGCGTTCTTCTGAAATAGCTTCTTTTGCTTCAGGCCACGTAAGTTGACTATAGTTCGTTTTTCTTCTCATAGCTCCTGGTCTTCCTCCTGTGCGAATATTTTATATTCAACAATTTAAAAGCAGTCTTTATCTATTACAAAGAAAGTTAACCAAATTAACCTTTTTATATATGCATCTCCTTTCTAATTCACTTAGATGTATTATGTATGATGGTTGTTAAATGTAAATATAGCAAAACATAATTTCACCCTGCTTTTAGTGGTCGGAGCGAATTGCTATATGTAGCAGCATATTAATTAACCCCTTAAAGACAAAAAGAATGGAAACCGTTTATACTTATGCAATTCTTTATCAAACAAGAGAGACACTCCTCACCGACATTTATTTTATCAGAATACAATATGTCGAGCAATATAATAGTAATTTTATCTAATCTAATATTTATACGATTATTTTGGTGTTAATTCTACTCACTAAATTTGCCGATTATGGCTCCATCTTTCTTCGTTGAAACCATATTCTCATATTGCAGAAGATATAAAAAACATATAGGCTGCATCACTTCGGGGTCGTAATTGTGACACGACCGAATATTATAAAATATTAGCAAAATCGTACTGTACTGACGCTTATTTTGAATAGGAATAAGCATTTTTTATTGATTAAGGAATATATCTCTAAATCAAAATAACACCATACATTTATACAAAAATGGTCCTCATAAAAGAATAGCAATTGTCCCCGTATCCCCCTATGGGCAGAGCTGCTGGCTAAGATAGTACCAAGGGCTAAATAGTCGTTGGCGATGATCAGCCCGGAAAAGTTAACGCTGCGATCCAGAAGCTGATTGGCTGCCAGGTAACCATCCCGAGGCATCCATTCGGCTACTTTCACACTATCGGCAGGTGAAAGCCCTAGTCATTTAGCGAATCCACAAAGGCGGTGTGGCGGATTAACGCTTCGCGATAAGGGATATAATGACCATTGTACGGGCTGTAACCAATGGACACGGCCTGGGCGTTTTTTATTGGGATGCCACCTGGACAGCGGTAATAGGTAATGGATGGGATTCAACAGATCCACCCTCTGGGAACGCCTGGGAAAATCAGGCTTTATTTGATTTCAACGACCGGGCGTTACCGGCACTGGGCGAGTACCTAAATCCGTTGCCAAGCTCCAAAAACGGGTAATATCTCATCGCGGCATAATTAGCCAGAGAAGTTATAAACCTCAAAAAATTTGTTGGTTTTGAATGAACAAGCAAGGATAGATAATAACCATAAGTCAGAGTGGATCGAGAATGGAAACCAAAAACGCATACAATGCACCCTCGAAACTTTATATTGGCTCTGCTTATTATCCCGAGCAGTGGCCAGAAGTGAATTTGCAAGAAGATATCCGTTTGATGCGTGAAGCTGGATTTAATATCGCACGGCTGGGTGATTTCGCCTGGTCGTCGCTCGAGCCAGAAGCAGGGAAGTATCAGTTCGGTTGGCTTGAGCGAGCCATCTCAGCTCTGGCTGAGTCCGGCATCGAGACTGTACTCTGCACCCCAACGGCTGGTCCACCTGCCTGGTTGATCAGCCAATATCCGGAAATTTTACCCATCGATGAACGTGGAGTGCGCGTACAGTTCGGGAATCGCTGTCATTACTGCGTTAATTCACCCGAGTTTCACCATGCTGTGCGGAGCTTAGTACGTGAGATGGCTGTGTCTTTCGGCACCAACCCGCATATCATCGGGTGGCAGATCGACAATGAGTTTAACCGTTATTGTTACTGCTCGCACTGCCTACAGCTATTTCAAGAATATTTGGCGCATCATTATGGAACGCTGGATCAGCTTAATCAGCATTGGACTACCGCCTATTGGAGTCAAACCTATGATTCCTGGGACCAAATCCCTCTTCCGATCGGTCCGCATAATCCCGGGTTGATGCTGGAATTCAAACATTTCATAACCCTGAGTTATAAACGTCTTCTGCAGATGCAAATTAGCGAGCTTCGTCCACATTTGCCTCAAGGGACGTGGATTACGCACAATTTTATGGACTGGCATGATGGCTATGACCATTATGCGATGAGCGAAAACTTGGATATGGCCTCCTGGGATTGGTATGTAGGCATGGGAAATCATGACTACCAAACCTCGGGAGCGGCTCATGACCTGGTGCGCGGGTATAAGCGCCGGAATTTCTGGCTGATGGAAACTCAACCGGGGAATGTCAACTGGAAACCGCTCAATAATGTATTGGACAAAGGTGAGACTCGCACTATGGCCTGGCATGCAGTGGGACATGGAGCAGATGCGGTCCTTTACTGGCAATGGCGCTCTGATTTAAACGGGCAAGAACAATATCATGGAACGCTGCTGGATACATCAGGTCAGCCTCGCCTTGTTTACACAGAAGCCCAACAGCTTGCGAACGATTTTTCATCCACTTCAGACCTACTCGCTGGAACTAAGCTGGAGGCTGAAGTAGCCTTGCTGAATTGTTTTGATAGCCGCTGGTCGATCCAATGGCAACCTCACCACAAAGATTTCAATTATGTAGCACATTTACTTCACTATTACCGCCCACTGGCGTCAATGAATATCACGGTAGATATCCTATCAGCCGATTCAAATCTAAAGGGCTATAAGCTTGTGATTGCCCCTGCATTACTTATTTTGAACGACCAAAGGGTGGCACAACTAAGATCTTTTGTTGAAAATGGTGGGTATCTGGTGCTTACCCTGCGGAGTGGGATGAAAGATGGTTATAATGCGCTCTTGCCCAGTCGTCAACCTGGAGCTCTGGTGGAGCTAAGCGGGGTCGAGGTGGAGGAGTATTATGCCCTGATGACTCCCGTACCGCTTGCCGGCGATGGCTGGAAGGGTACCTCCAGCATCTGGGCTGAGCGGTTGCGAATTAGGGATGTAGAAGGAACCCAGGTACTGGCCACATATGGTGAGAGCAATGGCTGGTTGGACGGACAACCAGCAATCACAAGTCGCCAGATTGGTAAAGGTACCGTGACCTTTATCGGAGCTTACCTGGATGATGTGAACCAGAAATCACTACTCCAACAGATAACCCGAGAAACAGCCATACAACCGGTATTAAAGACACCGGCTGGAGTTGAAGCCTGTAGGCGGGTGAATTCGAAGCTTGGGGATATTATCATCCTGATAAACTATAACCGCTCCAGGCAACGAATTCAGCTGCCCTGGCCTGCTCGCGAGCATTTGCAAGGTCTGGCGGTTGGAGATGAGTTAACCCTTGAACCCTACGGTGTGGCTGTGGTGACACGCGACACTTAAATGCATGTAGATTACCCCACAGATACTTGGATGTCCTCAATTGCCTGATGATTTTTACAGTTGGGTCAGCAAGCCATTCCCGATAGCACGGTTTGGAAGTAACTGTTCAATCGAGCTGCTCGTGCATTGGAAGCAGGGAGTTTAGCTTGTGTGGTCGCGACAGTGATAGTACACACATTTGCCATTTAATCAGGTGGGTTCACCATGCATCACTGGTATTTAGACAGAATGTGGACTTTGAGTCAGGCAATCCCCTTTTTGAGTAAAGAAATCTCTTCGTTGCGGGGCAGGTTAAAATATGATTCTTCGAGGTAATACGAGAGGCAGGTTGCACTCGTAAACAAGTCCCGTGTCTGTGCCCATGGATGGCCTAGCGGCTGCTTCTTTTGCGAGGTTGTCGGATCAGGAAGGTTATAGGATTAGAATGGAGAATGCGTTAATGCGCCAATTCCATTCCAACAATTCAGCTTTGATGGCTTCGCATGTAAAAAATGAATAGAATGATGAAAAGGGTATAATTCTTTCATATTCTCGGACTATAAAATTGAGGTTCACTATGGAAAATTCAAGAATTGATTCGCTCATTATGACACACGCACAACTCCAGACTGAGTTATTACGATGTGAGTATTGTGAGGAGAAACCATGCAAAGAAGCCTGTCCGGCCAACTGTTCGCCGGCTGATTTCATCATGGCTGCACGCCTCGGGAATCCTTCGGATATCCGGCGATCTGCCGCTGAGATCATGCACGCCAATCCGCTGGGTGGAGTCTGCGGGATGGTCTGCCCTGACACGTTATGCATGGCAGCCTGCACGCGTAAGAAATTCGATGGAGCAATCAACATCCCGCTCGTACAGGCGACGATCATAGAATTATCCAAACGTCTGGGAGGCATCCCAGAATTCTCCAAGCCAAAGCTGAATGGGAAGAAAGTGGCCGTTCTCGGCGGTGGTCCAGCGGGATTAGGTGCGGCGGCTGTTCTGGCACAGATGGGCTATACGGTGGATATTTTCGAAGGACGTAAGCGCCTTGGTGGGATGATGAACCTGATCCCTGACCACCGCATGGATAAGCAGATTGTCGAATCAGATATTCAATTCCTTCTATCGCTTGGAAACATTGCAGTTAAAACGGGGGAAAAAGTTGAGGATCCAACAAAATTACTTAAGAATGGATATGGCGCGGTATGTGTCACCGCTGGATTATGGAAACCAATTGAGCTCGGCATCCAGAATGAGGACCTGGCTATCAAGATGGTTGACCTACTGGCAAAGCCGTATGCGTATAAATTTGATGGGAGTGTGGCAGTTATCGGGGGTGGTGCGACTGCAATAGACTGTGCCATCACAGCCAAACAGCGCGGCGCAAAGCGTGTCGAGCTCTTCATGTTAGAAAAACTCTCTGAAATGCCGCTAACTGCGAAAGAACGAAAGGAATTGTTGGATTTCGATATCGAGGTGAACGGACGCATACGGGTCAGCAAGATCATCAAGGATGGCAAGAAAGTTTCCGGTGTAGAAACCCTTAAGGTCGAGCTTCCCGAAGGGAGCACATTCAGCCCGGCGAACATCCGTGACTTACCTGGTACGGAGGGCATACGCACTGATTTTAGGGCGGTCGTGGTGGCGATTGGGATGCGAGCGGAAATCCCTAGCCAGCAAAGCGAAGGCTTATTCTATGCAGGTGACATGCTGACGGGGCCGAAGACAGTTGTCCAGGCCATTGCATCTGGCAAGAACGCCGCACTTGAGATCGATGCCTACCTCAAAGGCAAGAAGAAACCGGTGATCGAAAAGGCAGTCAAGTCCTATTACGTCCTACCTGGGTACCGATCGGTGCCAGTTCCATTGGTGACCGAGTTCTTCGGTCGATCGATCATCTCCCCTTACCTTATCTCCGCTTCTCCATCCACGGATGGGTTGGAACAGATGAACCGGGCTTATGAAACCGGCTGGGCGGGTGGGGTGATGAAAACCGCTTTTGATAACGTCCCCATCCATATCCCGGGTGAATATATGTTCACCTACAACCCGTATACATATGCTAATGCTGATAATGTCTCCGGGCACTCGCTTGATCGGGTATGTAGTGAGGTTGAAGGACTGGTCAAGAAGTGGCCAGACCGGTTGACCATGGCTTCGACGGGTGGTCCGGTCACAGGTAACGACGAAGCGGATCGAGCCGGATGGCAATCTAATACGAAGAAATTGGAAGCAGCCGGAGCGAGGGGCATCGAGTACTCGTTATCATGTCCACAGGGAGGCGACGGGACAGAGGGTGCAATCGTCTCTCAAAATGCAGCTCTCACTGCCAAGATTATTGATTGGATCATGCAAGTCGGTGACCCAGATATTCCGAAGCTGTTCAAACTGACTGCGGCAGTTACGTCCATTGTGCCCATCTTGCGGGCGATACGCAAAGTACTCAATCAATATCCGGACAAGAAGGCGGGCATCACCCTGGCGAACTCTTTCCCAACCCTGGCATTTCGACCAGCCATGGGACGGACCTGGGAAGAGGGGATTATCGTGGGAATGAGCGGTGAAGGCGTCACCCCGATTTCATACCTGACCCTTGCACAGGCAGTTCCAGAGGGGGTGGAAATTTCAGGCAACGGTGGTCCAATGAACTACAAGGCTGCTATGGATTTCCTGGCCCTGGGAGTCAAAACCGTCCAGTTCTGCACAATTGTCATGAAGCAGGGATATGGCATTATCCATGAGCTCGAATCGGGCACTTCTTTTATGATGCAGGAACGGGGCATCGGATCGATGAAGGAACTGATTGGCATCGCCCAACCGAACCCCATCACCGATTTTATGGCTCTGACACCTATCAAGAAAATCTCGGAGGCTAACCAAGATTATTGCGTCTTGTGCGGTAACTGCGCCCGCTGCCCGTACCTAGCGATCACACTGGACGAGAAGGGTTACCCGCACACAGATCCAGCTCTGTGTATTGGATGCTCGATCTGCGCCAAGAAGTGCTTTGTGGGTGCGATTAGCATGCGCACTCGCAGTGCCGAAGAACTCGCTAGGCTAAAAGAGCAATAGAAACGAAAGGAAAGATATGACTACTCGCTTCGAAAACGGTATAGTTGTCACGCTTGGGGAAAAGAACCGTGTCCTTTGGAATTCATCCGTCGTCACTGAGGGGGAAAGAATCGCGGCAGTGGGTGAATCGACCGAAATGAAGCAGCGCTTCCCCGGTGCCAAGCCGGTTGACTGCTCCGGGAAAATCATCTTACCCGGTTTTATATGCACCCACCATCACTTTTACTCCACCATGGCGCGTGGGATGAGCATCCCCGGTGAACCCGCCTCAAACTTTGTCGAGATCCTTGAGCGGCTGTGGTGGAAAGTCGATATGGCGCTGGACGAAGAAGACATCACTCTTTCGGCACAGCTGCCCCTGATCGATTGCATCCGTAATGGCACGACCACGGTCATTGATCACCATGCCTCACCGGGTATGCGGGATGGTTCGCTCGACCTGATCGAGAACGCCGTTCGACAAGCAGGCACTCGCGCATCCCTCTGCTATGAAGTCTCCGACCGCAATATTGCCGGTGGCGGGATTGCAGAAAACAAACGCTTCATCAAGAAGGTTGGCAAGGGTGATGGTCAGGTAGCCGCAATGATGGGAATGCATGCCTCGTTCACCCTGTCTGATGCGACCGTTGATGAATGCGTCAGCATTGCCCGGGAGGCGGGTGTTGGTTGTCACATCCATGTGGCTGAAGATGCCGCTGACCGTGAAGATTCCCTGGCCAAATATAAAATGCCGACTGTGAAGCGACTGAAGAAATTAGGCGTAACAGGTGAAAAGTCTATTTTCGTCCACTGCGTTCATATCGATGACTCTGAGATGGACATCCTAGCGGCGACCGGGACGAGTGTGGTTCACAACCCCGAATCGAATATGAATAATGCGGTCGGCGTCACACCGCTACTGAAGCTATTAAAGAGAGGTGTGTTGGTTGGATTGGGCACCGACGGTATGGGTTCAGATATGCTGGTCCAGATGCGCTGTGCATATTTGCTGAACAGACTTGCCAACCACGATCCGCGGGTTGCTTTCCTAGAAGCCCCCCAGCTCCTGTTGCAGAACAACGCTGAGATTGCCGAACGACAGTTCGATTTACGGTTGGGGGAGATCGCCGAGGGCAGACCAGCCGACCTGGCTATCCTCGACTACCAGCCGCCTACACCGCTCAGTGAAGCGAATTTTCTGGGGCATCTTATCTTTGGTTTGGTGGACGCGACCGTTGATACGACAGTTTGTAAAGGTAAAATTTTAATGCAAGGAAAGCAGATCCTGAGTATGGACGAAGAGCGGATCGCTGCCCGTTCACGCGAATTGACTCCAAAGATGTGGAAGCGCCTACAGGAGCTTTAGTAAGCCTATCTCCCACTGCAAACCCAAACCACCGGGATATGAATGGAAGAATTGACATGGAACGCGTTGCCCTTTACCTGCAAGACACCCATGATCTCCGTGATGGGCTCAATTACGTCAAATATGCAGAGAATAAAGGCTTTGAAGCTGTCTGGCAAGCGGAAAGCCGTCTGGTGAGAGATGCGATCGTGCCAATGGCAGCCTATGCGGCAGTGACAGAACGCATAAAGGTCGGCTCAGGGGTCATCAATAACTGGTCGCGCAACATCGGCCTCCTGGCAGCCACTTTCCTCACATTGGATGACCTGGCTCCAAACCGCATTATATGTGGTATAGGTGCCTGGTGGGACCCGTTGGCGAAAAACGTGGGCATCGATCGTAGGAAGCCAATAACCGCCATGAAGGAGACAGTCCTTGTTTTACGTCGCTTAATGAATATGGAACGTGTCACTTTCGATGGAGAATTTATTCACGTCAACGGCATCGAGCTGGATGTGGTGCATGGGCGCCGTGAGCCGCGCCACGTACCGATCATGATCGGGGCAACCGGTGACCAGATGATGGAGCTGGCTGGCGAAATTGCCGATGGCGTTGTTTTGAACTACTGCGCACCTCCCGAACACAATGACCATACCCTAGAGCTGCTTGAGAAAGGTGCCAAGAAGAGTGGGCGCAGTCTGGAAGAAATCGACCGCCCGCAGTTAATTGTTTGCTCGGTGGATATTGATCATGACGTGGCTTATGATTACACCCGCGGGCTGCTCTGCCAATATCTGGCGCAACAGCCACACATTGCTAAAGCATCAGGCGTTAGTGAGGATATTGTCAAGCAAATTCAATCCATTTTAGGGTGGCCAGCCACTGAGGAGCAAATTAACAGGGCTAAATATTTGGTTACTGATGTACTGATCGATCGCATCACTGCCTCTGGCACACCCGAGGAAGCGCGTGTGTGTGTAAATGAGTACCGCAAGCATGGATGCACTTGTCCAATCTTGTATCCCGTATGTGGGGATGTGAATCTATTGGTGGATACGTTTGCGCCGTAATTTACGCTCCTGTGGGTTCACGGCTGATATAATTTGCAGGAGCTATAACCCACTTGGATCATTATCCCTGATACCTTATGAAAAGCCTGTGTGAAGAGTACGTCCTCAGCCATACTGTTGAGGAAGCCTTACATTTCCTGTCCGGAGCTCATGGTTCAGCGCGGATCGTGAGCGGTGGGTCAGATTTGCTAGTAGAGATACAACAAGGCAGTCAGTCTCCTGTCAGGATGCTGGTCGATGTGTCCGAAATTGAGGAAATGTGTGCGTTGGAGATCCGCGACAGATCCTTGTTCGTTGGCGCGTCTGTCACCCTCGCCCGGTTGGCGAATTCCTCGCTAATAGAGCAACATGCTCAGGCATTGATGGAAGCTGCCTCGTTGATGGCCAACCCACATGTGTGCAACGTGGCAACCATTGGAGGCAATGTAGCCCACGCTTTGCCAGCAGCAGACGGTTCGATCTCACTTTTAGCCCTTGACGCCGAAGCTGAAGTTGCATGTATGGATAACAGGCGCAGGGTTCCACTATCCGCATTATTCAAAGGGCCGGGCGAATCTACTCTGGATCCCCAATGCGATCTACTGGTCGGGTTTTATCTGCCTGTGCATAAAAAAGGACAGGCATCAGCGTTTTCGCGCCGCATCAGCCCTCAGGGTATCGCCCTGGCAATCCTGAATGTGGCAATATGGCTGCAACGCAAGGAGGATCGGGTCGCCAATATCAGGATTGCGGTCGGTCCGTCAGGGCCGGTCCCGCGGAGGATGATGGCTGCTGAAAAGGTTTTGATCGGTCAGACTCCATCTGCACAGGTTGAGACACATGCCCTCGATGAATTAATTAAAGAAGCGCATTTCCGTACCAGCATCCATCGTGCGTCTACAGAGTATCGACGTCATCTCGCTGAAATCCTGCTGCATGAAGCGTTCACCAAAGCATGGCAGAGAGCTGAATGAGAGTTTTATAGAAATGAACAATGAAAAAATGCTCTCATTGATCGTAAACGGAAGCTTATTTACCCTCCCCCTCATCCCCGGAGAGACTCTAGCCAGGCTCTTGCGTGAACGCCTGGGCTTGACGGGAACGAAGGTCGGCTGCGGCGAAGCCGAGTGTGGCGCATGCACCGTGTTAGTGAATGGGGAACCCACATTATCCTGTGCTTACCCTGCCGCGCGGGCCCAAGGCAAACAGGTCACGACCATCGAAGGACTTACTCCGTTTCCAGCTGCATCAAACGAAAGTCAGGGTTTGCACCCTGTGCAAGAAGCCTTTATTACATTCGGTGCAGTGCAATGCGGTTTTTGTACACCTGGGCAGATCATGACCGCTTATGCACTGCTGAAGAACAATCCAAATCCGACCCGGGAAGAAATCCGTGAGGCACTGAAGGGCGCCTTGTGCCGCTGTGGATGTTATCCGGCTATCGAAAGGGCTGTCCTTGCAGCGTCAGATTCAATCCGTAGTGGAGCACCAATTTCCTCACCCTCCCTTCCACTTTCCATGGAGAATCGTAAAGAGGTGGGAAGAATATACATCCGACCGGATGCATACCAGAAGGTTACCGGTAAAGCAATATACACAGATGATCTAAAATTCGATGATATGCTTTGGGCGCGGGTGAAGAGGGCGGAGGTCCCACACGCCATTCTACATCATCTGGATGTCAAGCAGGCTCGAGCACTGGCTGGAGTACATGCGATATTGACAGCAGAAAACCTTCCTGGTGAAAGAAATCATGGTCTGGTCAGCGCGGATTGGCCCATCCTGGTGGGGATTGGGGAACGCATTCGGTATGTTGGTGATGCGGTGGCCATCGTGGCAGCAGAAACGCAGGAAATTGCAGCCATGGCATTGGATTTGATGACGATCGAATTGGAACCGCTAGAATTAGTTAAAGGTCCTGTTGAAGCACGTCACTCGGATGCCCCCGCCCTGCATGATCGGGGTAACTTACTTAAGCATATTATGGTCCGTAAAGGGGATGTCCACCATGGTTTCGATACAGCGGATGTAGTCCTGGAGCATATTTTTCATACACCGGCTACCGAGCATCTGTTCATGGAGCCGGAATGCAGCATCGCACGTCTCACCCCTGATGGGCAGATGGAAATCTATGTTGGTTCGCAAATCCCCTACTCCGATCGCGAACAAGTGGCTCGGGCGCTTGGTTGGCCAGATGAGCGGGTGCGTATTGTTGGTCAATTTGTGGGGGGTGCCTTTGGTGGCAAAGAGGATATTGCCGGGCAAATCCATGCTGCTCTCCTCGCCCGAGCTACCAATCGACCGGTTAAACTACTTTTCAACCGTCGTGAGAGCATGCTGGTTCACCCCAAACGGCATCCTACCCAAATCCGGATCAAAATCGGTGCCAAAACGGACGGCAGTTTGACTGCCGTTCAAACAGAATTATACGGTGATACCGGAGCATATGCCTCTCTGGGTGAAAAGGTGATGGAGCGTGCAACGACCCACTCCACCGGCCCTTATGAGATACCCCATGTGAGCTCAGATTGCTATGCCATGTACACCAATAACCCACCTGCGGGCGCTTTTCGCGGCTTTGGCGTCACTCAGTCCATCTTCGCGATTGAAAGCATGATGGATATGCTCGCGAAAGAGCTGGACATGGATCCACTAGAACTCCGTCGAAAGAATGCGCTACGCGAAGGAGTTATGACGAGTACCGGGCAGGTATTGCACGAGAGTGTGGGGTTATTGGAGTGTATTGATACAGTTGAGACTGAGATGAAAAGGCGCGGAGGGGACCACCCATTTAATTCACGCGGTGAGGGTTTTATCCGAAAAGCCTGGGGATTTGCAGCCGCTTATAAGAATACCGGTTTTGGGGGCGGTGCAAAAGATGCTGCCAGCGCAGAAGTCGAATTATTTGGTGACGGCACGCTGGAAGCGCGAACATCTTCTGCTGAAGTAGGGCAAGGGTTATCGACAGTGCTACAATTAATTGTGGCAGAGGAGTTCGATGTACCCCCCTTACAGGTCGGCGTGCTCTTGATGGATACCGATTTGACCCCGGATGGTGGGGCGACGACAGCCTCCCGCCAGACCTATGTCAGCGGGAATGCCGTGCGCCTGGCTGCTGGAACATTACGCAAAGCTATCGTCGGTGTGCTGGCAGAAAAATTTGATCTGCAGCCAGATAAGATTTATTTCTCTGGAGGGCAAGTACAAGCGGGCAGTCACCGTATTTCATTAGCAAGTGTTGTGGATATAATGAACGCGGAAGGTCATAATGCCCGAGTAAGATATGAGTACCAGGCTCCCTCAACCAAACCGCTAGGCGAGGGAGGCGATATGCATATAGCTTATTCTTTTGCTGCACAGGCTGCTGAAGTGTCGGTGGATACGCGCACTGGGGAAGTGATGGTGCTGCAGGTTATCACTGCGAACGATGTTGGCAAGTGCCTGAATCCGCTTGGTTTACAAGGGCAGGCTGAAGGGGGGGTGATGATGGGGATTGGGGGAGCGCTGATGGAAAATTTCATCGTTGATGAGGGCCTGATCTTCACCGCCAAGATGGCACGATATCGCATTCCATCAATTATTCATACCCCAGAAATTGTTAGCTTCGTCATTGAGTGTCCAACACGTGAAGGTCCCTACGGTGCAAAAGGGGTGGGCGAAATTGCAGGTATCCCCACTGCACCGGCCATAATGAATGCCATCTACAACGCGACGGGCGTTCGAGTAAATCGTTTACCGGTTGATCCAGAATTTATCTGGAGATCACTTGATAAAAATAAAAGTGGACGTAAAACTTTTTGATATATACTATTATTGGAATTTGGGTGATATTTATAGTTAGGAGGGCTTATGAAGGTTCGCACTGATTTTGGATTAACCTTTGATGACGTTCTTTTAGTTCCACAACGCTCCTCTATCCAGAGTCGAAAAGATGTTTCTACAGACACGTGGCTTATGCCAGGGATTCACCTTTCGATCCCCATCATTTCTTCGAACATGGACACGGTGACTGAAACACACATGGCTATCGCTATGGCGCAGCTAGGTGGACTCGGAATCTTACATCGCTTTATGACGATCGAACAACAAACAGACTGTGTTTTACGCGTTAAGCGCTCTGAAAGTCTAATTGTGGAGTCACCACTCACCATCTCTCCTGAGGCAAGTGTGGAGCAAGCTCGCCAACGCATGGCAGAAGGCGATGTTGGTGGCTTGGTGGTTGTGGACGACGAAAATTATCTACTGGGGATTGTCACCCATCGCGATGTTTTACTGGCGCCGGATATTGATATACCTATAAACCAAGTAATGACCCCACGCGAAAGGCTGGTGATCGCTTCTCAGGATGAAACACTGGAGAATGCACGCCGCAAGTTATATGAACACCGCATCGAAAAACTGCCTCTAGTGGATGCGGATGGGCGATTGGCGGGGCTGATCACTGCACAGGATATTGTTAAAATACAGCAACATCCCAACGCGACAAAAGATAGCCGAGGACATCTGCGCGTTGGTGCTGCAGTAGGGGCACGTCCGGAGGACTTGGAACGCGCTGCTAGTTGCGTGGCTGCTGGTGTCGATATCCTGGTAGTTGATATTGCCCATGGACATTCGGACCACGTGATCAATATGATACACAGGTTGAAGCAGAGGTTCCCTAGCGTTCCCATAATCGCTGGCAATGTGGCTACTGAACAAGGGGTAAGAGATCTGGTTGAAGCAGGAGCAGATGCGGTCAAAGTGGGGGTAGGATCCGGTTCAATCTGTACAACCCGAATAGTGACCGGCTTTGGTGTGCCACAGCTTAGTGCGATCATCGAGTGTGCGAATGTTGGGCGGGTATTGAACGTGCCCATCATCGCTGATGGAGGTATTCGCAACTCAGGGGATTTGATTAAATCGTTGGCTGCTGGAGCAAGTACCGTCATGATAGGTAGTCTATTGGCCGGCACGGATGAAAGCCCTGGTGCGACAGTTATTCGCCAGGATAGGCGCTATAAAATTGTGCGTGGAATGGCTTCGTTGTCAGCTAATATGGACCGGCGGAAACTTGAAAAAAGCGAGTTGGCAATTGAAGAATGGGGCGAAGTTGTACCAGAAGGGGTGGAAGCCATCGTAGCTTATAAAGGTGCATTAGTAGACGTCCTCTACCAGCTTATGGGCGGGCTGCGCTCAGGGTTAAGCTATGCTGGGGCATGCTCGATTGAAGAACTTTGGCAAGTAGCCGAGTTCATTCGCATCACACCTTCAGGCGTGCAAGAGTCACACCCGCATAATGTAGAGCTGATTTGAATAGAATTTCCGATAGCGCGATGGATATTGAACGTTGTAGCCGGGAAGTTTTCTAGATAACTTATTGGTGTGGTGACACAATATAGAAGAAGTCTGCAGAATCAATATATACCACTACCATACAAGGATTGAAGTAAAAAGGCGTAACAATGAAGGGACATAGAAATAAACAATCAAAGGAGATGAAGCAGAGTAATCTTGCTTTATTCGTCATTGATGTTCAGCAAGGTCTATTCAGGAAGTCTACCCCCATATATCAGGCTGAAGGACTCCTCGAGAATATCAACTTGCTCGTTGACCGTGCTCATGGGGACGGAGTGCCTGTATTTTATATCCAGCATTCTGACACCGGAACTTTGGTAAAAGGGTCACAGGACTGGCAATTGCACTCTCGGCTTCTGCCCCTGGCCACAGATTACATCATTCATAAGCAACATGGTAATGCCTTTGAAGAAACTAATCTGGATGAAGTTTTGCAATCGAAAAATATCACTACCCTGGTAGTTACTGGTCTTGTATCGCATGGTTGTGTCCGAGCCACATGTATTGGTGCGCGGCAATTGGGATATAGGGTTATTTTGGTAAAAGATGCTCATAGTAATTACAGCAAACAGGCTGCCCAAATTATTGATAAATGGAATCAGTCACTGGGTGCACAGCAGGTCGAGTTAAAATTAACCTCAGAGATAGAATTCAGCCGTTTGACGGCAGCCTGACCACCTTGAAGCACAGTGAACAATCGTTAAGGACATAAATCATCTTCTTGTCACTTATACCCCCCAATGGTGCTGTTGTTGTGCAAATGGGATGTTCAGCAACAGCCTATGTAGAGGATGGAGATCATAGATAAGATTCTCGTTTCTCATCCTCAGAAGAGATCGTAAGTTCGAGTCCTATTACACCCACGCAACCCCCCTATAATGATGGTTCTGTTTAATAGATGGGCTGCGCAAGTGCCTGCCCGACCCCGCAGATGTCCTGGGATGCTCGTCGGGTCATCAACACCAGCGGAAGTGTTATTCAATTGCAGTTATCCCCCCAAGGTTCACATTAAGGGCACGATATCCGCGTACATCATAGAAGTAAAATCGAGCTGATATATCAGGTTCATGGATGAATTGCTTTTTTATGGTACTCTAGTAATGCTGATGTTGTATTTTCTAAACAATGGGGTTTTCTTGAAATTGACACCGTCCCCAATGAATGGTGGTATGACTTCATGGTGATTAAGGGTGAATATCAAGTGATGAAGACAGGGGTTGGGTTTGCTATTACTATGGGCGATCTGGCAGTTTATTGTGACGGAAATATTAGTGAGTTGTTGGGTCGTTAGCGATGATTACCAGCTTTCAGGTTGGTAAAATCTTTTCAGTTCGCTATTAAGGGAATTTACATATTCCCGAGGTATAACCTGCGTGGCTAACGACGGATAGACCAACTCGGTATATCTACTTTCGCGGTAAGGTTTACAAGTGCTCCTTCTGGCACCCAACCGAGGACACCTCCAAAGTCTACATACCACCAATATGACGATTTTGCCAGCACACCATCCAGACCGTTCATCTGCTCCATAATAATCATCTGTGTGCCCTTTGGTACTAAAGTAAAGCTGTCATAATTCGTTCCTGGCCCTAAACGCATTTCTATATCAGATGTTGTCGTCACTTGATCACCTGGCTTAAAAGCAGTAGAGTACACTGCTGGCTGTACGAGCACCATTAACATCCCATTCGCCACTGCTCGTTCGATGCCCGAAGGTGAATTTACAACAATACTCTCGGTCTGGAGTCCAGACTGCCCGTTTTGGAAATTACGTGTGTCTGGTGGGAGGTAGGGAGTGTAATACCCCGAACATGTGTAATTATTGCAATAAGTGTTGTTAGCTACCTGACCATTGATTACCATGGTTGAGGATCCCCCTCCATCCTGAGCCACACCCCAGGTAGCGCCCAGAGTATCACGGACAAACAGTGCCAGCTCGTTAATCGTCATTCCAACACTATGATAATGATCCCTGCCGTCTACAACAAGGAAAAATATATACTGATCGTTGAACGCGATAGCTGTGCGCGGTCTGCGGTTGATAGCACCAGGATCGTTAAATTCCCGGATTTGTCCATTCTTTAGGAAAAAAAACGCTCCCTGGATACTGGCATAGGTCTTTGTCCAGCTGAGGGGATAGGGTGTCGAACAATCATACTCATATGAGGTAATCTCTTGAGAAATTCGTATTTCACTCCCAACCGAAATATTCTCTAGTAGTGTCTTAGCTGTAGCCCCCCCGGCGGATAGTACGATAGAGTTAAAAGGAATCAGGCTATCACCTTCACCTATGCGAATCTGACGCACGATTCCCGATATATAAGCAGGTTTGGGAAATATCATCGTGGGATAGGTCATCTCAACCAGTACTTCAACTCCTGAGTTGTTGGTGCCAGTATGGCTGTCGTACTGTGGTGTATACATATCGAGCTCGTGCGCACCGCCTGGTTGGTTGATATTATTGATCTGCTGGATATTGCCCGTTGCAGGGAATGTGATAAATTGCTTCTCTGGAACATGATAAAGACATTCGCTAATGAATGCACTACGGTCCAGCTTCCATGTAAAACCACCCCAACCGCCCAATTTATCATAGCGCTTTACATACCATCCAGATTGCACCTGTCCGCCCTGAGGGATGCCGTTAGCGAGATCAAAATATGAGCCATTAATTGCCACAATCACCTGGTTGCGCATACCCCAGGTGGGCGGGTTGGAACTGCCCCCCCAGAAGTTGAGCGCCTGGTTATAGCGATCATACATACTGCTGACCGTCTCTCTCCCATCAGATATTTTTCCTTGGGAGATCGTGCTATCCAGGATCACCTTGGGATTATTTCGGTCCATGCGCGCGACAAAGACATTATTGGGGTCGGGTAATTGAAATTTACGGAATTCGATGCCCGGTGCGATTAGCTCCCACTCCGGTTCATCCGCAGGAACTGTCGCCGAGGCAGCACCCGTACATACCAGGGCGAACAATAAAAGCCATAGCAAGCTATTGCGTAAGACCATGAGCATCGATTCCTAGCGGAGACAACCTTTGTTGAATAAAATCCGCAATCTGCAATATTAAATTATACTATCATTTATTGATGGTACACTTACATTTCTGTAAGGTGATCAAGCAGCGACCTCGGATGATATAGTGATATTTTGTAGATATGAACATCGGTTGTGCACTTATAAAGTACCTCTTTTCGGGTATCTTGTTTTCACGAGGTGTAAGCGATTCGATGGTAAACATCACTCAATTATCTCCCCCTATGGATAGGCGTGCAGGCTGCCTTCCCTCGTTGAACTGATTGATTGTCTCCTTTTCACTATTATCCCACAAAGGTACAGTTGTGCAATTGGGACATAAAGGATATTCTAAAGTTATTTGTACGGCATGGACATTGAGGACATCGGTTCTTAAGGAGAAGGTTTTTATTTTACCCCCATATTTATCTTTTTGAGAGATCGGGGTAAATAATTGAGTTAGTATTAATTCCAGAAAGTGTCAAGACACATTACTAGATCAGAAGCACCTTATTTTCTTATCAGGTGCATTTGACATATGGGATGAAGTGTGTGAGCGGTTGCACTTCTATTCACCAATTGGCTTGTTTCAGCACTTCACCCACAACGACCTCGAAGGTTTTAGCCTGTACCTGCATTCACGCATTTTCCAGCTGTTATGGCGTCAATCGAATTTCGAGCTCTGCTCGCCAGTACATACCTGCGCGGGTTGGTCCACTCTTGGTCGTCACCAAATTAATCCGGGGAGTGCCACTCGTACCATTTACTTTTCTAACTTGGCTAACCAGTTTCTGACCGTCGCGACGAATTTGTCGGTCTCTTCAATATACAGAAAGTGCCCGCTGTCTTCAAAGATGACAAGTTCAGACTTTGGTAACTCAGCATGAATACGTCTACTCTGTTCTGCTGGAGTAAGCCAATCGTCAGCTCCACCAAGTACAAGGGTGGGTGCTGAAATTTCCTTGAGGCGGGCAAGGGTATTGAACTTGGGCAAACAGTTGGCTTTAGCCTGGTTCCAGGCGGCCGCGCTGTATGAAATCGCCTCATCCATGGCCCTGCCAATTTTGGGGTCATAGTGCTTAAAATACAACGGCAATATGCGCATCCAGAGTGACCGTAAGTAGCTGTCGTCGTTCTTGGCTTGACTAAAGACTTCGTCAAGGGCAGCCAATGCATCGGGTGTGCCCCGCGCAGCCGCGTTGGCTTAGACGATGGGCATGTAATCAAAGGCGGGTGCTGTATTGCATAGAATTAGTCCTGCCAAATGATGGCCGAAGCGAAGTGCATATTCCTGTGCAAGAAAGCCTCCATAGGAATGTCCGAATAGGATGATCTTCTCGAAGCCCAAATAGGTACGAAGCGCATCTGCGTCTACCGCCCACGTCTCATGGGTAAGACTCTCCATGGTGGCAGGCCGAATCGAACGTCCATTGCCACGATGATCGTAGTAGATCAATTCGACTTGCTCACTTAGTTTATCGAGCCAGGGGCGAAAAACGGTGTGATCCAATCCCGGTCCCCCATGCATCACAAGCATTGGTTGTCCCTTGCCAAGTCGTTTGAAAAAAATCTGCGAGTCATTGAGTTGTGCATACATTTAGAGTACCTCCTGTGATGAATATAATAGTCTGATCTGTTTGTTTTCTGTTTTCCTCGCGTTGCGAAAGGGCTAAAAGATTTAAGAAGTGATGTGGCGGAAAGAGCCAATGCCGGAACCAGTATCGCCCTAGAATCAACTCGATCTAATGGATGGCAGTCAGTGAGGTGAGTTGGTACGCATCTGACCTAGGCAGCACAGTACCGTGCGATGTTGATGTCGGGGTAATTCAAGCCAAGCGAAAAATATTCTCGGTTAATTGAGTAAGTCTTCCACAATTGCCTCAAAGGTTTTTTCTCCAGCGCGAGCTTGGATAGCCTCGATCAATGTGGGAGATAATCGCGCTTCCAAGTCAGCCCGCAGATCGCTGATGCGGTCTTTGGTCTCTTGAAAACTGGCGGGGTGATCCAAGATAATCAATATCAACTTGAGGGCATGCTCAATATTACCTTGCTTTGCCTCTAGATTCGCAATGCCGGCAAGCGCCTCCAACGCCACAGGGGTTCCACGGTTTTCAGTCGCGATCCGTAATGACTTGCGCCAGATGCGCTCGGCTTCGTCATCATTTCCTAGTTTGAAAATGCTTCGGCTTGTATCAGCGAGCACACGAGCCACCCACCAGGTTCCACCCAGTTCGGTGAATGTGTCCAGGCTTTTTTGGAACATTTTCACGGCTTGTATATGCTCACCTTGTGCCTGAGCGACAACACCGAGTCCACGGTAAGCTGTACCTAATCCCCAGCGATCACCAATTGATATACTTAAGGCAGCACTTTCTTCCAGCGCGGCGCGGGCTTCATCATATCGTTCCAGGGATAATGCACTCTGGCTTAGCATCCTCAACCCAAAGGCTATTAATCGGGGATCGCCAATAAGGCGACAATCTGCTACGGCAGACTGCAATCGCTCGTGTGGGTTCTCAGGTTTGTCCGAAACGTGGGTGATAGCGACTAACCCGTTAAGATTGATAAGGCACAGAGCTGTGTACCACCGATCGTCAATTGCCTTGGCGATCTCCACGCCTTCTGAATACAGTTCCAAAGCTTTGGAATAGTCTCCAGTCACATCCAGGACTTGACCGAGAAAGTATATCGATTCCCCCAGCACACGCGGTTCGTTCAATGGGCGTAATATTTCCAGACTGCGCTCAAGCATCGCTTTCGCCTGCTCATAATGTGCCAGGCGGTACGCGAGTAATGAGCGAGCGGTCAGCATATGTGCCAGTGCAACCAGGTTCGTTCTATCGAACGGTAATTGCTTATGAGCTGTTTCCAACGCGTTGATTGCCTCACCGAGGATATCCAGTCCTTCCTGAAACCAGCCACGACAATCGTAAAACCACACAAATAGGTGCATGGTCTGTTCGATTAATGCAAACTCACCATGGGTGATCGCCCAATCCCATGCAGCCCGGAAGTTATCCATCTCGGCGGTTAACTCAGAAAGCGTTTCTTGATGTGCGGAACTACGCAAGCGATCGTTTGCTTGGTTGAAATATTTCAGGTAATACTTAGCATGATGCGCTTGAGTCGCTATTTGCTCATCTGGACGTTCCGCGAATTGCTCAGCGGTAAATTGTCGGATCAGTTCATGCAGGTCATAACGTCCGGAGCCACTGCGTCGAATTAATGATTTCGTCACGAATAAGGATAGTACAGTAACCGTCGTACCTGCCACGATTTCGGCTGCCTCGCGCCCAAACCCACCCTGAAACTCTGACAGCCGAAACAGGAATGTTTGCTCTTGATCAGAGAGTAGTCTCCATGATTGGTTGAAGACGGCGCGCATGGAGCGGTGACGCTTAGGGAGATCGCGTGTGGACACGCTTAAAAAATCCAGTCCATGCTCAATCTCACGTGCGATTTCATCACACGTGAGAGTCCGCACCCAAGCTGCTGCCAGTTCGATACCTAGGGGTAACCCATCCACCAGCTGGCAGATGCGCAAAATTGCAGAGTAATCATCTGGCGTTGCATTAAATCCAACGTATGCCCGTCTTGCGCGTTGTAGAAATAACTCCACAGATGTATTCTGGACGTTGTTTTCCAAGGTTTCGCTTATTGGAACCGGCAATCCCTCAACTTCAAAGACCCATTCACCTTGCAGTCCCAAGGACTCACGTGATGTGGTCAGCAGCTGCACATGGGAGGTATTCGCAAGGAATTCAGCCAGCAATTCGATTCCCGGTTCGACCAATAAATGCTCAAGGCTATCCAGAAGAAGAAGCACCTGCTTCTCTTTTAAATAATTGAACAACTGTGATTTTGGATCGGCACGATTTGAGCTCTCAAATGCAAATCCGATCACATTTGCAATTACCGGCACGATAAAGCGTGTTGAAGTTACTGGAGCAAGTGGAACAAAATATACACCGTCGGCAAATGTATCCTGCACGAGAGACGCAGTCTCAACCGCCAGGCGGGTTTTGCCGATTCCACCTGGGCCGACCAGGGTCAGCATGCGGCATTGCGGGTCGAGTAGAAGCTGGCTGAGTTCCTTCACTTCGCGCTGACGCCCGATCAATGGGGTTGGGAATACCGGTAGGTTACAGCATTGCGATACCGAGGCATCGTCCAGCTTTAATTGGGGAGAAAGATGATCCACGCTCAATTCGCCTCGCGCAACTTTCACAAAAGTCGGATGCTCCTCCAGAGGAATGTTGAGGCAACCCGCGATTAATTCGGCAATTTGTACTGAGGGACGTCGCTCACCATTTTCAATCTTGCGAAGCAAAGCAACAGAACAACCCACGCGTTTAGCCAATTCATCACGCGTGAGTCTGCGATTGTTACGTTGCTGACGCAGCCATTCCCCAAACGTATCCATGTGGACTTATTGTGTCGAAATTGTAGCACTTTTTGTATCACCAGACTGTTACCCACAAAGCACATTAACAAAGTCTAATTTGAGCAGTGAAAGGTAAAGAAAAGATGACATCCCTGCAAACCAAACCATACATGCTTCTCCGAAACGAAGGTCGATGTCTCCAATCCTTAGGAGCATGGGTTACCGTAAAGGCGACCTCAGAACAAACGGGTGGTGTGTTCAACCTGTTTGAAGTTTCCTACCCCCAGGATTACGCCACGCCGCTTCATATCCACTATGCAGAAGATGTGGTGGTCTATATTCTGGATGGCGCGCTCACCTTCTTTTGGGGTGATGAGAAAAAGGAGGCAGCTGTAGGCTCTTACTTCTATCAACCTCGGGGTACACCACATGGTTTCCGTGTGGAAGGCTCTGCAACGGCTCGGATTTTATATATGACCTTCCCAGCGGGTTTTGATCGGTTCATCGTTGGACCAGAACTGGTGGCTTCATGTTCTGAGGCCATGGTGACTGCTGCGCGATACAAGATCGAGATTCTTGGTCCTTTGCCCGAATAAATTGGTGATGATTATTTATTAAGAAACCAACCAAGCATATCAACTCGATCTATTTTGAGACTTATAGGAGATTCTCATGTTTAGGCAACTAGCTTTCCTGCTCATCC
>Ga0153916_10000076_pt1 | contig 55984 bp, 49 predicted proteins | sample Opewatmetagenome_FD_109642 | JGI IMG/M metagenome (GOLD analysis project Ga0153916, IMG submission 109642) | Freshwater wetland microbial communities from Ohio, USA - Open water 3 Core 3 Depth 4 metaG | ecosystem: Environmental > Aquatic > Freshwater > Wetlands | place: USA: Ohio, Lake Erie...
CCTAATGGTACTTTGAAATGGAGGTTTGAAACACCTTTTTGGATGGAGATGGCTCCTGCTATTGATGAAAATGGTGTAATATATGTTGGAACCGTTTATGCAGGTGATAATTATTTGTATGCTATTTATACTAGTAATGGTTCTTTAAAATGGTTATTTAATCCAGGTAATCATATTGCTTCTTCACCAGCTATTGGTGATGATGGTACTATTTATTTCGGTTGTTATAATGGTAATATTTATGCTCTTTATCCTAATGGTACTTTGAAATGGGTTTATACCACAGGTTATATTGTTTTGTCTTCTCCTGCTATTGGACCAGATGGTACTATTTATTGTGGTTCACATGATTATAATCTTTATGCTCTTTATCCTAATGGTACTTTGAAATGGAAGTTTCCAACTGGTTATTATGTGCGTGTTAGTCCTTGTGTTGGTGATGATGGTACTGTTTATTGTGTCTCTCGTGATGGTTATCTTTATGCGGTTTATCCTAATAATGGTACGATGATTTGGAGGACTGGTGTTGGTGCTGGTGAATCTCCCACGATTGGTCGGGATGGGACTATTTATGCTGGTTGGAGGGATTTATATGCTGTTAATCCAGTTAATGGTTCTGTTAAATGGGTTTTTGATCTTGGTCCAGATACAACTATTGATGGTACTCCTTGTAATTCTGTTGATAGGACGATTTTTTTCGGTACTCATATTGGTGAGTATGATGGTGGTGAGCTTATTGCTGTGAATCCTAATGGTTCTGAGCGTTGGAGGATAATGCTTGCTACTGATTGGATTATGTCTGCTCCTTGTATTGGTAGTGATGGTACGGTTTATGTTGGCTCATTTAATGACGGTTACCATCCTGGTTCATGGGGTTATCTTCACGCAATAAAAGACTTGGACCCGAATGCTCCTTCTGCACCAGTTATTGATGGTTCTGTTTTTTGTCGCTCTAAAAAAGAGTACAATTACTCTTTTAAATCAACATCACCCCTTGGGCGTGATGTCTATTATTATATTGAATGGGATGACCTTACTGCTACTAAATGGGCTGGCCCATATGCTTCTGGTGAAGAGATAAATCTTGCTCATATTTGGTCATATATGGGAACTTATAATATCAAAGCCAGAGCCAAGGATACTGAAAACCTGTGGGGACCTTGGAGTGTATACAGGGTTATTACACCAAGAAATGAAGTATCATATAATTCATTGTTTTTGAAGTTTTTAGAACGATATCCATTAATTGAGAAATTGTTTTTCAAATTTAAATTATTAATTTAATAGCTTCGTCAAATAATACCAAACATTATTAAAACACATTTTATTTTCTCTTCCACTAATTTATAGGTTTGTAATTTAGGGAGGATAATTTATGCCCAACAATATTAGAAATAAACTTACTATTAAAAATAGGAGATTAGATGAAATAAACGCATTTTTAATTGATTCAAATAATAAACTAATAAACAATCTTTTATCAGTTATTGAAAAATATGGTGGACCAGAAAAAATAAATAAAAAAGCTATTGAATCAGGTAAATTAGAAAATCTAATGACTAGATTAAAAAAGAAAAACTCTCCTTATGTGAAAGATTTAGAATGGTTGATTGAACAAAGAGATAAAGGATCTTTTATTACTATTGACCAATATAGAAAGAAAGTTTTAGGTAAAAAAGCAGAAAAAATTGTTTTCAATGAAGATTACGCAGTAACTTTAGAAATTAGCGCTTGTCAATATTTTTCTTCTTTTATGGCCGAAGCCAGACAAGCATTAAAAAAACAAGAACTAATGCCTGGGCGTTTCATAAGAGTTCGATGTATGAAAGAGCAAGAAGAAGATGATGATCTTTTAGCAATGGCAGCAGCTATGCAAATTGTTGGTGCAAGCTGGTGCGAAACACTAGACACAAAAGGAACAGATGGCTCTAATGTTCATCTTGGTGGACCTGAAACAATAACTGGTTATTTCGGAGGTGTAGGAGAACCAAATGATTACCCTATTAAATGGGTTAACGAATTTCTATATTATTATACAAACTATGGTGTAAAACAAGTTCTAAATATTAATCCCGGAACAATTCTACTTGGATATTTATTACATAAAATTGGAATTGACATAGAATTTAAAATATCTGTTTTTATGGGAAATGATAATCCTTATGCAATATTTTGGACTCTTATGGCTGCAAAACTTTTTTCAAGGGATGATGGTTCAACCTCGCTTATTGGTTTTAATTTTTCAAACTCTGTAAACAATGCTACAATAGAACTAAGTAGCGACATAAGAAATTCCCTTGGTTTGGAAAATTTTGTTAGATTCGAACATCACATTCTTGAAACTTGGAAAAGCATTGTGGTTCAACCATATGATAGAAGAGAAGAACTTTTAGAGTTAGCATTAAAAGTAAAAAATATAAGTGCAAAACATGAGGGTGGTGAAATTAATGTAGATTCAAAAAGAAAGCATCCAAGTGATATACTTGATTATTTTAAAGCAAAATCTGATTTGGAAAAAGATGGATTAATGGATCATATTACTCAAAATTATTTAGATAAACATGAAGCAATTAATAACACAGCTAAGGCTTTAACTGAAAAAGGATTAACTTTTATTGCAGCACCAAATCTACATCATAAGAGGTAATACTTATGCATTTTAAATTAGCATTTATTGGTTTTGGAACCGTAGGACAAGGATTATCAGAAATACTTATTGAAAAAAAAGATATGCTTGCAGAAAAATATGATTTTCATTATTCCGTTGTTGCTATTTCTGATATTTTAAAAGGCTCTGTTTATGATAAAAATGGTCTTGATCTTAAAAAGATACTTGAACTAGTTAAAAAAGGTAAAAAAATTGATGAGTATCCATCCGGTAAAAAAGGAATGGATAGTTTAACAACAATAAAAGAAACAAATGCTGATACAATTATTGAGATAACATACACTAATATAAAAACAGGGGAGCCTGCAACCACGCATATTAAAACAGCATTAAATGCTGGTAAAAACGTTGTATCTACAAACAAGGGTCCTGTTGTTAGGGAGGTTAGAGCTCTTTTAGATTTAGCAAAAAAGAAAAAAGTCCATTATGTTTTTGAAGGAGTAGTTCTTGCTGGAACACCTGCTTTAAATCTAGCTAAATTCACTCTCGCTGGAAACAAGATAAAAGGATTCAAAGGAATACTAAATGGAACAACAAACTATATCTTAACTCGAATGGGTGAAGGAATGTCTTATCAGGATGCATTGAAAAAAGCTCAAGAACTGGGTTATGCTGAAGCAGATCCAACAGCAGATGTCGAAGGTTTTGATGCAATGGGAAAAGTAGTTATTTTAACTAATGTGGTACTTGAAAAAAATATAACAATAAAAGATGTACAAAGAAAGGGAATTACTGAAATTACAAAAAATGATATTGAAACTTCAAAAGCAGAAGGTAAGGTTTGGAAATTAATAGGTAGTGCTGAGATTCAGTTAGATGGTATTGTTAAAGCAAAGGTTTGGCCTGAAAAATTATCCTTAAATGATCCACTAGCTGGAGTTAGTGGTGCAACAAATGCATTAACTTATTACACTGATGAGCTGGGTGCTGTAACTATTGTTGGACCTGGTGCTGGAAAAAGGGAAACAGGTTTTGCATTACTTATTGATTTATTAGAAATAAATAGAAAAACTACAGGCAAGTGACAATATGGTTGGTGGATATACCGGAAAAATACTAAACATTGATTTAAATACAAAAACAACAAAGGTTGAAAAAACAGATTTAGTCGATGCAAGGGATTTTATTGGTGCAAAAGGTCTTGGTGCAAAAATTTTATTTGATAGGTTACTTTCAAAAACAGATCCACTTTCATCAAAAAATATTTTGATGTTTACAACTGGTCCTATTACTGGTACATCAGCTCAGACCTCAGGTCGAGGTACAGTTGTTACAAAATCTCCTCAAACAGGACTTTTTTTAGATTCTCATTTTGGAGGTTTTTTTGCTGCTGAAATAAAAAAAGCAGGATTTGATATAATAATAGTAAATGGTAGATCAGATAAACCTATTTATTTGGCAATCAACAATGATTTTACACAGTTTAAAGATGCAAAAGATCTCTGGGGCAAAGAATGCTTGGAAACCCATAATTGGCTTCAAAAAAAAGAAGGAAAAGTTAAAACCGCTGTTATTGGGCCTGCTGGTGAAAATCTTGTAAAGTTTTCTGCAATTACTTTTGATGGTCATCGTCATGCTGGAAGAGGTGGAGCTGGTGCAGTGATGGCTTTTAAAAATCTAAAGGCTATTACAATAACTGGCAACAATAAAATCCCTTTACATGATCCAGAAGGTTTTGCTAAAAAATCAAAAGAAGTTTTAAAACGTATCCAGGAAAATGATTTTGTTCCAAAAAGAAGAGAATTTGGAACTCCTTATTGGGTAAAAATAATTAACGAAGAAGGTTTCATTCCAACAAGAAACTACAAAGAAGGAGAATTTGAATATGGAAAAGAAATAGATGCCGATGCTATGCAAAAAAGCATAGTTGATACAGGAGGGGCATGTTTTAACTGTGTTATTGCTTGTTGGAACAAATCTTCAATAAAGGAAGGGCCTCATAAAGGTGTTTCTTTGGTTGGACCTGAATATGAAACAATAGCTCTTATGGGATCTAATTTAGGAATGACAAGTATTGAGGATATTGCTTATCTTAATAGTAGATGTAATGAACTGGGTATGGACACAATTTCCTTGGGTGGAGTTTTAGGTTTTGCAATAGAAGCTTATGAAAAAGGCGTTATTACAAAAAAAGATCTAAATGATAATGATATTGGTTGGGGAAAAACAGAAGAACTAGCTAAACTTATTGAAGATATAGCTTACAGAAAAGGAAAAATTCCCAGTATTTTAGCTGAAGGTGTAAAAGTTGCTGCAGAGAAACTTGGTAAAAATTCAAAAGATTTTGCAGTACAAATAAAAGGTTTAGAAATCCCTGGCTATGACCCACGAGGTACATTTGGTATGGCAATTGCTTATGCAACATCTGACAGAGGTGCATGTCATCAGAGAGCCTGGACAGTCAAAGCTGAGCTTTGGGATCCAAATCTTCAAAGATTTTCTTTTAAAGATAAAGCAAAAATTGTAAAAGAAGTTCAAGATAGTATAGCAGCGTTTTTTTCACTTGTTTTTTGCGATTTTGCTCCTATTTCAATAGAGCATTGTGTAGAGCTTTGGAATCTAGCAACGGGGTTTAATCACACTATAGAATCTTATTTAAAAGCAGGGGAAAGAATATGGAATCTTATAAGATTATTTAATCTCAGAGAAGGTATGGATCCAGCTGATGATAATTTACCTATTAGATTTATTAAAGAATCATTCACAAAAGGCCATGCAAAGGAAATTTTAATAAAAAAAGAGGATTTTGAAAAAAGTTTAAAAGAATATTACGCTTTGCGTGGTTGGAATGAAAAAGGGATACCAACCTCAAATAAATTAAAAGAACTAGGTTTATCTAAATATGAAAAAATAATAAATTGAGAATCGGAGATAAAATTATGCCAGAATTAAGCCATGCAGCACATAGAATTTATGGAGAAGCAGCTTTTGAAGTACTTGCAAAAGCCCAAGAGCTTGAGCGTGAAGGTAAAAGTATTTTACATTTTGAAATAGGAGAACCTGATATGGAAACCCCTGAGAACATTGCTCAGGCAGGAATACAAGCAATACAAAACAAAAAAACACATTACACTCCTTCTATTGGTATATTGGAACTAAGAAGAGCAGTTCAAGATGAAATTGAGGTTACTCGAGGTTATAAACCTGATTTAAAACAAATTATTATAACACCAGGTTTAAAACCTGGTATATTTTTTTCAATGCTAGCAGCAGTTAATCCAGGTGATGAAGTTATATATCCAGATCCTGGATACCCAACATATGGATCAGTTACTTCTTTTTTAGGAGCAAAAGGTATAATGGTTCCCCTTTTAGAAGAAAATGAATTCAGAATGGATCCAAATGATGTAAAAGAAAGAATAACTAGAAAAACAAAACTTATAATAGTAAACTCTCCTCAGAATCCAACAGGATCTGTAATGACTGAATCGGAACTCGAAGAAATTGCGGAGATTGCTGAAAAAAATGATATTTTTGTTGTTTCAGATGAGATATATTCAAAGATGATATATCAAACAAGGCATTTTACTCCAACAGCAAGAGATGAAGCAAAACAAAGAACTATTTTACTGGAGGGTTTTTCAAAATATTATGCAATGACCGGTTGGAGACTAGGCTACATGATCTGCCCGGTTGAGATGGCTGAAAGAATTCAAGATTTTCTTGTTAGTGCTATTTCATGTACCGCAGCATTTACACAATGGGCAGGAATAGAGGCTCTTAAAGGTGATCAAAGTTTTATTCCTGAGATGATGAGCAGGTTTAAAGAAAAAAGAGATAAGATAGTTAGTGGTCTAAATTCAATACCTGGTTTTAGTTGCTTAACACCAAACGGGGCATTCTACGCATTTCCAAATATAATAGATACTGGTATGACTTCAGAAGAATGTGCAGATTATATACTTCAAAACGCGGGTGTTGCATGTTTACCTGGTACAGCTTTCGGCCCATATGGTGAAGGATACCTAAGATTTTCTTATGCAACATCTTTAGAAATTATCTCAGAAGCAATAGAAAGAATTAAAAAAGCATTTGAATAAGGTTTAATGGGGGTTACAGTTATTACAAAGGGGAATAAAATAGAAGACATAAAAAAGAAAAAATTTAAAATTGCTTTTTATTGGGCCGCTAGTTGTGGTGGTTGTGAAATAGCTGTTCTTGATATTAATGAAAAAATATTGGATGTAATAAAAATAGCTGATATACTTTTTTGGCCAGTTGCAATAGATAGTAAATACAAAGATGTAGAAGAGCTGGAAGATAAAAGTATCGATATATGTTTTTTCAATGGAGCAATACGTACTGAGGAACAAGAACATTTAGCAAAACTATTACGTAAAAAATCAAAGATATTAATTGCATTTGGTGCATGTGCTGTAAGTGGGGGTATTCCAGGTTTAGCAAATGTTGCAAACCGAGAAGAAGTATTCAAAGTGGCGTATTTGGATAATCAATCAACAGACAATCCAAAAAAAACTGTACCAAAAAAATCCACTAAAGTTAAGGAAGGAGATCTTACTCTTCCTGAATTTTATGACACTGTGAAAAGTCTTGACCAAACAGTAGATGTTGATTACTACCTTCCTGGTTGTCCACCTACTCCAGATATGATTATGACTGCTTTACAGGCAATTATTGATAATAAACTTCCACCTAAAGGTTCTGTTATTGCACCGCTTAAATCAGTTTGCGATGAATGTAGATTTGAAAAATCTGAGAAAAAAATTAGTAAAATTAAAAGAGTTTATGAAGTTGATAAAATCGAGGATAAATGTCTACTTGAGCAAGGTATAATTTGTTTAGGTCCTGCAACTCGTGGAGGTTGTAATGCCCGTTGTCTAGATGCGTATATGCCTTGCACAGGGTGTGGGGGACCTACACCTAACTCAATTGATCAAGGGGCAAAAATGATTTCAGCTCTTGCTTCTATTCTTGGTCTTGAAAATGAAGAAAAAATGAGTGAAGAAGAGATTCAAAAACTAATCGATCAGATAGTTGATCCAATAGGTACATTTTATAAATACTGTCTTCCGACTTCTTTAATAAAAAGGAAAGTGAAAAAATGAGAGTTGTAACAATAGATCCAATTACAAGACTTGAGGGTCATGGAAAAATTAGCATTTTTTTAAATGATAAAGGAGATGTAGAAAATGCATATTTACAAATACCTGAACTACGTGGTTTTGAGCGTTTTTCACAAGGTAGACGCGCTGAAGATATGCCACAGATAACTTCAAGAATATGTGGTGTTTGTCCTGTTGCTCATCATTTTGCATCAACAAAAGCACTAGATGCTGCTTTTAATGTTGACCCGCCCTCTGTTGCAAAAAAATTACGTGAACTTATGTACTGTGGATACATAATATATGATCATACTCTACATTTTTATTACCTAGGAGGTCCTGATTTTATAGTTGGTCCAGATGCACCACCTGCAAAACGAAATATTATCGGTGTGATTGAAAAAGCTGGTTTAGAAGTTGGAAAAGAAGTAATAAAACATAGAGCTTATGGTCAAAAAATAACAGCTATTTTAGGTGGAAAAGCAACCCATCCAGTTTGTGGGCTTCCAGGCGGTGTTTCAAAAGGATTAAATAAAGAAGAAGTAAAAGAAATAGAAAAAATGACACAGTCCTGTATAGAGTTTGCAAAATTTTCATTAAAAATTTTTGATGACATAGTTCTAAAAAATAAAAAATATGTTGATCTTATAAAAAGTGATGCTTATCAACAATCAACTTACAATATGGGATTAGTTGATAAAAATAACAAGGTTAATTTCTATGACGGTAAAATTCGTGTAACTGACCAAAAAGGCACCGAGTATCTAAAATTTGATGTAAAAGATTATTACAAAAATATATCAGAACATGTAGAAGAATGGACTTATATGAAGTTTCCATATCTAAAAGAAATCGGGTGGAAAGGATTCAAAGACGGTATGGATAGTGGAATTTATAGGGTTGGACCACTTGCTCGGCTAAATGCTTCAGAGGGAATGGCTACTCCACTTGCAGATAAAGAATATAAAAGATTCTATGAAACACTAGGAGGTAAATCAGTTGGTAGCACCCTTGCTTTTCACTGGGCTAGACTTATTGAATTACTTTATGCAACAGAAAGAGCACTTGAGCTAATAAAAGACCCAGAAATAACCTCACAAAAAGTAAGAAATCCTGTTGGTGAACCTGGGGAAGGAATTGGAGTTGTTGAGGCTGCAAGGGGAACACTTATACATCACTATAAACTAGATAAAAATGGGTTAATCGAAAAAGCAAATCTTATTGTTGCTACAACAAACAATGCTGGTGCTATAAATATGTCAATTCGTGATGCAGCAAAAGGTGTAATTACAAAAGGAAATGTTGACGATGCTACCTTGAATATGGTTGAAATGGCATTTCGTGCTTATGACCCATGTTTTGCCTGTGCAACCCATACACTACCAGGTGGTTTACCACTTGAAATAAACATATATGATTCAAACAAAAAACTATACAAAACACTTAAACAAAATATTTTGAGGTAAACAATGAAAACGATAATACTGGGTGTTGGAAACCAAATCCTTGGGGATGATGGTGTTGGTGTTCATGTAGCAAATGAATTAAAAAAAAGTGTTAAAAATCCAAATATCATAATAGATGAAGCAATAACAGGTGGTATGAACTTACTTGAACTCATTTTAGGTTATGACAAGGCAATAATTATAGATGCTGTTAAAACAGATAATGGAAAAAAAGGGGATGTTAAAAAAATTCCTTTAACAGAATTTTCTACTATACATTCATGTAATCCACATGATGTATCCTTATTTGAGGCAATTAAAATGGCAAAAAAAATGGGTGAGACAAAAATTCCAAAAGAAATAATTATAATAGGAATATTGATGAAAAAAATTCCATGTGAATTTTCAGAAAAGCTAAGTCCTGAAATCCAAAAATCTGTTCCAAAGGCTATAACCTTAATACTTAATGAAATTGAAAAAGATCGAAAAGACTCAAGTTTTGGTGTTAAAAAATGACAAAGGATTTTGAACCAAATATAATCGGATTTCTCTGCAACTGGTGTTCGTATGCTGGTGCTGATTTAGCAGGTACGAGTCGCATAAAGTATCCACCAAATATAAAATCAATTCGTGTAATGTGCTCGGGTCGGGTTGATCCAGTTTTCATACTTGAAGCACTTAAAAAAGGTGCTGATGGAGTACTGGTTGCTGGTTGTCATCCTGGTGATTGTCATTATCAATCAGGTAATTACAAAACAAATAGACGTATAAAACTTTTAAAAAAACTACTGTCCGAACTTGGTGTTGAACCAGAGCGAATTAGATTTGAATACATATCTGCATCTGAGGGTCAAAAATTTGCAAACGTTGTAACTGAGTTTGTTGATGAGTTGAAAAAACTTGGGCCAAGCCCAATTAAAAACCAATAAAAATTGTTTAATTTATAAAAAATTTTGTATAATCTGGGAGAGGAAATTTATGAATGAAACTGATGAGAAACAACTTCTAGAAAAAGCAAGTAGACCAGGCAAAGATGCTATGAAACTCCATCCTTTTTATCGTGGAAAAATCGAGGTTGTTCCAAAATGTTGTATACGTGATTTTAACGATTTTGCTATTTGGTACACTCCTGGTGTCGCAGAACCTTGTAAAGAAATACAAAAAAATCCTTTGAAGGTTTACGATTATACTAATAAGTGGAACACAGTAGCAGTAGTTAGTGATGGAACTCGCGTTCTAGGATTAGGGGATATAGGTCCTGAGGCAGGATTACCTGTTATGGAAGGTAAATCACTACTTTTTAAATATTTAGGAGGAGTAGATGCATATCCGATTTGCTTGGATACAAAAGATCCAGACGAATTAATCCAAGTAGTTAAATGGCTAAAACCTAGTTTTGGAGGAATAAACCTAGAAGATATTGAAAAACCAAAATGTTTCTATATACTAAACAGACTAAGAAAAGAAATGGATATACCAGTTTGGCATGATGATCAACAAGGAACAGCAACAATAGTAACAGCTGGAGCAATAAATGCATTAAAAATCGTGAACAAAAAACTGGGCAACGCCCTTGTTTCAATGATAGGAGCTGGTGCAGCAAACATAGCAATTGCCCGTGTACTTATTGCTGCAGGCATAAAACAAAAAAACATTATAATGGCTGATAGCAAAGGAATACTAAATCCTTTAAGAAAAGATTTAGAAAAAGGAAAAAAAACTAATCCTGAGAAATGGGAGATGTGTTTGAAATCAAATGTAGAAGGTAGAGCTGGTTTGATTGCTGAAGCATTAAAAGAAACACATATCTGTATAGCAGCAAGTAAACCAGGGCCGGGTACCATAAAAAAAGAATGGGTCTCATCTATGGCTGACGACGCAATAGTATTTGCTACTGCAAATCCTGTTCCTGAGATATGGCCCTGGGAAGCAAAAGAAGCAGGAGCAAGAATTGTTGCAACAGGTAGATCAGATTTTCCAAACCAGATAAACAACTCACTAGGTTTCCCAGGAATTTTCAGAGGAACACTGGATGTTCGAGCAGAAACAATAACAGATGAGATGTGCATAGCAGCAGCCTATGAACTAGCAAAAACAGCAGAAGATAAAGGACTAAATGATGAATACATAGTACCAACAATGGACTCATGGGAGGTTTTTCCTAGAGAAGCAGTGGCTGTTGCATTAAAAGCAATATCACAAGGAATTGCAAGAGTAAAACCATCAAAACAAGAACTATACGAACATGCAATGACAATAATCAAAAAAGCAAGAGATGAAACACAGGTTTTAATGAAAGAAGGATTTATAGCAAAAGCACCTTAGATTATAGAAAATGAGTTTTCGTATAACTTATTAGATTATATAGATATATATGTTAATATATACAAATATATTCTACTGATAAATTAAAAAAAAGATTAATATTTATATTTGCTAGTTGGTGTTTTAATAGAGGTAACCTGATATAACTACATATTTTATCTATTGAAAATTTATATATAAAAAGTTTGGAAAAGGAAAAATGTTATATTCAATGAACGATTCCAGTTTTCTGGTTTTATAGTCCGAATCCGCACCATTAAAATATTGTTGTTTAAGGGGAGTTCATATATGAGTCATATAAAAACTATTTCTAAAAATGATTTAAACAATTTCATAAATAAACTAATTGATGATAAAACTTATGAGGTAGTTGGTGTTAAATCAAAAGGTAAACGTTTTGTTTTCGGTGCTCTGGAAAATGCTAATGAACTACGTTTAGATCACGATGTTACTATAATTCCACCAAAAAAATATTTCTTTCCACAGTACGAAAGATTAATGGATTTTAACCTGGAAAAACAATTTGATGTTAAACCAAACAAGGATATGAAACCTAGAATTATCATTGGTATTCACCCATACGATGTTATTGCTTTGGAACAAATGGATAAGGTTTATCTAGACTCACAAACAGATGATTTTTATAAAAGACGACGTGAAAATACAATACTTATTGCATCAGATATAAAAAACGTATCAAACCGCTCATTTGCAGCAAGTATGAATACAAATATTACTGACAAAGGTTTTGATTTACTTCTTACGAATATTGAAAACAAATACGCAATAACAATAGGTTCAGAAAAAGGAAAACGTTTGCTAGAGAAATACGCAAAAATCGAAGATGCAAAAGAAGCTGACATCAAAAAAATCGATACTGCACGTAAAAAAACTCTAAATAAATACAAGAAAAAAGTAAATATATCAAAAGAAGACTGGCCTTCTATTCTTGTTGATAACTATGACAGTGGGGTTTGGGAAGAGCGTTCTGATAAATGTATTGAATGCAGTTCATGTACAATGGTTTGCCCAACTTGTTACTGTTACGATATAAAAGATGAGCTCTCTCTCAATCTAAAAACCGGTAGTAGAATACGCACCTGGGACGGGTGTCTGCTTCGTGATTTCACAAAAGTTGGAAGTGGAGAAGTTTTTAGAGAAGAAACAAAAGAAAGATACAGACATAGATTCTTTAGAAAAGGAAACTATCTACCCGCTAGATACGGTTTTATTGCATGCGTCGGTTGTGGACGCTGCGGGATTGCCTGTTTACCAGATATTGCAGATCCATCAGATGTCATAAATAGTTTGTCTCATCATAGAATATCAGATGATACTACTAAATTCTTTATCAAACAAGAAACCAAAGTTGCTGAAACAAATATAATTCACGTACCAAGAAAAGCAACAATAAAAAGAATAGATAATCTAACAGATGCTGAGAAATTATTTGAAATAGAACTAGATGATAAAAAACCACTGGGACATAAACCAGGGCAATTTGTTGAAGTATCAATTTTTGGAATTGGTGAAGCACCATTTGGTTTAGCATCACCACCAAGTGACTCTTTTTCATTTGAAATTGCGGTAAGAAAAGTCGGTAATGTAACATCAAAACTACAAGAAATGTCAGTGGGTGATAAAATTGGTATACGCGGACCATTTGGTAATGGTTTTGATATTAAAGCAATGGAAGGAAAAAATTTACTTTTAACATCAGGTGGAATAGGAATGTATCCAATGAGATCACTGATAAACTATGTTCTTGATAAAAAAAATCGGAAAAAATTCAAACAGATAATAATACTATATGGAGCAAAACGTCCAAAAGAAATACTTTTCTTAAATGAAGTAGAAGAGTGGAAAAAATGTGATGACACAACATGTAAATTAACTGTTGATAGATGCGAACAAGGTGAATGCTGGACTGGTGATATTGGATTAATAACAACGCTATTTCCGAAAATACGAGCAGATAAATTAGATTCAAAAAACACAATATCTGTAGTAATTGGTCCACCTATTATGTATAAGTTTGTAATAAAATGTTTACAAACACTTGGTATACCAGACGAAAACATATTTGTTTCTTTAGAACGACGCATGAAATGTGGCGTTGGAAAATGTGGTCATTGTCAGATAAATGGAGTATATGTATGCAAAGAAGGACCTGTGTTCAATTTTAAAGATGTAAAAAATCTACCGGAGGCATTTGAATGAAACAGAAACCTCGTGTTGCAGTATTTGACTTTGCTGATTGCGAAGGATGCGAACTTGAAATTGCTGATTTGGAAGAAGAAATACTTGATTTAATAGAAATAGTTGATATTGTTTCTTTCCGTGAGGTTATGAAGGAGCACTCTGATAATTATGATATAGCAATCATAGAAGGTTCAGTGATGAGACCAATGGATGAGAAAAGGTTACGAGATATACGCAGCAAAGCAAAAATTCTTGTTGCACTTGGTGCTTGTGCAACCATCGGTGGTGTCAATAAAATACGAAATCAATGGATGCATGATGAAGTTTTAAGAACGGTCTACGGAGAAGCTCCAATCCACGGAAATGAATTGTTCAATGTTTTTAAAACCAAAGCATTAAACGAGGTAGTTCCAGTTGATTACTATATTCATGGTTGCCCCATTGATCGTGATGAATTCAAACATGTAATCACTGCTCTTGCTCTTGGAAAAAAACCAGAAATTCCTAGATATCCGGTTTGTGTTGAATGTAAAAAGAACGAAAATATTTGTCAATTTGAGCTGGGAGCTTATTGTCTTGGTCCTATTACCCGGGCTGGTTGTAAAGCAATCTGCCCAACACATAACAGTCCTTGTGAGGGTTGTCGAGGTTTAATAAAAAAGGCTGAAACAGAGTGTGTGTGGGAAGTACTAGAGCGATACAACCTCTCATACGAGGATATTCGAAGACGTTGTACGATGTATAATTATGGTAAAGAGGAGTGTAAGGTAGATGAGTAATGATTTTTCTATCCATGTTGAGCATTTAACGCGTGTTGAAGGACATGGTAATATAGAGGTAAACGTAAAAAATGGGAAAATTGAAAAATTACAATGGAGTGTTATTGAAGCACCACGTTTCTTTGAAGCGATGTTACGTGGACAACAGTACAATGAACTCAGACCTATTACATCAAGAATTTGTGGTATTTGCTCAATTGGTCATTCACTTGCATCATTGAAAGCAACTGAGGATGCATTAAATGTTAAAATCACAGAACAAACAGCTCTTCTTCGGAGATTAGCAATTAATGGAGAAAACATGCAAAGCCATATTCTACACATAGGATATCTTGCTGCACCTGATTTGTTTGGTGTTGGCAGTGTATTGCCTCTTATTGCTTCAAAACATAAAGACACTGTATTAAAAATTGTTAAATTACATCGCCTGGCAAATGAAATGTCTGATATAATATGTGGTAGAACGGTTCATCCTATTCGATTAATTGTAGGAGGTTTTTCTGCAATACCAACCAAGAAACAATTACTTGATTTACGAAAAAGACTAGATGAAAGTAAAGCAATAACTAATGATTTAGCTCAGGTGATTCATAGTGTTGTAGATAAACTACCTAATTTTATAAGAGAGACTGAATACATTTCACTTAGTGCTGATGATGAGTATGCTTTTTATGATGGAGTGATCAACTCTACTGATACAGGGAAATTTAAGGATTATAAAAATTATCAAACTATAACAAATGAATATTTTGTTCCTCAATCTACAGCAAAATATGCTAAACATAACAGAAAATCATACATGGTAGGAGCACTCGCTCGTTTTAATTTAAACAGCAGTCAGCTGCATTCTAATGCAAAAAATATTGCAAAATTATTCAAATTAAAATCAATAAATTATAATCCGTTTATGAACACAATAGCACAGCTTATAGAATTCATGCATAACACTGAAGATTCAATTAGTATTATTGATAAAATTCTTGATCGTGGACTTAAAGAGGAAAAACAAATAAAAACAAAAATAAAAGCAAGTCGAGGTGTAGGCCTAGTTGAAGTACCACGGGGTCTTCTCATACATGACTACACCATAAACTCGAAAGGATATTGTACAAAAGCAAACTGTGTTATTCCAACTAATCAAAACCATGCAAACATACAACTGGATATGGAAAAAATTGTACCAGAAATTATTGATAAACCACCTAAAGAAATAGAGTTTACTTTGGAGATGCTAGTGCGTGCATACGATCCATGTATCTCGTGTTCCACTCATTACTTGGATGTTAAGTTTATTTAAACCTGTTTTGTGTATGAAAAAAATTTGTATAATCGGCATTGGAAATCCCCTACGGCGTGACGACGGCATTGGCATAGTTTTATTAGAAAAATTAGTAGAACAAAAAAAAACTTTACCAAAAGAAATCCAATATTTAGATGGTGGTACAGGAGGAATGAATCTTCTACATATTCTGCCACAGTTTGATATTGTTATTATTATAGATGCAGTCCAGTTTAATGCTGCTCCTGGTTCTTATCGCTTTTTTACAGCAGATGAAATAACAACAAACAAAAATATAAATTCTATCTCAACTCATACAAATCAATTACCACAAGTAATTGAAATATCAAGACAATTAGAGGAACTGCCTAAACAACTTTTTATTTTTGGCATACAACCAAAAAATACTTCCTATGGCAGAAATCTTTCAAATGCATTAAAAAAAAATATTAAAACTTTACTTTCATCTTTGCAAAATGAGATTGAAACAATTATTGAAAAGAACAAGTAGGAACTGTAAGACTACCATAAGGTAATACAATAACGTAAGGATCATCTCCTCTTTTTTTAATAATTTCTACAGCCTCATTAAGTGCAGATTGAACATCAGAACATTTTCTAATAAATGCTTTTTTTAAAACAGATTCATCTAAACCTGAAACTGACCAAATCTGGGCTTTTGTTGCCAACTCTGCTATCTTAGCAGCCTTGTGATATCCAAGTTTATACCCTTTTTCTAAAAAAGAAAGTACATCTTGAGGTTTTGAGGCTTTTGATAATAAATCAAAGAAAACTTGATCACCAATACCACCTGGACAATCTGATACTAAAATTATTATTCCATTTTTTTCTAGAGCCATTTTACCATTTTCAAGTGCTTTTTGTGATTGATATAAATCAATATCCCCTGGAGGCGGTGCTACTGTAAGCACAATATTAGCTTTTTTTCTTAATTTTACACAAAAAATTTCATTTGCATAATTATTAGCTTCATTAAAAGATTCTTCTAAATCACCTGTAATTGCTTGGTAAATTTCCCCATCAGATGTTAAAACTAATTGAATCGAAAAGATTCTTAAATTCTTTAAAAAACTAACTGCATCAATCATATCTTCATGTACAGTGTTTCCTTTTAAAACTAGAGTACAAGACTGCTCATTTAAAGCAAACTTATGATTCATCTCAATTGTTTTGTATCCTGCTACGCCAGGTAAAAAAGATTTTCTACCTCCTGTATAACCAGCAAAATAATGTGGTTCAACACTGTTAATAACCACAACATTACCTGTCTCATAAACAAATTTATTAAAAGAAACTTCGGTTCCACGTTTTGTTTTTCCAAAATATCTTAAATTTTTATCATTTTTTGCATCATGAATAAATATTTTTTCTTTATAAATTTCATAATATTTACCAAAAATCGAATGTAATTCTTTTTCATTTGAAGCTCTATGTGAACCTGTAGCAACAATAAAACTAACATTTTTATGAGAAGAAATAATTGGATATAAAAAATCCAATATTTTTGAAGTAGGTGTAGGTCTAGTTCCGTCATTAACAATAAAAAGTAAATGTTTTGATTTACTCACAAACTCTTCAAATGATTTACTTTTTAGAGGTTTTTTAAAAGCATTTTTTAAAATTAATTTTTCGTCCTTAAGTTTAATTTTTTTAGGTGTAACAACCTCACATGGTTGTGGGACATCAATTTTTATAATTTTTTTCCCATAATTTATATCAATTTGCATATCATAATAGGATAGATTTTTTTAATTCTTGAACTTTTCTAAAGACTTTATAAGTAATATTCCACTTTATATTCACCTGGATCGCCATCCATAACCTTGAAGTTTTTCTCACGACACAAGGTTATCATTGGAATGTTATCTTTTAGAACAACACCATGAATAACTTTTAATCCTTTATCTTTAGCTAAATGAATTATATAATCAACAAATTCTGAGCCAAGCCCAAGTCTATGCCATTTGTCAGTTACAACAAGGGCAAACTCGGCTCTTTCTGTACTGCCTGGATCAAATATAAGTCTTGTTACACCTAAAAATTTTTTCTTACCGTTTTTTTCTATTTCAGCAACAATACCAATTTCTCTATCATAATCTATATTGCAATAACGTGTTCTAAGTTCATGTGGTGTTTCTTTTATAATTCTGAAGAATCTGAATTTCACAGTTTCTTCTGAAAAACTTTTAAACATATCAAGCCATAGCATTTCATCCTCTGGTTTTATTGGTCTTAAAAGAACATTTGTCCCATCCTTCAATTTTACTTTTTTCATGTATTTAGTGGGATAAGGTGATATAACCAAATGTGGATGTTTCTCTGGTTCCTTATCTAATATAATACGTGCATCTAATGCTATTAGATCATTTTCAATTGCGATTAATGGATTGATATCTATTTCTTTTATCTCAGGATTATCAATTATTAGATGTGAAAACTCTACCATAGTCTCTTCAACTTTCTTCATATCTATGGTTTTAATTCCACGAAATCCTTTAAGAAGTTCATAGGCTTTTGTTTTTTCAATAATTCTATGTGCAAGTACTTGGTTTAATGGAGGAAAACCAATAGCTCTGTCTTTGAAAAGTTCTGTATAAATACCTCCTAATCCAAATAAAATAACTGAACCAAAAACAGGGTCTTTCTTTGAACCTAATATAAGCTCATATCCACTATTTTTTACCATTTTCTGGATTGTTACTCCTTGAATTTTTGCCTCCGGAACTTTTTCTTTTGCTCGTTTTACCATTTCTTTAAATGTTGTTTTAACATCGCTTCCACATTTTAAATCCAGCACAACTCCTCCTACTTCTGTTTTATGAGTTATTTGAGGCGATAGAATTTTCATAACAACAGGATAGCCAATTTTTTCTGCTATCTGTGCAGCTTTTTCTTCTGTGTCTGCAACTTGTGGTTTTGTGGTTTTTATACCATATAATTCAAGGAATGTTTTTGATTCAATTTCGTTTAATAGATCCCTTTTTTCTTTTTTTGCAACATCAAGAATTTTTTTTACCGTTTCTTTATGTGAAGAATCTTTAACACCCAGTTCTTCTGGCGTTTCATATAGTTGTGCTAAGTGTCTTTCGTAGTGATATAGATACATATAAGATTCGATTGCATCATCAGGGGAATTGTAAGTAGGTATATTACTACTATTTAGAATCTGTCTAGCATGGTATACACTTGCTTCTCCAATAAAAGAGGTTAGTATAGGTTTTGTTGTTTTTCTTGCTAAATCAACAATTTTTTCTGCTACTTTATCAGGATCAGCCATAACCTGAGGTACACATATTACAATTAAACCATCTATGTTATTGTCGTTTAAACAAATATACATAGCATTTTGGTATCTTATATCATCTCCATCTCCTATTATATCCACAGGGTTTGCTTTGCTCCAAGTGGTAGGTAATACTTGATTTAGTTTCTGTATTGTTTCATCTGATAGTTTCGCAATTTTACCTCCTTTTTCAATAACAGCATCTGTTGCAAGCACTCCTGGTCCACCAGCATTTGTTACAATCGCTATATTAGGACCTGTTGGACGTGGTTGTTTTGCTAAAATTGATGAACAGTTGAATAAATCCGTTATATCATCAACTCTTACTATTCCTGTTCTTCTAAAAGCAGCCTCATATATTGCATCCTCACCAGCAAGTGCACCTGTATGTGATGCTGCTGCTTTTGCTCCTTCGCTGTATCTACCTGATTTTATAACAATAACAGGTTTTACTCGTGCAAAACTTTTTGCAGCACTCATAAACTTTTTTGCATTTGTGATAGACTCTACATAAAGAACTAGGCTTCTTGTATGTTGATCTAAACCAAAATAATCAATAAGATCACCAAAATCAACATCAAGCATTGAACCAACAGAAACAAATGAGCTAAAACCAACTTTTGCTGCAGCTGCCCAATCCAAAATTGCTCCGCAAACCGCACCACTTTGTGAAAACAAAGCGATATTACCTTTATCTGGTGTTGAGCCTGTAAAACTTGCATTTAGATTAAGATAAGGCATTATGAAACCGACGCAGTTGGGCCCAAGTATTCGCATCTTATACTTATTTCTAATTTCAAATAATTGTTGTTCAAGAGCTGCTCCATCTGGTCCTATTTCCTTAAAACCCGCCGTAATTATTAAAACTCCTTTTATACCTCTTTTTCCACATTGCTCAAGTATACCAGGAACAGTTTTTGCAGGCGTGATTATAATAGCTAGATCAACAACCTTAGGCACATTATCTATAGAAGGATAAGCTTGAACACCTTGTACACTCTCTCTATTTGGATTAACAGGATAAACTACACCTTCATAACCCGAGCCAATAAGATTTCTAAAAACTCTATAACCAGGAGATCCAGCTTTTTCACTTGCCCCAATTACTGCTATACTTTTTGGTTTAAATATTTTATCAAGGTTTTCAACGACCATCTCTTATCCCTCACAGATAAAAATTAGTGGTTTTTTTTGCCTCCATAACATCGAATTATTAATTAAGTTTATCCTAAATCATGAGGCGGTTATATATCCCAATAATCAGCAAGGTTTTTTTTAAGTTCATCAACTAAATTTTTTACTTGTTCTGCTTTATATTCTGAGATTTCTTCTTCTTTTATGAAATCAACCTTACCCAATAGACCACATATAACATTGTAATAAGACATAATACAAGCTGAACTATTATAACCACCACCTAATAAAACAAGAAGTTTTTTACAGGTATCATTAGATAACTCAATCATCTGTTTGGCTAAATTATAATATGTTTGATAATTTAAAAGTAAATCTGCCAACGGATCAGAATGATGAGTATCTACACCAGCTTGATAAATTATAATTTCAGGGTTAAATTGTTTAGCAAGAGGAGGGACTATTTCTTTAAAAGCATCAAAATAACTGCTTCCAGTTATCCCAGGTGGTAAAGGTAAATTAACTGTGAATCCTTTTGCATTATCTCCACCAATTTCATTAATAAAACCTGTTCCAGGATACAATGTTCTGCCATCTTGATGAAATGATATATTCAAAACAGTTTTATCATCATAGTAAATTTCTTGTGTTCCATTTCCGTGATGTACATCAACATCAACTACCAAGAATCTTTTTAATTTTTGCTTTTCCCTAAGATATTCTATCACAATAGCTATATCATTAAAAAAACAAAAACCCGAAGATACATTTCTACTAGCATGATGAAAACCAGCTAGTGGATTAACCATGCAGTTAAATCCTTTGAATAATTTTTCTCCGCCAAGAATTGTTCCTCCTGTAGCCAAGCTGGCATATTCATAAATACCTATTGGTGCAGGAGTATCAATTGCAAGCATACCTCCTGTTTTGCTTAGTTCCTTTACTAAATCAACATAATGTTTAGTATGTACTCTTAATAGATCTTTTTCTGTGGCTTTTTCTGGTATGAAAAGTTCAAGTTCTTTCATTAAACTTTTTTCTTTTAAAAAAGCCATAGTTTTTTTGGGTTTGTTTCCTATAAGTGGATGGCCTGCTCCAAGATCGTATTTGTTGTAATCTTCATGATAAACAATTCCATATTTGTTTTTTATCATAGATAGGACCTGTTTGTTTTTAATTTGAGCCGGTGAATCTTTTAATGTGTTTTTAAACCTTGGTTTCCAAAAACTACCAACATTTAATGGATGATATTGGATTTTTACCAATAATTATAAATAATCCATTTTGCATATAAAATTTCGTGGGGGATTTATCTTGAAAAATATACAAAAAAATTTAATTGATAAAAAAACAAAAAATGGAGCAGTAAAAATATTTATAATTATAGCGATTTTAACAATTAGTATTTCAGGGCTATCAGGTTGTGTTCAACAGGACGAAAAAACAATTAAAGTTTCTGGTGCCTTTGCCATGTATCCTATGATGGGTATATGGGTTGAAGAATATCAAAAACTTCATTCTGATATAAAAATAGATGTTTCTGCGCAAGGTGCTGGTAAAGGAATGTCAGATGTTTTAGGAGGACTTGCTGATATAGGTATGATTTCAAGAGAAATAGATCCTGCTGAGATTAGTCAGGGTGTATTTTGGGTTTCTGTTGTGGAGGATGCTGTAGTTGCAACGATTAATTCACAAAATCCAGTGATTGATATAATCCTAGAAAATGGTTTGACTAAAGAACAATTAGAAGATATTTTTATAAAAGGAACTATACCCACATGGGGTCAATTAGTTAATTCTACTAACTCTGATCCAATTCGTGTTTATACAAGATCTGATTCTTGTGGTGCTGCAGAAACCTGGGCAAAATATTTAGGAGATTATACTCAGGATGATTTTACTGATAAAGCAAGTAAAGTAAAGGATGACCCCGGTGTAGCTGGAGCTGTTAAAGACGATAAATTTGGTATAGGATATAATAATATTAACTATGCATACTCTTCAGATACAAAACAACCATTTGAAGGAATGCAAATTGTTCCACTTGATCTTAATGGAAATGGAACTTTAGATGAAGATGAGGATTTCTACACAACTAGAGACGATATTTTAAATGCAATTTTTTATGATTATTACCCATCCCCGCCATCTAGATATTTGCATCTAGCTACAAAAGGTAGTTTTACTGGGATTACGTACGATTTTGTTTATTGGATTTTAACAGATGGACAACAATATGTTCATGATGGTGGTTATACAGTTTTATCACAGGAGATTCTAAATCAACAAATTGGATATTTAGAAAACGAAACTAGACCTGAAATAACATAATAATATTTTCCGAGAAATCTAATATGGAAAATAGAAAACTTCGTGATTTAATCGGCACAAAATTAATGCTAGTTATAACTATATTTATTGCATTTCTATTTTTTTTAATATTATTTACTCTATTAACAGGCTCTTTATACATAATTCAAGATCAATCAATAACAGAATTGTTATTTTCTTCAACTTGGAAGCCTAGATCTGGTGAATTTGGTTTATTGGGTGTGATTATTGGAACAATAATAGTAACAAGTATTGCTATGATTATTGCTGTACCAATTTCTTTGCTAACTGCTGTTTATATTGTTGAATATGCTCCAAAAAAAGTTAGGCAGATAATTAGACCTTTTATTGACGTACTAGCTGGAGTCCCCTCAGTTGTTTATGGTTTATGTGCTTTTATTGTATTTGTTCCGTTAGTTAGAGATGTTATTGCACCATTTTTTGGTGAATTAAATAGTTCTGGATTTAGTATATTCACTGCCTCATTGATTTTATCAATTATGGTTTTTCCAATTATAATTTCATTATGTGTTGAGTCTTTTAACGCTATTCCTATTGAGTTAAAAGAAGCATCTTTATCTGTAGGAGCAACAAAATGGGAAACGGTAAAAAAAGTTATTTTTCGTGCCTCAGGTCCAGGTGTTATTTCAGCTATTCTCTTAGGATTTGGTAGAGCTTTTGGTGAGACTATAGCTGTTAGTATGGTTATTGGAAACCAAGAAAAAATACCTTCATCTTTGTTTAGCCAAGGCCAGACGCTTGCTTCAATTATAGCTCAAAATTATATTGATGTTATGTCTTTACCAAGATTAGAGTCGGCGTTAATCTTTGTTGGTTTAATTCTTTTTATCGTTGTTTTAATCTTTAATATTTTAGGCTTTTTAGTTCTTAAAAGAGCTAGGTCGAGGTGGAATTAGTGAATAGGCGTTTTCTTGAAGAAAAAATCTTCAAAATTCTAATGATTTTTTCTATTTTTATTGTAGTTGGTAGTTTAATACTTATTTTTTCAGTTATTGTTTTTAATGGTGCTTCATCAATTTCTTTAGATATGCTTACTCAAACTTCCAGTCCAAGATTTTATCTTGGTAAAGGTGGCGGAGGTATGTTAAACGCAATAGTTGGTTCTTTACTTCTTGCACTACCTGCTACAGCTATGGCATTTTTGATAGGTATCTGTATTGCTTTGTTTCTTCAGAGAGATTTTATCCATCCAACTATTTCAAATTTTATTCGTTTATGTCTAGACATTCTTTGGGGAGTTCCATCTATTATCTATGGTATTTTTTGTATGACAATTATGATTGCTTTTGGTATGAGTACATCTTTACTTTTTGGAATAATTGCATTAACTCTACTTGAAATTCCTATAATAACTAGAAGTATAGATGAATCAATAAAAATGGTTCCACTTGGTCTAAAAGAAAGTGCATACTCACTTGGGTCCACAAAATTTGAAACAGCTATAAAAGTTGTTCGTAGACAAGCATTGCCAGGTATTGTTGCAGGTATTCTTTTGGGACTTGGAAGAGGAATAGGTGATGCCGCTTCTATTTTATTAACAGTTGGTGATTCAAATTTCATTCCTGATTCTTTATATGATTCTACTGCGGCATTGCCTACAATGATTCTGAATCTGCTTAGTATGCCTGATCCAAATGTCCAAAGCAAAGCCTATGTTGTTGCATTTGTTTTACTTATTATAGTTCTAGCTATTAGTATAATATCTAGAAGTTTATCAAAAAAGTCGACAAAATATGTTATTAAATAATTAAAGGAGGAAAAATATATGAAAAATTTATCAAATATCCAGATAGAAACAATAGATCTAAATGTTACTTATCATAACAACCATGTATTAAAAAATGTAAATATTAAAATACCATCCAAGCAACTAACTGCAATAATTGGGCCATCTGGTTGCGGAAAAACAACTTTGCTTAAATCTTTTAATAGACTGCTAGAAATTAGAGACGATGTATCAATTTCTGGAAAAATTATTGTTGATAATGAAAACATTCTTGATCATAAAGCAGGTGATGTACCTGATATTAGAAAAAAAATGGGATTACTTTCTCAAAAACCATCACCACTACCTATGTCGATTTATGATAATGTTGCTTATGGCCAACGTATTCATAATAAAAAAAGTAAAGAAGATTTAGATAAAATTGTTGAAGATTGTCTTAAAGAAGCAGGGCTCTGGCAGGAAGTAAAAGACAGATTGCATGATCCTGCATCAAGACTTTCTGCTGGTCAACAACAACGTTTATGCTTAGCTAGGGCAATAGCAGTTAATCCAGAGGTTTTACTTTGTGATGAGCCAACTTCAGCTCTTGATCCAATTTCTGCGCAACAGATAGAAAAATTATTATTAAAATTAAAAAAAGACTACACTGTAGTTCTAGTTACTCATACTTTACGACAAGCAAAAAGAGTTGCTGATTATTTGATTTTCTTATATTTCGGGGAAGTGGTTGAAGAAGGTACTTCTGATGAATTTTTTAATAACCCTAAAGACCCTAAAACAAAGGCATACTTGGAAGGAGAAATAAGCTAAATTTATAAAAGGTGATTAAAATGAAAGTTGATTTGGAAGAAATTAGATGTATTACAGATACTGCTTTAACAATTAGAGGTTCAAGAAGAAGAATAACAGTTCCATCTGAAGTTGTTGAACTATTGAATCTAAAAGATGGTGATAAAATTCGATGGATTGTTTTTAAAAATGGCTCTGTAAATATTTCAAAAGTTAAAAAATAATTATTTTATTTTTTCAAATTTAATTGCCTATTTTTTTATTATTTTTTTTAAAAATAATAGACGATGAAAAATATTAATATAGTTGATTATATTATTTTTATGTAAAAGGGAGGAAAAAATATGGATAAACAGAGAGTTTTGATTTATAAAACTCTGGTTATTGGAATAATCCTATTATTTATCTGTATGAGTAATACTTCTTCAGTAGCTATTGATAATATAAAGAAATCTTCTATGCCCCTTTCTAGTGGTAACACTCTATATGTTGGTGGCTCTGGACCAGATAATTATACCAGGATTCAGGATGCGATTGATAATGCTTCTTCTGGTGATACGGTTTTTGTTTTTGGTAATGCCAGTCCTTATCATGAAAACGTTGTTGTTGGTAAGAGTATTTTTTTAATTGGTGAAGATAAAAATATGGTTGTGATAGATGCTGATTTTAAGGGAATGGCGGTAACAATCACCGCAAGTAATGTATTTGTTAGTGGTTTTACAATGATACATCCTATAGCTGAACATTTTAATGAGTGGGAGTCGGCATTGGTTGATATTGTTTCCACAGAAAATGTTACTATCAGGGATAATATTATGCAACAGAATCAAATATATTTAGGAGATTGGCGTGCCGGGATAGTCATTAGAAGCTCATCATATTGTTTTATCCAAAATAACACAATAATTAAGGAAACTGATACTCGTCCATCTGTTGGTATCGCTTTTATTTTTGGTTCGACTTTTAATAATGTTTCAGGTAATGAAATCTATCATTTTACAGAAGGTATTTATATTACTAAATGGTCTTCAAATCAGATATGTACAGATAATGTAATTTATATGAATTATTTACATCACAATGGCGCTGGTATTAGAACCGTTTTTGGTAATGATAATAAAATTATTAATAATATTATTAATTTTAATATTCAGGGAATTAGAATTGAAGATGGTTGTAACAATGTTGTTTTTGGTAATATTGTTACAGACAATGGCAAGGGTGGCGATGACGATTGGGGGATTGGTCTCATTGGTGGTTCGGATAATTATGTTTCATATAATCATATTTTAAATAATAACCCAAGCGGCATCTATCTTCTATCCTATAACAATAATATAACACTTAACAACATTTCAAAAAATAAAATAGGTGTTTTCGTTGATACTAATTATGGTGATTTTATAACCAGAAACAATTTTATATTCAATAAAAAAAATGGTTATTTTGATAGATTTATATCTATAAAAGATAGAATGATCTGGGATAAAAATTATTGGAATAGACCCAGGTTATTACCGTATCCTATTTTTGGTATAGGTTATTTACCTCTATTATCTTTTCCATGGGTTGTTTTTGATTGGCATCCAGCACAAGAACCATATGATATCCCAATCTGAAGAGGATTTAAGCATAGTGTAATTGTTTTTTAAAACATTTCCCTTTACTAGAAAGACTGTTATCCCTTTTTTATTTAGTTAATTTGTTTAAAACAAAGAAAACCTATACTAATTTTTATACAATTTGTCAAATTTAGTAGATTTTAAATATATAATCTATATAAGAATTTTGCAAAAATTAAGTAAACATAAAGTATATAAATAAAAAAGTATATAAATAATTAACAATTGTTAATTATGGGTTGTATTACATGAGTATAGTCGATCTTACTTCTATGGGGGAGCCTCAATCACAACTGAGAAAGGAAATCAATGACAGATTATATAAATTAAAAGATGAAATATCTGACTATTGTTTTCAATGTGCCAAATGCACATCAGGTTGTGAGGCTCATAAGCTTTTAGAACTTGAACCACATAAAATGGTTGCTCTACTTAAACGTGGTTTAATAGATGAAATGGTTAACTCAGACATTATATGGACTTGTATGAGCTGTTTCAAGTGTAGAGAAAGATGTCCTCAGAAGGTTGCACCTGTTGAGATTCTATTTGCTCTTAAAAACTTAGCTGTAGCAAGTGGCAAGCAAATTCCTGGAAAATATACTGCTTTTTTACAATCAATTCTTTCAATAGGTGGTATTCAAGATATACAAGAAATTACAACAAGAGATAATAAAACAAAACGTAGAAGTGAGCTGGGTCTTCCAAATATTTCTAAACCTAAAGATTTAACAAAATTCCAAGCTGGTCTTATGAAAATTGCTGTTGAAAAGGTGTGATGAATAAGTCATGAAAAAAAAATACGCATTATTTACCGGTTGCATGATGTCTACAGAGCAATATGCTTATGAGATTTCTGTAAGAGAAAGTTTACCAATTTTAGATGTTGAACTTGTGGATATAGAAGGTTTTTCTTGCTGTGGAGAACCTATGAAAAGTGTAAATCAACTAATGACTCTATATCTATCTTCACGTAATATTGCTATAGCTGAAAAAAACAAACTTGATATCTTTGCTCCTTGTGCAATGTGTCATTTGGCTTTAAGCGAATGCAAACATTTACTTGAAAATAATGAAGAGCTGAAGGATAGAATTAATGGAATGTTTGCCGCTGAGGATTTAAATTACAAAGGGTCTATTGAAATTCTACACACAGTTGATTTACTACATGATCATATAGGTTTAGAAACAATAAAAAAGCATGTTAAAAAACCACTAACTGGATTAAAATTTGCAACTCATTACGGATGTCATCTAATTAGACCAAGTGAAATAGGTCGACCAGAAAACTCCGAAAATCCTACTAAAATGGATGAGATTTTAAAGGCTCTAGGTGCGGAAACTGTTAATTACTACCCAGAAAAACTAGATTGTTGCGGAGGGATATTACAGATCAATTTACCTGAATCTGCTTTGACAAAAACAGGTCAGAAACTAAAAGCAATTCAAGAATATGGATTCAGCGGTTTAGTAGATGTTTGTCCTTGGTGTCACAGAATGTATGATGCAAGACAAGTTAAGGCAGGTGAAACAGTTGCGACAAAACTCGAGGTCCCAGTATTTTATTTGACTCAACTTTTGGGTTTAGCACTAGGCGTTAAAAAAGAAAAACTAGGACTTGATCTAAATCTAAGTCCTGTGGATAAACTAAATTTGGGAGAGGCTTAAAGGTAATTAAATATGCGTAGAATCGGAGTATTTGTTTGTCATTGTGGTATCAATATCGCACAGAATGTTGATGTTGAAGCCTTAACTGAATATGCAAGTCATCTTGATGGTGTTGTTGTTAGTAAAAATTACAAGTATATGTGCTCTGATGTTGGTGCCACACTAATTAAGGATATGATAAAACAGCACAAGCTCGATAGTGTTGTAGTTGCTTCTTGCTCACCTAGGATGCATGAACACACTTTTAGAGAAGTCATTAGTGATGGTGGTATAAACCCATACCTTTTAGAAATGGCTAATATCCGTGAGCATTGTTCATGGGCTCATGATAATCGTGAAAAAGCAACTGAGAAAGCTAAATCTCTGATTCGTGGTTCAGTTGCTAAAGCAAAATTACTTGAATCATTAACACCTTCAAAAATCCCTGTTATACCAAAAGCTTTAGTTATTGGTGGGGGAATAGCAGGAATACAAGCTTCTTTGGATTTAGCAAACGATGGTTTCAAGGTATATTTAGTAGAACAAGAACCGACCATTGGTGGTCGTATGGCTCAGCTTGACAAAACCTTTCCAACACTTGATTGCTCTTCTTGTATTCTAACACCGAAGATGATGGAGGTTGCCAAACATTCAAATATAGAGTTACTTACCTACTCTGAGGTTGTTGGTTTAGAAGGTAGTATTGGAAATTACAATGTTAAAATAAAAAAGAAATCCAGATATATAGACATTGAAAAATGTACAGGATGCGGCGATTGTGCTACAAATTGTCGAATGAAGGGTAGAATACAAAGCGAATTTGATATGGGAATGGGTAAACGTGGTGCAGCATATATGCCGTTTCCACAAGCTGTACCATTGAAATACACAATAGATCCAAGGCATTGCCTATTTTTAACAAGAGGTAAATGCGGTGATGCCCCATCATGCAAAGAAGCATGTTTACAAAATGCTATTAACTTTGATCAAAAAGAAGAAATTGTTGAAATAAAGGTTGGCGCCATAATTGTAACAATTGGTTATGACGTGTTGGATCCAACTTCTTTATATGAATATGGATATGCAAATTCACCAGATGTTATCACAACACTTGAACTTGAAAGATTAATCAGCTCATCCGGTCCAACCAAAGGTGAGATAATACGTCCTTCTGATCAACAAAAACCAAAAAGTATAACATTTATTCTTTGTGTTGGCTCAAGAGATGAAACACAGTGTACTTGGTGTTGTCGTATCGGCTGTATGAGCGTATTAAAACATGTTTACTTATTAAGAGAAAAACTTGGCGAGGATGTTGAAATCAACATTTGTTATACAGATATTCGATCTTATGGAAAAGGTTATGAGGAGTTTTATAGAAAAATCCGTGGTTTAAAAACAAACATGTTCAGAGGACGACCATCAGAAGTTAGAGATATGAAAAGCTATCAAAAAATAGATATTTTTGATACAACTACAAATAAATTATTTGAAATTAAAACCGATATGATAGTTTTAGCTCCAGCATTAGTTCCACGCGCAAATGCTGGGGAATTAGCTCGTCTGTTACGACTTAATTTAAGTGGTGATGGTTTTTTACTTGAGGCGCATCCAAAACTTAGACCAGTTGATACATTTGTTAATGGTATATTTATCGCAGGTTGCTGTCAAGGACCCAAGGATATTCAAGATACGGTATCACAAGCTAGTGGTGCAGCTTCAAAAGCAGCAAATATTTTAGCTAAACCTAGTTTAGAATCAGAACCTCTTATTGCTATTGTAGATACTGATTTATGCTCTGGTTGTAAGTTATGCATTTTGGTTTGTCCTTACAAAGCAATTGAGTCTGTTAAAGAAGAAATCAATGGAAAAATTATTACTCGCGTTAAAGTAAACGAGGCTCTTTGTATGGGTTGTGGAGCATGTGTAGCTGCTTGTCCATCTGGTGCAATGCAACAACTTGGTTTTAAAGATAAACAATTAACTCCTATGATAGAAGAAATGTTTTCATAAAAATAATTTTAAATTAAAAAACTTATATAGATTATTACATGAATGAAATTAGATCACTTTTATCAGATTACTTTGATATTCTAGAAGAAAACAAGAAAGCAAAATATCTACAGTGTAAAAGTGTTCAAGTTAATTTTGATAAATCTGAATCATCAAGCGTTTTATGGAAAAAACATGATGAAACAACTAAAAAAATAAAACCTGAGGATAATAGATCTAAACAATCTCTTCTTGATCTAAAAATCGAAATTGCATCTAGAATTTTTAGGTCTTGTTGTTTTTGTGAAAGACGATGTGGCGTGGATAGAACCATAAAATGTGGTAATTGTAAGGTTATGCAACCACGCATTTCATCTGAGTTTTTACATGTTGGCGAGGAAACAGTACTAGTTCCTTCTCATACAATTTTTTTTTCAGGTTGCACTTTTCATTGTGTTTTTTGTCAAAATTGGGATATTAGTCAAGTAATATCTGGTTCATATGTTGAACCATCAAAGCTAGTAGAAGTTATTAATAAAAGAAAATCTCAAGGTTCAAGAAACGTAAATTGGGTGGGAGGTGATCCTACACCAAATCTTCTTTACATATTACAGGTATTAAATGTTTGTTTTGATAATATTCCTCAAGTTTGGAACTCTAATATGTATTGCTCAACTGAAACAATGAAACTTTTAGATGGAATTATTGATTTATATCTTACAGATTTTAAATATGGAAATGATAATTGTGCAAAACGTCTATCATTTATTGATAACTATTTAGAAATTATTAAAAGAAATCATAAAATCGCATATGAAAATGGTGTGATGATCATCCGTCATTTGGTTATGCCTAATCATTTAGAATGTTGTTCTAAGCCAATTTTGGAATGGATTGCTGAATATCTTCCAAATGCTGTTGTAAATATCATGGGACAGTACAGACCTGAATATCGTGCTAGCAATTATAAGGAAATATCTAGAAGCATTTGGATTGATGAAGTCTTACAGGTTAAAGATTATGCAAGTGATTTGGGGATTCATGAAATTTAATTATTAAGGAATTTTTGAAAATTCTTCTATATTTCTTGCAAGTAATGTTTTATTTTTTCTTTTTTGATTTCCTAAAGTATCAAATGGTTTTTCGCCATAGTCATGTCCGGGATAAACAATTATATTATCATTTAGGGGTTTTATTTTTTCTTGTAGGCTTTTGTACATTTGATTAATATTTCCTCCAGGTAAATCTGTTCTACCGCAATCCCCAATAAATAATGTATCACCTGTAATTATGGCTTCGTTATCAACAATTATACATATTCCACCAGGTGTATGACCTGGTGTTAGTACAAACTGTAAATCAATATTTCCTAATCTTAATTTTTGTCCATCTGTAACAAATATGTCAACTTTTTCATTTAATTTTTTTCCATCTAGTTCTGAAGCAACGATTTTTGCAGAAGAAACTGCTTTTTTAATGCTTGTAATATCTTTTGAATGATCAAAATGATAATGTGTAATAATAATATATTTTAATCTGAGATTATTTTGCTGAATAAAATTTAATGCTTTTGAAGCATCATAACTTGGATCAGCAATCAAAGCATCCTTTTCATCTGGACAGTAAACTATATAGCTAAAGTTATCTAGTCCTATTTTTAATTGTTTTATTGCCATTATAGTCACTAGTAATTAATCTTCTTTTTACAATTATTTTAAATTTATTTGTCAGTTTCTTCTTTTTTTTCTTAAAAATATATTACGTTTATTTATAATCACCATTAAACAAACCTATTTTTATGCTTTAATAAAAGTATATTTTAATGATTTATAAATGATTATCTTATAACATTTATATTTTACAAATAAGGTTTAGATTTATTAAGCCAAAATTATTTCATCTTCAATAGAAAAGATTATTAACAATCGTTAATTACATTTATTAATTATGAATAAAATAATTAACAACAAAGTAGAACAAAGCTTTATTGATACCTTTGAGTTAGTAAAAGATGCTGTCAGAAAAAACGAAGGCCGCTCAAGAGCAGGTCTTATGCTAGGTTTACAAGAACTTGGTGCATCTCAAAATGGTTTTATAGGAGCTTATTATCAAGTTGCATCTAATATTATAATAATGAATAAAACTCCTATTCGTAGGATTATAGAAACTAATCCAAAACTGCTTGAACCATATAGTTTTCATGTATTACTCCATGAATACATACACTCTCTTGGATTTCTTGATGAAGAAATAACTAAAGAAAAAACATATGAAATAACAAAGAAATATTTTGGAGAAAAACATATTGCTACGACATTATCATCAGATATCAACAAGTTTCTTCCAAATCTTGTTTACCCAATACAAGGATGGTTACCTATGCAAGATTCACCAGAAATCAAACTTGTAAAAGGATTTGATAAATCTAGCATTGAAAGTTATATAACATAAAATTTCTCTTTAAAAATAAGCCTATTGTTAAAATCATAGCACCCTATTTTTCGGCAATTGTCTATTTGTTTTAAGGCAAAATTTTTATATCTAAATAAGATATGTAACCGTTGAGCGGTTAAGCAATGCTCTTTTATGAGATATCCTCACCGGACTTCTCAAAATAGGCGGGTTGCTTACCCACTCACAAAATTTTTAACTATTTTTATTTATTTTTTTTCTAATTGTTTCAATCCAAGAAGGTAATCCTTCCACGTTTCTAATAGTTGTATTCTTAGCAAATAATTCCCTGTATTTTGTGTTACAAATAACACGTCCCTCTAGATTTTTTTTAATTGTATGACAAATATGTCCTCCGCGTCTGTCCCAATCTGTAAGAATAATTATATTACTATACTCACTAGCAATCCTGTCACAAAAATTAGATAGATTAACTCCCTTATTTATACTGATTATTTTTTCTTTAACATCAAGTTTCCTAAGAGCTTCTATATCTTTATCTCCTTCAACTATGATAGGTATAACTTTATTTTCCTCTTTTAACTCAAAAAGTAATTCTTCTAAATCCTCAAGAGATTTTTTATAATCCATCCAAAGACTTCCTAATTTTTTTTATTACTTCATCAACTAAAATATCTTTTATAAACAATGTTTTTTCTTTGTTCTTTTGGCCAGAAACTATTGTTATACCTATTGTAGATTTACAGAAGAATTCTGCAATTATTTTTATAACATCTGTGTTTGCTTTGTTATCCTTTGCTTCCGAGGAGACCTTTATCTCTATTCTTTTACGCCAAGGATTATAGCCAGCAGGGAAAATAACATTTTTTGCTTTTGGTATTACAAAAATATCAAGAAGGACACCGTCTCTATATTTCTTTATTGAATCCTCAATTTTATTCATATGAGATGGTGCCTTTATCTGATAGGTTGTTTTTAAATTATTTTATTTGTCTAACATATATGCTATATCGTCCCATGGGTGCCTGTATAGCCCTTGTTTTAAACGTTTCTGATCCAGGTAATGTCCTATTAGACCAATACTTCTACCAAGAACAAATAATCCGTTTAAGGCGCCCATTTTTATATAATCATCTGCCTCTTGTTTAGTCATTTCATTTCGCAATAGATCTGCAAAACATATACCTATACAGCCATCAACATTTAATATTAGATTGTCTCTTTTTGAGGTTGTTATTTTTTCAACTTCTCGTGCGTAATCTAGTAACGGTGTTTTCTTAAAGTGTTTCTTTGCATAGTCGGAAATAATTTTTACTCTCATATCTGGATTATGTATTGATTTGATTCTATGACCTATACCTTGGATATTTACACCTTTTCCTTTCATATCGTTTACAAACTGCGCTGGTGTTTTACCAGAGTCATATGCTTCTGAAAACATTTGAGCAGCGCCATCAACTGCTCCTCCGAATCTCGGTCCGATTGTAAGCATCCCTGAAACAAGTGAAGATATAAGATCTTTACCTGCCCTTGTTGCAACAATTGTGTTATGCGCTCCTGATACTGCAGGTCCATGATCAGCTGTAACCATTATAGCCATTTCAATAAATTTAGTTGCATAGTCTGGTAATAATTTTTTAAACCATAATATACTAAGTACGCCACCTATACCTATATCTTTTTCAAAAACATCACTGATTGTCATCTTACCATATAGAAGCTCTTCACCACGATCATCCGAAATTGTGCTTATGAAATTCGTCGGTCGTCGTACAAGTCCTGCTTTTACAGCAGCGTTATAATCCATTGGAACTTTTGGAACAGCCGGTTCAGGTTTTGGTACAATTATTTTCTTTTTTACCAGATCGTTGTAGACCATAGCAATTTTTTCACCATAATCGTCAAAAGAATTTGGTACAACCGCTCCAGCTTGTTTTAATGCAGCATTTTTTGCATCAGCTGTTTCTAAATCAGAGCCAGCCTTTGCTCCAGCATGACCAAACTGAACTTCAGTTTTGAAAGCCTTTGTACATGTACCTGTAACCCAGATAACAAGTGGTTTTGTAATTTGTTTATTTTTAAGTGCATCAACAATTTCATATTCATCTTTTCCTCCGACTTCACCAAGACAAACAAGCATCTTTATCTCTGGATTTTTTTCAAATCTAAGAAGATGATATAGTAAAGTTGAACCAGGGTATTTATCACCACCAATAGCGATTCCTTCGTATAATCCATCTGTGTTACGAGATATAATATTGTAAGCCTCATTACTAAGTCCACCTGATTTTGATACAAAACCAACAGAACCGGCTCTTTGTAATTTTGATTCAACTATGTTTTCTATTGTTCCACCAGTATTACCTATTTTAAAGGCACCAGCCATAATACCTCCAACTGTTGCAGGACCAATGATTACTTTATTCAATTTGTTTGCTTTTACTATAAGTAATTTCATTTTCCGCTCTGGTACACCTTCAGCTATAATAACAACGGTTCTTATCTGAGGTATAGAAAAAGCTTCTTCAGTTGAAGAAAATGCTGATCTAAAAGATGCAAAGTTTATCATTACATCCACATTCGGATACTTATTTGCTGCATTTTTAAGTGATTTATAAATTGGTATTAAAATCTCCTTTGGACCAAAGAAAAATTTCTGGAAACCATCTGAGCCTGTTGGGTTAATAATTGCAGCAACAGAAGGAGTTTTTCTTCCTGCTGTATAATCGAAATCAAGCATTCTTTGAACAGCATTTACCTGCAAGTTATAAATAAAAGATTGAGTATCCTTGCTAAATAAAAGATAATCCTTTTTTTCAGATTCAGTTTTTTTCATCATCTATTTTCCCTCCATAAGTGCCATAGAAACAATCTTGGTCATATGTGTTTCAGGGCCATATACTTCAATAGGAACACCCAGCTCATTACCTAATTCTCTCATAATACGAAGTCCTTCCTTGTAATTTGGACCTCCTCGTCTAACATATATTTTTACTTTGTTTTCCCGCAGTTTATCTTTATATTCTTTTAATGCTCTAACGATTCCTTTGAATGTGTTTGCAACATCTGTAAAATTTGCAATACCACCGCCGATTAAAAGAAACTTTCCTTTAGGATTCTTTTTTCTAGTCATAAGATCAAGAATTGTTCGTGCATAAAGATATGTAAACTCTTCATTTGGATCACCTGAGTATTCACCGTAATTTGCCATTTCGCTCATAAAACCTAAATCTGTAATTGTATCAGCATAGATTACTGAAGCACCACCACCTGCTACCATAGTCCAAATCCTCCCCTCAGGATTCAAAACAGTAAGCTTCAATGAAGCACCTGTTTTTGAATCTAATTCCTCAATATATGCCTCTTCTTTAGAAAGTGTTCTTCCAAAAGGTGATGGAAAAGTTATATCACCCCATTTCTTTCCACTTTCAAATTCAGCAGTATCATCTAATTTTGCTGCTAAATCAAGAGGATAGATATTATTATTAACTACAATAAATGGATTTACCTCTAAATATGCATAGTTTAAATCTGAATAAAATTTAAACATGCCTTCAATAAACCCAGCTATAAGACTTTTCCTTTCTTTAGGAACGTTACTTAAAAGTTTTTCTTTAATTTCTTCAGCATTAGGTTGGTTACCAATTGGAACAAACATTCTTAATGCTTTTGCATCAACATCTCCAACGTTAATGCCACCTTCATGGTGAAATAGTATCTGATCCCCATTTCTTTCTGATACTATTGCCATATAATATTCATCGGTTTCTTTGTGTGGAATGAAAGGCTCTATTATAAAATGATCAAGTACACCTGTTACATTACCAACAGTAATTGGTTTATTCATTCTTTCTTGGATCCATTTTTCTGCATCTTTCCAATTTGCATTTAAAAGTAAAAGTTTACTTTTTCCTCTTCTTTTAATCAGTTGATCAGGTTTTACTACGAGTTTTTCATTTGTAATCCATTTATATTTTGTTGGTAATTGTTTTAAATTTGTCTGTGGTCCAACGCTTACAAATTTATCTTCTATAGAGTATTTACCATTTGTGTACTCTTTTAGTAAATTAGCAATCATTCGTTTCCCATCTGCTTCTCTAATTGCTTTTTGTGCCATATTTACACATCCTTACATTTACAATTTTTTCTGTAATCTATTTGAAATTGCATCAATAAATTCCTCTGTATATACTTGTTTATTTTTTGGACTTGGTTGTGCAACTTTCATAAGATCCCCAGTTAATATTCCGCTTTCAACTGTTTCAATTGCTGAATCTTCAAGTTTTTTAGCAAATTCAACAACTTCAGCTGTTCTGTCTAGTTCTCCTCTTTTTTTTAGACACCCTGTCCAAGCAAATATTAGTGCCATTGGATTGGAAGAAGTTTTTTCACCTTTTAGATATTTGTAATAATGTTTTTGTACAGTGCCATGTGCTGCTTCATATTCAAAATATCCTTCTGGCGATACTAAAACTGAGGTCATCATTGCAAGACTACCGTAAGCAGATCCTAACATATCAGACATCACATCACCATCATAGTTCTTGCAAGCCCATAAAAAGCCACCTTCTGATTTCATAACTCGAGCAACAGCATCATCTATAAGTGTGAAAAAGTAAGTAATACCTGCTTTTTCGAATTTTTCTTTCCACTTTTTCTCAAATTCGTCATGAAATATATTTCTGAATCTTGCATCATACGTCTTTGATATTGTATCTTTTGTAGCAAACCATAAAGGGACTTTCTGATCAAGTGCGTAAGTAAAGCAAGCTTTTGCAAAGGAACTTATAGATTTATCTGTGTTGTGAATACCCTGTAAAATACCAGGTCCTTTAAATTCCTGAATTGTTAATCTTATTGGATCTCCACCTGTAGCGGGTGTATATAAAAGCTCTCCTTTACCCGGTCCTGGTACTCGTATTTCTTGATTTTTATAAACATCACCATATGCATGTCTTCCTATATGTATAGGCTTTTTCCAGTTTCGAACAGCTGGTGGAATATTTTTAGCAAGAATAGGACTTCTAAATACAGTTCCATCTAGAATTGCTCTTATTGTTCCATTTGGGCTAGGCCATTCTTTTTTAAGGTTGTATTCTTTTATTCTATCTTTATTTGGTGTAATTGTTGCACATTTTACACCAACGGCGTATTTTTTAATTGCATTGGCTGCCTCAACAGTTATTTGATCGTTTGTTTCATCTCTTTTTTTAAGTCCGAGATCATAATATTCAAGCTTCACGTCTAGATATGGTAGAAGGAGTTTTTCTTTTACCATTTTCCACATAACTCTTGTCATTTCATCTCCATCTATTTCAACTATAGTGTTTTTTACCATAATTTTATCATGTGCTTTTTTCATCTTCATCATCCCCATTTATTTTCCTTTTTGCCCCATAAAATTCAATGTTCCACCAGCAAGAATAATTTTTTTATCCCTCTCTGAAAGATCAAAAATCGCCTCAAATTCTTTATTTTTGGTTTTATCTATAACTTTTAATTTGTTTCCAGTTCCCAAGAGGGCTTTTCTAATATTTGGTATCTCAAGTTTGTCTCCTTGGTCTATAATATTATAATCATTTTCATTTACAAAAGTCAGCGGTACGATACCAAAGTTGATTAGATTTGCTTTGTGTATCCTTTCCATACTTTTTGCAAGAACCGTTTTTACTCCCATGAACATGGGACATAATGCTGCATGTTCACGAGAAGATCCCTGACCGTAACTAACACCTGCTACGATTATATTGTTCTCTCCTGCATCTTTTACTTTTTTTGCTCTTTCGTAGAACTTATTATCAATTACTTCAAACAAAAATTCTGAATATTTTGGTACGTTGGATCTATACTTCATTCTTGCACCAGCAGGAATTATATGATCTGTTGTAATCAAATCCCCAACTTTAATTGTAACTTCACCAGATATTGTTTCTGGTAATTGTTTGTTTACTGGTGGCTCTCCTATATTTGGTCCTCGGATTATTTTTATTTTTTCAGGATGCTCTGGTGGATATATAAACATAGAATCATCAATGTAGAATTTCTTTGGCATCTTTATAGATGGATATTTTATACCAATTTTTTCTAGATTTCTTGGATCAGTTATTTTTCCAGTAATTACTGCTGCAGCTGCTGTTTCAGGGCTTATAAGGTAAACTTGTGCACTTTTTGTGCCTGAGCGTCCTTCAAAATTACGGTTGCTTGTCCTTAGTGATATAGCATTTGTTTTTGGTGATTGACTATTTCCTATGCAGAAACCACAGGCTGATTCAGCTAATCTTGCTCCAGCAGAAAGTAGATTTGCAAGTCCTCCATCTTTTGTAATGTTTTCTAAGACTTGTTTAGATCCTGGTGCAACAACAAAACTAACATTAGGGTGAGTTTTTTTATTTTTCAATATATGTGCAACAGTCATTAGATCAGTATAAGATGAGTTTGTACAACTTCCAAGACAAACTTGGTCAACTTCGATTCCTTCAAGATCTTTTACTTTTTTAATATTACCTGGACTATGAGGTGTTGCTGCAAGTGGTTCAAGTTCACTTAAATTTATTTCTACAACTTTATCATATTTTGCATCCTCATCAGCTCTAATTTCAATCCAGTCTTTTTCTCTTCCCTGAGCTTTTAGAAATTCTCTTGTAATTTCATCACTAGGAAAAACTGAGGTTGTTACTCCACATTCTGCACCCATGTTTGTTATAGTTGCTCTATCTGGAACAGAAAGAGTTTTTACTCTATCCCCACTATATTCAAAGACACAGCCTACATTACCTTTTGTTGTAAAAATTTCTAGTACTTTAAGTATAATATCTTTTGCTGCAACCCATGGTTCTAGTTTTCCTTTCAGTTCTATTTTTATTACTTTTGGATATGTTAAATAAAACGGTCCACCTGCCATAGCCACAGCAACATCAAGTCCACCAGCACCTATGGCGATCATTCCTACTCCTCCACCTGTTGGAGTGTGAGAGTCTGATCCTAGAAGTGTTTTTCCTGGTTTTCCAAATCTCTCAAGGTGTACCTGATGGCAAATACCATTACCAGCACGTGAATAAATTATCCCATATTTTGCTGCAACAGATTGTAAATATTTATGGTCATCAGCATTTTCAAAACCAACTTGAACTGTGTTATGGTCAACATAACTAACTGATAATTCTGTTTTTACCTTTGGAACGCCCATAGCTTCAAATTGAAGATATGCCATTGTTCCTGTTGCATCTTGTGTTAGTGTTTGATCAATTTTTATTCCTACTTCTTTTCCTTTTTCAGGTTTTCCTTCTATTATATGTTTAGAAAGAATTTTTTCTGTTATGGTCATGCCCATAATTTTAACCTTCCCATATTTATTCGGTTTTTTATGAAATAACAAAGACTTTAATAAATTTTATGCTATTACATTTACAAAAAAATGAGTAATACCTTTATAAAATGTATAAATGGTCAAATTTATATTAATTTTGAGCATTTTACTAATATTTTTATAATTTTTCGTAATAATGAGAAAAATATATATGGATTTTTGCTATTTCGAATAACGTGAAAAAAATAAACTTTACAAAAAATGAAGAAAAAGTGCTTTATGGACTTGTAAAATATCCTGATTTAAATGATACTGTTTTATCATCAAAAATAGATGTAAAACTCTCGACATTTACATCAATAAAAAAAAGATTATCAGATGAAGGATTTTTTCGTACTATAAATATACCTCTTTTAAATCGTCTAGGTTGTGAACTTTTAACTATAATTTATACAAGATTTAATCCAGTAATTCCTCTTGAAGAACGTATTCGCACGACAAAAAAAACAATTGAGATATTCGAAGAGATATTTTTTTCGGTCGGTGAGCAAGATAAAGGTTTTTCGGTTAGTATATCAAAAAATTATACTAACATTGGGAGAATAAATGATATTAGAACAGAAACATTCGGCAAACTGGGTCTTTTAGAAGATGAATACCCTCAAGAGGTAATTTTTTCTTTTCAAAATAGTAACATTAACCACTTTTTTGATTTTTCTAGGGTTCTGAAAAATTTATTTTCTATTGATGATGATAACAAAACAATAGATAATATTAGCTGGTTTAACAATATACAACAAGCTCAATTATCAAATAAAGAAAAAAAAGTTTATCTAGCATTAATTGAAAATCCAGATGTTTCTACTATAGAGATTGGGAAAAAGGTAGGAGTTTCTCGACATACAATAGCAAGAATGAAAAAAGAATTTATTAAAAACGGTTTTATTAAAAGAATAACATTACCAAATCTTCAAAAACTTGGGTTTGAAATTTTAGCTTTTTACCCTATAAATTTTAATCCAAGTAACGCTCCAAATAAAAAAGATTTACAAATCCTTGATACTAATTCAACAATATTTATGGTAAGTAGATTATTTGAAACAATTCTTATATCAGCATACCCAACTTATCAGAATTACAAAGAAGATAAAATGTTTAAAATCCGCTATTTAAAAGAAAATAATTTAATTTCAACAAATCCACTTATTGGTGAATATATGTTTGAACGCATGGTTATTATAAAAGATTTTGATTTTGCACCATTAGTAAAAAAAACTCTTTTATAAGTACTTAATAAATTAAACTCAAAGGTTTATCATATATAGATACAAATTATGCAAATTTCTTATAAAAAATTATGAAAAAATACTTATACTGAAATTCTATTCCCGCCAATACTCCTTAAAAAAATTGCTTAACTAGAATGGCCATAGATATAAAGTCGTTCTAAAAATGGGGATATGAAAGACATAATGTTACGTGATTATTGGAGGATGTAAAATATGAATGTATCTGAAGAAATATCAACTGAAGTTTTTAATCCTAGTAAAGAAATTAGTTCTAAATCATATGTAAAAACAATGGAAGAATATAAAAAAATGTATAATGAGTCAATTAAAAATCCAGATAAATTTTGGGGAAAAATAGCTGAAGAATACGTATCTTGGTATCAGAAATGGAAAAAGGTTCAAAATTATAATTTTACTACGGCTCAAATTAAGTGGTTTGAGGGAGCCAAACTAAACGTGAGTTATAATTGCTTAGATAGACATGTTGAAAATGGACATGGTAATGACATAGCTTTAATTTGGGAAGGAAATGAACCAACTCAAACAAAAAAATATACGTATAAAGAATTATTAGACGAAGTACAAAAATTTTCAAATGTTTTAAAATCAAAAGATGTAAAAAAAGGCGATCGCGTATGTATATATTTACAAATGATTCCTGAGCTACCTATAGCTATGCTTGCTTGTGCTCGTATAGGAGCTATTCACTCTGTAGTTTTTGGTGGTTTTTCTGCTGAATCACTTCGTGATAGAATAAACGATTCAAGCTGTAAGATACTTATTACACAAGATGCTGGTGTTAGAGGACCAAAATCATTACCTATGAAGATTACGGCTGATCAAGCTGTGGATGGTTGTCCTTCAATTGAAGCAGTCATTGTTGTAAAGCGAATGGGCGAAAATGTAGATTGGAGTAAAAAAGACTACTGGTGGCATGAAGAGATGAAAAAAGCTAAACAAACTTGTCCACCTGAGCATATGGATGCCGAGGATCCATTATTTATTTTATATACATCCGGCTCAACCGGTAAACCAAAAGGTGTTCTTCATACAACAGGAGGATATCTAGTCTTTGCTGCATTTACTCACAAATATATTTTTGATTATCATGAAAATGATATATACTGGTGTACTGCAGATATAGGTTGGGTGACCGGTCATACCTACATTGTTTATGGTCCATTAAACAATAAAGCTATTAGCTTAATGTTTGAAGGAGTACCTAATTATCCAGATTGGGGCCGATTCTGGGCAGTCTGTGAAAAACATAAGGTGAATATTTTCTATACTGCTCCAACTGCTCTAAGAGCTCTAATGAAAGAAGGTGATCAATGGGTTAAACAACATGATCTCAGCTCCTTAAGGATACTAGGTTCTGTTGGTGAGCCAATTAAAGCAAAAGAGTGGCACTGGTATTATAATCTGGTTGGAGGTGGACGATGTCCAATAGTTGATACCTGGTGGCAGACAGAAACCGGTGGCATTCTTATTACACCACTGCCTGGAGCAATACCATTAAAACCTGGTTCTGCAACTCTACCATTCTTTGGTATTGAACCAGCAATAATGGATGACTCAGGCAAAGAGCTAAAGGGAAATGATGTAATGGGTAATTTAGTAATTAAATCAGCTTGGCCTGCTATAATGAGAACAGTTTTTGGTGACCACGAAAGATTTAGAAAAACCTATTTTACCGTTTATCAAAATGTTTTTTTCACTGGTGATGGAAGCTTAAGAGATGAGGATGGTTATTATTGGATAACTGGTAGAGTTGATGATGTAATAAATGTATCAGGTCATAGAATAGGTACAGCTGAAGTAGAAGGCGCAATTGGTAAACATCCAAAAGTTGCTGAAGCAGCAGTTGTAGGTTTCCCTCACGAAATAAAGGGCCAAGGTATATATGCGTATGTAACCTTAAAAACAGGTGAAAGACAAGATGATACTCTAACAAAAGAACTACTACAGATGGTAAGAATAGAAATCGGTCCACATGCAACGCCAGACAAGATACAATATACTGAGGGTCTTCCAAAAACTCGATCTGGAAAAATAATGAGACGTATATTACGTAAAATTGCAGATGGTGAGGTAGAAAAAATCGGCGATACAAGTACTTTGGCTGATCCATCTATTGTTGATTCTTTAGTTAAACATAGACAATAGATATAATTAGCTAAACAAATAAATCCCCTATTTTTTTTATTTTTTTAAGCAAAATCATTAATCCATAGAATCTATATCAGTTTGAAAATATGGAAAATAAGAATCTTGTAATTGGTATTGTTCAACTAATTAAAAAAGCAGAAGTTGAACTACCAATTGATGTTGTTATAGCATTAAAAAATGCTTACAAAGTTGAGAAAGGTATAGCAAAAATTCAGATAGAGAATATATTAAAAAATATTGAGATTGCAAAAAAAACTAAAAGGCCCCTTTGCCAGGATACAGGGCTTCAAACATTTTTTGTAAAAATAGGAGAAAATTCTCCATATATTGGAATTTTAAAAAATTTGATTATAGAAGGAGTTAAAACTGCAACAAAAGAAATTCCGCTAAGACCTAATACAGTTGATCCTTTTACTCAGTTTAAAGATGCAAACAACATAGGAGATTTTATACCAGATATCAGCTGGGATTTTGTAAAGGGCAATAAAGTAGAAATCATTGCTATTCCAAAAGGTGCCGGTAGCGAAAATATGAGTAAATTAAAGATGCTAAGGCCATCTGATGGCATTAAGGGTGTAAAAAAATTTGTAATTGAAGAAATTAAAAAAGCTGGTGGTAATCCATGTCCGCCTACTGTAATTGGAGTTGGTATTGGAGGAGGTGCTGATTTAGCATTATATCTAGGTAAAAAGGCTCTTATCAGACCAGTTGGTATGCGTCATAAAGATAAAAAAATTGCCTCTTTTGAAATAGATTTGATAAAACAAATAAATAAAAGCGGCATTGGTCCAATGGGCTTGGGTGGAAAAACAACTGTACTTGATGTTCATATAGAAAAAGCCCATAGACATCCTGCAAGTTTACCCGTTGGTTTAATTGTTCAATGCTGGGCAAATAGGAGAGCTCTTATGGTTATACATGAAAATGGCAGATGGGAGGTTAAATAATTGGAATATCATCTTAAACTACCTGTAAGTGAAAAAGAAATAGAAAAATTGCATGCCGGTGATATCATCTATCTTACAGGTAAGATTTTTACTGCTCGTGATGAAACACATCAACTTATGCTTAAGAAAAATATAAACAATATTCCTTTTAATCCATCCGAAATGGCATTGTTTTACTGTGGTCCACTTATGAAAAAAGAAAATAATAAATGGTTAGTTCTTTCTGCAGGTCCTACAACAAGTAGTCGTATGGAGATTTTTGAGAGCAAATTTATAGAAAAATTTGATGTGAAAATTATAATTGGTAAGGGTCATATGGGTAAAAAAACTGAAAAAACTCTTAGTAAACATAAGGGTGTATATGTTATATTTACTGGTGGTGCTGGAGCTTTAGCTGCTGATAAAGTTAAGGAAGTGCTTGATGTACATTGGTTAAAAGAGCTTGGTATGACAGAGGCAGCTTGGATATTTAAGGTTAAAGAATTTGGTCCTCTAGTCGTAGCAATAGATTCTCATAGAGGCTCGATATTTAAAAACCTTAAAAATTTAACATGAACGGTGATATATTTGGATATTGACTTATCCTTTGATGTAAAAGAAGTATCAATTGTTATAAAAGATTTTATCAAAACTTATGTAAAAAACTCAGGATGCAAAGGTGTTGTAATTGGTTTATCTGGTGGTGTTGATTCGGCATTAGTTGCTCTGTTATGCAAGGAAGTTTTAGGTAAAAAAAATACAAGGTGTGTTTTTCTGCCAAATGATACTACACCAAAGTTAGATTTTAAGCATTTGGATCTTATAGTTAAAAAACTTGATTTATTCTGTGTAAAAAAAGAAATAACAAATATTGTAAATGAAATAAGTAAGCATTGCGTTGTTAAGCCAGATAAATTATCACTAGCAAATATAAAAACAAGGGCTAGAATGGTAATTCTTTTTGAATATGCAAATATGACCAAAAATCTTATTTGCGGTACGTCTAATAAATCTGAACTACTTATTGGTTATTTTACTAAATACGGTGATGGCGGAGTGGATATTCAGCCTATTGGGGATCTTTATAAAACCCAGGTTTGGGAACTAGCTAGATATCTAAAAATTCCTAAAGAGATTATTTCAAAACCTCCAACCGCGGGGTTATGGAAAGGACAAACTGATGAGAAGGAATTACAAATCAGTTATAAACATTTAGATATTATATTAGCAGGATTAGAACAAAAGATGAATTTTGATGAAATTGCAAAGATAGCTGGTGTAAAAACATCTGATGTACAACGTATACATTATATGAGAATTAAAAGTCAACATAAACGAAGAACACCTTTGATTCCAAAAATAGGAATTAGAACAATAGGTATTGATTGGCGTTCTCCTATACAAGTAGGATAATTAATCTAAATAAATTGATTAATATTGAAATTTTTTTAGAATTATAAACTTAAAAATATAACATTATATTAAAAAATAATAATTATATTAAAACTAAAATTTATAACATTTTAATAATATGCTGAATGTCTCAATTGAATCTATTTATAAAATCTAATTCTACACTATCTTCCAGCCAAACGTCATCACCAACAATACTTACATTCCTATAATGAACACCTTGCTTGCAATCATCAGTTTGTACAAAGAGTGTAGAATATAAACTACAATTCAATGAATTATTAAAATCATAGAAATATTCATTACTATCAAAAACTCTTGAATAATGCGTATGCCCAGCTAAAACAAGATCAACATTATATTCCTCGCATAAATCAATAAAGGCTTCTCTATTTCGTGCAATAACATCATGCATCTCACCATTTTTACCTCTTAAATTAGTAGCAGGATGATGCATAAGAACTATTTTATGACTATAACTACAATTATCCAAGGCACTTTCAAGCCATTGCATATCACAATCGTAAAGCCCGTCGCCATCAATATTACCAAGCCAGTCATACAGTTCTGCATAATAACTAGGACCTGAATTCATGAAAAACAAACTGATATCACTGTAATTTACAATATAACGATTATCATTTTCTATAAATCTATGATAATTTTTTAAATTCCGATTGAAATAATAATCATGATTACCAGGTGTAGTATAAATGGGGATAGAATAATTCTTATCAGCATAAAACTGGTCATCTTTTTCATAAAAACAACTTGTAAATGCTAGGCAGTTAAGAGCACCAGAAATCCAACTTCCGCCCCAATTGGTTAAATCACCAGTAATAACAATAAAAGCAGGTTTGCTTTCAAAAGAACAAATATAAGATAAAATACTCCTGAATCTATTTTTTGAAATTTCATTTCGGTCAAACATCTTATGCATAACATGGGTATCAGTAATTTGAACAAAATAAAAATCATTTTTTTCCTGTAAAATAAAAAATTTCTGCTTAGGTGAACCACCAAATGACAATCCACTAAACAATAAAATATAAATTAAAAACAATGAAATAATCTTCAACTTTATTTTTTTCATAATAATATAATGTATTTTATATTATATAAATTTAAACCTTTTACCTGTGATTCTTTCGTATGCCTCTAAATATTTCTTTTCTGTCTCATTTATAACATGTTCTGGTAAATGAGGTGGGGTGGAATTTTTATCCCAACCAGTTTTAGTCAAATAATCTCTTACAAATTGTTTATCAAAACTAGGTTGAGGTTTTCCAGGCTTGTATTTATCAGCAGGCCAAAAACGAGATGAGTCAGGAGTAAGTAGTTCATCAACAAGGATAATTTCATTTCCAATTTTTCCAAATTCAAATTTTGTATCAGCAATTATGATACCCTTTTTATTAGCATATTTTGCTCCTTCTTCATAAATCCCCATAGAAAATTCCCTTATCTTATCTGCATCTTTTTTACCAATTAAATCCTTCATTTTATCAAAAGAAATGTTAATGTCATGACCTGATTCTGCCTTAGTAGATGGTGTAAATAAAGGTTCATCAAATTTTTCAGATTCTTTAAGACCCTTTTTTAATTTTATTCCACAGACAGTACTATCTTTTTTATAAGAACTCCATGCAGAACCAGAAATATAACCCCTAACAATAGATTCTACAGGAAAAGTTTTTGCTTTTTTAATAAGCATACTTCTACCATAAAGAATCTCCTTATATTTACTTAGATTTTCAGGTAGATCAGCAAGCTCAGTAGAAATAACATGATTCGGAATTGAATTTTTAAAAAAGTCAAACCAAAATTTTGAAATCTGTGTCAGGCAAATCCCTTTATTAGGTATTGGTTCATGTAATACAAAATCAAAAGCTGATATTCTATCAGTTGCGATTAAAAGAAGTTTATCATTTAGTTCATAAACATCTCTAACTTTTCCTTTTTTAAAAATTTTTAATGGTAAATCAGTCTGTGTAACAATGCTCATGGTTTTTCCTCCCAAAAGTTTCTATAAAATCTTTGCACCCTTTTCAACTGTTTTATCAGATACAACGTCCCCTTTTTTAGTCTGCAATATTTTTCCATTATATATTGCTTTTTGATTTTCTCCAATTATCATATTAATTTTTTTAAAATCCTCAAGTTCTAAGACATTAACTGGTTTTCTTGATATGCCGTCTATAAATACCTCTGAGCCTGGCGTAGATTCTCCTGGATTTAAAAGAGAGCAAACACCTTTTTTATCTTCAGCTGCAAGTAACATACCGTTTGATTTAGCCCCTCTTATATTTACTGGTTTTAAATTTGAAACTACAACAATAGACTTTCCCTTGATCTCATCTTTAGAATAATGGGGTTTCATACCTGCGACTATAATTCTTTTTCCAAGTATTCCAACATCTAATAGAAGCAAATACAAAGTATCAGCATTTGGATGATCTTTAACATCAATTATTTTTGCAACACGTAAATCAAGTTTAGAAAACGGGTCACTTTCTTCTAAAAAATCCTTTGGATCCAATTTTTTGAATAAAGGTTCAGGTTTTTCAAGAGGTGTTCCAACTTTTAATTCATCCAATGCTGATTGCCAACTTGCATCGTGAACTGAATTTTTATTACCAATGATATTCCATATTTTATTTGAAGAATAAGGTAAATATGGGGCCATAAATACAGCTAAAGAATTTATTATTTTGAGACAGATATGAAGGGCTGTTCCACATGCTTCTTTATCATTTTTTATGAGATTCCATGGCTGTTTTTGATCGAAATAGAAATTACCAAACTGTGCTAAATTCATAGAAGTTCTTAATCCTTGTTTGAAATAACAACCTGCTATAGATTTTCCCACTTCTTCCGAGGTTTCATTAATTTTTGCTAAAGCCTTTTTATCTAAATCATCAAGATTTCCAAGCTTTGGAATTTCACCGAAATTTTTATTTGTAAATGTAATTACTCTATGAACAAAATTACCATAGGTTCCAACAAGTTCATCATTATTTTTTGCTATAAAATCCGCCCAAGTCCAATCGGTATCCTTGTTCTCTGGCATATTAATAGATAAATAATATCGTACTGCATCAACATCAAACTTAGATAAAACATCTGGTACCCAAATAGCTGTTCCTCTACTTTTTGAAAACTGTTCACCTTTTAATCTGAGATATTCGTTTGCTGGGATGTCATATGGTAGATTTAATTTTTCATCATAGCCCATAAGAATAGATGGCCAAATCAATGTATGAAAAGGGATGTTATCTTTTGCAAGGAAATAGTAGTGTAAAACATTTTTGTTTTTCCACCACTCCTCCCATTCATCTGGTTTTCCTTTTTTTTGTGCCCATTCTTTGCTTGCTGAAAGATAACCAATAACTGCATCAAACCATACATAGATTCTTTTATCTTCAAAACCATCAATTGGAATCTTAATTCCCCAGTCTATATCTCTAGTTATTGCTCTATCTTTTAAACCATTTTTTAACCAATTTTCAGTAAATTTCAAAACACTTGGTTTAAAATGTTTTTTATCCTTTAACCATACAAGTAATTTTTTCTCAAATTTACTAAGTGCAAAAAATAGATGATCACTGGTTCTAATTTCAGGAGTACCACCACATATCTTGCATTTTACAAATTCTAATTCTTTTGGATCAAGTAATTTTCCACATTCGTCGCATTGATCTCCTCTTGCCTTGTCATATTTACAATATGGGCATATTCCTTCAATATATCTATCTGGTAAAAATCTTTTACAATGTGTACAATAAAATGCATCTATATTTTTTTTATAGATATAATTCTTTTTGTAAAGAGTTAAAAAAATATCCTGAACAACTTTTTCATGATTTTTTGTTGTTGTACGTGTAAAAAGATTAAAAGAAATTCCCATCTGTTTCATGTTTTCTGTGTGTTCTTTGTTAAATTTATCTACTATTACTTGAGGAGAAGATTTTTCATTTTCTGCTGTTATAGTTATAGGTGTTCCATGTTCATCACTACCTGAAACCATTAAAACATCTTTTCCATTCATTCTATTGAATCTTGCAAAAATATCTGCTGGTATATAACAACCTGCCATATGGCCAAGATGTAATGAACCATTTGCATAAGGCCATGCAACACCAATGTAAATTTTTTCACTCATGAGAAAATCTTAATGCAGAATACGGGCATAACATTTAAATATGGCGTAAGACTAATATATAATCGTAAATAGTAAAATAAGTTTGAAAGATAGCACCCAAAAAGGTGCATTAGTCAATTAAGATTAATTCATTCAACCGCTTAATTTAAAATTAATAGTAAAATGCTCAAATAAGATGCATGGACTCTTTGTCCATTAATAGCTGTACAGCGGGACAAAGGTGCTATTTTTCGTAAGAATATAATTGAGGTGATATTAAATGGTAATTGATCCAGCAACAACGAAATATTTGATTAAAGCTCATATTAAAGCTGATGGTATTATCGAAAAATCTGATGTAGTAGGTGCAATATTTGGCCAAACAGAGGGTCTTCTAGGTGAAGAATTAGATCTTAGAGAATTACAACGATCCGCAAGAGTTGGAAGAATAGAGGTAGAGTTAGATTCTAAAAACGGGAAAAGCGAAGGTGTTATTACTCTTCCAACATCTTTAGATAAGGTTGAAACTGTTATTCTCGCAGCAGCTTTTGAAAGCATAGATAGAGTCGGGCCGTGCAAGGCAACAATAATATCTGAACATGTTGAAGATGTAAGAGTTGTAAGAAGAAATAGAGTAATTGAAAGAGCAAAAGAGCTACTAAATAAGGTAATGGAAGAAGGTAAGGTTGAAGGTGAAAGTATAGCAGATACTGTTAGACAAGCTGTTCAAGTTGAGGAAATAACCAGCTTTGGTCCAGAACGTTGTCCAGCAGGACCAAACATTGATAAAAGTGATGCTATAATTCTTGTTGAAGGTAGAAGAGATGTACTAAACCTATTAAGATATGGAATAAAAAATGTTATAGCAGTTGGTGGAACTAATGTGCCAAAAACTGTCATAAATTTAACTAAGGAAAGAATATCAACAGCTTTTGTTGATGGTGACAGAGGTGGCGAATTAATTTTAAGAGAACTATTACAAACGGCTGACATTGATTTTGTAGCAAGAGCGCCTCAAACTAGAGAAGTGGAGGAGATACCTCAAAAGCTCATTATGAAAGCCCTGAAAAACAAGATCCCTGCTGAACAATATGCTGAAATGTACGACATTAAGGTTGATAAAAAAAAGCTATCTGATGATGAATTTGAAAAACCTTCTAAAAAAGAAAAAGGAGAAGAAAAATCTAAGTCAGTAGAAGCAAAAAAAGAAAAAGAGGATAAAGAAAAACCAAGAATTGTCACAGAGGAACAAAAAAATTATGGAAAAATATTAAATGAAATAGCAGGGTCGTTAAAAGCTGTTCTTTTTGACAAAGATGACAAAGAAATAAAAAAGATTCCTGTTAGAGAATTAACTGATTCACTAAAAAAAAGTGATAACATTTCCTCAGTTGTTTTTGATGGTATTATAACACAGCGTCTACTAGATATTGCAAATAGTAAAAACATAAAAGAGATTGTTGGAATAAAAATAGGCAATGTTGTAAAAATGCCAACATCTGTAAAAGTATTGACAAAAAAGGATCTTGAGTGATCCTTTTTATATATTTTAAAATTAAATTTTTTTGGACCCCAATCAACAGCTTATATTTAAACTTACAATAGAAAATCATAAAAAGGCTATTAATGATTTGACTGTAGATTTTAAAATGTAAGAGGGAAGGAAAATTATGCAGAAAGATGAACTAATTCAACTTCATTCTTTTCTATTACAATTAAAAATCCATTTAGAAGGGATGGTTGAAAATAATGGAGGTAGTGAGTTCCTATCCTATGATAAACTAAATATAACACCTTTTCAAGTTTATAAATCAAAAAGAGAACACAAACTGGCTGTTTTCACATTAAGTAAGGGAATAGCAGATCTTTTATCAAATAATAGATATCCTGGTTTAGAAAAAGTTTCTAATAGATTAGAGCAAATGTCAGAGCGTTTTATGACTGAAAAAGAAAAGCATATTATTAAATCCTAAAGGTCTTTTATCATTGTATAAGCGCTCTTGCCATCTTGATAAAATTCTTTTATTTTTCCTTTTATTATGAACCCATGTTTTAAGTAAAAATTTTTTGCTTTTTTATTATCCGTTCTAACTTCTAGTTCAATATATTTTACTTTTTCATTTAACATTATTTTTAAAAATTCAATTAGAAGTGAAGATCCAATTTTTTGTCTTCTATTTGTTTCTGAAACCGAAAGCATTAAAATTCTGGAACTATAAGCAGTTGTTTTTACTCCTATAATAAATCCTATTATCTTATGTGCTTTTTCAGCTACAATAAAGCCTTTTGGGTATGATTCGTAGAAAAAATTGAATAAACTTGGATTGTATTGTTCTGTTAATGTTTCAGATGCTAGTTTTATTACTGAAAACATATCTGTTGGTTTGAATTTTCTTATAATAAGCACGAAGCAGTATCAATAAATCAGTTATAAATTATATTTATTACTATACAAAGTTTTATTAATCATTAATACATTTCTATAAATAATTAATATGGCCGAGGAAGTAATTTTTATAAAAGAAGAAAATGCAATCCTTTTAAAAAAAGCATTAGCAAAAAATCTTTATTTAAAAAATTTTGATCAAGTAAAAATCTCTAAGATATTAAAAATATCACAACCAATGGTTAGCAATTATTGTAGTTCTAGAGAAAAAATTCCAGAGTATATATTTAAGCTAGGAGAGAATATGTCTGAAAAATTTATTAATAAAAATTCCTTAAATTTTTACACATGTATTACTTTTAATGAAAAAAACTTTGAAGGTTCATATTTTGTTGCAGAGAAAAATGAAATTATTAGTGACGAAAGAAATAAAATAGTTGATAATTTAACAGAGGCTTTTCTATTACTAAAAGGAAAAGATATAGGTAAATTATTACCTGAGGTAAAAATAAATATTGCTACTGCTATTGACAAAGCAGAAAGTCCTAATGATGTTGCTGCGTTTCTAAATGGTTTAATTGTAGTTGATGACAAAGTTACAAGTAACAACGGTATAAGATTTGGAAAAAGTAAACATCTTTCTTCCTTGTTACTCTATTTAAAAGATGTAATAGGTGTTAAAGCAATTATGAACACTGCTTTTATTGATAATATAAAAAAAACAAATCTTAATTTTGATTATTTAACAAAAGATTACAAGTTAAAAGATAGTAAAAAAAATCTTGATATTCTTTTACATAAAGGAGATTTTGGTATTGAACCATGCGCATATGTAATTGGTAAAGACGCAGTTGATGTTGTAAATAAAGTTATAAAATTAATGGAGGAATTATAATGAAATTACAAGATGAAAAAATTTCAAAAATAATTGTTGAAAGATACCTGAAAAAATTTATAAACAATCTAAATCAGGATGTAATAATTGCTGGTGCAGGTCCTGCTGGACTTACAACAGCATATTATCTTGCGAAAAATGGTTTTAAGGTTTCTATTTTTGAAAGAAAACTTTCTGTAGGAGGCGGTATGTGGGGTGGAGGAATGATGTTTAATGAAATTGTTGTAGGCGAGGATGGGAAAAAAATACTTGATGAATTTGGGGTTAGTTACGAAAAATATGAAGATGGTTACTATACTGCTGATTCGATTGAGGCAATTACTACTATTTGTTCAAAAGCTGTGAAAGCTGGTGTAAAAATTTTCAATGGTATTTCTGTTGAGGATGTGATGATTGATGAAAGCGGAGTCTGTGGAGTAGTGATAAACTGGAGTTCTGTTAATACTGCTGGTTTACATGTCGATCCATTATCTGTAAGATCAAAATTTGTTGTTGAGGCAACAGGTCATCCTTTAGAAATTTTAAAAATTCTAGAGAAAAAAGTAGATGGTAAACTTTTTACAAAGACTGGTAAAATAATGGGTGAGAAGTCAATGAATGCTGAGATTGGAGAGAAAACTGTAATAGAAAATACGAAAGAGATATTCAATAATGTTTATGTTGTTGGTATGGCTGCTAATGCTGCTTTTGGAACAAATAGGATGGGACCAATTTTTGGAGGAATGCTACTTTCGGGTAAGAAACTAGCAGATATACTTTCTAAGAAGTTAATAGAAAGCGGAAGTGTTGAATCAAAAAAAATGAAGAGGTTGGTTAAAATTAATGATGTTTAATGACATTGATTTCTATTTTATTACTGATTCTCAATTAAGTAAAAAAGGAATATTTTCAGATGTTAAAGATGCAATAAATGCCGGCTGTAAAATAATTCAGTATAGAGAAAAAAATAAAGATTTTGATAAGATGGTTAATGAAGCAAAACATTTGAAAAAAAATTGTGAGGGTAAAGCAATTTTTTTAATAAATGATAGATTAGATATTGCCCTAGGTGTTGATGCTGATGGTGTTCATATTGGTAAAGCAGATGTTTCTTTTAAAGATGCAAGAAAATTACTAGGAAATAAAAAAATAATTGGTCTTTCTATTGATAATGTAAAAGAAGCTGTTGATGCAGAAATTGCGGGTGCTGATTATGTTGGTTTGGGACCAATTTTTGAAACTTCAACAAAAAAGGATGCTGGTAATCCATGTGGGATTAAGATGTTAAAAAATGTAAGAAAAAATATTATGATACCTATTGTAGCAATAGGTGGTATTACTAAAAAAAATGTTGCTGATGTAATTATAAATGGAGCTGATGCTGTTGCTGCGGTTTCTGCAGTTGTTGGTTCTGATGATGTTTATGGGGAAGTAAATGATTTTATTAATATTATTAGGGAGTGTAAATCTACATGACACAGATGGAAATGGCAAGAAGCAACCGTATAACAAAAGAAATGGAAATAGTAGCAAAAAAAGAAAACATTGATATTAAAGAGTTAATGAAAAGAATTGCTAATGGTAAAGTTGTTATTCCTGCTTCTGGTCTTCATAAGAATCTTTGCCCTATAGGTATTGGTGAAGGCTTGAGTGTAAAGATTAATGCTAACATAGGATCCTCACCAGATAAGGCAGATTTAGCTTATGAACTTGAAAAACTTAAGATTTGTATTGAAACAAAAGCAGATACTGTTATGGATTTAAGCACCGGTGGAGACATTGATAAAATTAGACAAGAGATAATAAAAAATAGTTTTATTCCTGTTGGAACTGTTCCTATTTATCAAGCTGCTTGTATGGTTGAAGACGTTATTGAGCTGGATGAAAATGATTTTATAGAAGGTATAAGAAAGCACATTGAAGATGGTGTTGATTTTATTACTATTCATGCTGGTCTTTTAAGAAATTCAATTCCTTTTATTAAAAAAAGGTTAATGGGTGTTGTTAGCCGCGGTGGAGCTTTACTTCTTAGATGGATGGTTTATCACAAAAAGGAAAATCCTATTTATGAAAATTTTGATGAGATTTTAAAAATGGCAAAAAAATACGATGTAACTTTAAGTTTGGGTGACGGTTTACGTCCTGGTTGTTTAAAAGATGCTACTGACAAGGCACAAATATCAGAATTGAACATAGTTGGTGAATTAACTTTAAGAGCATGGGAAGAAAATGTTCAAGTTATAATTGAAGGTCCTGGACATATACCTTTGGATCAGATCAAAAAAAATGTTAAGTTAGAAAAGAAAATTTGTCATGGTGCACCTTTTTATGTTTTAGGGCCGCTTGTAACTGATATAGCACCAGGTTATGATCATATTACTAGTGCAATAGGTGGATGCTTAGCTGCATATTATGGTGCTGATTTTTTATGTTATGTTACTCCTGCTGAACATTTAGGTTTACCTAATGTTGAGGAGGTTAAAGAAGGTGTTATTACATCAAGAATTGCTGCACATTCTGCTGATGTTGCAAGAGGTTTAAATGGTGCAATTACCTGGGATAATAATATGAGTAAAGCCAGATCAAGGCTTGATTGGAAGAAGATGATTGAGCTATCTATAAATCCTGGTTTAGCAAAAGAGATCCGTGAGAGATGCACTGATGCTGATGAGGAAGTATGTTCTATGTGTGGAAGGTTTTGTTCTGTAAAAATGAGTAAGCGTGCTATAAATGAAGATTAAAGA
>Ga0153916_10000077_pt1 | contig 55569 bp, 92 predicted proteins | sample Opewatmetagenome_FD_109642 | JGI IMG/M metagenome (GOLD analysis project Ga0153916, IMG submission 109642) | Freshwater wetland microbial communities from Ohio, USA - Open water 3 Core 3 Depth 4 metaG | ecosystem: Environmental > Aquatic > Freshwater > Wetlands | place: USA: Ohio, Lake Erie...
GCACGCCGACCCGGAGTTCGCGAAGGCCAACAGCGAGCGGGCTGCGGAGCGGATGAAGCGGCTGCACGCCGACCCGGAGTTCGCGAAGGCCAACAGCGAGCGGGCTGCGGAGCGGATGAAGCGGCTGCACGCCGACCCGGAGTTCGCGAAGGCCAACAGCGAGCGGATGAAGCGGCTGCACGCCGACCCGGAGTTCAATCCGCTCGCCGCGCTCACGCCCGAAGAGCGCGCCGATTACGACGTGCTCCGCAAGAAGGGCGGCTATTCCCGCGAGGAAGCATTGGCGATGGTGCGGTCATGATCGATCTCCCTCAGCTCGAGCAGCATGAGCCGCGCCAGCGCGCGCCGGGCGGTCTGGCCGATGCTGATGAACTCCCCGCATGGCGGCAGGAATTCCGTCAGTGGCTCGCCGACGGGATGCCGGATGGCCCGCTGATGGCCTGGCACAACGAAGCCATCCGCAGTCGCGCCGTCGAGTTCGGAGACGACAACGGACATGTGCGCGACGCCCGTATCCGTTCGTCGCTGCGCCGCCGCCGTGCCAAGCTCCGCTTGCAGAGAGAACTTCGCGCCTCCACCGAGGGCGACACCGTCGATACGCGCGGCGCCGCCCCCGGTCTTGACGCGCCCCGGAAATCCAGAAAGGCCGAAGCGAGCGCTGCAACGCCGCCCGGCTCGAATGTCGCTGAGGTAAATCACATTGGTCCCTTCCATGCCCACAGCATGGAGAGCCGACGTGTCGAAAGAAACCGCACCAAAGGATAGCCCGGTGAGCGCACAGGCGGTCGAACTGGCCCGGCAGGAAGTAGGGTTGCGATGCGCGACCTTCCTCCGCGACGCCTACCTGCCGCCTGCCCGGGCAAAGAAAATCGCCCGCGACGTAGGCTGTTCGCCGGCGACGGCAAAGGACTGGCTCGCCGGAAAGCCCCCGGGCACGCCGCACATGCTGGCGCTGATGCTGCGCTGGCGCGAGCGCTTCACCGGTTACGTGTTCGGCCCGGCCCTCGGCTGGGACGGCTACGACGGCGCGATGCGCCGGATCGAGGATTTGAGGCGCGAGGCCGATCGACTGGCCCGCGACTTGCAGCAGCTTCGGACCGCCTCCCGGTCCGAGGATGTCGAGCGGCCGGCCCCTTCCTCTTCGGGCGCTCGTCAACTCCCTGAAACTCCGGTCGGGTCGCCTGCGTCCGCGTCGGCGCCCGGCCGCTTTTCTTCCGAAATCCCGTTCAATGAAGGAGAACCGAAATGTCGTGGTCAATAAATGCTCTCGGCAAGGCATCCGCCGTCGCGAAGAAACTCGCTACCGACTTCGACCGGATCAATTGCTTGGAACCGGAGCAGACGATCAAGAATCAGGTCGCCAGTTCGGTTGCAACTGCGCTCGCCGCGTTCCCGGCAGATTTCCCGGTCCGCGTCGAGGCGAGCGGATCGCAGTCGACCTACGGCGACCAGAGTGGCGGACCGGCCACCCATCTCAACCAACTCTCCGTGAAGATCGAACCGTTGTGGGGTTTTCTGGACTGAACGCCCCGGGCTTTTCTTGCGGACCAAATCTGCGGACTGGGAGAGCGACTATGACCGCTGAAAGCTACATGAATAGGCCCGTCATCGGTGCCGCCGGATACGTTGGCGTTTCTTGCGAGATGCCACGCTATCGCTGCCACAAGGAAGTCCATGCGCTCAAGATCGAGAAAGTCGTGCGCATGAACGATGAATCCGGCGTCCTCTATCCGATGGACAAGCGCTACGGCGACTTCGAGGTCGATACCGCCTACATGCAGAAGCACGATCCGCGGGCCGGCGGCTACTACGTCGTCTACGCCGATGGCTATACCTCGTTCTCTCCCGCCGAGGCGTTCGAAGACGGCTACACGTTGATCGTCTAGGCGCTGCCGTGGTGGGCAGGCTCCTCCGGTCTATCCGCGCGTTCCTGCAACGCTGCACCAGCAATCCGACGGCGTGGGAACGCTGGCACGAGGAACGGGCAGCAAAGCTGCTGCGCAAGGCGAATCGGCATGTGGTGAAGGCCGAGGCGTGGGCGCGCGTGGCGAAGCTCAACGGGTACTGAGATGGCGGCGAAGCTGAAGGAGCGCGGCGCTTGAGCGCGAATTTTAACCTTAACGAATTGGTCCGGCGGTCGTTGCCTCCCATCGACGGCCCCACCAATCGGCCACCCGAAGCGCCGGGCAGGGTGGTCATCTATGCGGGCAGCGGCGTGGAAGGACACGCGGGCGGGTCAATTGCAAAACCGTCAGGCCTAGGGCTGTTGCTAACCCTTAGCCGGTATCAAGCCCGGCCTGCCTGCGCCATTTCCGAGCTTCCCGCACATCGCGGGCAGGCGTGGCCGGCGCTTCCGGCAGTCTCCCGATTCTTCCCCACCGAGCGCGACCTGCCATCCCTCCCTGGTAGGCAGCATCGCGCAACCTGCGCCGCTCCCGTGGTCCCTCATCCCACGGGGGCGGCGGTTTTTCGGGGGAACGCATGACCCGCAAATACAAGAACCAGCCGCAGGTCTACGACGGCCACCACTTCGACAGCAAGCGCGAGCGCGACCGGTATGCGGAGCTGAAGCTGCTTGAGCGCGCGAAGGAGATCGAGGGGCTAATGGTCCATCCGCGATTCCCGCTCACGGTCAAGAACCACAAGATTTGTGCCTATGTCGCGGACTTCGAGTATGTGGACCGCCGCACGGGCGAGCGCGTGGTCGAAGACGTGAAGGGGGTCAAGACCGCCATCTACAAGCTCAAGAAAAAGCTCATGGCCGCGATTCTTGAAATCGAGATTCAGGAGGTGGTGTGATGTGGCCGCCCGAAAAAACGGCGCTTCACGATTGCCGAAGTCGCGCGGATGACGCAGCGGGTGCGCGTTGCCGACCTGGCAAAGTGGAGATTCGAGTGATGGCTTCCGTCTCAACCTCCCGCATCATCGCCTGCGTCGCCGACGAATTCGGCCTGATGCATGGAGAACTGAAAAACGGCCGGCGCGAGCGGTGCGTCGTCAACGCACGCTTCCTCGCTCAATGGCTCTGCAAGCAACTCACGCCGCACACGCTGACAGCCATAGGCGGCGACTTCGGCGGCCGGGATCACACGACGGTCCTGAACGGCATCGATCGCGCCGACTATATGCTCCGCCACGATGGAACGTATCGGCGGCGCTGCATGAACGTGCTGAACCGGATCGAGGGACGGCAATGGACAGTTTAGATACGAGCAATCTTCCTGCATTGCTGAGCCGCGCAGGCCAACGGCTGCTTGATGCTCGCTCGTCTGCGGAAGTGCTGGAAGCGAAGCGTTTGGCCGAAGCCGCATTGCACTATGCCAAGGTGACGCAGGCCGCAAACGATACTCACGCCGATTGCCTGCGGATCATAACGCGCGCCGAGATGCGGATGGCCGATGAAATCGACAGGGGACAGGCGAGCGGGGACGTGGCCGGGAAAGGGCGCCCGGAAAATGTCCAAGGTTCGGACATTTTCCGCTGCGACATCTGCCACGACATATTTTCCGTCGAGGTTTGGCATTGCCCGACTCCGGGCTGCAACCACCACTGGCCCATGTCGCGCGATTATTGCGGCAATTGCCATGAGGCCGAGCTGCCACCCGTGCCGACCGGAAAATGGGGCGCGGCACCGACAACTTTCGACAGCCTCGATCTCGACCGTCGCCGCGTAGCCGAATGGAGAGAGATGCGCGATGCCGGCCCTGAGGCGGTCGAAACGGCAATCGGGAAAGCGCTAAGCGAGGGTCGCGCTCCGACCAAAAAAGAAATCCTCGACGCAGCCAAGTCTATCCGGGCGGAAGAAACGGAACGCCGACGTGATGAGCGAATTTCGCGCTTGGCCGAAATCAGCAAGGGCAATGTCGCGCTGGATATTAGCCAGCGTTATCCCGTGATCTACGCCGATCCGCCGTGGCAGTACGAGAATCCGCCGATTGGTGCGACCAATCGAGCTATCGAAAATCATTATCCGACGATGACGCTTGAAGAAATCTGCGCTCTTCCCGTGGCCGAAATGGCCACGGACGATGCGATTCTTTACCTGTGGGCGACATCTCCGAAGCTCGCTGAATGCATGCGCGTCATAGACGCGTGGGGGTTCATTTACCGAACATCGATGGTCTGGAAAAAAGACAAGATAGGCATGGGCTACCATGTTCGGAATCAACACGAAATATTGTTGATCGCAAAACGTGGCGAGATTCCTCCGCCACCCATCAACGCACGGCCGCCATCAGTTTTGGACGCACCACGGCGCGAACACAGCGCGAAGCCGGAAGAGTTCTACTCGATTATCGAACGCATGTATCCCGAACTGCCGAAGATCGAATTGTTCGCGCGTGCCGAGCGAAATGGTTGGGCGGTGTGGGGCAATCAGGCGGCATCGAATGGCGACTGAAATTCACGATTTCGCCGAGTCTCTGGCTCTGTCGCAGGCGCAGGCGGATGCGTCGTGGTGGATCGAAATCTATCGATCTGCATTCCCCGACCTGGCATCGGCCGTGAATGTCAGAAACGACGGCTGGGCGCAACGCGGCGGCATAGATCGGGTGCTTACGCTCGAAAGCGGCAAGACCCTCACGGTCGATGAGAAGGTTAGGGCAGAGGATTGGCCCGATATTTTGCTTGAGGTATGGAGCAACCGCGAGCGTCGCGTGCCCGGATGGGCGGCTAAGGATTTGGCTTGTGACTATATCGCCTATGCCTTCATCCCTTCCGCAACCTGCTATCTCCTTCCGTTTCAGACACTCCGCGCGGCTTACCGTAAAAACGGACGAACATGGTGGGCCTGCGCAAAGATACGAGAAAAAGGTTTTCGAGTGGTTGAGGCAGCGAATCGTGATTACACGACAGTTTCGATTGCCGTTCCAACGGACAAGATTCTCGCGGCGCTTTCAGATGCGATGATCGTTCGTTGGGGTGCGGCAGCAGCGTGATCGCGTGGTCGGAGGCGACGACAGCGCGCGGCAGCATGACGGCCCTACTGTGGGACTCCACCAAGGGCAAGCCCGGTGCGAAAGGAACGAGGGCGGTGGACGGCGCGACGAGGCGTCGAAAGTAGGTTCCAACTCATAGCGGCTCGTCTCCGACTATGAGGCCTGTAGCGAGGGCTGGCTCCGCAAGGCCGGAACATTCGCAAGGGCTGGCACCGGCCTCGCGCAAAATTGCGGGGACGGTCGTGCTATGCCCTTCGCTCAGGCTTCACCACTGGCCGATAGTAAAGAAAGAATGGAGTCCGGATATGAATGTAGTCCCGATAAGACAGGCTGAATCGACATTCGCGGACTTCTGGAAAGCCTATCCGCGGAAGGTGGCGAAGAAGGCGGCATTGAAAGCATGGACGCGAGCATTACGGGAAGGCGCGACGCCGGAAGCCATATTGGACGCGCTTGCGCGCTGGCGCCGAAGCGGCCAGTTCCCGACCGATATGCAGTACGTACCGCATCCGACGACGTGGCTGAATCAAGGGCGGTGGGAAGACGAATACGACGAAGCGCTGCCGAGCGGCCGGGTGACGGCGGCGGACATCGAAGCGAGGATGCAGAAGCATGAAACTCGTTGAGGTCGTTGAAGGCATCGCCCTTCGCTGCGGCAATATGGATGCCGATAGGTGTGCGGCGCTGGCGAGCGATATGCGTGCAGCCGGCTTGCGCGAAGGCCCGAACCTTCAAACGGCGTTTGACAGGTGGCGCGCGATGTGGACGAAGCGGGCCGCGCCCACCGCTGCCGAGTTTGCCAGCTTCGCGAGGGCTCCAACTGCGCCGCTGTCGGGTGGCGGAAATGGTTTTCATAAGCGCCAGGAGGAACGCGACGCCGCCCGCCGCCAGCTTGCCCGCGAGATGGCCGAAGCGGGCTTCGTCGATTTCCGGCAGCGCTACGGAAAACAGGAATGGGAATGGCAGGCATGGACGCGGATCGTGAAGCTCGCGAACGAATACGCGCAGGCGAAGCAGCTATTCGACGCCGGCCGGATGCGGGAACAGCGCTTTGCCGACTACCGTTACAAGCTGACGGACGAGGAGATAACGAACGCCCGGCAATCATGGGAATCGCAGCGGGATTTCCGGTCTTCGGTCAACACGTCGGCCCTGCGGCAACCAACGGGGGCGCCATGACGGCCGACACCGAAGGCGCGGCCGAGCTGCCGCTGGCGGGGTGAGGGGATGACCGAAGTCAGATTCACCGACACCACCGGCCGCTCAGGCGGCAAGGAGCTTCCGCATGGCGGCGATGACGACGCTGTGATCGTCGAGCATCCGCAACAGCGCCGGTCGCACGGTCGACGGGATGGGGCTACGGCCGCTCAGCCAGTAGCGCATCGTCCGATAAGAATATCCGAGCGCCCGCGCCAGCTCGGATTGCCAGCGTTCGCCGTACAGCGCCCGGCCGCAGTCGGCGAGGATATCGGGATTCAAAGCGGAAGGGGCGGCCGTAGCCGCCCCCGCATTTTCCGGCCTTTCGGCCTTGTCAACCGGGGCCGAAGCCGCGGCGAGTATTTCATCGTTATTCCCGCGCATATTTTACTCCGCCCGCCCCTCGGATTGCAATACATCGTAGTTGGCATCGGTCATGCAGCTCCATGCACCGCAGCCGCGCCAGTTTTCCGGCCCATCAATCCCGACCGCGCACAGGATGTTGCCTTTCGCATCATCGCGATCCTTGCCCCACGCGCGGTAGCGCGTCTCGACCATCTCGCCGACGCCGCCCATCGATGCATGGCTGCGCTGCGAGCGGCGCACGACATAGTCGCGAGCGCCGTCGGCCTCGGCCGCGAAGCCATCCTCGTCGAAATCGTATTCTTCCTCGCCGTCATCATCGTAGCTGACAGTGACGAACGGCGAATACGCGTTCACGCGATCGGCATCGGTCGGGATCGCGCGGATATCCCACACATGGCCGTCGGCGCCCAGGATTTCCTCGCCAACCTCGCCGGCCGTCAGGCCGCGCCGCACGTCGCCATTCATGTCAAGGGTGTATGTATCGGTGAGGGTCATCGTAACCGGGCCTCCTCGCCCCTGCTGGCCGGCATGATCGCCGCGCCTGTTCCTAATAATAGGAACATCGACGGCCGAATGCAAGAGGAATTTTCATGGACGATGAACCTTTTTCGGACGGCATGAAAATCGCCTGGTCGGATACTACCGGTCGCTCCCATGCGGGCGTACTACGGCCATCCCCGGATATTCCGGTGCTCAGGGACTTCCTGTGGAAAAGGCCGGTTCAAGCCACGCTTGCCGATAAAATCAATGGCCTGGGGGTGATCGAATGAGCGAAATGATCGACCGTGTTGCGCGTGCGATGGACCCCGAATTGTGGTGGGGGTTCGACACTCTGCGGGCGAACGGCAAAAAAATCGGCCAAGAGATCGCAGTCGGCATTGATATTTCGCGCGACCGCGCTCGCCGGGCCATCGTCGCCATGCGGGAGCCAACGCCGGCGATGCGGAAGGCCGGCAATCTGCGCATGCATGAAACGCCTCTCGGCAATGGGCAGACAGTCCTGACGCCCGGTTTAGGCGAAAGTGGGCAGGCCGCTTACGAACGCATGATCGATGAGGCGCTGAAATGATGCCAGCCGCAGCCCTGCCGAAGCGCAAGCGCCGGGCACGCCGTCCGGTTGCCGAAGAACGGGTCGGTGCCACGATCGAAACGGCGGCCAAGCTGACGGAGGACCCGCTGTTCCGCATCCTGGCGCTATACGGCCGGGGCGATGCGGCGCTGGAACGCGCGGCCGGCGAGATCAAGGCGATCTACGGCGCGGTGTGCAAGGGCCTGTTCAAGCGTGGCCATGCCCTCGGCGAGCGGCTCGGCAACGCAAAGGCGGAGATGCCCGATACGCTCGCCAAAGCCCATGCCGAGCGGTATCTGCCCTGGGCGAACGCCAATCATCCCCGCGTGGTGGACGCCACCCTGCGCGTGGTGTGGGACCGCGACGACGTGCCGACGATCTATTACCAGCCCGTCGCTGCGGCGCTGGCGGACTATGCGAGGCGGATGCGATAGGAGACGTTATCATGGCGACTGTGATGGAAGAAAAACTGCGCGCGGCCGGTGTGGACACCGCGACGGCGGAATTTCAGGTGGCGTGTATCGAGGCGTTGCGCCGGCACCACGGCAACGGCGCGGCTGCGGCCCATGATGGCCGCCTTCTCGCCGCCCTTACGCGCTATCTGTACGAGATTGCCCGCGACATGGCGGGACCAGAAAAGCCGGCCGGGGGCCAGCTGCCTCGCGATGCCCAGACGAGCGTTGCCCCCGCGCCGGCCCCGAATTCGACTGCGGAGAGGGCCAGTACTATGTTGATACCCACAGACGGATCGCCCGACCCCGCAGTCGAACCCCATCGCGACGGGGCGGACCAGAAATGGAGTGATGCCCAGTCGGTCTGTGTCCGCCCCGTTCGCGAGCCTACCGTTCCCCGCCGCGGCCCCGCCCAACTGGCGGCCGTCTCGCCGATCGCCGTCCGCTGCTGGTACGACGACAAGGTGATCAACGGCCAGAAGGTTGGCGATGCGACGGTGGAAGAAGCCCTCGGCTGGTGCGACAGCCACGAGCGCGACAGCAGGATCATCCGCGCCCTGTGCGCCAACCTGCCGCCTGCCGGCCGCATTCGAGATTACATCGACCCCGAGACCTGTAGCCGCATCGTGGCCGAGGTGACCGCTCATGCGTGATCCCGGAAGCGCCCACCTCGCGCCGGCCAGCGAGCAGACGGCCATCATCGACCTGATCTGCGAATTGCAGGTACGGCGCAAGCACTGGATTCGGGCGGCCAACAAGCTGACCAATTCCATTGGCGCCCTGACCCGCCGGCACATGGGCTGGACGCTGGCGTTGCCGGAGAAGGAGCGAAAGAAGATCGAGCCCCGTGCCGCCGCGCTGATCAAGGCCGTAAAACAGACGGGCGCGTTTTCCGATGGCGAGCGCGGCCTGCCGGAATCGCTGCTGATCGACCTCGGGGCCACCTTCGCCGCGCTGGCCCCGGTGGAGGCGGAGCGCGAGCGGATCGAGCGGCAGATGCGCAAGCTGGTCAAACAGTTTGCCGTCTGGCAAAGCTTCGCCGAAGGCGTGGCCGGGTTCGGTGAGCTCGGCTTGGCCGTCATCATCGGCGAGGCGGGCGATCTTGCCGGCTATCCGAACCCGGACAAGCTCAAGAAACGGCTCGGGCTGGCACCGTTCCGGGGCGCGGCGGCCAGCACATGGCGCAAGAAAGGCGGCCTGACGGCAGACGATTGGACCGAGGTAGGCTACAGCCCACGCCGCCGGGCCGAAATCTACGCAGTCATCGGTGTTCCGCTGTTCCGGGCGCAGTCCGTAGCAGCAAAGCGGGATGGGGGCGGCCAAGCCAGCACTGGTGCCCGGAAGAACCACGCCGCCCCCTACCGTACCATTTACGACGCGCGCCGCGCTCATACGGCCGTCACGCATCCGGACTGGATCAAGGGCCATTCCCACAACGACGCTCTCCGCATCATGACCCAGCAATTGGTCATCGACCTGTGGTGCGCGTGGAACGGGAAGGAGCGGAAGCCAACCGATAATCCTTGACCCGACGCAGCGGTTGTGTATTGACTTCATTCGTATTCACGAACTGCGCCCGGCCGGAACCCTCCGCGCCGGGCGTTTGCGTTTGGAGGGTCGATCATGGCCGCTCAACGGCAGCCCCATTTCATCCAAGGCGCGATCCACAATCCCGGCCGGATGAAACGCGCCGCCGCGAAGGCCGGCATGTCTACCCACGCCTACATGATGAAGCACCAGCACGACGGCGGCAGCCTCGGCGATGCGGCCCGGCTCGGCCTGCGCCTTTCGGCGATGGCGAAGCGGAAGAAGTGATCGGTCGTAAATGCCCAAGGCATCGCCCAATATCCGATCTTTGGCGCGCGCTCATACCGCGACAGCGGTAGCGACGCTCGCCGGCATCATGCGGCAGAAGAAAGCACCGGCCGCTGCCCGTGTCGCGGCGGCTTCGGCCCTGCTCGATCGCGGCTGGGGAAAGCCCAAGCAGCCGATCGCGGGAGATGAGGAAACGCCGCTCCTGACCGAAATCCGATATGTCATCGTCGACGCTGAGCATCCAGGCGGCGAGGCCGTTTGAGCCGCTGTTGCGCCCCGCACGTTATAAGGGCGCACATGGCGGGCGGGGATCGGGCAAATCGCATTTCTTCGCCGAGATGGCGGTAACGCGGGCGCTCCGCAATCCGGGCACGCGGATCGTCTGTGTTCGCGAGGTCCAGAAGTCGCTCAAGGAATCGGTCAAGCGGCTGATCGAGGACAAGATCATCGCCCTCGGCGTCGGCTACGCCTTCGATGTGAAGAACGACGAAATCGGCACGCCCGGCGGCGGTAGCGTGATCTTCCAGGGCATGCAGGACCACACGGCCGAAAGCATCAAGTCGCTCGAAGGCTTCGACATCGCCTATGTCGAGGAAGCGCAGACGCTGACCGCGCGCAGCCTTGAGATGCTGCGGCCGACGATCCGAACGCCCGGCTCGGAATTGTGGTTTTCGTGGAACCCGCGCAACGCCAGCGATCCGGTGGACGAGCTGCTGCGCGGCCCGGCGCCGCCGCCGAATGCCATCGTCGTGCGCGCCAATTACCGCGACAATCCGTGGTTTCCTCAGGAGCTTGAGGAAGAGCGTTCCTACGACGAGCGCACCAAGCCGGCGCGCTACGGCCATATCTGGCTTGGCGAGTACGAGCCTGCCGCGGTCGGCGCGATCTGGGATCGGCTGGTCATTCACCGCAACCGCCGGTCGGAAGCGCCCGAACTGTCGCGCATCCTAGTGGGCGTCGACCCGCCGATATCGTCCGAGGAAGGATCGGACGAGGCCGGCATCGTGGCCTGCGGCATCGGCACCGACGGCCGCGGCTACGTGCTGGAGGATGCATCGACCTGCGGCACGCCCGAGGAGTGGGCGAAACGTGCCGTAGCGGTCTACGACATGCTGGACGCCGACGCCATTGTGGCCGAGGTGAACCAGGGCGGCGAGATGGTCAAGCACGTCATCCGGTCGATCCGGCCGAACGTGAAGGTGATCGAGGTCCGGGCGACGCGCGGCAAGCACATCCGCGCCGAGCCAATCAGCGCGTTGTATGCGCTGGACAAGGTAAGCCACGTGGGGGCGTTCCCGACGCTGGAAAGCCAGATGTGCTTGATGACCGCTGCGGGCTACGAGGGCGAAGGTTCGCCCGACCGGGTCGACGCGCTGGTCTGGGTGCTGACAGAGTTGTTCCCGAAGCTGACGCCCAAGGGCCCGCTCGGCCCGGCGATGATGCCCACACGGGCGAACGCGGGCGGCTACAGGCCGTTGCACTGGCGATGATGGACGAAGGGCTGCGCAAGACCCTGCGTAAGGAAGCGCACGCGGCGGCCGAACGTATCGCGCTGGAAGACCCGACGCCCGAGGAAGCCCGCAACGGCTGGACGGCTGAATCGCTCCGGGCCTATCGCATCGACCAGGCGGCGGCGCAGGCCGTGCGCATCGACCCCAGGAGCCCGCTGCGCCGCACGCCGGCGGTGCGCGGCAACTGCTCCGACAGGAAGCACTATCGTCCGCTGAGGTGGAAGGGATAGACGATGATCCGCTTTCGCGCCGCGCCGGCAATGGCTAACAAGCCCGCAAGGCGCAGCGATGTGGCTAACATCGGGACGGCTATGGATAACGCGCCAACCTACCGATATCGCGACCCGGAGAAGCGCCGGGCCTACATGCGAGACCTGATGCGCGAGCGCCGGAAAGCGAAAAGATCGAAGTCATGAGCCGCAAGTTCCGCACCCGTCCCGAAGTCGGTTCGGCGCTGGAATGCGCGATCTGGCTCGACGGCAAGGAAACGGCCGAGCAGCGCCGGCAGTTCGAAGCGGACGTACGTACGTCCATGACCGAGTCCATGCGCCAACAGGGCTGCGTGCCCGGGCCGCTGACGTTCACCGAGAGGCGGCCGGGCGAGGCGCGCGTGCCGCCGGTGCCGGATCACATCGCCGGGCCGGACGTGCGACTGCTGGTCGCCGAATGCATTGTCGCCAGCCACAAGATCGACGTGCGGCGCGAAGCCGGTTTCTGCCATGACCTCGAGCCGGCCGACCTCGCCACCCTGCGCCGGATCACGCGCCGGAAATACGCCGAGCAGTATCCGGCGCTGGTGAAGAAGAACGGTCACCTGACCGACCGGCAGTGCGAAACCTTGATCAACGATCTCGGCCCCGAGACCGCGCTGGCGACCCTGCGCGGCGCGCGCCGGGAGCATCTGCACTGAGGGCGCTGGTCGTCTTCTTCGATCCCGAGGGTGCGCGGTGGGAACAGGCCTTGAAGCCCGGCTTCCGGCATGTGTTCTGCGCGGTCGACGACGGCGCCTACTGGGTGATGTTCGACGCCCGCGATGGGAAACCGGTCGTGCAGGTCGTGCAGGCCAGCGCCTACGACCTCGCCGGGTTCTATCGCAGCAAGGGCTATACCGTGGTCGAGACCGGACAGGGACAGCCGTTGCGCGGGCCGTTCGCGGTCGCCAACTGCGTCGGCCTGTGCAAAGCCATCTGCGCCATCCGCGCGCCGTTCGCGCTGACGCCGTTCCAGTTGTTCAAGCATCTGATGAGGAAGCGCCCATGAGATTGCCTGGATTCGGCGGCGGTGGTCCAGCCATGCCGCCGCCCCCGCCGCCCGTGCCGACGCCGGAAGACCCGAGCATAGCCGCGGCGCGGAACAAGCAGCGGCAGACCGATCTGCAACGCCGCGGCCGGGCCGCGTCGATCCTGACCTCCGGCCTCGGCGTGCCGGGCAACGCCACCGTCAACCGGCCGGCCGCCTCCGCCTCCGACCAGCTCGGCTAGGCGATGGCGAACCTGTACGTCAACGTCTGGCCGGACGCCAAGGAAACCGCGCTCGGCACGATGGAGGCCGTGCTCAAGATCACGACCTTGAGCGGCAGCAACCAGGTCACCAGCGCCGTGGCCGAAAACGGCACGACCAAGATCAAGCGGGTACGGATCTACGCCGAGGCCAATGCGTTCATCGCCATGGGTGCGAATCCGGATGCGACCGAAGCGGCGCAGCAGATTCCGATCGGGGCGGACAACCCCGAGTATTTCACCGTCCCGCTCGGCACCAAATTCGCCGGGATCACGAGGTAGCCATGAGCAACGTTCCCCCGTACACGGGCGATCTCGTCGCAGCCATCTTGAACTGGCTGAACACTGTCGGCGATCCGAAGAATCTGGTCCCCGAGATCGAACGGCTCGGCAAGGCGATCGAGGATGCGAAGGCGGCAGAGGCCGCGGCCAATGAGCGCATCATCCAGGCCAATCAGGCGGCGGAACGGGCAGCGGCGGCCGAACGGCTCGCCAATCAGGCACAGGATCAACTCAACCGCGACCGTCAGCAGCACGCGCGCGACGTCGATGCGTACAACGCGAAGGTCAGCCGCGACACCAGCGAGTTGACCACCACGCGGGTGGCGCTCGAGCAGCGGGAGGCCGCGGCGAAAGCCGAAGATGCGCGCCTCACTGCGGTCAGGGCCGATCTCGACGGACAGGCGCAGCGGCTGGCGCAGGCGCAGGCCGAAGCGGCGAAGCTCAAGGCGCGGTACGAAACGGCACTGGCCGAACTGGCGGCGATCGTGAACCGCGCGACCGCCTGATGCAACGCATCTACCGTTCCCCGATCGTCGGCGACGGCCTGACGCCGGAGACGGCGTTCCGACCCGCCGTCCATGACGTCACCGGCAATTTCACCTGTAGCGTCAACGACGGCGCCGGCCTCTGGCTGGTCGCCGACACCGATGCGGCGACGCACGCGGCGGCGCTGGCGATTCCCGGCGTGACCTATCTCGATCTGGGCGACGTGGCGCTGGATGCCACCCTTGCTTCGGTAGACAAGGGCAACGGCAAATTGACCGCAATGCGCTCGTCGCTCGATGCCGCCCATATCCCGACCGACGACCTGAGCGGCGTCCACACGGTACGCGACGTGCTCAAACGCATTCACCGTCGGGCGCTGATTGCGGGCTGGCTCGGCGCCGACGATCTCGATCAAGGGCTGGATACGTTGATCTCGGCGATACCGGCGGCGCGGCGGCAGCGGATGGCGAACAAGCTGACCGCCCGCAGCTTCGATGTCGGCGGGCTGGCCGGCTCGATGACCGTGCGGCAGGCCATCCGCCTGCTGGCCGGGCAGATCAGGGCGACGGCGGCCGACCGATGACCTGGACGACACAGTTCAGCGACGCCTTCACGAACACCGACGGCACGTCGCTGTCCACGCACGACGCGACGTGGGTAAAGCGCACGACAATCGCAGCGACGATCCAGACGAACCGGGGCAGCGCACCGGCGGGGGCGGGCAGCAACGTCGTCCGTTACTCCGTCAACAAGACCCTCGCCAACGACCAGGCGATGCAGGCCGATTTCGTCTCGCCGTACAATCTCAGCGTCGGCGTGCGTCACGCCCATGTCGGCGCCGAAGATGCCTTCACCGGCTACTTCGTCCAGTACAACGGCGGCACGGCGGCGGCGCAGCTCTACTCGCAATATCCGTCAGGCACCTTCAACCTGCTGGCATCGACGACACCGGGTGCAGCGACCGGTGCCTGGCGAATCGAGGCCGTCGGCACAGGGCTTACCACCTATCGCAACGGCTCGACGGCGAGCATGCCGGCGGCGACCGATGGCAATATCGCCTCGGGCCAGGCGTTCTTTCGCGCGGCGACCACGACCAGCACGTTCGACAGTGCGCTGGTCGAGGACGACGCCGGGGTCGTCGCCGCCGGCGTTCCGAAATTCGAAGGGTTGCGCCGTAACGTCGGGAGACTGATGCACTGATGGCCGACCAGAGCCGCGCCAAGCGCCAGATCGAGATCGCCAACCGCTGCCGGGACAACAAGTCCGTCTGGGAGCAGCACTGGGAAGACCTCGCGCGCGTCATGCTGCCGCAGCGGCTGGGCTTCACGTCCACGACCGCGCCGGGCGACAAGCGCACGACCGACCTGTACGACGGCACGCCGATGCAGGCGGCCCGCGGGCTCGCCAATGCGATCGGCGGCATGGTCAGGCCGGACGGCGAGAAGTGGGTCTACATCCACGCGGTGGACGACCGCGCCGGCAACCTGGACGAGGCCAAGGACTGGATTGCCGATACCGAAGATCGACTGCGCGATGCGATCATGGACCCGCACGCGCGCTTCCGCCAGGCCACGGGCGAGGTCGATCTCGACCTCGTGGTGTTCGGCACCGGTGTTCTGTACGTCGGGGAATCGCAGGTCAAGAACCACCTGCTGTTCCAGGCGCTGCACCTCAAGGACGCCTGTCCGTATTTCGACGAGGAAGGCCGGGCTGTCGGCATGTACCGCTGGCGCTCGCTGACCGTTCGCCAGGCGGTGCAGCGGTTCGGCCTCGCCAACGTCTCGGACGCGGTGCGCGAGAAGTACCGTACCGACAAGTACGACGACCTGATCGAGTACCTGCATTGCGTGACCCAGCGCGGCGACGGCTACGCCGGGGCGATGACCTCGCGCAAGTTACCGTACACCGACACCTGGATCGATACGCAGGCGAAAGAGATCGCCCACGACGGCGGGTTCAACGAGTTCCCGTTCGTGGTGCCGCGGTGGGATACCTCGAGCGGCGAGGATTACGGCCGGTCGCCCGGTATGGTCGCGCTGCCGGATGCCAACACCCTGCAGGCGATGGGCGAAACCCTGCTGATCGCCGGCCAGCGGGCCGCCACTCCGCCGATGGCGGTGCCGTATGACGGTGCGTTCGCGGAGATGAACACCTTCCCGGACGGCATCACCTATTACGACCCGGACATCGCGGCGAAGGTGCGGGGCAATCCGTTCTTCCCGCTCGAATCCGGTGCTAACATGCCGCTGACGGTCGACATGCAGCGGGACCGCCGGGATCAGGTATTGCGGGCGTTCCTGCGGAATATCCTGAATCTGCCGGTCGACGGGCCGGACATGACGGCCACGGAAGTGATCCAGCGCAAGGAGGAATTCCTGCGCGAGATCGGCCCGACCTTCGGCCGGCTGGAGACCGATTACACCGCGCCGATGGTGGAGCGAACGTTCCGGGTGATGCTCCGGGCCGGTGCGTTCCTGCCGGTTCCCCCCGCCTTGCAGGGGTCGGCCGTGCGGTTCGCATACGAATCCCCGGTCAAGCGCATCCGCGAGCAGATGGAGGCCCGCGCGGCGCAACTGTGGTTCACCGAGGCGGCGAACGTGGCGCAGGTCCAGCTTGCCACCGGCAACCCGCCGGAAGCGCTCGACATCGTCAACACCGACGAATACCTGAAGTTCGGCGCCGAGGCCGTGAGCCTGCCCAACCGGCTGGTCAACGGCGACCAGACCCGCGCGGCGATCCGGGCCGACCGGGCGCAGCGGCAGGCGGCAATGCAGAAGGCGCAGGCGCTGCAACAGGGCATCGAGATGGCTCACACCGCATCGGGCGCGGTCAAGAACCTCGCCCCGGTGCTGGGCGGAAAGCAGGCCGCATAGCATGGCATTCGACGCCAACACCGACAACGACCGGTTCCGTTCGCTGGAAACCCGCAACAAGACGCTGGGCGACCAGGTCGACCGGTTGACGCAGAAATGCGCGGACATCCGCGAGGCCCTGTGCGCGAAGGAGCGCAGCGACGGCAGCTTCGACATCGACTTCGATGCGCTGGTGGAGAAGCTCGGCATCGAAAGCGCGCTGGTCCTGCGGCGCATCATCGACGAACGCTACGGGATCAGCGGCGAGGCCGGGCAGAAGCCGCGCATCCGGCTGGCGGCGGGGCAGGCTTGACCGACGATCTCGACGCCCTGTTGGGCGAACTCGCCGCACCTGTTGACACCACCCGAACGCCACTCGACCGCTACCGCGAATTCCGCGCCGTGTTCCTCGGCACCGACCAGGGACAGCGGGTGCTGCACGACATCCTGCGGTTCTGCCGCATGCGGTCGACCAGCATCGAAGGCGCACCGATCGATCCCTACCGCACGCATGTGCTGGAAGGGCAGCGCAATGTCGGTATCTGGCTGACCATCGTGCTCTACCGCGAGCCGAAGGAATTGCCGAGCCGGCAGAATTCAACTGTGAAGGAAGGATAGCCGGTGGCCGACCTTTCGATTGACCCGCAACAGTATGACTCGCGGTCTCAGTCGGCCCTCGATGACGCGCTGAAGACGGTCAATGAGACTTACCCGGCAATCAGCGGTCTGGGCCTGAAGGTCCAGCCGGATCAGGGACCGGGTTTTGCTGAGACGTATTCGGCCACGGAAGAACGCAACCCGAATTTCGGCACCCCGACCGTCGGTGTCCGCAAATCGGACATGAGCCCGCAGCAGTTGAAGCAGCTTTTGCTGGGCGAGAGCCTGCACATTCTGCCTGAGGTTGATAAGCGTTTCGACGTCATGCGTTCGCAGTTCGTTGCGTCCATGCAGCCATCGCAGATGAAGGTGGCGCAAAAGATGTACGACCAGCGCGAGCCCGACGACAAGCGCAGTTTCAGTCAATACGTGCGCGATGTCGTCGCGCCGGCATTCATTCGCGATTACGTGTGGAAGAACACGGGCGGCACCCCCGGAGGCGAGCCGTTCGTGCAAGGCGTCGGGCCGATATCAGACGCTTTCTTCCCGCAAAACCTTCCAGCGCTCGACGGCATTCTGAAGGCGCTGAAGTCGAAGAAATAGCACGGAAGGATAACGCATGGCTGATGCTCCAGCCCCAACACCCGCACCGACGCCCGATCCCACTCCCGCGCCGACACCGACGCCGGCCCCAACGCCCGCGCCCGACCCGGCTCCGACACCGGCGCCCGTCGCCGAATGGCGCACGCAGATCAAGGACGAGGAAGCGCGCAAGTTCGCCGAGGACTCGACCGACGTCGATCATCTGGCCCGCCGCGCGCTCGGCATGCGCAAGCAGCTCGCCAACGCGCTGGTCGTGCCGGGCAAGGATGCCACGCCGGAACAGGTTTCGGCCTACCGCGCCAAGATCGGCGTGCCGGACAAGGCTGAAGCCTACGCCGAAGCGTTCCCCACTCCGGAGGGCCGGGAATTCACCGACGGCGAGAAGGCCAGCAACGCGGCGTGGATGAAGCGCTTCCATGACCATAATGTCCCGCTCGCGACGGCCAAGGCGCTGATCGAGGATTTCCGCACCGACATCGCGTCCGAGCAGGCGAACATCGTCAAGGCCGACCAGGAATTCGCCGCCGAGGCGGATCGCCAGCTTCGGGCGCAGTGGGCCGCCGACTACGAGGCGAACAAGACGCACGCCAACCGCGCGGTGCAGGCATTCGCCGACAAGGCCGGCGTCGACTTCGAAGAACTCAAGCACATGGAGACCAAGGAAGGCCGGTTCATCCTCGATGATCCGCGCATCCTGCGCATGTTCGCCACCGCCGGCCGCGAGATGAGCGAGGGCAGCCTCGGCCCGGCGCTGACCGAGGCGCAGCGCAACGACATCGACGCGCAGATCACGCGCGCCCGCGAGGGTTCCGCCGCCGCCAAGGCCAAGGGCGATAGTCGCGAGGCGAACCGGCTGTATCAGGTCGAGCAGTCGCTGATCGCGAAGAAGAACGGCAACCAGAGCATCGTCGGCGCCGGTCGCGCCGCCTGAGTTTCACCAATCGCCGAACGCACGGCTCGCCGCAAGGTCCCGAGCGAAAGGCCCAACTCCGCATCTCCAAAGTCCCTGACGGTCTGAAGCGGCCCCGCAAGGCTCGCCGCCAGACGGCCCGATGGCTCGCAGAGGGCATGCATTCCTCAACTGTAACAGAGGGATGGCATAGCCATGTCCACTTCAATCGATACCGCTTTCATCACCTCGTATGAGGCGATGGTCCACCAAGTCTTCCAGCGTCAGGGCGCCTATCTCAAGGAGGCCGTGCGCCAGAAGACCGACGTCATCGGCTCCACGGCCGTATTCCAGAAGATCGGCAAGGGCACGGCCACGACCAAGTCGCGGCACGGCACGATCACGCCGATGAACCAGAACCACACCGCGCCGAGCTGCACCCTCGCCGACTTCTACGCTGGCGACTGGGTGGACAAGCTCGACGAGGCCAAGACCAACATCAACGAGCGCGACGCGATCGCGTCGGGCGGTGCCATGGCCCTCGGCCGCAAGGTCGACGACCAGATCACCACCGTGCTCGACACGACCACGCAGACCGTCGTCACGGTCACGGTCACGTCCAAGGCCGCGATCCTCGCCGGGCTGCTGTCGTGGGTCGAGGCCGTGTGGGCCAACGACGTGCCGAACGACGGCAATGTGTTCGCCGTCATGACGCCCCGCCTGTGGTCGCAGGCGATGCTGCTCGACCAGTTCCAGCGCGAGGAATACGTCCGCGCCGACGGCCAGGCATTCGTGTCCGGTCCGGCCATGGGCACGCGCTGGAAGTCCTGGATGGGCGTCAAGTGGAAGATGCAGACGGGTCTGCCCGGCGCCGCATCGGCCACGGCCAAGGGCTGGGTCTGGCACAACCAGTCTGTCGGCTACGCGGTCGCAGCCTCTGCCGGCAACATCGCCGGCAATCAGGCGGTCGCCGCCGACATCACCTGGCACGGCGACCGCGCCTCGTACTGGGTCAACCACTTCATGTCGGGCCAGGCCGTCATGATCGATGACACGGGCGTCATCGAGGAAAACCACAACGACACGACTGCGGTCGCCACGTCGTAACCGGAGGGCAGAATCATGGCTTTCGATGCAACCAAGCTCATCAACGTCACGTGCTTGTCTCCGGGGCGGAATATCTATCTGTACGACACCACGGATCATCCGGATGTCGTGGAGGCGGCGAACTACATCAACAACGTCACCAATGTGACCAGCCTCGCGAAGGGCGACCTCATCTTTAGCACCACATGGTCGGCCACGCCGTTCGCGGCGGCTTCTACCATCAGTCAGTTCAAGGCGTTCAAGGTCACGAACGTGATTGCCAATGACGCGGCGGCTTCGGCTGGCGCGGTCAACCTGGCGGAAGTCCTGATCAGCTCCTCCGGCGCGCTGTCGTCCGGCACGTAAGCGTAGTCCATGCGTACCGGGAAGGGCGGGGGTGTTGCATCCCCGCCCTGGCCCGCCCGGCATCATGGTCCCGTTCTGGTCTGCGGGAATGCGTGGTGCCTGCACGACGATGTCGAACGCGCCCGGAAGATATACCCGGACGCGGCCGTTATCGCCGTCAACGGGGCTTCACGGGAAATCGAAGCCTTCGCGCTGTTCTCGCAGCATCCGGAGCGGTTCGTCTCGCACCGCTGGATCGAGTGGCAGCGCAAGCGGCACGAGGCGTTCACGGTCCACGGCTGCAAATTCCGGCCTGATATGCCATGGGTCGATCATTGGTGGGAAGATGCCCGCGGCGGCGGATCGAGCGCATGGGGCGCGCGCAAGGTCGCCGGGCTGATGGGCTTCGATCCGGTGATCCTGTGCGGTGCGCCGCTGCTGCCCGGCAACTACGCGGGGCACCGGCCGGGCGTGCTGATGACCGATGATCGCGTGGTCTCGACCTACCGGGCGCAGATCGAAAAAGATGCGGACTGGCACATAGGATGTTATTCTATGTCGGGCTGGACCAGAGACCAGTTTGGAGAACCGCGCCAATGAACCGCCGTCAGTTCCTTGTGATGACAGCCGCCACGCTCGGCGCCGTTGCAGTAATCGGGGACGCTGCGGCCGGCATGTCTGACAAGCCGTGGAAGGGTTATTACGTCAGCGATTTCACCGAGACAGAAATAGACGGCCACGTGACAAACGTTGCCCGTGACTCGTTTCGTCACGCAATGAAGACGCGCGGTCTGACGGAAATCCGCGCTGTGGAATATTACCGAGACTGGAACGACAGAATGGGCATTTGGTGCCATCTCTGGCTGGCTGAAATGCGTTGACGCTGACCGTCGCCTGCGTGCTTGCCACAGGCATATTCAAAGGCCGGAGCTATCAACCGGAGCACGTCGACCGTCTGCACGCGATGGTTCGTGAACATCTTTCAATGCCGTTCGATTTCGCCTGCTTCAGCAACGTTCGCGACCTTGGGTCGGAATATCAAATTTTCCCGCTTTTGGAAGTGTGGAACGGCTGGTGGCATAAAATCGAGATGTTCCGGCGCAACGCTCTACACGGTCGCGTGCTCTATCTCGACCTTGATGTAACGGTCGTCGGATTACTGGATGATCTTGTCCTGTTCCCGGCGCCCTTCGTCGCGATCAGCGATTGGCATAGCGGAGGCATTAATTCTTCCGTGATGGCATGGAACGCCGATGCTTATTACCACGTGCATGAGCGGTTCAACTTCAATCAAGAGTGTCGTCGCTCCGGCGATCAGGATTGGATTGACGCCGTGGTTCCGGAAGCCGCTCGGTTTCCGACCGAATGGTGCCTTTCGTATAAGCACGATGTGCGCGGCGGTCACCAAGGCCCGGATGCGCGGGTGATCGTGTATCACGGATTTCCGAAGCCTTGGGACGTGGAGGTCGGTAATCTGAAGGAGATGAAAAATGTCGTCTGAGACACTCAAGGAACGTCGCGAACGTATTGAGAAGGAAATCGAATCCGACGCGCCATGCCACTACATGGACCGGAAATGGACGGAGGAACAATTGGACTGGCTTCTCGGAAAATTCGACGATGAAAAATGACTGATCTTCTCGTTATCAACCCCGGCGGCGCCGAGACCATCTATCAGGGTCTCGCCGACGAACTGATCGCGGTCGAGCCGCCGCTGTGGTGCCGGCTGATCGCGGGATATGTTCGCGATTGGGGCTGGTCGGTACGGATTCTCGACGCGGCAGCCGAGCGGCTGGGGCCGGAAGATGTCGCGGTCATGGCGGCGAACAACCGGCCCCGGCTGATCTGCGTCGCCGCTTACGGCCACCAGCCCAACGCCTCTACGCATACCATGCCGGAGACCATCGCCGTCTGCCGCGCACTCAAGAAACGCTCGCCAACGACGCCGGTCATCATCGTCGGCGGTCACGTCGCGGCGCTCCCCGACCAGTCGCTGGTCGATACCGGCGCCGATTACGCCTGCTCGGGCGAAGGTCCGGTCACGGTGGAACGACTGCTCGGCATGCTCAAGGGCGGCATCTTCCGCGACTACGTTCTCGGGCTGGTGTGGAAGGGCGGACGCAACGGCCCGGCGCCGCTGATCGAGAACATGCAGGCGCTGCACGGCAACGCCTGGGACCTGCTGCCGATGGCGAAATACCGCGCCCACAACTGGCAGTGCTTCGGCGATCTCGGCACGCGCCAGCCCTACGCCTCGATCTATACGTCGTTGGGCTGTCCGTTCAAATGCTCGTTCTGCTGCATCAATGCGCCGTTCGGCGGTCCCGGATATCGCATGAGAGACCCGGCCGACGTGGTGGCCGAAGTGGCGATGTTGCATGACGAGTACGGCGTCTCGACGTTCAAGATCGTCGACGAGATGTTCGTGCTCAACCCGAAGCATTACGGCGCGATCTGCGAGGGGCTGGCGGCGCTTCCCTATGCCGCCGATCTCAATATCTGGGCCTATGCCCGGATCGATACGGTGAAGGCCGGCAAGCTCGATCTGCTGCGCCGCGCCGGCATCCGCTGGCTGGCGCTCGGCATCGAATCCGGCTCGGCGCATGTGCGCGACGGGGCGGAGAAGTCGTTCGGCGACGACGATATCCGGACCACGGTGAAGGCGATCCAGGACGCCGGGATCAACGTCATCGGCAACTTCATCTTCGGCCTGCCGGACGATACGTGGGAGTCGATGCGGGCGACGCTCGATCTCGCGCTGTCCCTGCGTTGCGAGTTCGCCAACTTCTATTCCGCCATGGCCTATCCCGGCTCCGCCTTGTACGCGCAGGCCAAATCGGAAGACCTCCCCGCCTCATGGGCCGGCTATTCGCAGCACGGCTTCGACACCCGGCCGCTGCCGACCGCCACGCTGTCATCGCTGGACGTGCTCGGCTTCCGCGACCGGGCGTTCATCGAATACTTCTCCGACCCGGCCTATCTCGACATGGTGGGTGCCAAGTTCGGACCGGAGACCCGCGCGCATGTCGAGCGCATGGCCGCACGCCGGTTGCAGCGCGCCGCCTGAAAACAAGGAGCTTCATGCAGGTAAAACTTCACAACCCGACATTCGGCGAGGAAGAAATCGCCGCCGTCGTCGAGGTGATGCGTTCGACCATGGTTACATCGGGCGCGAAGGTCCGGGCGTTCGAACAGGCGTTCCATCCCAACGCCGTAATGTGCAATTCGGGATCGTCGGCCAACCTGCTGGCGATTGCGGCGGCAACCAACCCGGTCATGCCGGACACGCTGCGGCCCGGCGACGAAGTGATCGTTTCCGCGCTGTCGTGGGCAACGACGGTCTGGCCGCTGGTACAGCATGGCCTTGTTCCGGTGATCGTCGATATCGACCCGGACACGCTGAATATCGATGTCAACAAGGTGATCGATGCGGCCGGAAAGCGGACACGTGCGATCATGCCGGTGCATGTCTATGGCAATCCGTGCGAACTCTCGCCTTTGACCATGATTGCGAATGACCGCGACGCCTGCCTGATCGAGGATTGCTGCGAAGCTTTGGGCGCAACCTACGCAGGCGCTCCTGTCGGCTCCTTCGGTTCCTTTGGGACGTTCAGCTTCTATTTCTCACACCATATGACAACGCTTGAAGGCGGCATGGTGGTGACGTCGAGTCCGATATGGGCCGATCTGATCCGCTGTCTCCGTGCTCACGGCTGGACGCGTGAGATGGACGAACCGAAAGTCGAGAACGCGCAATATCCTGAAATTGACCCGCGCTTCCTGTTCGTCAACAGCGGCTACAACCTGCGCGCCACCGAATGCCAGGGCGCGATGGGGTTGATCCAGCTCGGCAAGCTGGCCGGCTTCGTCGAGAAGCGGCGACATGCGGCGGAGATGTACAACGAGCGCTTCGGCCGTCATCGCCGATGGCTTCGGACGCAGAAGGAGACGCCGGGCGGCAAGTCGTCGTGGTTCTCCTATGCGATCATCGTCGAACCCGATGCACCGTTCACGGCCGCCGACCTGCGCAAGCATTTCGAGGCGGCCGGAATCGAAACGCGGGCGATCATCTGCGGCAACATCGCGGCTCAGCCGGCGATGAAGCTGTATCCCCATCGGGTGCCGTTCCCGTTACCGCACGCCGATCATGTGATGCGCGCTGGCTTCTCCATCGGCTGCCATCAGGACGTGGACAGCGTGGCCGTCGCCCATGTCGGCGACACGCTGGACGATTTCATGCGCGCGCGAGGCTACGCTTGACCCGCGCGCTGATCACCGGCGCCAGCGGGTTCGTCGGCAGTCACCTGGCGGAATACCTGATCGATAACACCGATTGGGATGTTTACGGCATGCTGCGGTGGAACGAACCCGCCGACAATCTGCAAAGCCTGATCCCGCTGGCCAACCGCAAGGAGCGGATGGCGTTCAGTTACGGCGATCTGCGTGACTCGTGGTCGATGAGCGATGTGGTCCGGGTGGTGCGCCCGGATTACGTATTCCACCTCGGGGCGCAGAGTTACCCGCAGACCAGCTTCGGCGCGGCCAACGACACGCTGGAGACGAACATCCAAGGCACGGTCAATCTGCTTGAGGCGGTGAAGCAGCACGCCCGCGGCGCATGGGTCCACGTCTGCTCCTCGTCCGAGGTCTACGGCCGGGCGAAGAAGGAACATCTGCCGATCACGGAGGATTGCCCGTTTTCGCCGGCGTCGCCCTATAGCGTCAGCAAGGCGGCGGCGGACATGATGGGACGACTCTACGCCGACGCCTACGGAATGCGCATCCTCGTCACCCGCATGTTCACCCACACCGGGGCAAGGCGCGGCGACGTGTTCGCGGAATCGTCGTTCGCCAAGCAGATCGCGATGATCGAGGCCGGGCAGATCGAGCCGGTGATCCGGGTCGGCAATCTCAACTCGCTGCGCACCATCGCGGACGTGCGCGACGCCGTGCGGGCCTACCACATGCTGCTGACGGTCAACCCGCAGCCGGGGGAGGTCTACAACATCGGCGGCTCGCATAGTTGCACGGTCGGCGAAATCCTGAACGCCCTGTTGCGACTGTCGGGAGTCAAGGCCGAGGTCGTGGTCGATCCCGCCCGCATCCGTCCGGTGGATGCCGATCTTCAGGTGCCGGACTGCGGAAAGTTCATCCGGCACACCGGTTGGGTACCGTCGATCCCGTTCGAGGAAACGATGCAATCGCTGCTCGATCACTGGCGGGCGATGGTGCGGAAAGGGGCATATCTGATCCGATGATCATCGTCCGTTCGCCATATCGCGTCAGCTTCTTCGGCGGCGGCACCGATTATCCCGGGTGGTATCGGGAGCACGGCGGGGCCGTTCTCACCTCGACGCTCGACAGCTACTGCTATCTGTCCCTCCGCAAGATGCCGGCCTTCCTCGGCACCAAGTACCGGGTGTTCTGGTCGAAGATGGAAGCGGTCGACCGGCTGGAGGATATCCAGCACGCCGGGGTCCGGGGCTGCCTGAAGTATCTCGGGGTCGACGATGGCATCGAGGTCAACCACGCCGGCGATCTGCCGGCCCGTTCCGGGCTCGGCTCGTCGTCCGCCTTCACGGTCGGCATGCTGCACGCCCTGCACGCCCTGAAAGGCGAGCATGTCGGGCCCGGCCGGCTGGCGGCCGAAGCGGTCGATGTCGAGCAGAACGTCCTCGAGGAAACGGTCGGCATCCAGGACCAGATCGAGTGCGCCCATGGCGGGCTGAACCACATCACGATCCGGCCCGATGGCGAATATACGGTCTCGCCGGTCATCCTCAGGGACGGCATCCTGCGCGCGCTGGAAAGCCGGCTGATGCTGTTCTTCACCGGGCTGCAACGCCATGCCTCGGAGATCGCAAGCGCGCAGGTCACCAACGCGGGTGCCAAGGAACGCGAGCTGACGGCGATTGCCGGACTGGTACCGAAGGCGTTGGAAAGCCTGACCGGCGGTGACCTGGCACGGTTCGGCGAGCTGCTGCACGAAAGCTGGCTCCTGAAGCGCGAATTGTCGCCGCTGGTGAGCAATCCGCAGATCGACGGCATCTACCGCCGGGCACGGGAAGCGGGCGCCATCGGCGGCAAGGTGCTGGGCGCTGGCGGAGGCGGGTTCTTCCTGTTCTACGTCCCGCCGGGTTTGCAGCCGGCCGTCCGCGAGGCCCTGTCCGATCTGGTCGAAGCGCCGTTTCGGTTCGGCTCGGAAGGCTCGCGCGTGGTGCTGTACGAACCATGAATAAAGACGACCTGATCGCCTTTGAGGAAGACATTGCAGCCGAGTTTAACGCCGGCCGCATCCCGCATCCGGTGCATTTCAGCAACGGCAACGAGGACGCGCTGATCCGCATCTTCGCCGACGTGAAGCCGGACGACTGGGTGTGCTGTAGCTGGCGTTCTCATTACCAGTGCCTGCTCAAGGGCGTGCCGCCGGCGGACCTCAAGGCCGCGATCATGCGCGGCGAGTCCATCGCGCTGTGCTTTCCGGAACACCGCATTGTCTCGTCAGCCATCGTCGGCGGCATCCTGCCGATCGCGGTCGGGCTGGCTACGGCGATCAGGCGGGCGGGTGGACGCGAGCGTGTCCACTGCTTCCTTGGCGACATGACGGCCGAGACCGGCATCGCGCACGAGAGCATGAAATATGCCCACGGCTACGTCCTGCCGATACGATTCATCGTCGAGGAAAACGGCCTGTCTGTCTGCACGCCGGTGGATGCTGTCTGGCCGGTGCGGGCCGGTAACATCCCGGCACATCGTTACGGCTACATGTCGAAATATCCGCATGCCGGGTCGGGGAAGCGCATTGAGTTCTGACTATGCCGCTGCGCTCGCCGAGGCGATGGGCCTTCTGGCGGCTGACCCGCGCACGGTGTTTCTCGGCCAGGCCGTCGCCTATCCCGGCACCGCCATGTACGGCACGCTGTCGAAGGTGCCGGCGGAGAAACGGATCGAACTGCCCGTGGCCGAGGAGTTGCAGATGGGCATGACCGTGGGTCTCGCCCTCGCCGGGCAGGTTCCGGTGTCGATCTACCCGCGCTGGAACTTCCTTCTTCTGGCGATGAACCAGCTCGTCAACCATCTCGACCGGCTGCCGCTCTACTCGCGCTACCGGCCGAAGGCGATCATCCGGGTGGGCATCGGGTCGGAACGGCCGATGCATCCGGGACCGCAACATGTCGGCGACTTTACCGAACAGGTGTTCGGGATGCTCAAGACGGTCAACGTCGTGCGGCTGGGAACGGCTGCCGATGTGATCCCCGAGTACGAAGCGGCACTGATGCGTGACCAGCCGACCATCCTGGTCGAGACCATGGACCTCTACAATGCGTGAGGACCTGTACGCGCTATTCGTCACGACCGCGACTTCGGAACCGACCGTCAATGTGCGGGCGTGGCAGCAGTCGATGGGGCCGGCCGGGCACGTCACGTTCGATCTGAACGCGCCGCCGGTCGATACGGAGATTCTGAACAAGGCCGAGGCGTTCGGCCCCGATATCATCTTTTACACCGGCGCTACGGATGGCCCCGGTCTTCCTTCCGACGACACGCTGAAGGCGCTGCGGAAGATCGCGCCATCGGTCATCCTGCAAGGCGACATGGGCGACCCGCCGTGGTTCCCGATGCTCGAGCATTATCGGGAAACCGGCTGCTTCGACCTGTTCGCCAGCATGGACGGCGCATCGGGTCCGCTGGTCGACGTGCCCGGCCTGACGCCGGTGGACATGGAGCCCTACGACCATCCGCCGCGCAAGCGCACCTTCCGTTGCGGCTTCGCCGGCAACCACGTCAGCAAGGATTACTGGTCGCGGGTCCGTGATCTGCATGGCACCGAAGACCCTCGCAGCGGCGTGCTGCACCGGCTGGGCGACCTGGTGCAGCTTCGGGAACGCGAGCTGAACGGCCTCTACGTGAACTACGCCGGCTTCCTGCGGCGCTGCCACATGGTCATCAACACGTCCTATGCCGGGTCTGGCTTGGCGCACCACATCAAGGGCCGGGTGGTGGAGACTGCATTCGCTGGGGCGGCCTTGCTGGAAATGGCCGAAAGCCCGACGCGCGACTGGTTCCCGGCCGACAGCTTCTTCACCTACCGCGATCTAGACGAGGCGCGGGCGATCATCCTCGGCACGTCGCCGGATGAAGTCGCGGAACGGGCGCGCAGGTTCGAAGCCTACGCACGCGAGCACTACACGCCGCGTCACATCTACGGGGCCATTGTCGAAAGGCTCGGACTGTGAAGGCGCTGTTCATCACCACCGAGACGGCGGACTGCGCCAATCATGTCCGGTCATGGGCATCGGCTTTCGGTCCGCCCGCGGTGGTCACCTACGATCTGCACGGGCTCAACAACGACTGGCGGTTCACCGAGGCGGCGGAACGTGAACGGCCGCGGGTGATCGTCTACATCGGAGCGGACAAGGCGCGCGGCAACCCGCGCATCGGCACGCTGATCGAACTGCGCAAGATCGCGCCGGTGGTGCTGATCTGCTCGGATGCGGGCGACAAGCCGTGGCATGCCGTACTCACCGCCTACCGAACGCATAACTGCTTCGATCTTCGGGTATCGATCGATGGCGCGAACGATGCGCCGGTCGACCTCGCAACGCTGACGCCGGTCGACGCCGGCCCGTTCGGTGGTCCGTCGCCGGTCCGTGACATCCGCTGCGGCTTCTCCGGCACGGTCGGGCACTGGAACCCTCGGAGCGAGATCATCCGCGCGCTGGAATGGTTCGCCGGCCTCACGGTGCGGGACCGGCAGGGCGCAAGTCGGTACGAGGATCACGTCATGTTCCTGCGCCGCTGCCGGATGCTGCTCAACATCTCCTTCACCGGAACGGCTCAGGCGCATCACGTCAAAGGGCGTGTTCTGGAAGCGGGCTGGGCCGGCTGCTGCCTGCTCGAAAGCGCGGGCTCGCCGATCGGCGAATGGTTCCCCGAGGACTGCTACATCACCTATCGCGATCCGGTGCATGCGGCCGAACTGATCCGGGAACTGGACGACGTCACCATCGAACGCGCCGCCCGGCGGCTGGCGGAGGAAGTACGGGCGCGCTTCACCGCGCGACAGGTGTGGGGCGGCATGTTGGAGCGCATTGGCCTTGTGGCTGATCCCGTCACGCTCGCGGCCTCATAATCTGGCGCGGCTCATTGCCGCCTGCCGGGACACGGGAATGACCACGCCGGCGAGGCTGCGGCTCGACGACGACGATCCGTGCCTCGGGGGCTATCTCGCGCTCGATTATCCCGACGACTGGGAAATCGTGATCGCGCCGCGTGTGGGCCTGTCGGCGGCGTATAACGAGTCCTTCGCCCCGCCGCAGGACTGGTACGGCATCTTCGCCGACGACGTGGTGCCGGAAACCCGCGGTTGGGACCGGCTGCTGATCGAGGCTGCCGGTTCGGACGGCATCGCCTTCGGGTCGGACGGCATCGGCACGGCGGCGACGCATTTCGCGATCGGCGGGAATCTCGCCCGCGACATCGGCTGGCTCGCGCTGCCAGGCCTCGACCGGGTCTACATCGACACCGTGTGGAACGACATCGGCCGGGCGCGGGGCATCCTGCGTCCGTTGCCGCACGTCAGCATTCCGCACCTGCACTTTTCCAACCGGCTTGCGCCGATGGACGCCATCTATCGCAAGCCCCGCAAGACGCAGGACCGCGCCGTCTATCAGGCGTGGCGACAGACCTTCAACCGAGGAGCAACCGCATGAGTTCGCCCGCACCCGCCCATCGCATCGCGCCGCAGGAGTTCAACACCCTGGCCGACCGTTACATCATCCGCACCCGCGTTCCGAGGGAGCACGTCAGCGACGCCGACATCCTGATCCGGGTCGAGCGCGCCAATCTCGGCGTCGGCGATACGCTGATCGTGCAATGCATGGACCACGACTACACCTCGCTGCTGTACGAGGCCGAATACCGGGTGGTCAGCCGCACCGAGCGTTTCCGCAGCGTCGAGGTCGACGACCGCAACATCCGCCAGTTCACCGAGAACAAGTTCACCATCGCGCGCATGACCGAATGGTGGGCGTCGCCCGTGGCGCGGGCGATGGAGAAGCTGGCGGCGGAGCAGGCCGAACCGGCCGACGCCGGCAAGGGCAGGAAGGGCAAGGACGCCGGCTGATGTCCGACCAGACCGACGTCGTCAATGTCGCGCTGCGCCAGATCGGGGCGGCGCGCATCACCTCGCTGACCGACGGGTCGAACGAGGCGACGACCGCCAACGACCTGTGGGGCGAGGCGCTGGACGACGTGCTGCGGTCGCACAACTGGAACTTCGCCACCCGCCGCCAGAAGCTGGCCGCTGCGGCAAACGCCCCCGCCTATGAATTCGACTACGCCTATCCGGTTCCGTCCGACTGGGTGCGCACCGTTTCGGTTCACGACAACGACGGCGGCGACGGCACGATCACCTTCCGCGAGGAATACCAGGACGGCGTGCGCTGCATCCTCGCGTCCAGCACCGACCTCTATCTGCGCTATGTCGCCCGCATCACCAATGTCGGGCTGATGCCGCCGGACTTCCGCCGGGCCCTGGCGATGCATCTGGCGATGGACATGGCGATCCCGCTCGCCAATTCGGCAATCGTGTTGCAGACCATGCAGGGCCTGTACGAAAGGGCGCTGACCAAGGCCATGTCGGCGGATGCGCGCGGGGCTTCGCCCGAGTCCCGGCCGCCCGGATCGTGGATTTCCACCCGCGCCTCGTGGCCGGGCCGGACCTCGTTCTGACCGATGGCGCGCGCAAACCCCTACCAGCCGGCGATCAACGCCGGCGAGATCACGCCCTATCTGTGGGCGCGGACGGACTTCCGCAAATACGGCTTCGCCGGCGAGATCGTAGAGAACATGATCCCGCTGGCCGAGGGCGCGCTGCGGCGCCGGGCCGGAACCCGTTACGTCGCCGAAGTCAAGACCTCCACCGACAAATGCCGGATCAAGCGGTTCCAGTTCAACGACGAACAGGCTTACGTCCTCGAGCTGGGCAATACGTACATGCGGTTCTGCCGCTACCAGGCCCAGATCGCGGTCGCCAATACCGATGCGGCAATTGCCAACGGCACATTCGACACCGGCATAACCTCATGGACAAGCCGCAGCGATCCCGGCGGATCGATCGCGCACGACGACGGCAACCATCGACTGAGTATCGTCGGCGACGGCTCCGCTTACGGCTGGGCGGAGCAGTCGGTGGCGGTTTCGTCGACTTATCAGAACGTCGAACACGTCTTGCGGTTCCGCACTTACGGTGCGCCCGGCGATACGGTCCTGCTGCGGATCGGGCTCACGTCCAAGGGCGGCGAGATCGTCAGCGACCGCAAGATGCCGACAGGATTTCACTCGGTCGCGTTCACGCCCGGCGCGACCACGTTCTATGTCCAGTTCCGGCACAAGACCGACAAGACCCTGGGCGTGGACGATGTCAGTCTGATCGACAATGCGCCGGTCGAGATCGCGACGCCGTGGAGCACGGCCGATCTCGCCGCCCTGAACGGCCCGCAATCGGCGGACGAACTCTATTTCTTCCACCGGTCCTATCCGACCTATCGGCTGGACCGGCGCGGCCACACCACCTGGTCGCTGGTCGAAGTGGCGTGGCAGGACGGTCCTTATCTCACATTCAATAGCGGAAGCTCGACCAGCACGACGATCCAGCCCGCGGCCACGACCGGTTACGGGGTCTCGTTCACGGCTTCGGCGACGACCGACATCAACGACGGCGACGGGTTCAAATCGACCGATGTCGGACGCGCGATTCGCATCACCAGCTCGACGACCACCACCGACTGGGGATGGGGCGTGATCGCCGAATACCGGTCGCCGACGCAGGTCCTGGTGGATATCAAGCGCACGTTGCCGGGCACGGAAGCGCGGCCCGCGTGGGGCCTCGGCTCGTGGTCGGCAACCACCGGCTATCCGTCCGTCGGCACGTTCTACGAACAGCGGCTCGTCGCGGCGGCCAGCACCAAGGAGCCGCAGACGCTCTGGATGTCGCAGACCAGCGATTTCGAGAACATGAGCCCGGACAGCGTGAATTCCGGCACCGGTAAATGGGACGGCACGGTCGAGGACGACGATGCCATCGTGTGGACGATCTCGGCCGATAACGTGAACGTGATCCGGTGGATGAGCCCGGGCGAGGACACGCTGGTGATCGGCACGTCCGCTGCGGAATGGATTCCGAAATCGCAGGGCGCAGTGCTGACCCCGTCCGATATGTCCGTCCGGGTACAGACCACGCACGGCTCGGCCGCCATCGGCCCGGTCCGGGTCGGCCATGCGGTGCTGTTCGTCCAGCGTGCGGGACGGAAGATCCGGGAGTTCGCCTACGACTTCAACACCAACGGCTATCTGGCGCAGGACATGACGCGGCTGGCGTCGCACATCAGCGTCGGCGGCATTGCCGAGATGGATTTCGCCGAGGAGCCGGATTCGTCGGTGATCGCCATTCGCGCCGACGGCCAGTTGCTGAACATGACCTATCGGCGCGAGGAGGACGTGGTCGGGTTCTCGCGCTTCAAGCTCGGCGGATCGTTCGGGACCACGGCTTGGGGCATCGTCGAATCGATCGCGGTCATCCCCGGCGCCGACGGTTCAGGCCAGGTTGCGGACTCGACCGACCGCGACGAAGTGTGGGTTGCCGTCAAACGCACGATCAACGGCCAGACCAGGCGCTATATCGAAGTGTTCGAGCGCAATTTCGAGCATGACGTCCATGACAAGACCGACGCCTATTACGCCGACAGCCTGATCACCTACGACGGGACGGCCGCGACCACGATCACCGGGCTGGGCCATCTCGAAGGCCAGGCGGTGACCATCCTCGCCGACGGCGCGATCATCACCGGCAAGACCGTATCGGGCGGGTCGGTGACGCTGGACGTGGCGGCCTCGACGGTGCAGATCGGCCTGGCCTTCACCCACAAGTTCAAGGGCCTGAAATGGGAGGCCGGGGCGGTGATCGGCACGGCGGTGGGCAAGATCAAGCGCATCGTCGCCATGACGTTCGTGCTGCTCGACGCCGCGATCGTGAAGTACGGCTCTGGCGAATCCAAACTCAAGACCAGGGATTTCCGCAGCTATACCGATGTCATGGACGGCGTGCCCGAGCTGTTCAGCGGCGAGGCCAACGTGTCGTGGGACGGCACATGGGAGCGCGATACGCGGGTCTATGTCGAGGACGACTCGCCGACGCCGTTCGTGCTGCTCGCCATCGCGCCGGAACTGGATACGAGGGATTTGAGGTGATCGTACGCGAGGCGGCATTCCCGATGGATGCGGAAGCGGTCACGGCCGGGGCGGAGGATTTCGCGCACCACGTCGATCTTCCGGACATTATTCCGCAGGACCGGGCGACACTATCGGTCGCGCTATCGCATCTTCTGGCGTTGCCGAGCTTTGAAATCTGGCTTGCCGAGCATGAGGGTCGGACGGTCGGCGGGATTGGCCTGCTGTTCGCACCATTCCAGTGGGATCGCGGCAAGATCGTGATGTCGGAGCAGTTCATCTGGTGCGGCAAGGGCGCGCCGCCCACGGCCTTCCTCGCGCTGATCCGCACAGCCGACAAGCGTGCCCGGCACTGGAACGCGACGATCCGGGAATATGCCAGCGTGCCGCCCTACACCGAAACGCTGTCCAGCATCTACCGCCGCAAGGGATTGAAGCCGGTTCAGCAGGTCTGGATGGGAGCCGCATAGATGGCGATTGCGACTTCAACCGCCCTACTCGTCAGCGCCGCCGCTTCCGTCATTGGCGGCGCTATCGGTGCCATCGGCGCCATTCAGCAGGGTCAGGCCGCCAAGAACCAGGCCGCCTATCAGACCGCGGTCTACAACCAGCAGGCGGAGCAGCAGCGGCAGATCGCGGCGCGCAACGAAGCCGATTTCCGCCAGCGCCAGGCGCGGGCGCAGGCGAGCCGAACGGCGCTTCTCGGCGCATCGGGCGGCGACATCACTTCCGGTTCGCCACTGCTGGCTTCGGAGGATTTCGCTGCCGAGACCGCCTATCAGGCGCTGCGCATCCGCTATGGCGGCGATGTCATGGCGACACGGCTCGACCAGCAGGCCGATCTTGCCCGAATGGCCGGGGCGAACGCGCAAAGCTCGAGCTATTTCCGAGCGGGAGCATCGTTGCTGAGCGGCATCGGCTCGGCCGCCAATAACTATGGCGGCTGGGGCCGTACCGGCGTGCCGCTGGCGAGCGGCGGGGGGAGCATCAACCTGAACAGCTCGTACGCCGGCTACGACCCGGCGAGGATTCAATTCTGATGGTCGATAACATCACGCTGCCGCGCCGGAACGTCGGGTCGGGCGGCCGGACGCAGGGCATCGCGCTGCCGGGACCGGAGAATGTGCAGCAGCAGACGCTGCGCTCCGACCCGGGCGTCAACGCGCCACAGGAAGCATTCGGCGGCGGCGCCGGGCTGGAGGCGGCGGGCAAGCAGATCATCAGCACCGCCGACCATGTCGCGGTCGAACTCAGGCGCCAGCAGAGGGAATACGACGCCACCCGCACCAGCGAAGCGCTGCTGAACTTCGAACGGCTAGGCACGCAGGAACTCCAGAGCCGCCAGACGCAGGACGATCCCTCGCGTGCCGGCTTCACCGACGATTACGAAAGCTGGCTTGTCGGCGGCAAGGACCCCGCGACCGGCGCCGTCGCCATGACCGGGCAGGCCAAGTCCATTCTGGACAGCCTGCCCGAAGGCGTCTCGGATGAGGCCCGGCAGCGGCTCTCCGTCGAGATGCAGAAGTCTGCTCTCGCGTTGACGAAGCAGGCCGGCGCGCTGAGCGTCAAGGCTGCGGGCCAGCGTGCCATCGATGCATGGGGACAGGTCGTCAACCAGGCGGCGGCGCAGACCGCCAGAAATCCCGATGCGACGGCCGCCGTGCTCGACAATCTCGACACCCGGCTGGATGCGTTCCGCGGTTCGATGGACGGCAACCAGCAGCGCGACGGCATGTCCAAGGCGCGGCAATCGGTGATCCTGTCGGCCATTCAGGGCTTGGTCGAGCAACGCCGCTATATCGATGCCGATGCTCTGCTGAAATCCGGGCGCTATGATGCCGACCTGAATTTCGCCGCTCGGAACTGGGCATCCGCCGAGATCGATCGTGGCAAACGCACCGCGGCGGCAGAAATCCGCGATCAGGCGCGCGACCATTTCGCCAGTCTCGCCGCCACCGGACAAGGGATTCCCGGCCTCGATGCCAAGGCGGCATCGGTGCTGGACGACAGGGCTCTTGCCGATTTCCGCGCCAGCGAGCAAACCGCCCGTCACGTCTATTCCGCGACGCAGTCATTCCAGTTCGCGCCGCCGGACCGCATCGCCGCATCCCTGGATTCCTTCGCGCCGAAACCGGGCTCGATCCATTTCGCCGATGAACAGCGCGTCTACGCGGCAATGGCCACTGCCGCGTCCCGCGTACTCAAGGCGCGGTCGGACGATCCAGCCGGATATGCGATGCAGGAGCCCTCGGTCGCCGCAGCCTACCGGGCGGCGCAGAACGATCCGTCGCTGTTGCCCGACGCCGTGGCTCGCTCGCTGGCGGTGCAGAGCGCGATGGGCATCCCGGATCGCAATCGTAGCGTGATTCCGGTATCGCAGGCGGCGGCGATCGTCGCCGACATGACCGCGTCGGGCGGAGCCGAGCGCGCGGCCGACACAATGACCACGCTGGCAAGCCAGTACGGCAAATACTGGAAGTTCGCCTATCGCGATCTGGTCTACCAGAAACTGCCGCCAGAAATGGCGGTGCTCGGCACGCTCGATCTGCCGAAGGACGCCGCCGTTCGGGTCGATCTCGCCAATGCGCTGAAAACCGGTCGCAAAACCCTGGCCGACAACGTTCCGACGACGGTCCGCAATGATCTCGACAAGAATCTTCAGGACGCATTGTCGCGCTGGTCGAACGTCGAGCTGGCCCGCGGCGCCACCGACGCCAATGTGAAGACAATCCGGGATGCAACCGAACTGCTGGCCTATTCCAATGTCGCCCGCGGCCAGTCGAGCGGAGACGCAGCCCGCAATGCCGTCGATGCGCTGGTCGATAGCCGGTACGACATTCTCGATAGCGGTCCCTTCGCCCTCTACGCGCCAAAGGGCAATGCCAGGGCGATCGAGGATACGGGCATGCGCATGCTGCGTGACCTGGGCGCGGCGGATATGCGCGACCCGGGCGATCTGCCCGGCATGCCGCCGCTGACGCCGGACCAGCGCAAGGAGATGTATCTCGGTATCGCCCGGCGCGGCCATTGGGTGACCGACGAAACCGGTATCGGCGCGCGTCTGGTCGATCCGCTGGGACAGCCGGTCATGGTAAGCGACGGCAGCGGAAATTACGGCCCGTTGCGGTTCAACTTCGCCGACGCGACGCCGGACGAGGCGGTGCCGCATCCCGGCACCACCGGCGACGTGCGGCGCAAGCTCGAAAAGGCGGTGCGCTGATGCCGATGCTACCGGCACCCGAACCCGAGATTAACCAGGGACTTGCCTCGCAGGGGCTGTCCGCCTACCCGGCAACGACGGCCGATGTCATGGCCGCGACCGCTGCCGATGCATGGGCGCGCAACCCGACGCCGTCGTTGCTACGCTGGCTCGGGCGACAATGGGATTCGCAGACGGCGGAGATCGATAGCACGCTCGGTCTCGACACTCCGCCATCATCGACCATCCTGACGCCAAAGGACGCCAACGAGCGATTCGGCATCGAAGGCAAACTCAAATTCGAGGAAGACACGCCGGCATCGGTCGCGCAGGATCTGTACGATCTCAAGCGCAAGGAGCTTTACCGGCAGGAAATCTTCGCTCGCGCGCAAGGCGGCTTCGGCGAAGGCATCGCGAAGTTCGCCACCGGCCTCGCCGTTTCGGCGTTCGATCCGCTCAATATCGCTTCGGCCTTCGTGCCCGTGGTCGGGCAGGCGCGCTATGCCCTGTGGCTGAAGCGGGCGACCGAGTCGGCGGAAGCGGCCGGACGATCGGCAGCGATAGCGCGGGCCGGGGTGAGAGCCGGGGTCGGCGCTATCGAGGGTGCGGCCGGCGCGGCACTGGTCGAACCGATCGTCTATGGCGTGGCTCGGTCGGAACAGGCCGATTACGACGCCACCGATAGCCTGCTCAATATCGCCTTCGGCGGCATCATCGGCGGCGGTCTCCATGCCGGCCTGGGCCGGCTCGGCGATGTCATCCGCGACCGCGGGCTTGCCGAGCCGACGCTGCGCGACGCCGTGTCGAGCGTGATCGAGGATCGTCCGGTGTCGGTCGATGCGCCGCTCAAGGCGTCGTTGCTACGCTCCGCCGATCGGGATATCTCCGACGTGGTCGATTCCCTGGTGCCGCGTGAGATGCGGACCGAACCGTTCGCGCCGCCTGTCGAAGTGGGTGTCCGGGCCGCTGAACCATCACCGACTGCGGAACTATCGGTCAGCAATATCGCCGGCCGTATCACCGAGGCCGAATCCCGTCTCGCCGACCGTATGGCGGCGGAACGCAGTGCCGCCGATCTGGTGACCGAGATGGACGCGGCGCGTCAGGCGCTCGATCGATCGGTGGCGGAACTGCCGCGGGAGACGCTGGCGAAAGCCGGCATCCCGCCCGAACAGGTGCAGGCTGCGGTGGAACGCGCCATTGCCACGCAGGGCCGGGCCGAGGGTGCCAGGCTGACGCGGATGCAACAGAAGACCTTCCGCGAAGCCATCGATCGCGCACAACAGCAGGCGATCGAAGCGGCAAGAGAGGCCAGCCAGATGCGCATCCGAACGCAGGCCGAACTCGGCAGGCTTCATGCCGACCTTGCCGCCGCCAACCAGCGGATCGAAGCCGGTCTTCCGGTGGCCCGCGCGGGTGCCGAAACCGAAACCCGTCAACGGATCGCCGCCATCACGGGACGCGAGGCCATCCATCCCGCCGACCGTCCGGCCGTTGACCGGATCGAGGCCATCGCGAAACGCGCTCCTGAGGCGACACCGGAAGCCGAGCGCACGGCCATCGAAGTCGACATGGCGGAAATCGATGCGATGATGAGGCAGGAAGGACCGGAAGCGCCCGAAGTTGCGGCGGCGCGGAAAGAAGGCGCGCAGATCGTGAGCATCGCCGAGGCCCGCGCCAAAGCAGCGGAAGCGGCGGCCAATTGCCAGCTCCTGCGGAGTGCAGCCGAATGACCGGATACGCAGACTGCATCGGCGCCATCCGCAAGGCGGCCGGCGAAATCCTGTCGGATGACGATGTGGAGAAATTGGTGTCGCAGGTGCAGCGGCGCTATCGCGAGCGTCGAAAATCCGGCGCGCTGGAGGACGATCGCAAACTGCTGGCCGAGATCGCGTCCGGCATCGCCAATGAAGAACGGCTCGCCGCCCTGATCGAAAAACGATCGCGGGCGATCAATGTCCTGCGAATGCAGCAGCGGGATGCGGCGATCGACGCATTCCTGTCCAATCCCGGCGTGGCCGAATCGAAAGCCATATCGATCCTCAATGTCGGCCGGGAGGGCAGGGGCGCCGGTTTCGGCAACTCGGTCGCGGCACAGCAGCGCGGTCTTGTCGCCGATCTGCTGGGGCCGATGATCGCCGAGCTGCGCGCCGGAAACCTGCTCGATCTGATCGGCCGGCGCAATCCGGAGATCGAGAAGGAGATCGCCCGCAACATGTGGGAAATCTCCAACGCACAGATCGAGAAGCGGTCTCCGGTCCTCAGCGGCCGGAAGGAATCACAGGAAACCGCCCGCATCTTCGCCAAGTACCAGGAAGCCGCCCGGCAGATGCAGAACGATGCCGGCGCGTGGATCGGCAAGGCGGCTGGCTGGATCGTGCGCCAGTCGCACGACATGTTCCGACTGCGGCGCGCAGGCTACGAGGCATGGCGCGATACCATCGCTTCCCGGCTCGATGACCGCACGTTCGCCAATCTGGATGAGGATACGCCGCAGGCGCGGGAAGAATTTCTGCACACGGTCTACAATGAACTGGTATCGGGCGAGCATTATCGCGACCGCGGGTTCGACGAAAAACTCGGGGCATTCAAGGGGCCGGGCAGTCTCGCCAAACGGGCGTCGCAGCATCGCGTGTTGCAGTTCAAATCAGCCGACGAGTGGCTGGCCTACAACGATGCCTTCGGCCATGACGGCGTGGTGGGTGCGGTGTTCCACGGCCTGGAACGTTCGGCCCGCAACACTGCGTTGATGCGGACATGGGGCACCAATCCGGAAGCGGCGTTCGATGCCACGATGGACCGGCTGCGGGAACGGGCGGCAAAGCGCGGCGATGTGAAAGAGGTCGACCGGCTCAAGGGCTGGCAGGTCCAGGCCGAATTCGACGACCTCACCGGCCTGACGCGCATTCCGGGAGATCCGACGCTGGCGCGGCGCGGTGCCATCGCGCGGGCTTTGATCAATCTGACATCGCTCGGCGGGGTAGTGATTTCATCGCTGCCGGACAACGCGATCAAGGCGGCGGTGCTTCACCATCACGGCATCGGCTTTTTCGACGGCCATCTGGATGCGATGCGGGATGTGTTCCGCGGGCGCGGGTCGGGATGGACGCGCGAAGCGGCGGATCATCTCGGCGTCGGCTTCGATGGGTTGACCGGCGACCTGGCGGCCAAATGGTCGGCCGAGGACACGATCCCCGGCAAGGTCGCTCGGATACAGAATGCTTTCTTCCGTCTCAATCTGCTGTCGTGGTGGACCGATGCCAAGGCGACCGGCACCGGCCTGATGATGGCGCACAATTTGGCGCGCAACGCCGGCAAGGAATTCGGCGCGCTCGATCCGCTGTTGCAGACCACGCTTAGGCGGTACGGCATCGGCCCGGACCAGTGGGCGGCGCTGCGCCGGGTCGAGATGAAGGGTTACGGCGACACGCGATACCTGATGCCAGATGCGGTTGACCGGTTATCCGACGATATCGTGAAACCGTTGGCTGGCGGCGACAGCCCGGCCGCCATTGCGCGCGCCCGTACCGATCTTCGCCTGGCGCTGCGCACCTTCTACGCCGAGGAAGTGGCCTCGGCACAGACCTTCGCCGGCCCGCGGGAGCGCGCCATCGTCACCTGGGGAACGCGACCGGGCACGCCGCTGGGCGAGGCCGTGCGCTTCATGATGCAATACAAGCTGTTCTCGATCACGTTCGCTACCCGGCATATCGCGCGCGAGCTCGCCCGCGGCGGCGTGCCCGGCATGGTCCACTTGATCCTCGCCAACACCGCGCTCGGATATCTGGCGATGCAGGCCAAGGAAATCGCCAAGGGCAGGGAGCCGCGCAAGGCCGACGATACTCTGGGCTTCGCCAAGATCGCGATGGCTGCGGCGCAGCAGGGCGGCGGGCTCGGCATCTACGGCGATTTCCTGTTCGGGCAGTATAACCGCTTCGGCGGCGGCGGTCTCGAAACCCTTGCCGGTCCCGCCGCCGGCAAGGTCGGCGACGTGTTGCGCACCTTCGGCAACATCAAGGAAGGACAGGGCCACGCCGCCGGAAACCTGCTGTTGCGCACCGCCGTCAACGCCGTTCCGGGCATCAACCTGTTCTATACCCGCGCCGCGCTCGATTACCTGATCCTGTATCAGATGCAGGAATGGGCCAGTCCCGGCTATCTGCGCCGCATGGAACGCAACATCCAGCAGCAGAACCGCCAGCGGTTCATCATCCCGCCATCGTCGGTCATCCCCTACGGCGGCGGTAACCGACTGTTCGAAGGCATCCGCTGACCGTCTTTTAATCGCACCCGAAGCCCCGCCCTCGCGCGGGGTTTTTCATTTGGAGCACGCGAATGACGCTTTCCTCCGAGACCGAGCGCGTATCCTACAGCGGCGACGGGTCCACTGCGTCGTTTTCGGTCCCGTTCGTTTTCTGGTCGCTGGACGATCTGGAGGTCATCCTGCGGGCCTCGGACGGTGCCGAAACCGTATGGACGCGGGGAAATCAATACAGCGTGACCGGCGGTTCGGGGTCCACCGGGACCGTGACCGTCAGCACCAGCCCGACCGACTACACGCCCGCTTCCGGGACCAAGCTGGTGATCCGGTCCAGCCTGACATTGACGCAAGACCTCAGCCTGACCAGCGGCGGCACGTTTCCGTCCACGTCCATCGCCCAGCAATTCGACAAGCTGGTGCGGATGATCCAGCAGGCCAACGAACGGGCCGGGCGGGCCATCCGCTTTCCGGCGACCGACAGCAGCAGCCTTTCGGCGCTTCTGCCGGCGAGCAGCGCGAGGGCATCGAAGTTCCTGGCCTTCGACGCGGACGGCAATCCGGTCGCCTCCGCCGGGTCCGCCGATACGGTCACGGTTTCGACCTTCATGGCGACCGTGCTGGACGACCTCACAGCCGCTGCCGCCCGGCTTACCCTCGGCATCTCGATCGGCACCACGGTCGACAAGTACGTGGAGGACTACGGCGCGGTCGGCGACGGCTCGACGGACGATACGGCTGCGTTCGCGACCGCCATCGCCGCGCTGACCGCTGGCGATGTGCTGCGCCTCAGCCCGAACAAGACCTACATCCTCGACGGCACCACCAGCCTGAACGTCGCCAGCGTCACCCTGGACTGCCGCGGGGCCACGATCAAGCTGAAGGCCACGGCCGGCAATAACGCCAAGCTGCTGACCGTCGCGGCCGACGACGTGAAGGTGATCGGCGGCACGTTCAACGGCAACGCCAGCAACGAAGGCGCGGCCACCGGCCAGGCGCTGATCTACCATACCGGGCGCAGCCGGGTTCATATCGATGTCGAGAAGATGACCAATAGCCTCGGCTATGGCTTCTACGGCGTCGATGCCACGGACTGCTCGGTCCGGGCGAAGAAGGTGGATACCTGCGCCAATACCGGCATCCAGTGGCTCTACACCGGCGCGAACAGCCTGACCCGCTGCCTGACCTGGGACAGCTATGTCGACCGGTCGGACAGCGCGGCCTACACCGACCCGTGCATCTCCTACGGCAAGAGCGGGGCCGCCACCGGCGCCATCGTCGGCTGCGCCATCCTCAACTGCCGCGGCAAGGCTGACAACGCCGCCTCGCTCGACAACCTGCAAATCTGGGGCGTCTCCCGTCAGTGCTCGGTCATCGGCTGCCACACCGAGGGCGGCATCATGGGCATTTCCGTCGCCAACGGCGGCACCAAATGCACCGTGGCGGGCAATGCCGTCTACGATTTCGGAAATCACGGCATCGAGATCGCCGACAGCACCTATTGCACGGTGTCGGGGAACGTCATCGACGGTAACGGGACATCGACAAAAGCCGGCGTATCGCTCGACGGCAGCAGCATCGCGGCCGTGCGCAATGTCGTGGTCGGCAACACCATCCTCGGCGTCAAGGGACAGGGTGTTTCGCTGTATCTGACGGTCACGGGATGCGCGGTCATCGGCAACACGATCTATGTCACCGACGCTGCGGCCGATGGCATCTACTTCAACGGCTGCGGCGCATGCGATGTGGCTGTCGACAGCAACAACATCGATGGCGCGGGAACGGCGAACATCGGCATCCGAATCGTGCAGTCGTACAACATCAGCGGTTCCGGAAACGTCATCACCAACTGGGTGGCGCAGGCCATCGGCGGCAACCAGAACGCCGCCGGCACGATGAACAATATCTCGTTCATGGGCGGGCTGATCGCCAGCACGTCGGGCGTGCAGTTCCTCTCCTCGGGCGGCGGCGCGCTCGGCTCCTCGATCCAGTTTCGCGGCATCGCCGGCCTGCTCGACGGGACGGCGGCATGGGACCAGCTCGATTACAAGAACGATGTCAAGGCGCTCCGCGGCTCCGGCTCGCCCGAGGGCGTGTACGCCGCCGGCATCAATTCGACCTATGACCAGACCGACGGCGCGCCGGGCGCGCAACGCTGGTACAAGGAATCGGGAACCGGCAACACCGGCTGGCGCAAGTTCTCCAACCCGCTCACGGTCGAGGTCACGGTCGGACAGGCCGACCTGGCCACCGCCGGAACCAAGACCCTGATCGCGGCCATATCGGGCGCGAAGTTCAAACTGCGGAACATCCGCCTGTCCGGTTCGGGCACCACCTATTCCGGCGGCGGCGGGGACCGCAAGATCGCGATCCAGGACAGCAGCGGCACGACCGTCTGGACGGTCATGGAGCGGCATCTTCTGGCGAGCCTGTGGCCGACCGACTGGGGCCGGCCCGGCCTGCCGTTCCCGGCCACGGTGGCGCAGATCAACGCCGAAAGCACGGCTGGCGAGGCCATCGTGGCGAAGTATTCCGGGGGCACCACCGATTACACCGCCGGGTCGATCACGCTGATCCTTGAGTACGAGCGGACGACCTAGCCGAGATCATGGACGATGATCCCGCTTTCGGTCCGCGAGACGACCTGTTTCAGGTGCCGGGTGAGGAAATCGGCGAATGGCACCGCGTTCCAGTCGCGCGCCGCTTCGCCGGCGAGCGTCACCTGGCCGGTCGCCTTCGGCATCTGGAGCTCGTCGACGTGCAGCACCGGCGGCTCGGATTCCTCATCGAGAAACAGGCCCCAGTGGCTGCCGCGCCAGTCGACGATGTCGATGAACCGCTTCACGGCGCGAACCATCCGAACCATGCGCCGAGCCGCTTTCCCGCCATCCGCCACCACGGCAGCGGCGCGGGGAAGCCCGGCCAGCGGGGCAGGGGATGGCCGATGAGCCAGGACAGGAACCGCATTGCGCAAGCCTAGCACCGCAACAAGACAAGGCAAAGGAGGATGACGTGCCGCGTCACGAGGAACCGCAACCCTGGTGGAAAATCTGTGAAAACCCGGTCGTTCGCGGCCTCTCCCGATTGTTCACCCTGTTCGGCGTGCCGGTCATCCTTGTTCTTCTGAACATGCTCGCCGGCGATTTCCGTGAGATGCGCGACACCATCCTCGTGCTGAACCGGAGCACCATGCCGCAGGTGAAGAAGGTGCAGGATGACCACGAGCACCGCATCCGCGATCTCGAATTCGCCAGCCGGACCTACGGGCCGATGACGCCGGGACGGCGCTGATGGACAGGAGAAACCAGATGCCGACCGCTTCGATGCCGCCGAAAGGTATCCGCAATTGCAATCCGTTGAACCTCGTGCACGACGACCGGAACAAGTGGCAGGGCCTCGCCAGCCCGCCGAGCGATGGGCGGTTTTGCCGTTTTACCTCGCCGCTCTATGGCATCCGCGCGGCGGCGCTGAACCTGATCGCCTACCAGGATCGCCACGGGATCAACACGCTCCGCGGCCTGCTCGAACGGTGGGCGCCGCATGGCGAGAACAACGTGGAGGCCTATCGCGACGACGTGTGCGGTCGTTCCGGCTTCGCTCCCGACTATCCGGTCAACCTGCACAACGACGATGAATTGCGCCCGATCATCGAGGCGATGATCTGGCACGAGAACGGCGAGCAGCCCTACACCGATGCGCAGATCACCAAAGCGCTGGTGATGGCCGGTGTCGAGCCGGCGCAGCGGCCGATGTCGGCGAGCCGGACCGTGAAGGGCGGCCAGGTCGCGGCCGGGGCAGGGGTCGCGGCCACGGTCGCCGGCACCATCGCCCAGGTCGAGCCCGCGCTGCCCGTGCTGCAGTTCATCCACGACAACTTCGACACGCTGTCGTTCGCCCTGATCGCGCTCGGCCTCGCCGTGCTGGCGGGCGTCGGCTACGCGGTGTGGGCGCGGATCGACGACCGCCGCAAGGGGCTGCGCTGATGCTGTCCTTTCTCGGCAATCTGCTCGCCCCGTTCGCCCTCAAGATCATGGCCGGGCTGGCGCTCGCCGGCGCCGTGTTGGCCGTGCTGTTCGGCGCGAAGCAGGCGGGACGCACGGCCGAGAAGGTCGACATGCTCACCCAGGCAAGGAAGGTGTCCAATGAGCGCCGCAAGATCGACGACGATGTTCGCCGTGCTGGTCCTGCTGCCGCTCGCGACGAGCTGCGCGGGTGGGCCAGTGCCGACGGGGATCCCGTGCGAAGCACTGACGCCGATCCGGCCCACAAGGGCTGACGTCGAAACGATGAGCGACGAACTCGCCGTGCAGATCCTCGGCTACGACAGGCTCGGGGCGATGATCTGCGGATGGAAGAAGGGCGGCGTCTGATGCCCTGGCCGGTCGCCATCCTGCTCGCGGCCGACCTGCTCGCGCTCGCGGGCTATGCCGTCTACCTCTACAGGAAGGCATGACCATGATCAGGATCGCCAGCGCCGTCCCGACGCACGTCTGGGTGTGGGATGCGGTGAGCCGACAGTGGCGGTTCGTGCGCGTCACCTGACCCCCGGCGACAACCCGAGTCACCTATCGCCGCTACTGGCCGCCTGGGGAAACCTGGGCGGCCTTTTTGTTTGCCGCATCAATAGCGTCGCGGACAGTGCACATTTCGCGGTAAGACCACAATTGGAGGCGACCATCAAATTTTTCAGGAAACAACTCTCTCGCTTTGGCATCATACTCGCAGTGTTGTCGTCGCACTTCTCGCGCTGTACGCAATGTCTTGGTTAAGATATTTATGTCGAGTGTTTTACGAAGTTCTCGCGCGTGCAGCGCGACTGCAATTTGCCATGCTGCCAGAAATTCGTCGAGGTCAACCCATGGCTTTTCAGCCATATGGATAGGCCAATCATATAGATCGCCTGTATCCCTACGCATTTCAAATAACCTCTTTTTATCAATAAAATAAGAACGATCTACACACTCGACGCCTTGATGTGTGACACGCCATTGCACGCCTATAACTGGCGGCGGTATATTGAACTTTCCTCGATTACATGACCAGCAGGCAGTCACCAGATTATCATCATCATCGCTACCGCCAGACGCCCGTGGTATTCGGTGGTCTACTTCAAGGACAGCGATGGGTGCGCGGCTACCGCAATATACGCAGCAGAAATTGTCGCGCATCAAGATCGAAAATCGTTTTCGCGGGCTTAGCATCCAATCTTCCCCTCACTCCCCATCCTTTTCCGCGATCTTGCCGGAACACGCACGCCTTTCGATATATCGCCGAACTTGCGCGGGCGGGAAATCGGGATGGTTCCAGCTTTTACATGAAAGTCGTTCGCGAATGACGAGAAGACGACCTTCTTCGTAGCGATACTGCGCCAGCGCAACATTACCATAAGCGCCAAACAAATCGTCGCCGCCGAAACCAATACGTCGCAGCGCTGTTTCCGGCGTCTCGGTCCTGATGCGGTCGAGTATCAGATCATGATCGAACGGCTTTCGGCTGCAAGCGTCGAGAAAGCCGAGGCGGAAAGCTGGATGAATCACGATCTGCATTAGTTCGTCGTATGTCGTAGCAACGTGATCTTTGACCGGTTTCTGTCGGCGCTGTGCTGTCATGCCGCGATCTTGCCGCCGCGCCAGCGTTCGCCCGAAGGCCGATGCAAAACGGTGTCGCCGGGTTTGATCTGTTCCATCTTGTCAGCCTCCTGCCTCCTATCGGGCCTGTAGCTCCTCGACCGCTTCGAGAACCTCGCGGCGCTCGGCGGGGCTGAGCGGGGTCAGGGCGATGCACACGGCCGCGAAGGCTTCGGCAACCGGATCGCGCCCGGTCTCGGTCACCAGCCTGACCACCTTGCCCTTGGTTGCCCGTTCCGCTACCATCGCCGCCGCGCCTGCCTGACCATCCCCGAACCGGCCCCCAGATATAGCGAAGAACAGGGCGGGAACGATATTTCGGGGATAACTCGTTTAATCGCGCAACTATATTGCGCCGGTTACAACATTGTTCTTTAGAACAATTCAATGTCGCATAATATATATTATGGTTATTGATTTATTCACCGCAATATCTTGTGTCGCGCAACTTTGTTAGTTTTGCTGTCGACGATATTTTTGATGAGCTGTCGACGGCACATCTTCCCCGCCCACACCGCTTGAAAGAGCAAGCTGCGCTCATCATCGGCCGTCTGCGCCGACAGGAATTCGAGCCGGCCCGCCAGGGCGCGTAGCAGGACGGCGGAGCGCCGAAGATCCCGCGAATGATCGATCGGGATGTCGAGCCGGAACGTGCGCGGCAGCATCTCGCGATCGAGCACGCCGAGATCCTCGTGCGGCTCCCGGATAAAATCCTCGTTCTTACCGACCATCGGCCGCAGCCTCCTTCGCCAAATTCGTCACCGCCAGCAGGACCGGTGCCTGCCGCGATCTCCAATCCAGAAGTCGGATTCCCCACAGACCCTTGGGTTCGCGCCACGGATAGGGCTCGCGCGCCTTGCTGTCGAGCGCCCAGCTTTGAGCCAGTGCTACTGCGTGCGGCTCGACCCCGGGCTCGACCTCGACCACGACGGCGCACGGGATGCCGAGCCGATGCAGGTGCCAGCATTTGCAGATCGCGTAGTCCTTGCAGTCGCCGCGGGCGGGGCAGGGGTGCGCCAGCACGTCGGTCCAGAGATCGCGGTCGACCGGCGGCGCGAGACGATATTGCATCGAGTCGTTGACCGCACGGTTGACCATCGACAGCAGCGGCGGCGCGTCGGCGGCGTGCGCGGGGACCGTAAGCATGAGTAGCAGGAGGGCGGCGCGGGTCATTACTCCCCCTGTTCAAGTGCGGCGCGGCCGGCTTCGGTGATGAAGTGTCCGCCGTGGCCGAGTTCTGGATGGAACGCGCGATAGCCGAGCAATCCCTTATCGCGTAGATGGCTGGCGCGGGCGAAGCTGATTCCGAGCATCGGTTTTCCCAAAGTCGCGTGCTCGCAGGCTTGCAGCATCGCGATCGATCGCTTGCTCAGCATCACTCGTCCTCCTTGCTCGCGGCGCGGATAGCGACGGCATAAGTGCGCTGCATCGTATCCGGCGGTTCGCCCAAGGTATTCGGTTCAATCCGATGATGCGGCGCTTTGCTACACCAGACGACGCGGTTGCCTTCAATTATGGCCGCCGCCCGTTCCATCCCGCGCTGTGCGGCTTCGCGGATGGCGGCAAGAACGACGTTTCGAGCGGCGACAGACCACTGGATATTCAGCCGGCTCAATAAGTGATCCGCCTTCTCCTCTGCCCAGTCAGCCATTGCCGTCCTCCTTGATGCCGGCGAGGCGGATGATTCAGCATCCGTCATTCCTCTTCGCCAACAGGTCCCGCGAGTGCCCGCGCTTCGTCCAGATCGGCAACGAGAGCACGGAAAGTGGTGACTAGATTCGGTGGATTTCTGCCGATCGAAAGATTGTCTACCAGCCGCTCCACCGCCTCGCGGGTGGTGTCGATCTTGTCGGTCATAGCATGTTCTCCCAGCGCCATCTCCGCCGCCAGCAGCGGTCATACGAACGCGATGTCCTTTGGGATCAACCTCGAAAAAGCCGTCGTCAGCACCTTCTATGAGACCCCACAGACCGTCACTCACCTTTCGCCAGCCATCACCATCGTCCGGGCTTCGGGCGATCAGAGCCAACAGGCTTCTTATCGTTTTCTTGGACTGCGAGTCAGTCATCCCTTCTCTCCCGCTTTGAGTATCGCGATCAGCAGGGCGATGGCGGGGGTGGCTCCTTTCGCGTAGTCGCTCGCGTCATAGCCAGGCGGACAAACTGCGGCGAGCCCGTTGCTTTGCGCACGCCACGCCCACCCTTCCAGCAGCGCCGTCAGCGCCGCGTCGAGCGAGGCGGTAAAAAGTGGTGAAGCCCGACGCGCCCGACGTAATCTTGATCCGGCAGCTTTGATAATGAATAGATCGACCGATCCGTCTTCCCTTGGATCATATTCATAATGCGAAAAATCTTCCGGTGGTCCATAACCGTCAAGGGCAACGCCCTGACAAGGCTGGAGAAATGCCCAAAAATACGCATCCAACTCCCTGCTCGGCCCCGTAGCCGCTTCCAGCGCGGTGATAAGCTCGTCTCGGGTCATGTCGATCATGCCAAATCTCCTTGCCACGGATGCTCATCGGACCACGACGCGGCGATCCAGATACGACCTATCCAAATCACCAGATCGCCGTACTCGCTCGGGCCGAACCAGAAATGCCAGCCCCATCCCGGCATCAGCGAAACGTGGAATGTCTGACGGATGCGACGTAGGTGCTTGCGGGTCATGACTTTCTGTCCTTCTGCGGACGTAGTACGGCCGGTCATCTCCGCTCCATCAGCTTCGCCAGCTCGCGCTCCGCCACCGTCATCTTGCCCCGGCCGCCGCGTTCGGCGAGCCGGTTAACCTTCGCGCGTTCCTTCGTCTTACGCTTCGTCTTGGCCAGGTGATGGCCCCGGCTCAGCGCCGCGAAGTTGTCGAGGTCGTTTGTGCCGTCCTCCCATAGTTCGACGATATGGTCGAATTCGATGTCGCGCGGGTCGGTCGGCAACGGATCGCCGCAGCACCGGCATTTGAAGTCCTGCCGGCGCATGATCTGCATCTTGCGCGCGGGCGACAACTTGCGGCGTTTCAGGAGCATCACATCACCTTCACGCGGGGCGGGAAGCGGCGGCGGGTGGTCATGGAAAGTCCCGATACTTGATCTTGGTGATGATCCGTCCGCCATTGCGTGAGCGAAACTCAACGGATGGCCGCGCGACGATGCCCTCGGCACGGAACGCGCCCCACGACGAATTGAAGCCTTCGCTGGCTATGGCGACCATCTCGGGAAGCGTGCCGGTGCCGATAACCGGAACGACATCGAGGCCGAGCTTGCCGGCGACATCTTCGATATCCGATCGTTGCAACCACCATTCTCCGACCTTGACATCGAACAGTACGAAATCGGCATCGGGGCGATAGTTGTCGCCGCCTTTCTGAATCCGCGCGCCGTAGCCTTCGCCGTATAGGCAACCGCCCTCGGGGAAAATCTCAAAGAGACGATCCATCTGCGGCTCAAATCGCTGCCGCAGACGATCCACGAGGAACGCCGGAATTTGCGCGTTATCCGTCTTGCCGCCAAACGACAACTTCGGAACATGCGTATCGAGCACTGGCGCGGCGTTGAACATCACGCGGATATTTGTGCCGTCAACTTTTTCGGTGAATACCCATTCGTTGTTGGCGAGGTAGCCGAACTCCGGTTCGGACCAGTCGCCCATCAGGAGTGTCCGGAACTTTGTTTCCGGATCACGCTTAAATACCGTCTGAATTTTGTGATATTCCTTCATCTTCTCTCCTCCTCCCGCCATCGCGCCGGGATGCGCTAGGCTGCCGGCTCCGGTATCGTCAGCCGACAACCCTGTGCCGTGTAGTGCGCGTAGATCGCATCCAGGTATTGCGTGAGCTGCTTGGTGGTCATCAGGCGTGTCACCGGAAAGTCAATCGGTTCGCCCATCAGTTCGATCTTGGCCTCGTAGGGCAGGGGTTTCACGATGCGGTCGTACTTGTCGCGGAAGGCTTCATTCTCCGCCCGCAGGATCGGGACACCGAACCTGAGCTTGCATTCCGCACGGATTTCCTCGGCTGTCCTGTCGCCGAGTTGTTCGGCGATTTCGTTGAGCCATAGCCATTGCAGACGGTTCTGGTCGGTCGTGCGATGGATGCCTTTGGTAATGTTGACCGTGTAGGGGCGTGGTCGCGTTTTCAGCAACGCGACCAGCGCCTCCAGATCGAGATCGGTTTGAACGGTTCGGGTGGTCATCAGTCCACACAGGGAGCGAACGGAATATCTTCCGACATTTCGATGCTGCCGCCGGAAGGCTGGACAGGAGGCGGCGGTGGTGGAGTCGGTGCGGTGCGTGCCACGTTCTGCTGATGCACATTCGCCATGTGCTGGCCCATCGTTTGCCCATTGGCGGGGCGGACGCGGATGGCTTCGACCGACCTGCCCTGGAAGTCCACCCACGCCGAGTAGAGCGTGACCGGCTTGCCGATCCAGTTGTTGGTTTCGGACCCGTACAGGATCGCGATGTTGTTGGCGTTCGTCTTGTTGAGGACGAGGCCCTTTTCCTTGCCCTGAAAATACAGCACCGGCTTGTCGCCATCGCCGATGTCCTCGATGCGAACATTGGCCATGACGACCTGCACATCGCGACCCTGAAGATCGGCCGCCTTGAGGTACTTGGAGGGAAAAACGCCATTGATGTCCATGTCAGTCTCCTCAGGTTAAGTGTATTAAACTGCTTTCCGTTCTTCATGGATGGTGACGCCCGGTAATGGCCGGTTATGGTTTTCGTCCACCAATTGCTGCGCCTTGTTGGCGAGGAATGCGTCCATTTCCCAACGCCGGCTTTTCCAGAGATAGCGAGCGAATTCCGTGGCGTCGGTGATCTCCGCCGTCCAGTAGCTGCGCAGTGTGGTCGCCCGGCCCGAACCACCCTTGGCCTTCGCTGTGTCTTTGGCCGCACGATTGGCCGCGCGTTCGGCTTCCGCCGCTTCCGTCGCCAGTCGCTCGGCTTCCTCGCGCGCCGCAAGATCGCTTTCGGCGCGGGCTTTCTGGAATGCCGCGTCTGCCGCCCTGCGTGCCGTTTCCGCTTCCTCGCGGGCAATGCGCTCCGCTTCACGCTTGATCCGGTCCTGTGCTTCCAGCCATGGCGTGAGCGCCTTTTTGGCGACTTCCATAGCCAGCACGGTCTTGCCCTTCATGCTCTTGGTGTTGCCGATCAGGATGTTGTACCGAGCCTGGATTTCGGCCTTGGCGTCGTCATGCGGCTTGGCTTCGGCCTTGCGCAGTTCATCGGCTTCCTTCTCCGCATCGCGGATCAGGACGATCAGCTTGTTGACCGCATCGGCCATCGCCTGCGTCGTGATCGGCTCGCCGTCGAGCCATTGTTTCGCCTCGTCGTAGAGGTCGGTAATCCGGATCTGGATAGCCTCGAATGGCGTCGGCTCCGGCGGCTGATTATGGCCGATCGACGGCGCACCGAGGATCATGGCTTCGTTAAGCGGCATGATGTTTCCTTTCCTGTTTCGGTTTCCCGGTGAGTGCCGCCATATGCTGCGCTTCCGTCAGGCTGTTGAGCGCCCGGCACAGGTATTCCGCATCCGCCAGACTGTCGGCCCGATACCGGCGCAGGCTGGACCGGACGTAGTATTCCGGCGTGATCGCCTCGCCCATGCGGCGGGTCAGGGTTTCGATGCGATAGGTCACGCCATTCCCTCCACGCCGTTCGTCCGCTGAATCCATGCCAGCAAGTTGTCGAGTCGATAGGCGTCGATGTCAGTGAGCGGGCGGCCGGCGGTCGATGCCCGAAGCGCCAGATACTTGCCGCGCGCCACGTCGCCGATGGAGAAGCGTTCCGGCGTCCAAGGGGTGAGGTCGTAATCGGTGTGCATGGCGGTTACTCCTTCATCCGGGCGGCGGCTTCCATTGCCTGCGCGACTTCCTCGGCGGTGCGGCCGGGGGTGTCGTTCCATTTTGATATTGGTGCCTCGACAACATAACGCAGGCGCTTCGATTCCGGCCAAGCGTAGTCAAGTTTTTGGTTTGGCTTCCCGGAGTCAGTGAGCCCCATCCCGCGCGCTTCACCGATAGCCCCCAATGCACAACGGGGGCCCCTCCAGGCATTCCGTAACCGTCCTGCAACCACCGCTCGCGCACGATCTCCGCCGCGCGTAGCAGCACCTTCCCGACCTCATCGACTTCGGTTTCGGCCGGAACGAAATCCTGTGTACGTCCATCTAACGGCATGGTCAGCCTCCAAGGATCAAAAGAGCGCCGCACAGCGCGGCAATCAGCAGCGGCCCGCAGATCACGCCGGAGATGACGGCGAGTTGCCCGCGCGTCAGCCGCCCGCGGTGGTCGTCGTGATAGCCGGGATAGGGCAGCGTGCTCATGGGTTCTCTCCCTCCGGCTTGGGCTGGGTGGCGAGGAAGGCGGAAAGTTTGGCCGCGCGATGCTCGGCAAGAGCGATTTCAATTTCGCTCCATCGTTTGCCCGTTAGCCGTTCGATGATCCGCCGCGCTTCCGCGATCTCGTCGGGGGGCATGCTCATTCCCCGCGCTCCCGTTCGATGCGGTTGGCTTCGGCAAGGACGATGCGCAGTCTGCTGCGCAGCGCCTGCCGAAAGAGATAATCCGGGCACGGGTTGTCGATCTCACTGAGATAATCACGAATTGCATCCCGCAGTTTGATCTCCAGCGGCGTCAGTCCGCTCGCCCGCTTCACGGCTTCGTCCAGCTTGTTCACGACACCATCCTCCGCGCTCCGGCGTCATCGTCCGGCGCCTCGTTGACCAGCGCCTGGATGCGACGGAAGCGGTCGATCTCGGCGACGATCTTGTCGAAATCATCCATCGAAATCGTGACCGAGCCATGCGGGATCGGCCGCTGTTCGCTCGGCTCGACCAGCGACACCGACATCGTGTCGGCATCCACGTCCACCGTGATCCGCATGTCGGTGCCGTTGATGATCGACGTCATTTCGATCTTTCGCATCGTCGTTACTCCGCCGCCGCCGGCCGTGCGCGCCGGGCCAGCTCCTGTTTCAGATCCCACAGCCGCGACTTCATGTCGGCGAGCCGCTGCGCTCCGCCTTCGCCGAGCGCGGTGCGATTTTCGTAGATCGTGATATTGTAATCGAGGCCGGCGATCGCTTCGGCGAGGTCGGCGTCGGTGATGTCGCGGTAGTCGGGCATGGCCTATTCCTCCCACTCGATCTCGACGCAGGCGATGCGGTTGAATGCGGCGCTCTGATCGGCTTTCGCGCGTGTCGCATAAGCGTTGCTCACGCAGGCGATATATTTTTCACCGCCCGTGCGATACACATTCACCCATCCCGTCCGCTTCGCCGGGATGTTGATGAGATCGCTTTCATGCGATCCGGTTGACCACGGCACGCGCCCTTCTGCCGTCACAGCAACGGTGAATTCCGTTTCATGACGATTTACGAGCGCAATAATCGGAGCGTTCCCGATCCGATCCGTGCAGATGATCCGGGCCGGTCGGCCATCGCGGGTCATCACAGGTTTCTTCGGGTCGATTGCCATCTTCCGTCTCCCGATCAGGACCGCAGCAGCCGCATGAAGTTGCGTCGCCAACCGTCGGTTTGCTCACGCGCCCAATTGTCGTGGGCGCATTGCAAACTCCTCGCCCAATCTAACGTCTTCTTGTCGGCGAACATCACACCGGGTAAACGCAGCTTGAAACTGCTGATGGAGAAATATCCGGCGTATTTCTCCGCTTTCGCCGCCGCCCGCAGATTGTCCGGCGACAGCGCGCAGCCGATTACGCACATCGCGCCATCGGAATAGCGATAGCGACCGTGTTTCCGCCGCTTGAGCGCGCCCAGCTTACCGGCTTTGATCGCCGACCGGACTGCCTTGCGGATTGCCATCTTGGTGAGAACCTGTTTGGTCATCTTCGTTCTCCCTCATCCGGCCGCGTCGGTGCGGCGATCAAACCGTTTGAGACGTCGCATCGGCGTAGGCCGTCTCAACGCGTTCGAAGAATTCCTTCTTGGTCATGTGGAGCGACAGGTAGCCTTCGCGCTCCAGCGCCTCTGCGACCTGGAATTTGATGCAACCCTCTGGTCCGTTGCCGTAGCAGCCAGTCCGAAGGCGATCTTGTGTCGCGGCGGCTGCGTTCCAGTCGGCGCGCGACCATTTGGTCCGGCCGGCCTTCCGCATGCTCATGTTGCCAGCGTCCCACGCCGAAGCGCGGATCAGAGACGGCAGCGGCAGAATTGCGGTGGGCATCTTCGGTCTCCCATGTCGCGTCGGTGCGACGATGGGGAGAAATCTAATCACATGACGTGATAGATGCAAGCAAAAAAATCACGCGATGTGATTTTTACGTCCTGCTGACAATTAGGGAACGGCGCGGCGTTTCGTCGCGGGTTCTATCCCACGGGGATAAAACTGGCGGATTTTCTCGGCTAGGTCGTGCGGTAACGTGCCCCGCTGACCGCGATAAAGCCAGTCCATGGTCATATTATAAGCATCGCAGAAACGGATCATGGCTATGGGGTCGGCAAGGCGCGTCCCACCTTCCCAGTTAGCCCACGTGCTCTGTCCGACGCCGATCTCCTCGGCGATCTTCTCCTGCGTTAACCCTAAGGCACTCCGGCTGGCCGCGAGTCGTATGCCGACCGCAGTCTGAATTTCCGATGCTCGTGGCGAACGCGGCATAGGCGGAACATGACTAAATCCAGCAAAAAATCACGTCACGTGTTAAATCGTTGACGGCAATCACATGACGTGATAATTTTTGCGACCATGCAGACACACGCTCATCTCATCGACGCGCTTGGCATCGCCGAAATAGCCAAAGCGACCGGCCAGAAACCGAACACCATCGGCAATTGGCGGAAGCGCGGTATCGCATGGAAATGGCGGCCAGCGGTCGCGAGCCTCGCGGCACGCAAGGATATAGCGGTGCCGCCTGATTTCCTGCCTCAGCCTCAGGTCGCCGCATGATCTTGGGCCGCCCCGCCCGCAAATCGGCATGGCTCTCTCGCGTGGGCCTGATCGCCTATATCGCGCTGATGGGCTGGGCGGTGTTCGAGGAATGGCGTGCCTATCAGGGGCGGTGGTGGCAACCATGAAAGCGACCGCCTCGTGCCGTTGGTGCGGTTCGCAGCAGCCGCACGACCGCCGCGTTTGTCGGGGCCGCGAGCGGATGAAGCGGCTGAACGCCGACCCGGAGTTCGCGAAGGCCAACAGCGAGCGGATGAAGCGGCTGCACGCCGACCCGGAGTTCGCGAAGGCCAACAGCGAGCGGGCTGCGGAGCGGATGAAGCGGCTGCACGCCGACCCGGAGTTCGCGAAGGCCAACAGCGAGCGGGCTGC
>Ga0153916_10000078_pt1 | contig 54658 bp, 48 predicted proteins | sample Opewatmetagenome_FD_109642 | JGI IMG/M metagenome (GOLD analysis project Ga0153916, IMG submission 109642) | Freshwater wetland microbial communities from Ohio, USA - Open water 3 Core 3 Depth 4 metaG | ecosystem: Environmental > Aquatic > Freshwater > Wetlands | place: USA: Ohio, Lake Erie...
AACATGACATAATGTATTATCAAATCCAGCAAAAGTTTCCTCTGTTTCCTCTTTGAATCTGATTGAATCAAGATTCTGAGTTTCACCATTTACCAATTGTTTTATCTCATTTATAGTAATATCATTAGGAAACAAATTCAGGTTATTGAAAGAATTTACTGCATTGTTATAAATCTCGTTTGTTTCTTCTTTTGATTCTGATTTATTTAAATTATCACGGATGTTTTCAATTAGAATTTCCAGTTCATCAGCTTGTTGTTGTGTTAGATACACTTTGTTTTCAATCACTTTATTGGTTTTGATAATCTGAATAGTGTATTCGATTTTTTCATTTTTAACGATTTTAGAATCTGTTACTTTTTCTGATGGTTCATTTGCAAAAACAGGTTGAAAACTTACTGTAATAAATAGGAAAATAACAGCAACTGTCAATCTTTTATTAACAATATTTTTTTGCATATTATTTTACCTTCCAGGAGGTTCATAAGGAATATCACAATTAAACAAGAATATAAAATAAATGATAGGTATGTTAGTCAGTATAGACATAAAACAGAAGGGCGCAATTAGTACGAAGACTAATGGTTTATGGTCCATCAAGGCGTTATCCATTAAATCTAAAAATGTAAACATAACAAATTGTAAAGAAAAAAAGCAACAAATTAAAATGAAACAAATTATTGGGAAACCCCAAGAAAACGGATTAGATTTTAACTCTTGATTCATTTCTCCTAAAACTGAAATCCTATTAGATAATTCCTGATTATTCAAAATAATGTTTTTCAACTCAACAAAAACCTTTGGATTTATATTGCCAACAGATTCAAGTGTCTTTGATGTTTCCTCTTCTCCGAGAATATCAACTATTTCTAAACCTCTGTTATAATTTTTTTCAAGATACTTATATGTCATTTCTGGTTTAGTGAAAAGTATTGATTTTATAAGTCTTGGTTTCTGTGACCAAATTTTATGAATATCATTTTTACAATCAAACTTATTACAGTTATTTGTAAATAAATCGTGTTTGTGTTCATTTAAAAACTCTTTAACCTTGGGATTATTGGATATATCAATCAGAGTCTGAAACAAATATGTTTTTGCTTGTTCAAAATCCACATTGATGTAATCTTGTTCTTTTCCAACTGCTATAGTGTTTTCTGCTATTATAGGTTGAAAACTAACACCAATAAACAAAACAACAATAACCAAAGCAAAGGTTTTTACAGACCATTCTTTCTTCATAGTTTACCTCCCTCTCAAATTATATTATTCCAATTTGATTTGTAGTAAATAAACTTTCTTAACTTTAATCTTAAATAATCCTCAAGTTGGTATATGATATGGTTCTTTTGCTGGATGCCAATCAAAACTAAAATAAGGTATATTGTACTTTACTCCAAGAGGTAGAATCCAGCATAATAATATTTTTGGTATTTTTTGAACCATCGGCCATTTAAATTTAAGTCCTATCCAATCATCCCAGTAATTTGCATCCCAAATATTTCTTCCCCCTGCACTACGCATATGTTTTATATTTCCAATAAAGTTGTTTTTTCTGATTAAGTTTTTATAACCTTGAATAATTATATTCTCAATAATGTTACTTTCAATTATATTTCTATGTGATATTGCGAGAATCATGCTTTCATTTCTATTTTTTGAGATGTTATTTCCCTTGATAACGTTGTACAAGCATACCTCCGCAAGCACTATGCCAAAATAATTGTTCTGGATAGTGTTATTTTGAATAATATTATAGTTAGAAAAAGTATTAAGAATTACACCGCAATCCTCATTTGATGTAATGTCGTTTCCAATAATTGTGTTACTTGTGCAATAATACATATTTATGCCATCCCATTTATTCATAATTATAATATTATCAACAATATTGTTGTTATTTGAACCAGACATGGATAAACCATAATTATTATTTGTAATAAAATTATCAATGATAGTATTATTTTCAATAATGGAATTTTTATTTGATTCGATATTGATTCCATCAGAACCATTAATAATTTCAAATCCACTTATTTTTACAAATGATGAAGAAATAAGAACAACAGGGGAGATAACTTCAGTGCCGTTACCCGAAATAATCGTGGTTTCTTTATTCTCCCCACTCAAATTAATAGATTTATTTACTACAATATTTTCAAAGTAAGGCGAAGAATCATCATAGACAAATACCGTGTCCCCGTCAGTAGCGTTGTCTATTGCATCCTGAATACTACTATAATTACCTTCCCCAGATCCACCAACATACAACCAATTACCATTGTTCAATGGATCTGTTTTATTATCAGTATTAAAAGCAGATACAACCCCTGAACAAATAAACAAAAGTATTATTGCAAGAGCCAAACCTTTCTTAATCAAGTTATTTATCATTTTACATCATCCTCCAATTGGTATATTATATGTTTCTTTTGCTGGATGTCTGTCTAATTGAAACAACGGGAGCGGGATACCAATTGGCAATATTAGTTCTCCACCAGGAATAAATCCAATTAAAATAAATATTAATCCAGGTATTATTTTTGGTCCTATTTTGATCCAGTCATTCCAATAATTCTCAATCCATGAGTTACAGATAGAATTCCATCGTTGGATAATTACAACCTTAACTGCAACCCATACTGCATCCCGTGAATTATTTATAAAATTGTTGTGCTTGATGATGTTTTTTGGGGATATTTCTATACTTATTCCAAAAGAGTTATTCTCAATGTTATTCAAATATATTGTATTATTACGACCCTTGCTTAGTGTTATACCTGTGTCACATCCGTTAATCTTGTTTTTTGCTACATTTATTGTTTCTGATGATTCGATATAGATTCCTCTCTCTGAATTAATGATAATGTTCCCGAGCACACTGGCATTGTTGCTGCCTTTGAAAGATATTCCATCCCAATCCATATCATTAATAATGTTATCTATAATCTGAGCGTTGGTTGTGTAGGAACAATCAATACCGACACTATAATTGGTTCCATTTTGAATTGTATTATTTGAAATAAGGCATCCGTTTGCAGAGTAGACATCGATAAAATGCCCCTGGTAAAGCACATTTCTTTCACTGTTGTTATCCTGCATAATAAAGCCAGAAATAGTGATGTTATCTGCTTCAACCTGAATAATCTGCATAAATCCTTCCCTTATAATCACGGGCTTACCAGTATCATTACCTCCACCAAGTTCATACGACACACCTTTCAACGTTATATTTGGTTTGTTAATTAGAATCTCATCCTCAAAATAAATTCCGCTATAAACTTCGATTATATCCCCTGGATTTGAATTATTTACTGCATCTTTTATCGAAGTGTAATCTCCATCACCGTCATCATCAACCGTGATTGTTGTTACCCTGGATGGTTGAAATGATTTTTCTGTATATTGTGCAAATGATGGATTGATACTTATACAGATAAATAATGATATGATTCCTAGAACCAGGGTTTTTATTAACAACTCTTTCTTCATGCTACCTCGTTCCATTCAATATTACCAAATGCAATTCCCCATACTACAGGGGGAAGTTCCAAAAATAGACTCGGGGTATTAAGACCTATGAAATGATTAGCATAAACAAAACCATCTACTACTGACACATTGTAGTATTCTATACCCCTTTCAGCACGTCTAAAACCAGATAAATAGATAAGGCTACGGGAATAATTCTCCTGAGTTAAATTAACTATACCGCGGAATACACCTCTGCGTTCTGTCCAATTTATCTTTGCATAACCTGTAATAAATGTAATGATTTCCTCATATTCACCTGTTATTTTAATTTCATTACTATCTTTTAATTTATTATTTTCATCTGTCTCTTTATCAATAGCTGAAATACCAGGTACGACAGTTATAACAATAAACAAAGCAACAATACCCATACTAAGGGTTTTTACTAACCATTCTTTCTTCATGCTACCTCCCTCTTTATAAAATAATCATCTTATATCAAGTATTTAAAATCTGTGCTAATAATTATCACAAATTAACGAAAAAATCTAATTATAAAATATTCAACAAAAAGAAAAAAATCTGCCCAAGTAAGATTTTAGCTTTTGGACATTAAAATCATAATATTATGGCGGTATAATATTCAACAATTTTTTTTTAAAAAACTTGGTTTTTTCTCCTGTTAAAAACATATTTTTTTAACGCCCGCACCGGGATTCGAACCCGAGTCTGAGGCTCCGCAGGCCTCTAGGATATCCAAACTACCCCATGCGGGCTTATTTAATAATATCTACCATAGCTACTTTTTCAAGAATTATATCGCTATATTTTGCTTTATTCACTGTTTTTAATTCTTTTTCTTTTATACCAAATCTTGTGAGTGTATTTTCATCTCCTTCAAGAACTTTATCATCTCTAGTTAAATAAAATAATTTTAGTAGATCGTCTACAATTTGATTAGATATCATTTTTTTTGTATTTTTAAGAAGAACTATTGCTATTTTTGCATTACCTTTTTTTACTCCAATTTTTGGTATTGCAAGTTTTAGCTGTCTTTCACAAGATGCGTAAAGAAGAATTTCTTTTTCAAGTGAATTTGTTGTATTGGTTTTTCTAGAAATTGCTCTAACTGCATGTTCAACAGCAGATAATATATGATTTTTACCAAAAATTAAATCTGCATCAAAGGTCTGAACTATAAGATTATTTTTTTTTGCGAAATTACCAATTTTTTCTAAAAAATCATCTACATCTTTGATTTTTCCTTTCGCACCAATTATTTTTATCATTTATTCCTCGTTTTCTTTTTTTTAATAAAAAATTCTGATAACTCTCTTTCTTCGCCTTTAATGCCTTCACCTATCTGACTTTTGATACTTTTTGCTACACCTTCACCAATACTTTTTATCTGAGCAAGTCTTTTAATAGGTATACCTCGCAGCTCGTTAATTGTTTTAAATCCTTCATTAAACAGTGCTCTTGCTCTAACTCTTCCTATTCCTTTTAAAGATACCAGATTAAGAAGTTCCTTTTTACACCCATACTCGACTCTTAAACTTAAATCATTTATTTCAGAAAGACATCCAAAATTATACATTCTTGCAAATTCTCTTGCAGCATGCAAAATCCATTGTACTGTTTCAATAATGTTATATATATCTCCAGAACCAACATCATATTTGGTTATAATGTAATCTTCATATACTTCCTCTATCCAATCTTCGATTAAGGAAGCTGTTTTCAAATCACTTAAAAACCATTCATATTCATCATGAGAAATATCTGGTTGTTCAACTAAAAATTCCCCTTTATGTTTCTCAGCTTTTTCTTTTACCCACGTATCACTACTTCTTAGATATAAAGACCGGACATCTGGAGTTGAGCATACAGCATGAAGTAAAGATAAACTAGATATTTCACTTTTACATGATTTTTCAAGTGCTTTTTTTAGTATTAATGCAGATAGTGGATCAATATATAGTGATGAAGTTCTTTTACCAAATAATGTTGACATAAATTGATCTTTATTTATTCTCTCAACAAAACCATTAGTGATTAAAAAATCAATAGCTTCATCAATATCATCTCTTAAAGTTAAAGCATCAGATTGATGTGCGTAAAACGTACTGTCTATAAACTTGTATATACCTTCAATATTATCAACAAAATTAGTTGCTATTGAAGCAAGAAGATGCATTCTAAGAGCAGATTGACTGCCTAGTTTTGAAAAAATAGGTTCTGTATCACCCAGAATATACCTACTGAAAATTTCTTCTTTCTGCTCCTCGTTTTTTGCAATTGTTATTGCTTCACCAAATTTATCATACCTTGGTCTACCAGCTCTACCAGCTTGTTGCTTATACTCCAAAATAGGAATAGGGTGCATACCAAAATTTGGATCATAACGCCAAAGATCTCTAATAACAACCCTTTGAGCAGGAATATTTACACCTGCTGCAAGTGTTGGTGTTGCAACAATACATTTAATTATTCTATCCTTAAAACCTCTTTCAACAACTCTACGTTGTATACTAGAAAGACCTGCATTATGAAAAGCAACACCTTTTTCTAAACAATAAAAAAGTTTTTTATCAACCGATGTTAATTCTGGTAGCTCATTTTTAAATGATCCAATTAATTCTTTTAAATTTTTTTTATCAATTTTTTCCAATTTGTTCTCTATTATCAAAGATAATTTGTTTGCAACAGAAATAGTTGATTTGCGCGTATTTACAAAAACCAGTACTTGACCTTTATTTATTATAGAATTTTCGACTAGTTTTTCTAGAGGTGTTTTTTCTGAATCTTCAATAAATAAGGTTTTACCGTCATCAAATTTTATCTCATTTTTATAAAAAACTCCCTCCCTTAAAGGAACAGGCCGCCAATCCGATTTAATAAGTTTACTATCAAGCCAAATTGATAATTCCGTTGCATTTTTAATTGTTGCAGATAATGCAATTATTTGTGTATTTGGATTTAATGCTTTAAAATGTGAGATAATTACTTCAAGAGTTGGACCACGACTTGGATCATGTATCAAATGGATCTCATCAATGACAAGAACTTTAATCTTGTTCATCCAATTTACTCTATGTCTTAAAAGAGAATCAGCTTTTTCGGAAGTGCAAACAATTATGTCAAATCTTGCAAGTCTAGGATCAGAATCATCAAGATCTCCTGTAGAAATACCAACTTTTAGTCCAAGTTTTTCAAAAAGTTGAAGTTCTTCATACTTTTCACGAGCAAGAGCTTTAAGTGGGACAACATAAAGTGCTTTACCACCTTCGCTAAGTAGTCTATTAACTATTGCTAAATAAGCAACAAGACTTTTACCACTAGCAGTTGGTATAGAAAGCACCAGATTTTCTGCTTTTAAAGCAAAGGGTAAGGCCTCTGCTTGCGGTGGGTAAAACTCAGAAATCTCATGTTCCTTGAGAATCTCAATTATCCCTTGATCCAACTTTAGTTCTTCCAACTTCATCTATTTTCCAGTATAATGAAAGAGGTTATAAAACAAGAACTTTTGGTAAATAAGGATTATTTTTAGTCCAAATCTAATGAAAACATACTTTTGCAGTTAATTATTTGAGTCTGTGTAAATCCTGTCTTTCCATCGAACACCAGTTCCAGATAATGATTTAATTGCTGAGTTCAAAAATATACCCATAGTAATGATACCACCTAAAAAAGCTAACGGAGCATAATATGGTTTGCCAATCTGGTAGGTATTTTGAACGATGAAATGAAGTATGGTCACAATAATCCATATTATTATGCTTAGAATGGTGAGATTTTGCCAAAACAAGGTTCGAGTAAAGAACATCATAATCAATGAAAGAATCATCATGAGAAAGGGAAACACCATTAAACCAAAGATGCCTAGCGATCCCGCACCAACAAAGAGAGATTTTTGTATTTTCGATTTTATCTCTCTTTTTTGTACAACACCTAAGAATATGTTTTTGCTCCATCCCTCCCAGATTTCATGGAAGCCTTCATACATGCGGATTTTCATTAGTTGTTGTCCCCTTGCAAGTCCTAATTTGAATCCAGCTTGTTTGACAAGTTTTGCCATTGCTGCATCATCTGCTATGTGTCCTCGTATTACTTTATATCCTCCTACTGAATCATAGACTGATTGTCTTATAAATATAAAGCAACCAAAGGCTATGGCGACATTGCTATCTGGTTTATTTGCCCTAGAAAGAGGTGAAATCGCAGGAATTAATCCAAGTGGAATCGGTTGTATTATTTTTTCCCAGAAGGATTTACAGATATGTCGAGGTATTAAACTTAATAGATCTATTTTTTTATTTAATACATGCTCAATAGCACGCTCAATAAGTTCGGGTTCGTGATCCATGTAGTCGACATCAGTGAAGAGTAACCATTCACCATGGGCCTGTTGTCTTCCTTGATGCATAGCATATGATTTTCCTGTCCACTCTACAGGTTTTTTTTGGCTGTTATCACTTAATTTCAGAAGTATAAATCGGTTATCGCCATTTATTGACTCTTTTGCTTTTTCAGGTGTATTATCTGTTGAAAAATCGTCAACTATAATAATTTCAAGATTAGGATAGGTTTGCATTTTAAGTGTTTTAATGCATGAAGCAATTCGTTTTTCTTCGTTTCTAGCAGGAATTATAACTGAGACAAGCGGTTGGTTCTTTGGTTTTACATTTTTTGTTTTTTTAGTAAGCAGAGGAAGATGATAACTATTCCACATTGTTATTGTAAAGTAGCCAATCCATGCCAAAAGAACAATGAACAATAGAGAATATATAAGGGTAACAATCATCTATTTCATCACATCGAAAATGTAGTAAAAAATAGTCTATATAAACCTTGTTAAATTTTAATATCAGTTTAGAGCGGAAACAAAGTTTGTATAAATAAGTAGTAAAATGAAATACACACGAAAAGCCTCTTTCTACAAAGCCTTTTAAAACAAATTGCTTATTCAGGTTCGATAAAATTATAAAGTGATATTATGGGACGAAGACAAACAATGATGGAGAAATATAAGCAGCAAATGAAAGCTTATAGACGAAAGCGAACAATGCAAGATAACACACCATTTCTGCCGCCATCTGGAACTGTTTATGTTATGGATTCACTTGATGCAACAAAAAAAATGAAAGCCGAGGTTTTGAAAACACGTACAAAACAACATAGAGAAATTATAGATAGCCTAGCCTGTCCAGTATGTGCAAATCCTATGGAATGGGATTCAAGATGGGAAGCTTTTATTTGTCAAAAGCATGGTAAAAGAGCAATTTATGAACTTGTAACTGAGGGTTAATAATTTTAAGACAATTTAAGTATATCTTATTATATTATTGGTCGGTGACGTGTTTATGGTTGAAGAAAAAATTGGAGTGGTTGAGCATTTCTTCACAAACGTAAGTGTAGCTGCCATTAAAATAACAAATGGTGAACTTAAAATAGGTGACACTATTCACGTTGTTGGTATGCATACTGATTTAAAACAAAAAATTGAAAGTATGCAGATTAATAGAGTTCCTGTTACGTCCGTAAAAGTCGGCGATGATGTGGGTATTAAGTTAAATGATAGGGCTAGAGAGCATGACGTTGTTTATAAAATAAAAGAGGAATAGAAAATGAAAGAGTTAGCAGAAGTAAGAACATTGAAAGTTAATCGGTATATAATTATCGATGAAGAGCCATGTAAAATATTAAGTATTTCTACATCTAAACCTGGTAAACATGGTGAGGCAAAGGCAAGAATTGAAGCAGTTGGTATTTTTGATAACCAAAAAAGAAGTGTTGTTCATCCTGTTAAACATAAAGTTGGTGTACCTATGATAGACAAAAGATCAGCTCAGATATTATCGCTTATGGGTGATAATGTTCAATTGATGGATATGGAGACATATCAAACCTTTGAAATGCCTATTCCTGAAGAGCTTAAAGGTCAATTAGAACCAGGAAAAGAGATACTATATCTTGAAGCACTTGGTAGAAAAAAAATAACAAGAACATAAAAAAAGTTTTTTTTGAATTATATGAATTTCCCAAACTATTTTGCAGATGCCGAATCAAATTTTGATGAAGCAAAATTTGTCATATTTGGTATACCATATGACAAAACTTCTTCTTTTAGATTAGGTGCAAGTAAAGCTCCAGCCGAAATGAGACATGCTGGTTGGAATTTTGAAACTTTTAATTTAAAAACCGGTTTTGATTTAAGAGATGCTAAATTTCATGATTATGGAGATTTAGATGTAAAAGACGATACGCCTCAAGAGATGATACAAAAAGTTAAAGAATTTACATCAAAACTTCTTTCTAAAAACAAGATTCCTATTGGTTTAGGTGGTGAACACTCTATAACACCTGGGATTATTCAAGCTTTCCCTCGTGATATTGGTGTTGTTTCACTTGATGCCCATCTAGATTTTAGGCAGGTATATGAAAACGAATCATATAATCATGCATGTGTAACAAGACGTATTTCTGATCACATTGGTATAAAAAATATTGCAGTGCTTGGAGTTAGATCTGCAGAAAAAGAAGAATTTGAAGAAGCAAAAAAGCAAGGACTTTTTTTTATAGATGCATATGAAATCAAAAAAGCTGGTATTAAGAAATCGTTAGATAAAACAAAGGCTTATCTTAAAAACAAAAAAATATATCTTTCATTGGATATTGATGTTATAGATACTGCATATGCTCCTGGAACTAGTACACCTGAACCCTTTGGTTTAACACCTTCAGAAGTTGTTGAGTGTATTGAATTTTTTTCTCCTAATCTTATTGGATTTGATATTGTAGAGATATGTCCCCAATATGACATGGGTCAAACTGCATTACTTGCAACAAAACTAGTAAGATACGTTATTGAATGTGTTTCAAAAAATAAGAGGTAATTTAATATATAATGACTTTATTCAGCACTGTCATGCAGAAAGAAAAATTAGCAATTATAGGTTTAGTAGTAATAGTAATTGTAGCTTTGTCAGCATTTATAATAATAATATATGGTGAAGACATTTTTAACAATTTATTTGGTGGAGAAGGGCAGGTTCTAGCAAGAGATGATTCAATAGTTTGTTATAAAAATTTAGATAATAATATTAGTAGAATTATTTCTAATGATAATTACACAAATATAACTTCATTTGAGACTCAAATTCAAATAATATCACAACCAACAAAAGGTGTAATCAGAATTACAAATAATTCTATTATTTATAAACCAAATAACGATTTTCTTGGAGCAGATTCTTTTGTTTATAAAATAATAGATCAAAATGGTCAAACTTCTCAGGCTACAGTAAAAATTCAGGTAGAAATTGCTGCAATTGAAATAGGTGATTGTGCTGATGTTTATTATATAGGTAAATTTACTAATGGTACTATTTTTGATACAAATATTGAGGAAGTTGCAAATGCCTCAGGAATTTATAATGAAACAAAACCGTATACGCCAGCTAATGTCTTTGTGGATCCAACTTTTGAACTATACCCTCCAGAAGGTTATGAAGAAAATTATACCTCCGAATATATAGTTGGTTTTCTTAATGGTTTAATTGGTATGAAAGCGGGGGAAAAGAAAAATGTTACTATATCAGCAGAGGATGCATATGGTACATGGAATGAATCCTTAGCAGAAGAATTTATGATGGATAGTATTCCCATTAATAATGTAATGGAAAGCAATATTACTGAAAATATAACAGATTTTTCAAGTTATTATCCTGATGTAAATGTAGTAGAAGGGGAAATTTTTGATTACGGAGAAATTGCTTTTGGACAAGCTGGTATTATGAATGCAACTATTTTGGATGTAACAGACGAAAATTTAACTTATCATTTATCAATAGAAAATGGTACAACAATTAAACTACCTTTATTTAACTGGAATGTGACATTCATTGTTGAAAATGATACAGCCTTAACTATGCATTCTGATATAGAGGTCAATCATACTTTTACTTACGGAGATTACTGGGGAGCAATACATTTTAAGGTTGTAGCCGTGAATGAAACAGCAGCAAAACTTGCTGTAAATATGGGTGCACCAACAATAGAATTTGTTGATCAGATACTTATTTTTGAGCTTGAAGTTGTAAATATTTATAAAACATCAACTCAACTGGAAAGTTGAGTTTTTATCTCTTTTTCTAATATCTCTAGAAACTCTTCTTCTTTTCCCTTTGGTATGGTAGCACCAGCAGCTATGTTATGTCCTCCACCAACACCGTCAAATGCTGATGCTGCTTTTTTCATTGCAAGGGATAGATTCAGACCTTTTTCGACCATTTCCTCTGTTCCACGGGCACTAACCTTAACCTCACCTTCGCCTTTATCAGCAAAACCAATTATTGGCAAATCATTACTTACTTCCTCTGAGTTAAGAAGCATATTTGCAACGATTCCTATTATTGTATCACGAATACCGCTACCAGCGTGAAAAAACTGCAGATACTCTCTTTTTATTATCCCTTCTTCTTTTGCAAACTGTATTCCTTCAACAAGGTTATGTCTATGTCCAATTAGAAGATTTCTAGCTTTTTTAAACCATTTATCTCTATCGCCAAGGCAAACTTTTAGTCCAACATCATGTTTTCCATATCTAGCAGTTGAATTCAATAATGTTGCATACTCTTTTGCATCATGAACCTCTGTTCCCTCTTCTTCCTGTATTAGTATGTACACTTCACCAATTATCCTCTTTGTTATTTTATGACCAAATCCTTTTGTTAAAAGTAATTTAGCAATATTAGATATTATTAGTCGTCTTTCATCTTTACTTAAATCAATCCATCTTCTCCAACTATCCCCATCCTGTATCATGATTCCTAATTCTTGTAAAAAACTTATACAAGCTGATTCACGGCCACTTAAACCTGGAATTATAGGATCACTTGCATACTGTAGCATCTTATAAATTGGACGTGTTTCTCTGCCAAAATATCTGATATCAATCTTTGGTTTAACAATATTAAATTGTTCTCCATCATTTAGTACTTCTCTATTTAATCCATATAATTTTTTATGTTTTCTATCTTGTAAATCGCCGCAAGCACCAACTATTGCAAGAGATGATAAGTCCATATTTTTTTTATCTATTATTTTTGAAACAAGATATGTTAAACCAGCACCGCTTATTTCGAAACTGCCATCAAATCCAAAAAGATGAGGATTAAGATGAAAAGGTTGATTTGAATTTTCTAGGCAAGCATGATGATCAGTAATTATCATATTTATAGAATTATCAGATGCTATACTACTTCCTAGATCTGTGAACCATACAAGTTCATGGTTTTCATCTTTTAAACGCTCTAAAATTTCTTTATCAAGTTCTTTAATAAACTCAATTGAAAACTTTTTACCTAAACGCTCTAACGTTTGATAAGCAATAGATCCAGCTGATATTCCATCTGCATCTATATGGGTTACAATATGTATTTCTTTTGAATTTTTAATTATGCTAGCTATTTTTTCCACTCTTTTTAACAAAATTATACACCAATGTATCTGTAATATTTAACAATAAAATTAGCCTTTTTTAACTAATTTTATTGCCTCTGAAATTAAGTATATAATTATACTATTAAAATGTAATATATTAAGTTGTAACATTTTTAAAAATATTTTGTATTTAATTTACAATCTGTTACTCAAAATAATAAATATTTTTAAATACGAATAGTTATATTTAGTATTGGGGGAGTCTGGATAAGAGTTATTGAGGGTACATCCCATCCCAAAAATTCTTTTTTTCCAGATTCCTCTAATATTTACTTCCAGTATAAAAAATAATTTTATGTAAAATTTTTAAAAAGAATATTGGTAGTGTTATTTTTCTGCCATTGACTTATATTTCTTGTATCTTTCGTTTACATTCTGCTCCAATTTTGAATGTAATCTCTCTGCTTCCTCAGGGAATGACTGGGTAAGAGTCCTGTATCTAACCTCGCCCATAATGAAATCACGTATTTTACCATTAGGTTCTTGTGAATCAAGTTGGAATGGATTTTTACCTTCATCAGCTAATCTTGGATCGTATCGGTACAATTGCCAGTAACCTGATTCAACTGCAAGTTTTTCTTCATTTTGTGTTTTTCCCATACCTGCTCTTATACCATGATTTATACATGGAGCATAAGCAATTATTAATGATGGTCCATGATAAGATTCTGCCTCTTTTAGTGCTTTTATTAATTGGTTTTTATTTGCACCCATAGCAACAGATGCAACATAAACATAGCCATAGGTCATTGCCATTACGCCTAGGTCTTTTTTCTTTGTTTTTTTACCTGATGCAGCAAATTTTGCAACAGAGCCAATAGGGGTTGCTTTACTAGATTGACCACCTGTGTTGGAATAAACTTCTGTATCAAAAACTAAGATGTTTATATCTTCTCCCATAGCTAGTACATGATCAAGACCACCATAACCTATGTCATAAGCCCAACCGTCACCACCACAAGCCCATATGGATTTTTTGGTAAGCATTGTTCTAGTTTCCCAAATTTCGTTTAATAATTTATCGCTATGATTGTTTTTAAGTAGTTCTTTTATTTTGTAACCCCATTGTTTTGAAGCATCAGCGTTATCCTTGTTTTCAAGCCATTTTTCAAATGCTTCTTTTAAAATGCTATTAACCTTGTTTTCTTTTATTGCTTGTTTTATTTGATCAGCTAGTTTGTTGCGACGTTGAGTTGTTGCAATTACCATACCAAAACCATACTCAGCATTATCTTCAAAAAGAGAATTTGCCCACGCTGGGCCATGTCCTTGATCGTTAACTGTAAATGGTACAGATGGTGCAGATCCACCCCAAATACTAGAGCAACCAGTTGCATTAGCTATTATCATCCTATCACCAAACATCTGTGTAACAAGTTTTAGATATGGAGTTTCTCCACAGCCAGCACACGCACCAGAAAATTCAAATAATGGTTTTTGGAACTGAGAACCTTTTAAACTATATTTATCAAAACCACCTAAACGACTTGGTATAGTCTCAGAATAACGTTGTAATGGAACCTGATTAAGCTGTGTAGATATTGGTTTCATAACAAGTGCTTTTTCTTTAGAAGGACAAATATCAGCGCAGTTTCCACAGCCAATGCAATCCTCAGGATATACTTGTATTCTAAAACTAAGTCCTTCAGCTTCTCTCCCAACGGCTTTTTTAGCAGTAAAATCTTTTGGTGCTTTCTTTAATTCCTCATCTGTAACAAGAATTGGTCTAATAGATGCATGAGGACAAACCATTGCACATTGATTACACTGTATACATTTTTCGATCTGCCATTCTGGGACATTAATAGCAACACCGCGTTTTTCATATTTTGTGGTACTTACTGGGAAAATACCACCAGGAGTAAAAACACTTACTGGTAGTTTATCACCTTGTTGTGCAAGCATTGGTCGCATTACCTTTTTAATAAACTCAGGTTCATCCATTTCTTTTTTTATTTCAGGTTTTAATTTTGCCCAAGAATTCGGATAATGAATTTCATTAATATTTTCTAATGCAGCATCAATAGATTTCCAATTCATCTCAACAATTTCTTTGCCTCTTTTACCATATGTTTCTTCAACTGCCTCTTTTAGGTAAGTAATGGCATCGTCAATTGGTAAAACCTTTGAGAGTTTGAAAAATGCAGTTTGCATAACCATATTTATTCGGCCTCCAAGACCAATATCTTCCGCAATTTTCACAGCATCTATCGTATAAAATTTCAGTTTCTTCTCAGCTATAGTTTTTTTCAATGAATATGGCAGTTTGTTTTCCATCTCTTCAATGGACCATGGACAATTTAATACAAATATTCCACCATCTTTAATACCCTCGAGTAAGTCATATTTATCAACATAAGATGGGTTATGACATGCAATGTAGTCAGCATTAGTAATTAGATAAGTTGATTGTATCTGGTTTTTTCCAAATCTAAGATGAGAAATTGTTACACCAGCTGATTTTTTAGCATCATATGCAAAATAGCCTTGTACATACATATCTGTGTTATCACCAATAATTTTAATTGCATCCTTGTTGGCACCAACTGTTCCGTCTCCACCAAGACCCCAGAATTTACATTGAATAAGTCCTTCAGGTGTTGCATCAATCTCTTCATCTATTGGTAACGAAGTCAATGCTACATCATCTGTTATTCCAACAGTGAAGTTGTTTTTTGGCTCTTTTAATTTTAGATTATCAAAAACAGCTTTAGCCATAGAGGGGGTAAAATCTTTTGAACCAAGTCCATAACGTCCACCAATAATTAAAACATCTTTCTTTTGATGTTGATAAACAGCTGAAATATCAACATATAATGGTTCGCCATATGAACCGCTTTCTTTTGTTCTATCAAGTACAGCAATTTTTTTCACAGACTTTGGTATAGTTGCAATGAAATGAGATGCAGAAAATGGTCTATAGAGTCTTACTTTAACTAAACCAACTTTTTCACCTTTCTTAATAAGATAATTAACTGTTTCTTCAGCTGCTTCAGCACCTGATCCCATCATAATAATAATTCTATCTGCATCTGGTGCACCAAAATAATCAAATAGATGATAATTTCTTCCTGTTAGTTTTTTTACTTTTTCCATTTCTTCTTCAACTATTTGTGGTACTTTTTGATAAAACTTATTTGTTGCTTCCGTAACTTGGAAATAAATATCTGGGTTTTGCGCACTACCTCTTAGATGCGGTTTTTCTGGGTTTAATGCTCTTTCTCTATGTCTTTTGATTGCATCCCAATCAACAATAGATGCAATATCATCGTATTCTATCATGTGAATTTTTTGGATTTCATGTGAACTTCTGAATCCATCAAAGAAATGTAAAAAGGGTATACTTGCTCGTAATGTTGCTAGATGAGAAACTAGAGCTAAATCCATAATTTCCTGAATCGAACCAGAAGCTAAGAGAGCAAAACCTGTTGCACGTGTTTCCATAACATCCTGATGATCACCAAAAATTGACAATGCTTGGCCAGCAAGTGCTCTTGCAGATACATGGAAAACACACGGCATTATTTCTCCAGATATTTTATACATATTTGGAATCATAAGAAGTAGTCCTTGGGAAGCAGTGTAAGTTGCGCAGAATGCACCTGTACTAAGTGCACCATGTACCGCACCAGCAGCACCACCTTCTGACTGCATTTCTACTACTTTTAATACTTGACCGAAGATATTTTTCCTACCTTCTGCCGCCCATTCATCCACAGATTCACCCATTGGTGAGGATGGTGTAATAGGATATATTGCTGATACATCACTAAAAGCATAAGCTATGTGAGCAGCAGCAGTATTACCATCTATAGACTTCATAAATTTATTTTTTTTCTTATCATTTGTTTTTAATTCACTAATCAAAGTAGTTGTCATATAATGCACCTCTAATTATTTGGCAAATAACCCGTATAAAGGTACACTTCATAAATATTTGCTAATTAATTTAAAAATTTAAAAAATATAATAATTAATTTTTTTTAATGCTCATTGTTATAAGCTTGAATTTCTTTAATATATTTTTCATCTGCTGGAGCTGGGGAGATAATATAACCTTTTCTTTTCTTTCTCCATTTACCCCATCTAGCTAGCAAAATTGGTAATACCAGAACTGATAATATAAATGCATATGTTATTGTTACAGCAGTTATTACTCCAAATTGTACTTGGGGAGGAATGGGTGCAAAAACAAGAACAACAAAACCAAGTGATGTTGTTAAAGCTGCAATCAATAATGCTACGCCGGTTCTAGAGATAGTTTCTATTACAGCTGCATCAATATTTCCTGTTCTATCAGCAATTAATCTGAATCTTTCAGTTGCATGAATAGCATAATCTATTCCGCAACCTATAGTCAGACATGTAACGGTTATTGTTAAAACATTTAGAGTATATCCAATGAAATACATTGTTCCAAGTATCCATACTGTAGTAATTAAAACAGGAAGCATAGTGACAAAACCAAGACTCATATTTCTATATATTATAATCAAAATTATTAGAGAAATAATTATACATAAACTTGTTGAAAGAAATTGACTATCAGTTAAAGATCTAGTGATTTTATAAGTTATAATATACATACCAGTAACTATTACTTTCGCATCTTTACCATAGTTTTCTGTATCCGCATTTATTTCTTCATTTAATACTTTTAAATCATTACTTAAATCCCTGGAGGAGATACCTTTAGAGATTATATCTACATATACCTGGACTATTGCTGCATCATAATTACCATTTTCAGATTTATGAAGTGTAGTTCGTGTTAGTTTTCCATATGCTAAATCTTCATACAAGTAATCGTACAGACGTTTAACATCATTGTCTGTTTTTGGGATATAATTTTTTTCATTTAGATTAAACTCTTTAATAAGTGATTTATTACTATTTACAACTTCTACAATAATACTATATATACTTCTTATTTTTTCTGTTCCATCTGCTTTCTTGGCTATAAAGGTATCATCTTTAAGATTTTCATGTGTATTCATAATACCTTTTAAGGCATCTACTGTTACAACATCACCCTCTATTTGTATAAATTCAACATCCTGACTTGAAAATGGAAAATCAGTTGCGATTTTTTCATATAATAAAATAGATGGATTTTCAGCTGGTAAAAAGGAATAATAATCAAAACCTGTTTTAATCTGAGAAGCACCAATAGCTGATATTAAGGTGATTAATAAGGTGATAGCGATGATCTTTTTTTGATGACGCAATACAATTTTAGCTAATTTATTCATAAAAAAATTTGATCTGAGTGATTTTTTAACCTTATTATTTAACTTTTTCTTCTTACGATCTAATAAGTATATAAATGCAGCTACATATGTGATTGATATTATAAATGTATAAAGAATTCCTAGTCCTAGAATTATTCCAAAATTACGAATAGGTGGGATGCTTGCACTTAAAAATGACATAAAAGCAATAACTGTTGTAATCATTGATAAAAACATAGCCATTCCTATTTCAGTGATTGAAAGTTTTATAGCTTCTTTTGGTGTTTTACCCCTTGATATTTCGGTTCTATAATTATGTAAGGTGTGTACAGAGTAATCAACACCTAAACCCATTATAAGAGGTACAACAGCAACAGCTAATATATTAAAAGTCATTCCTAATAAAACCATAGTTCCAAAAACCCAAATCAACGATATAATTAGAGCCGATATTGAAAGTAAAGTATACGAAGCTTTTCTAAATGAAATAACTAAAATCAATAATATTACAATGAAAATTATAGGACTAATTATTATGTTTGCATCTATAGTTATTTTATTAATTTCTGTTGATATAATTACTTCTCCAGTTGATTGTATTTTTACAAAATTATCTGTTCTATCTAGTTTTTCTAATTCTTCTTGTATTGATTTAAATAATTTTTGTGTTTCTTTTGTGATGTTAATACTGACAATTATCATACAATTTAGTGGTTTTTTATTTTTTTCATAATCTTTTGATAAAAATCCTTTTGCTGCAACTTGTAAATCATTAAATAAAACAGGTCTATAATACAATAAATTTTTAGAAACACCACTATCAGGAGCTATATCTGATTTTATCCATGATTTTTCGAAATCTTTTAATGCAATTTGATCAGGAAGAGAAATGTATTGACCTGTCATTTCAAGAAGTTTATCAAAGTCTTGCCATGATAAATTAGTTAACTTTTTCATTATTCTCTCTGCTATATTGCTAAGAACTGTTTTTTCTCTAATTTTTTCTATTTTTTCAACCAAAAAGGTTGTATTCACAGATATTCTTAACCATGGTAGTTTAAAAAATGGGGTTTGATAGTATCTTGTTCCTGCTTTAAAATTTGTTAGTTTTGCTGGTAACTCAAATGCACCATAACGCGGTGAAATACCATATCTACCTATTTCTTCTCTAGAAACTTTTATTTCTATTTGATTGTTTGTTAAATTAAAATTAACATCTGCTGATTTAAGCTGTATTGGAAAATAAATATCTTGTTGAGGTGGTCTTACCCACAAATATGCTTCTTTTTTATAAATATTAAATAACTCTCGTTCTTTTGCATATCCAACTATCGTTCTTAGATTTTTTAATAGTCCATTACCTATTTCCCAAATGGAATATTTTGGTTCTATATGAGCTGCTATTCTATATGATACATTTAGTCTTTCATCTGGTTTTATAAGATTTTCAAAATCAATATACCATTCTACTACGTTTGCTCTTGGTACAGGTGATTTTAATTTTTTTTCAAAAGATTTAAGATCATAAACCTCTATTGAAAAAGTAGCTGTTTCCTCGTTGAATTTTATATAACAATTTTTTATATCTATAGCATCAATTGATTTACCTTTTGTTATTTTAGGATATCTATTATAATCTATTTTTTCATTGGGATCATCAGTAGTTAAAATTTTTACATCATTTATTCCTTGTGTTTCAAGTACATCGTTTAATGCTGTAGAAATTTGTTCATCTGTACAATTTTCAAATGTTTTTCCAAATTCAAGAAAACATATTTGGTTGACAATTGTTGAAATTCCAGTAATTTCTACTACTTGGGGATTTTTCTGTAGTTCTTTTTGTATGTAATTTTGTTCTCTTAATGCTTCTGGAGTAATAACACTTTCCGTTTGTTGCTTTTCTACATACAGATACATTACTTGATAGTTTTGACTAAAATAATTTCCTATTCTTAATGTTGCTTTAGTCACTTCATCATCTGGTGCAAAATCATAAAAATTTGTTCTTATATTTATAGATGGTATTAATATTGAAAATCCTAATGTTATAAAAAGTATTATTGTAACAATAAGTAAAGGGTGTTTTTCAATGATATTGCTTAATCGTTTTAACATATTTTTTTACCCTTATAATAATTCTGTGGTTTACGGTTTATATATTAACATATTTTAAATAATTTTTTAATTATATATTTATTATAGTAAATATTTATACTTTTATGTTTTATTTATATCATTTATATCTAAAATTATTTACGAAAAACATAATCGTTAAATAAAAGATGTAGATACACCTTCAACGGAGAGGTTAACATGAATATTATTGATGTATCTCTTATTATACCTATAAGTGGACTTATAGCGCTGGTTTTTGCAGTATATCTAGTTTACAAAATACGTAGAGCGAGTTCTGGAAACCAAAAAATGCAAGAAATCAGCAGCGCGATAAGGGAGGGAGCCATTGCATTTTTAAATAGCGAAAATAAGGTACTCGTTGTCTTTGTTATTTCCGTTTCAGCTATATTGTACGCAACATCATTTATTCCAGATAGCAATATGCACTGGGGAACGGCTATTTCCTTTATTGTTGGTGCTATCCTTTCAATAGGCTCTGGCAACATTGGGATGCGAGTTGCAACTATAGCAAATGCAAAAACTGCGGAAGGAGCAAAAGATAGTGTAAACAAAGGACTTTCTGTAGCTTTTTCTAGCGGTGCTGTAATGGGAATAATCGTAGTTGGGCTTGGGGTACTAGGTGTATTTGGAATGTATATGTTATTTACTGACGTTCTAAATATTGATCCTGAAAAAACAACTAATGCACTATTTGGATTTGCATTTGGTGCATCTTCAGTAGCATTATTTGCTAGAGTAGGTGGAGGTATTTACACAAAATCTGCTGACGTTGGAGCTGATCTTGTTGGAAAAGTTGAATCAAATATTCCTGAAGATGATCCGAGAAATCCTGCGGTTATAGCTGATTTAGTTGGTGACAATGTTGGTGATGTTGCTGGTATGGGTGCTGATTTGTATGAATCATATGTTGAAGCAATTATTGCTCCTATGGCCTTGGCTGCAATAGCAACAGGTGTTGCTTTTACAACTTACGGTAAAAACGCAATTATTCTCCCATTGTTAGTTTCAGCAATTGGTATTTTTGCCTCAATTATTGGAATGTTTTTTGTTCGTACTGGAAAAAAAGCAAATGTTTACTCAGCTATGAGAAACGGGTTATTTGCTAGTACTATCCTTGTGGCAGTATTTGGTGGGGTTATAACTTGGTACCTTCTAGATGGAAAAATGGAGCCATACTATGGGATGCTTGCTGGTTTAATCGCAGGTATTATTATAGGTTTAAACACAGAGTATTTTGCGTCTGAGAAACAAAAACCAGTAAAAAATATAGCTGAAGCTTCAAAAACTGGGCCAGCAACCGTCATAATACAAGGTATGGTAACTGGAATGATGAGTACAATTGTTCCAATTCTGTCAGTTGTTGCTGCCATGATTATTGCTTATTATTTTTCTGGATTTTATGGTGTAGCAATTTCTGCAGTAGGAATGCTAAGTATTCTTGGAATCTCACTTGCAACAGATTGTTATGGTCCTGTTGCGGATAATGCAGCTGGTATTGCTGAAATGAGTGGTTTGGGTGAGGATGTAAGGGAACGATGTGAGCAACTTGATGCAGTTGGTAATACTACTGCAGCAATGGGAAAGGGCTTTGCTATTGGTTCAGCCGCAATTACAGCACTTGCTCTTATTGCCACTTTTATTGTGAGTTTGGGAATGTATTATAGTCCTGAACAAATCAGCAATATGCTATCCTTAAGTAGTGCTGAGCATTCGGCAAGGTTGGTATCTGGCATATTTATTGGTGCAATGCTTCCTTTTATTTTTGTTGCAATGACAATGGGTGCAGTTGGAAAAGCAGCATATAGTATGGTTGAGGAGGTTAGATACCAATTCAAAGAATTTAATTTACTTACTGATCCAAATAGTAAACCTGATTACAAACGATGTGTTAAAATAAGTACAAACAGGGCTTTAAAAGAGATGATTATCCCAAGTGTTATGGCTGTAGTTGTCCCAATTATAGTTGGTTTGGTCCTTAAACCCTCTGGCCTTGCAGGATTGCTACTTGGTTCTATTGCTACAGGATTCTTGCTTGCAATTTTTCTAGCTAACGCAGGTGGTGCTTGGGATAATGCTAAAAAATATATAGAAGCTGGTAATCTTGGTGGAAAAGGCTCACCAGCTCATAAGGCTGCAGTTATTGGTGATACAGTGGGGGATCCTTGCAAGGATACATCTGGTCCATCATTAAATATACTTATAAAATTGATGTCAGTTGTTTCTCTGGTTTTTTTACCACTCTTTATTATATTCCAATAATAATAAAAAGATTCAAAAAGCATATAAGGAGAAAATATATTCCAGAACGACTATAATTAGAGTAGAAAAGTGATATTATGTATTATAAGGTTAGAGTTGAAGATACCATTAGAATACCCCCAAACAAGTTTAGTGAGAATCTAGATGATGTTGTTACAAATATTGTTCAAAAGACATTTGAAGGAACAATGAGGAGAAATCTTGGTGTAATTGTTGTCACTGATAATATTGAACCTCTTGGTCCTGGTATTGTTATCCATGGTGATGGAGCAATGTATCAAAAGGTGGCTTTTGATGCCTTGACTTTTAAACCAGAATTACAAGAAGTAATAGATGCAGTTGTTTGTGAGATTGTTGAGTTTGGGGCTTTTTGTCATATAGGCCCACTTGATGCTCTTGTTCATATGAGTCAGATAATGAATGATTATGTTGAAGTAGATGCAGAAAATGAGTTGATAACTGGTAAGGAAAAGAAATTAACCTTGAAAACTGGTGATATTGTTAGAGCAAGAGTTGTTGCTGTTAGTCTTAATGAGCTTTCACCTAGGGAAAGTAAAATTGGTTTAACTATGAGACAGCCCGCACTTGGTTCTCATGAATGGATTTATCCCCCTGAAGAAGATATAAAAGGTGAAAAAAAGCAAAAGAAGAAAGAAAAAGAAGATAAGAAGGTTAAGAAATGAAGAACATAAAGGCGTGTAAAATCTGCCATGTTTTGACAGAAAGCGATGTTTGCCCAAATTGTTCTCTTCCAACATCAAAAAGATGGCGAGGTTATGTGATTATTCGTGATCCAACCAATTCTCAGGTTGCTAAAAAAATGAATATTACCAAGCCGGGTAAATATGCTTTGAAGGTCATGTAAAAATTGTTATGCGCGTTTTACCAAATAATCTAAGAGATTTTTTAAAAGAACCAATGGGTCAACTTGTTAATGAAAAAAAGCTTTTAAATTTGTTAAAAAATGAAAAATTTATTATTTCTATTGGTGATTTAGTTACCTATACGATTTTAAAAAATCATATTGAACCTATCTTTTGTGTTGTTGATTTTAAAACACGTAGAGGTGAATGCTCGCAAGAAATTGTTGAGTTGATTAAATCATTTGGTAAAAAAAGCATTGTTGTTAAAAATCCACCTGGGACTATTTCTGATGATCTCTGGAGAGTTATTGAAATTGCTTTTGAAAACATAGAAGTTGCTTCTTTTAGAATCGAAATTGATGGTGAGGATGATCTTGCTTCTCTTGCTGTTATTTTTTTAGCACCTAAAGACGTAACTATAATATATGGATTGCCAGATAAGGGGGTTCTAGTTGTTAAACCCACATATGAAAATAAGAAAAAGGTAAAGGAAATACTTGACAAGATGTGAACAATATGGAAGTAGAAATAGATACAAAGAGAAATAATCCTCTTTTAAATAGAACTGAGATTTATTTTACTATTAAACATTTGGGTGAAAAAACACCAAATCGTGAGATTATTCGCGCGGAACTTGCTGATAAACTTAATATGAAAAAAGAAGATGTTATTGTTGATTCTGTTCATACAACCTTTGGCATTCAAGAAATAACTGGTTATGCTAAAGTTTATTCTTCCCATGATAAATTAAAAGGTCTTGAACGTGAACATATTCTTGTTAGAAATAAACTTATGCAAGCAAAGAAGAAGGAAAAGAAAGAAGGGGCAAAGGCTGCTAAACCAGTAGAAGGTGCAAAAGAAGAAGCTAAACCAATTAAAGAGGAACCAAAAGCTGAGGTGCCTAAAACCGAACCCCTAAAAAAAGAATCCAAAGAAAAACTAGCTGAATCTCAAACTAAAGAAAAGAAGGAGTAACTATGAAGAAATACGAGTTTTTTAAAGTAGAAGGTGACAAGATAAATCGTTTTCGTAGGCATTGTCCAAAATGTGGTCCTGCTGTATTTCTTGCAGATCATAAGGATCGTTTTAGTTGTGGAAAATGTGGTTATACAGAGTATAAAGATGGCGTGAAACCTCCACGTCCCCCAAAGGTTCTTAGGATTAGACCAGTAGAGAAACCAGCTGAAGTAAAAAAAGAAGAACCTAAAGAAACACCAAAAGAAGAAAAAACAAAAAAAGGAGCAATTAAAGTAACTGGTAAAGAAAAGAAATAAACTTTTAAAAGTAAGAATAATAATAATTTTGAATTTGATAAAAGATTCTATTATTATTTTATTTAAAGATCTGGATAGAAGTCCCTAAGTTTGTTTATCTCTGGATTTTGGATTCCGCAACTTTCAGTAATAAACATTTTTTCTAATAAGTCAGTTTCATCTATATAACCTTCGTAGGTTTTGTTTAAATCTTCAACAAATCGTTTTGCATCTTTGATATTATTTGCATTGAAATGAATAATCCAATCGTAAATCCCATTTGTGTATATACTAGTTAGTATTTTTATCCCTATTTTTGTTGCTTTCTTTGAAATTTCTCTTCTAGTAATTTTATCTATTAGCTCTTTATTCAATGGATTGGATGATCTCTTAATAAGAATAATGTATGATTTTTTATTTTGTTTTTCTTCATCTATTATCGATGTGTATCCCCAGATAGTATTGTTTCTCTCAAGGTTTTTTATTATTCTCCAAACCTTTTGTCGTGAAAATCCACAGCTTTTTGCAATCTCATTTATGCTTTTGTTTGCATTTTTTGAAAGTTGATCTACAATCCGTATTTCATCCAGCGCAATTTGTTTTCTACTATTTTTTGCCATGAAAAGGAGTAATACGTTATGTATTTAAAAACATTTCACTTAGGTAACATCTTGTAAACCTTATTGTTTTATAAAATTAAATATGTTACATAATCCTAAATAGGAAAAAATTTAAATTTAATTATTTATTTTCAAAAAATGACAATATGGGAAGAAAAATGATTAGTAAGAATTTTTGGATTAAATTTTTAATTTTTTTTTAAAAAACAGCTATAATTTTACCTTTTAATAGTGAGATTATTTTTATTATTGGTCCATCAAATTTTTTACTAAATAAAAAATATATTACACCTTTCGAGTAATTTTCTTTTTTGGTTTCTAACTCTATATTTGATTTTGATATTATTTGATTGTTCTCTGAATCTTTATTCATAACAATATTTCCATTATCATTGTTTAAAATATTACAATCAATGATTTTGTTGTATGATGATGATGAAAGATATAATCCGTGAACATTATTGTTGTATATTTTACAATTTGAGATTATATTTCTGTCGTTAGAAGATATAATTGCATCTATTCCTGTATGCGTATTGTTATAAAAATCGCAGTTTGTTATAATATTATCAGTTGAGTATTGTAGTTCTACTCCATCACAGTTTTCATAAAATTTACAATTTATTATTTTATTATTTTTGCATTCTGAGTAAGGAGTTCCCAATAGAACTATTCCTTCATCGGTACATCCATAGAATTCACAGTTATTTATTATATTGTTTGAAGTAAATATAGCTATACCAACTGGAGTTTCGTAAATGCAGCAATCTTGTATTTGTGTTTGTAATGCTGATATTTTTATTCCAGATGTATATAGCCCTGGCCCACTATTTTTTATACTGAGTTTTTCAATTACTATTTCAGGTGCATTCAAGTTAATCGAATATTTATTTTTTTCAGATTCAGGATGTATTATTGTATTTTCTTTATTTTCTCCTATAAGGTTGATTTTCTTGTTTATGTTTAATATTTCGTTGTAGAATCCTCTTTTTACATATATTGTTGATCCTTCTGGTTCTTTGTTTATTGCTTCTTGTATGCTTATATAATCTCCTTTTCCATTTTTATCTACTATTTTTATGTTTTCCTGTTTTTCTATAAATATTGTATCTGTTGCATAACATGTAGTAGTAAATATTATCTCTAAAATTATAGATAAAATTATAATGATTGATATTAATCCGTACTTTCCTTTCATCCTTATCATACCACGTTTCCTTTTATCGTGTTATAAATTAACGTGGTATTGTTTGTCAAATTGGTTATTTAAAGGTTATTTGTAAAAATATCAAATTGACAAAATATCCTTAAATATAGAGTCATTTTAAAAAAATTTTTAACCTATTATTTTTAAATATTTTATTTTGTTTAATGTTTAAGAAATCATTAATAATTACAAACATATTAAGAATATTTAAAAATTAGAATATTTATCTATAACATGTAAATAAAATCTTATATTCTAAATAATCTAAATTCATCAACATATTAGGAGAAATTGATATTGAAAAATAAATGTATTGTTGTAACTGGTGGCGCAGGATTTATTGGTTCGAATCTTGTAAATGCTTTAGAAAAATATAACACGGTTAAGGTTATTGATAACCTTTCAACAGGATATCTAAAAAATATAAAAGATTCTATAAACAACACTCAAGTAGAATTTATAAAGGGGACCATTACTAATTTGAATTTTCTTCAAAAAACATTTAAAGATATTGACTGTGTTTTTCATCTAGCTGCTATTCCTTCTGTTCCTAAAAGTGTAATAAACCCTATTAGATCCAATTACACAAATATAAATGGTACTTTAAATGTACTTATAGCTGCAAGAGATAATAATGTAAAAAAGGTAATTTACTCTTCTTCAAGTAGCGTCTACGGAGATACACCTACTCTACCAAAAAAGGAAGATATGAATCCATGTCCCTTATCTCCATATGCTGTAGGTAAACTTACAGGTGAATATTATTGCCAAGTTTTTACAGAAGTTTATAATTTGTCAACAATTTGCTTAAGATATTTTAATGTCTACGGTCCTAAACAAGATAAACAAAGTGAATATGCAGCGGTTATACCTAAATTTATAACATTGGTATCAAAAAACAACTCTCCTGTTATTTTTGGAGATGGTAAGCAAACACGAGATTTCACATTTGTTAAAGACGCTGTTAATGCTAATATTTTAGCAGCAGAAAGTAAAGAAACAGGTGTTTTTAACATAGCTTATGGAAAACGGATTTCTATTAATGATCTTGCTAAGTTAATTATGAATTTAATCGGAAAAAAAATAAAACCTAAATATAAAGCGCCTAGATCTGGGGATATTCGGCATTCTCTAGCTGATATTTCAAAAGCAAAACAAAAACTTGGATATGTACCAAAAATTGAGATACAAGAAGGTTTAGAGGAAACAATAGCATGGTTCCAAAAACAGATATAAAAACACCTTATATAAGCACAAAACAAAAAATAGCTAATCCTTTTATAAATGCAACAAGTCGACTTGGATTTTTGGATGCATATAGTATCTTAAGAAAATATTTCGGTTCACAGATCGTTATTCTTACTTACCATCGTATTGGACCTGACAATAATGCTTGGTTACTTCCGCCCACCAGTACATCTGATTTTGAAAGACATATGATATATCTTACAAAGACACATAAAATTATGCCTCTTAATAAATTAGCAGAAGCATTACTAGAAGGGAAATCTTTAAAAGAAAAAATAGCTGTTGTAACTTTTGATGATGGATATAAAGACAGCTATTTGCATGCTTTTCCTATTCTTAAAAAATATAAAATACCAGCAACTATTTTTTTGATTACAGGTCACATTAATAAGGGGGATTTGTTTTGGTTTGACAAGGTTAGATACCTACTATGGAATACAAAAGCAAAAAAATTTAAACTAGATGGTATTGGAGAATTTTTATTAGATTCAATAGACAACAAATTAAAATCAATGTTTATACTTGGAGAGAAATTAAAAAAAATACCAAATGAAAACAAGAACAATATTTTAAAAGAAGTCGAAGATATCTGTGATATAAATATTCCATCTGATTTAGGAAGAGATTTTATTTTATCATGGGATGAGATTATAGAGATGAATGAATACGGGATTGATTTTGGGGCTCATACAGTTACGCATCCAATTTTAACTAGGGTTTCATTAGATAGAGCAAGATTTGAAATTTCGCAATCTAAAAAAAATATAGAAAAGCGACTTAATCAAAATATTAATACTTTTTGTTATCCTAATGGAACCATTGAAGATTTTAATAATGAGATAATAGAAATAGTTAAAAATAGTGGATTTTCATGTGCAGTTACTACTATTTCAATAACAAATTATTCAAAAACAAATTTATATAAATTAGGTAGAATGTTTGATCCATGGAGTTTTGATTCATTTAAATTCCTTACTTCTGGATTGTATTCTGATGCAACAAACATATTAAATCGTATAAGGGGGTTAAATGTCAACTTATCATGATGATATAGCAATAAATTTTAATTTCGATTCAAAAGCAAATTTAGAAAAAAAGATTGTATGTATAATTGGACTTGGATATGTTGGTTTGCCTTTAGCTGAAGCTTTTTCAAAACATTTTAAAGTAATAGGTTTTGATATTAATACTGAAAAAGTAAACAAATTGAAAAATGAGTATTCTGATATGTTTATTACATCCGATTCAAATAAAATCAAATTAGCTGATTTTGTAATAATAGCAGTTCCAACACCAGTTACAAAAACAAAAGAACCTGATTTATCACTTGTGATATCTGCATCAGAAATTGTTGGTAAGAACCTTAAAAAAGGTGCTATTGTGGTTTTGGAATCCACGGTTTATCCTGGTGTTACAGAAGAGGTTGTTGGGCCGATTCTAGAGAGGGAATCGGGTATGAAACTAGGAATTGATTTTAAGATAGGTTATTCTCCAGAAAGAGTTAATCCTGGTGATAAAGATCATACGATTGATAAGATAATTAAGGTTGTGTCAGGCATGGATGCAGAATCAACAATTGAACTTTTAGACTTATATGGTAAGATTACCACGGTTTACAAGGCTCGCGATATAAAAACTGCTGAAGCTGCAAAAGTTATTGAAAATATCCAGCGGGATTTAAATATTGCATTGATGAATGAACTAGCTATTATATTTTATAAAATGGGTTTGGATACAAAGTCGGTTTTAGAAGCTGCTTACACAAAATGGAATTTTGGTCGATATGAACCTGGATTGGTAGGTGGACATTGTATCCCTGTTGATCCTTATTATTTGGTTTACAAAGCAAAGGAGATTGGTTATCATCCTCAGGTAATACTTGCTGGACGTTCTGTAAATGACTATATGTCTAAACATGTAGTAGACCTTACTATAAGAACTCTTAATGAAGCCGGCAAGGTAATAAATGGCTCTAAAATTCTTATAATGGGATTGACTTTTAAAGAAAATGTATCAGATACCAGAGAAACACCAGTAATAGAGATTATAAAGATTTTAAAAGAGTTTAAATGCGAAATTTATGGATATGACCCCTTTTTGAAAAAGGAGGAGATAAATAGTTTTGGGATTGAAGCATTAGATAATTTAAATAATATCCAATTTGACTGTGTAATTATAACTGTTGTTCATGATGTCTTTAAAAAAATAGAGCTGGATGACTTAAAAGCAATAATGGGCAATAAACCAATAATTATTGATGTTCGAGGTATGTTTCGGAAGGATGCAGAAAAAAACGGAATTATTTATCGAACATTATAGGGATTTTTATGGATATAATCATAGTTTGTCATACAGAGTTTGGATTTGTATATAATAAACAAGTAATTTATGATAAAAAAGCAACTGATGGTGTTAAAAAAGGTGTTATAAACCTAGCAAAAATAGCAGACAAATATAGTGCAAAAATCACCTTTGCAATAATGCCTGAAATAGTGGATGATTTTCCTAAAAATATTAACCATGAATTGGGTTTACATATTCATCCAGGAATGGTTCAATTAGATATTTTCAAAGGAAATAAATTGTATATTGGTGATTCTTATTTAAAAGAGCATTGTTATCAATCAATAAATTCTACAATCTTAAGAGACTATCCATATAATGAACAACTGGAGATGATAAAAACTGGAAAAGATTATCTTCAGGATAAATTTGGTATCGAGCCTAAGTCTTTTGTAGCTGGTAGATGGTCAATAAATAATGATACTATTAAGGCACTTATAGATGTAGGCATAACTCACGAATGTTCTGCTATTACATCTTCAAAATCAGATCATTATGATTGGTCAAAACTTCCTAGAATTTGCATGCCTTATCACCCAAGTTCATCAGATTATCAGACAAGGGGTAATTTACCTATGTTGATTGTACCTATTTCTCATCTGTATGGTAATGGTAATTTTAATCCAGAAGCGGTTCTAAAGGTTGGATTATCTTATTTAAAAGCGTGTTTTTTAGAATATTATAAACAGAGTTTACCATTGTTTCACATTTGTTTACACTCACCATGTATGATAGATAATTATTATATTTCTGCAACAAATGATATTATAAAATTCATTTCAAATCATAAAAATATAAATTTTAAATTTGTAACCGAAATAAATGAATACAATCATGTAAATCCAAAAACGAAGATGTTGCCGTATTTATTAGCTATAAATAGACAGGTTGTAAGAACATATGCTAATGAAATAAAAACAAGGATACTTGGTGAAACGAGATGAAGAATTTTTTATTTAAATTTTATATTAAAATTATTTCTTTCTTTTATAAATTAATATATAAAGAAGAATTAAGTGACAGTGTAATTGAATTTTTAAATAATCTTTCTTATGTAGGATTTGGAACCATTGTTTCTATAATCTTTACTTTTACTTTTAATATTCTTGCAGGTAGACTCCTTGGACCTTCTGGTTATGGAGAGTTTTCACTTATTCAATCAATTGCTACGTTTCTTGCTGTTCCAATGTTTTTTGGAATAAATTATAGTATGTTAAAATATAATTCAGAAAAAAAAGATTTCGAAAGACAACAAAAAATTATTTCAACTACCTACATCTTGATATTTATATTTGCAACAATATCGATATTTTTTTATTTCTTGTTTTCAAATCAAATATCACAAGCATTTTCAGTATCAACAGGTTTATATTATTTATCGATTTTTTTTGCTACTATTTTTGTATTCTATACACTTTTAACAGGTACACTAGCAAGTTTACATGAGATGAAAAAGTTTGCATTATTTAGGTTAGTTTATAGCATTATATTATTGTCAACTTTTTTTGTTTTTATTTTAATTAATTTTATATCATCTCAATCTATGATATTATCTGTTTGTATAACATATGGAGTTACTGGTGGAATAATACTAGCATATTTACGTAAATTTGTAAAATTGAAGTTCGATAAGATATGGGCATCTACACTTACAAGATATGGTAGTTATGCTTTGATAGGGGGAATTTCCTCGGCTTTTTATTCAAATATTGATAAGATTTTGATAAATAAGTACATGGATACTACTTATATTGGTATATATTGGGCTTATAGTTATTCATTCACAATGGCTTTATTGACTATTTTATCTGTATTTGAAATTGTCTTTTTTCCTCTGGCTTCAAAAATTTCTGATAAGGTAATCATATTTAAAAAAATTAATAAGTTCATTCCCTTTTTAATTATTATTAGTTTACCATTTATGGTTTTTTTTGGATTTATAATTTTAAAACTTTATGGAAGTGAATACTCATTTGATTTAAAGCTTGCAATTTTGTTTGGAATTGTTGGAATATTTGTATCTATTGATAAATTCTATGGGTTACTAATGAACTCTGCAGGTAAAAAAGGAAAAAGAATTGTTTCATTTGCTGCAATAGTTTTAGCTATATCAAATATATTTTTTAATATCTGGCTAATACCTTTAATAGGTATAGAAGGAGCAGTAATTGCGGGGATATTCTCATATTTGTTATCAATCATTATTATCATATCTAAAAGAAAATATATCTATAATCCAGAGGTGATAGTATCCTAGAAATTGAAAGATCTTTTTTTATTTTTAAATTTAAGGAGATATGGTTTGCTGATTATCCTTATGATATATCTGGTTATTCAAGTGTTCTTTTTCGTGCCTGTAAGAATAAAATTGATTTAAAAGGATTTAAGTGTGAGGATTTTACCACTCTGGTTATAGATTTGACTCAAGATTTAGATATAATTTGGCATAATATGAGCAGAACTAGTTGTAGAAAACCCATTAAAGAAGCAGAAAAATTAGGTGTTAAAATAAATTTGAATCAAAATTATGAAGAATTTTTTGAAATAAATCGACAATTCAGGGTGAAAAAAGGCTTGGATGTGTATTCTGAATCAATTGAATTTATGAAAAAATATGGAACATTATTTACTACTGAATTTGATGGAGAAATTCTTTTAGGCCATTTTTATTTGGAGGATAAGAATAATATTAGAGCACTATTCAGTGGATCAAAACGCTTTAATGTTGATAAAGAGAAAGTTAGGTTAATAGCTAATGCGAATAAATTATCAATCTGGAATGCGATAAAATATGCTAAAGATAAGGGAATAAAAGAGTATGATATGGGAGGATATTATACTGGAGAAAAAAGAGATAATCAAAAAGAAAATATAAATATATTTAAGAAAAGTTTTGGAGGGAAATTAGTTACACATTATGTTTATGAAAAGGATTATTCTAAATTATTTACCATTACTAAAAAGATTTATAACATAAAAAAATCTGTATTTAAATAAAATGAGTAATAAATAGGAAGTGTTAAAATATGAAAATATCGATTTTTATTAAATTCTTTCCTCCAAAACATATTGGTGGGGCTGAAATTGCTGCATATAATATAGCTAAATATTTTACAAAAAAGGGAAATGAGGTTCATGTTATAACATCTAGAGATAAAGGATGTAAAAGGTTAACTTTTGAAGAAGGATTTTATGTTCATAGTTTGTACTGGTTAAAAATTAAATTTTTTGGTGGTTTTTTATTTTGGATTAATGTTTTTTTACAATTAAGAAAAATAAAACCAAATATTATACATTTCCAATGTATTGATATTGGGATATTTGCCGTTTTTTTAATGAAAATCCTAAAAAAACCTTACGTTGTTTGGGGGCAAGGTTCTGATATTTATCAATCAAAATTTTTTAATAAGAAACTTTTGAAAGTTGTTATCAAAAATGCCGACGGTGTTATTGCTATGAATCAAGATATGCAACAAAAAATAAAAAAAATGTACAATAGAGATATTTTTATCGTTCCAACCGGAATTGATCTTAAAAGATTTAATAATTTATCAAGAAAAGAAATTCGTGCTAGTCTTAATTTGAAAAATGACGAGAAAATAATTCTTTTTATTGGTAATTTACGACCAGTAAAAGGTGTAATTTTCTTAATACAAGCTATGAAATTTATCATCGATAAAAACATGAATGTACGTCTATTTATTGTTGGTAGTGGAGAAGAGAGAAAAAATTTAGAAAACATTGTGAAAAAATATGATTTACAAAAATATGTAACATTTTTTGGAAGAGTTTCAAACCTTAAAATCTCTGAGAATATAGTAGCTTCTGATTTGTTTGTTTTACCAAGTTTATCTGAAGGATTCCCTTTAGTAATTTTAGAGGCAATGGCATCTGGTTTACCGATAATAGCAAGTAATGTTGGCGGATTGTCAGAAATTATTAAAGATTTTGAAAATGGTTTTTTGGTTAAACCTAAAAATCCAGAAAAGATTGCAGAGAAGGTTATTTTTCTTTTAAATGATGAAAAATTGAGAAAAACAATCTCAAAAAATAATAAGGAGGAAGCAAAAAAGTATTGCTGGAAAAATGTAATTGAAAAACTCGAAAATATATATTTTAAGTTAACCAATAATGTATAGATTTTAAAAAATAATGAATGAAGAAAATAGAAAAAAATTTTACACAATCCTTTTCAGAATTTATAAAATAGGACTTGGTATCAGATGATTTTTAATTAAAAATTGAATACAAGCTTTTAGATTAGATTTTAAAAATAATGTTTGTTTTTACTCAAAATATATAAAAGCAAGAATTTGTCCAAATTCTTAAACTAATGAATAAAAAATTTTGATTTTTTAATAGGATTTGTAGGTGAGTCCAAATATAAACTAAAAATGTTTATCATCCCTGATAATTATCTAAATATAATTTCGTGTAATAGTAATAAATTAAAAAATATTTTTTATATTATAACTCTCTTATAATATTTTTTAATAGTTATTTTATTAAAAGAACATCCAATTAAAGGAATTGAAAATAAAAAGGATGTCATATAATGTTTTTTTTAAAAACAAAGGATTTTATATAGAACAATCATATATTTATAATAAACAATTTGATATATAGTTACATAGTTTTGCTGAGGATATATAATGAAATGGAAAAATAAAAACGTATTAATAACTGGTGCTGGAGGTTTTGTAGGGAGTCACCTTGCTGAACACTTAGTATTTCTTGGAGCTAATGTAAAAGCTTTTGTTAGATATAATTCAAGAAATGATTATGGACAGTTAGAATATTTGCCTAAAAACACCCTTTCAAAAATAACAGTCATTGCAGGGGATCTCAGAGATCAGGATGCAGTTAGAGATGTCGTAGAAGATTCTGATATTATTTTTCATTTAGGTTCTTTGATTGCCATTCCTTATTCGTACATACATCCTATTGAAGTGATCGAAACAAATATACTTGGAACAACCAATGTTTTAATTGCTGCAAAAAACAACAATGTAGAAAAAATTATACACACATCTACAAGCGAGGTTTATGGAACGGCAAGATATGTTCCTATAGATGAAAAACACCCACTTCAAGGGCAATCTCCATATTCTGCAAGTAAAATTGGAGCAGATATGATTGCAACCAGCTTTCAAAAATCTTATAATTTACCAATTGCTATTATTAGACCGTTTAATACATATGGACCACGTCAGTCATCAAGAGCAATTATACCAACAATCATTACACAAGCACTAACTAGGAATGTTATTCGATTAGGGTCTACACATCCAACTAGAGATTTCACGTTTATTTCTGATACCATAGAAGGATTCGTAAGAATAGCGGAGGAAAAAAAATCAATTGGTGAATTAATAAACATAGGTTCATCATTTGAAATCTCAATAGATGATCTAGCCGAAAAAATTCTGACTTTATTACGCTCAAATGCAAAGATAGAAATTGATAAAGAAAGAATAAGACCTAAATTTAGTGAGGTAGAACGTTTATATGCAGATTGTACTAAGGCTAAAAATTTATTAAATTGGAAACCACATGTAAAATTAAATGAAGGTCTAAAAAGAACAATAAAATGGATATCTGAAAATATTGAAAGATATAAAGTTGATACCTACATGATTTGATGATATTATGAAAGTTGTAATTTTAGCTGGCGGAAGAGGTAGTAGACTAAAACCTTATTCAACGTCCTTTCCAAAACCTCTAATGCCTATTGGTGATAAACCAATTCTTGAGATATTGATTCGACAGTTGTCATCACATAACCAAAAAGATATTATACTTGCGGTTGGGCATTTAGCAGAGTTGATTATGTCTTTTTTTGGAGAAGGAAGTCTATATGGTGTGAAAATAAGATATTCACGTGAAGATAAACCATTGGGCACCATTGGTCCACTTTCGTTAATTAAAGATGAATTGAAAGAAACGTTCTTAGTTATCAATGGAGATACACTAACAGATCTTGATTATTCAAAACTTCTTATGAATCATAGAAAAAATAAATGTATAGCTACAATAGCACTGGTAAAACGTATTGTAGAAATTGATTATGGAGTACCTACTTTAACAGTAAAATCAACAATTGAAAACTATGAAGAAAAACCAAAGATTACGTATAACGTCGGAACCGGTATATGTGTTTTTGAACCAAAGATATTAAAGTATATTAAACCTGGGAAACGATTGGATCTTCCTGATTTATTAAAGAAATTATTTGACAATGGTGAAACAGTAAGCGGTTACATGCATAATGGATATTGGTTTGATATTGGAAGACCCGCAGATTATGAAGCGGCCTGTAATTTTGTTGAAAAAAAAGAAAGAAGGGCAAGATATTGAAATTAAAAGGTTTAAACTCGTTGGTCACTGGAAGTGAGGGATTTGTTGGAAGGCGCCTAGTTAGGTCATTGAGACAAAAAGGTACCAGTGTTATAGAAATCGATGTCAAAAAAGGAGTCGATTTAACACAATGGAAACAACTAAATGATTTTATAAAAGATATATCTCCCCCAGATATAATATTTCATCTAGCAGCGATTGTGTTTATTCCATATTCATTTAAACATCCTTGGATAACTTATACAACCAATTTGCTAGGAACATTAAATATGCTTGAAATCGCGCGAAAAATGGATATTAAAAAGTTTGTTTTTGCTAGCTCCTATGTATATGGTCCTCCTAAATATCTCCCTATAGATGAAAATCATCCACTTCAAGCAATTAGTCCTTATAATAGAAGTAAAATACTTGGGGAAGAATTATGTAGGAGTTATTATGAGGATTATGGAAGTAAATGTATTATTTTGCGCCCATTTAATATATATGGAAATGGCCAAAATAAACAATTCTTAATACCTGAGATTATAGATCAATTAAAATCCAATAAAATTGTATTAAGAGATCCAAGTCCCAAGCGAGATTATGTTTATATCGATGATGTTATTTCTGCATATATAAAAGCAGCAACACATGATTTTGTTGAGTTTGAGATATTCAACATTGGTGCAGGACGTAGTTATAGTGTGAAAGAGATTGTTGATAAAATAATTATGCTTTCTAAGAAGAAACAAGTTGAGGTTACATACACAAATAAAAAGAGAGAAAATGAAATAAATAATATTTTTGCAGATATACAAAAAGCAAAGGATAAATTGATGTGGCAACCATCAATTGATATCAATAAAGGGCTTTCTTTACTATTGAAAGAGGCAAATTTTAGGTAAAATTAATTTTTTAAAACCCTCCTTTGTCTTCTTTTGTTTTCAGATAATAAAAACAATATTTGATTAACAAATTTATAATACGAAAAAGACTAAGTAACAATAAAAAAAAGAATAAAAATTTCCTAAAAATGCTAATACAAGCATTGTAAAGGTAGGGATTTATTATAACTATGTTTTCCAATTGAAACTAGCATAATTAATTTGATATAAAATAACCAATCTATTTTTACATATTTCAATCATATTTTATAAAGAAAATACGTAACTTTAGTGTAATGTCTAAATCATACTTAAATTGTAATATGTTTTAACGAGTCAAAATAATTTCTGGTAAGAAATATAGATATTTACTATGCACTTATAGATTAGAAGATACATTAAAACAAAAGGTTGTGAAGTGCATAGGCTCTTTTAAACCCATATACAAAAAGACTTGAAGAAAAAAAGGAAATTAAATGCATTTTTTTTAGTAAAATAAATTACAGAAGTAGAACAGGAAATATTAAAGAAAGCATAAGTCTCCTCTTCTACATTCATACAAGATAGAGCACGTATCATTCTTTAATCCTTGAAAGAAATATCCTGTAATTAGATTGCAGAGAAGATTCTTTTAATTTTTAACGATGAAAAATTAATTAAAAGAATATCAAAAAACAATTTAAGGAAAGTAAAAAAGTATGATTAGAAAATTGTTATTAATAACCTTGAAAACGTTTATTTTAATATAACAAAAAGTATTTAGATTTATATTAAATAGGATTAAACAGGAGTAAAAAATGGAAAATAAATATCCAGCGGTTGTACTAGGCATGTTTGAAACAGGGCTTGGGGTTGGCCGTTGTCTTGGTAGAAATGGAATACAAGTATTTGGTTTAGATTTTAAAAAAGATGTTGGTTTTTATTCAAAATACATAAAAGCAAGAATTTGTCCAAATCCTTTAAATGATGAACAAAAATTTTTGGATTTTTTAATAAGATTTGTAGATAAGTCAGAATATAAACCAGTGTTGTTCGTCACATCCGATAATTTTTTAAATATAATTTCGCGTAATAGGAATAAATTAAAAAAATATTTTTTTATAAATCTACCAGATAACATGGTTATTGAATCAATTACTGATAAATATAAACAATATCAATTAGCTCTTAGGGGAGACATACCTTTTCCAGCGACGTATTTCCCAAAAACTCTGGAAGAGGTTCATAAGATAAAAGATAAAATAAAATATCCAGCATTTTTAAAAGCAAAAGAAGTCACTAGCTGGCGAATAATTATGGGCGGTGGAGTTAAAGGATTTATTTTAAAAAACACAGATGAACTAGTTGAAAAATATAGTTATATTTTTGGAAAAGGTTTGGAAGCAATAGTGCAGGAGGTGATTCCAGGTTTTGATACTAATCATTTTAAATTTTGCGCCTATGTTTCACAAAATGGAGATTTTTTATTGCAATTCACTCTAAGAAAGATCCGTCAAAATCCTATCCATTTTGGGATTGGCTCAGTGGTTGAGAGTGTTTATTATCCAGATTTAATGGAAATCGGCAAGAAATTTTTTAAAAATATTAATTATAGAGGTGTCGGTTCAGCAGAGTTCAAATTAGATGAAAAAGATGGGAAATTAAAATTAATTGAATTGAACCCCAGATATTGGCAACAAATTGTTTTAACAGATAAATGCGGTATGAATTTTCCGTTGATTGATTATTTAGAATCCACACAGCAAAATCCCCAGTTAATTCCTGATTTTAAAAAAAATATCAAATGGGTTAATTTATTTCTCGATTTTGGTTCTTTTTTGAATTATAGACGTACTGGTGAAGTAAGTTTTAAGCAATGGATAACCAGTTTGAAAGGAAAAAAAATTTTTTCTGTTTTCGCTTGGGATGATATGTTACCAGTTTGCTATGATTTATGTAAAAAATTAATTGAAATGCCAAAAAATTTATTAATAAAAATGTCACAAAATCCTAGTTAAATAATCGTCTATATAACGTAAGGAGATTATGTTAAATCATAAATTTCTTTTTAATATATAAATACTGCCAAAATCACATATTTTATTTATATCTATATAATTTTTATAAGAAATTATCCTAAGAACTCTATTATATTCTTCTTGTGATTTTTCCTTTTGATATAATAAATCCTTTGAATAAATCTGTTCACTTATTACAGCCATAGTAGAATAATTAAAGCCATCTCCTAATTCATCAATACTTATACCTCCTGTTCTCTGTTTTATACCTTGGATATCAAAAATGGCAGCAACTACACCATCATATCCATAATACTTGTCTGGAAAATCATACCTTTGTGCAATGATATATTCCTTTTCAGTTGCAACAGTTCCAGTATTTGATGCATTACCTGTATAATAATTTGAATCTATATTATAAAGATTGTATAACATAAAAACTACGATTAATATAACAAGAATTTTTTTAAAAATATCTTTCTTAAAAATTAGTAAATAACCAGTTATTGGAATAATACCAAACATCCATGCAAATGGTAAAAATCTATCTGGAAATGGCAAAGAGCCAACAACGTATAAAGCAAGAAAAGCATAAAACATACAAAAAAAGAAAAATATAGAAAAAGAAGTATCTTGGATTTTTTGTTCATTCTTTATTCTTATAAATTTTATTAATAAAATTAAAGAAAACATTAAATGAAAGAAGAAAAATCCATAGTATATAATTTTACCTTGTAATGTAATAATTGGGGCATTTAAGTTTATTGCTTGGGCATAAGTTGTTGTTACATATTTTAAGCCCAAGATTTCATCTACGAAATCTATAGAATGTTCTAAAACGAAAACAGCATGATATATCCAATAAGCAACTACAGCAATTAAAGTAGTTAGAAAAATTATATTAATGTTTATTCTGCCAGACAATTTACTGAGAATTGTTTCATCTTTACGATAAATAAAAGGGATGACTTTTGATGCAACAATATAGACACCAAGTAACATTAAAATTAAAAAAGCTGTTAAATGATGTGCAAATACAACAACTCCAATAAGAAGAAAAGGTAACATAGTAAAACGATTATCATTTCTTTTTTTGGAAATATATACTACATAGATAAAGAGGATCATTATAAATATAGCAAAAGTTTCTCTAACAAAAGATGCTTCAAAACTCATAAATTTAGGTATGGTACCAAATACCAAACATGAAAATAAAGCTACTTTTTTATCTTTGTTTATTTCATAAATTAACAAATAAAAAGGCAGTATTATAATTGATGATATAAAAGATGGCAGAAATTTTGCGATAATAAAAGGATCTATTTTTGTTACAAATGTAAGTGCAGAACAAAAAACGTGCAACATCGGCCAACCTTCGACCTCTTGCCCCAAGACAAAATGGTGATTATTTATAATTGTTTTTAGAAGGTTATAATCTAGATATGGATCACTTCCATTTAATCCATAGAATCCAAATTGATATACTAGATGTAGCAATAGAATTATTATAAAAATTTCAAAAAAAACAAAGATTTTGTTTTCTATAAAGAATATTTGGTATAAAACAGAACCCAACATTAAAAGAATTGATAGCCAAAATATAATTATATTATTACCATTTGAAAGGTTTAATTGTAAATTAAGGAAAAATAGTAAAGAACTCCATATAAAAACTAATATTAACAGTTTATTTACAATTGAATCATATAATCTTAATTTGTTAATAAATAATGAATACAATTTTATTCATCTCTAGCCATGAGGTTTTTTATCAATATTTCATATTCATTTATTATCTTATTTAAATTATGTTCTTTCTCGACATATTCTCTGGAATTGTTACCTATTTCCTCTCTTAGTTTTTCATTTTTTAACAAAGTTTTTATGTCTTCTATCATCTGTTCAAATGTTCTTGAATGTAATCCAAGTTTGTATTTACAAATTATTTCATCTGGATCAAAATCAAGAGTTATAACAGGTTTGTAATTTCCCCATGCTTCAAGAAATGTGTTTGGGAAACCTTCAACATATGAAGTATTAATAAACAATGATGATTCTGCATAGTATCTATTTATTTCTTTATGAGGTACAAAACCTTTAAAATCTAAATTATTTATTTTACTTGAAGCCTCCTTAATATTATTATAATTTTTAATAGCAGATGTAGAGGAACCAACTACACTAGCTATCATACAAAAATTTATATTTGGTAGATGTTTAGCTAATTCTAAAAATAATTCAGGTCTTTTTTCTTTTACTATTCTTCCTACCCAAAGCACTTTTGGTATTGAGGGATTTTTTTTACTGAATTCTGATTCAGGAGGAATATATATATTTTTAATTATTTCTCCATTTTTACCAATCGTTTGTTTTAATAAATCTTTTTGATCTTTGGTTTGGCATATTACACAGTCACAATTTTTAATACCAAATTTATAAACCAATTTTTTAAGGTCTCTTACTCTCTTTATAGATAAATTAACACTAACGCATTCATTAGATGATACTGAGTATAAAAATAACTTATTTTTTAATTTTGTAAAAAAAGCAAGCAAGCCTGTTAAAGGTGTTGTTGCTCTCTGAATATAAATATCTGCATTGATTTTATTTAATACTTTAAACAATTTATACAAATTTTGTGGATATAAATATGTATAACCCTTACCATAGTTATTAAATGGATTAAAAACCTTAATATCATTAATTATTTCATATAAGTTTTTAGATTTTTCAAATGTTACAAAAGAAACATCATGTGATCTATTGGTAAATTCTTTTGCAAGTATAATCATCTGTAATTCTGCACCACCTGCACTGCTTCCATTTGTCAATAGAGTATAGGCGTATTCAGACAAAATGCAAATTTTCATGTTTGCGCTCCAACTAATGACTCATAATATCTTAACATTTTGTTTGCTATAATTTCCCATGTATATTTTTCTATAATTGTATTTCTAGCATTTTTACCTAAATATATTCTTAATTTTTCATCTTCAAGTAACATGTTTATTGCTTCAGCTATTTTTTTAGGTTCTCCTGTAGGGATCAAAATTCCATTTTCTCCTTGAGAAATTAAATCTCGGTTTCCCCTAACATCTGTTGCTATAATTGGTAAGCCACAAGACATAGCTTCCAAAAGAACAGTGGGTAAACCTTCGTGGTAAGAAGGAAAAACGAAGATCGATGCTTTTTGATACAATTTAACAATATGATTTTTATCTACCTGTCCTAAAAATATAAATCTATCTTGAAGCCCTGCTTTTCTTGTTTTATGCTTCAATATGTTAAGATCTCTTCCACTACCTGCAAAAATAAAAGATATATCAGATCTTTCATTGCATATGTATCTTCCACATTCAACAAGGTCAAACAAACCTTTTTCACGATCCATACGTCCCGTATACAAAATATATTTATCGTCATTAACAGATTTTTTTTGATTAGGGAAAAAAAACTTCTCATCAACACCGTTACCTACTACAATTACATCCTCTGGGTCTAAATTATATTCCTTTAATTCTTTAGCAATTGGATTAGATACAGTCACTATGATGTCTGAAGCATTAATATGCTTTAATTCTAATGGATAACTGACAAATCTTGATGAAATTTTTGAAAATAGAGAATAAAGTGAATCTATTTTGACATAAAAATAATCTGTCAACATAGGAGTATGAACGGTTGTTATCACAGGAAGGGAGGTTTTTATTATAGGGGGAAGCGGAGTATGAACATGTACAATATCTATTTCTGATTCCAATGATTTAAATAATTTATTTACAAATACTCCATGTATATAAAGATAAAAAGGATAAATTGGGATAAAAGGTGCTCTAACCACTTCTATACCATCTATAACTTGTCTTTGGGTCTTTTTCAAAGTCCCGCGAGTAATAACTATTACTTCATGCCCTTTTTCAATTAATTTTTTTGATAAATTATATGTATAATACCCAATTCCTTCTCTGGGGGGAAACGGTGTTGATATCACCATACAAATTTTCATTTTTTATCCTTCTTTTTTTACATTTTCAATAACATCTTGCATAGTTGTGCATTTTTTTATATAGTTTTCAATAATCTTAGCATTTATTTTAGGCATAGCAGGTTTTTCTAAAAATTGTTTTATTATCCTGAGAAAACCTTCAGCATCTTTTTCTATATAAACAAATTTTTTAAATTCATTTGGTAACCCCGCTGCTACTTCTGGCATTACAATCACTGGTTTTTCACAAAATAGCGTTTCTAATACCCGAACCTTCGTTCCACCTACATTTTTAACAGGTACAATAACAAGATCTGCTCCTCTAATATACTCCCCAGGATTTTTAACTATACCCAAATAGTTTATATTTTTATCTTGTTCTAATTGAAAATGTTTAGGAGGAAAGCCTGAACCGAAGATGTTTATTCTAATTTTTTCTAATAGATGATCTTTTTGTAGCAGAGGAATTAAGCTATTTTTTATAAAATTTAATGCTTGTATGTTCATTGGTCTATCTAAACTACCATAAAACAACAAGTTAAATTTATCCTTACCAAAATCATAAGATAATCCATTAGGATTGTATATAAAAGAATCGAAAGCAGGAGGTATATAAAAAACATTATTTTTATCTACATATTGTGTTATATACTGATAATCGTTCATTGATATTGTGGTAATTGCATCTACTTTTTTAAAGACAGATTTTTCATATATCATTATAGGTACGTAAAATAACGATTTATCAGATTTTAATTTCTTCCATTCTATATCATGTTCAATCAAAATCAATGGGGAATTATTTTTTCTGGAGATATATTTTGCGACATGATAAGTTATTATATCACATATAATTATATCGGCTTCAATTTTATTGATATCAGATTTATCTAATAATAAGTCAAATCTTGCATATTGAAAAATCCTAGGAATTTTTTCTTTAGGAATTCTTTGGGAAAAAATTGATTCTAGATATTTTGTCTGAAAATTTACATTATCAGGAAAACGGCCTTGGTTACTTTTTAGCTTTGTGAAATAATAATGTAAAATCTCATTATTTTTGCTAATGGAGTTTAGTAGATAATAAAGATAAGAATCCGATCCAGTATTAATTGGAATAGGGTTGTATAATCCTAAAGAAACTATTTTCATATGAAACAATCTACCCCAACTGTAAATCTAACTATATGAAAAATTTTTATCAAAGAAAAACCTCCTTTAGTTCTCGTAGATGTTTTTCTGATGATGCTCCAACAGCACAGGATTTTATTTTATTAAACGATTTTAAATAGCTACAAGCCTCATTAATAGATGATACCCCTCCTCCTCCAAGTACATTCATAGCAATAATCTCTCCATTGTATTTCTTTATACAATCTTCTATAGCCTTTTGTGATGGATTCATATCATAACCTATAGGATTTATGGGTGTCATAACAAGAGGGGGACTTATTCCCCATTTTTCAAAATTGTTTTTAAATAATTGAAAATTTAGGGTAATAAACCCTGGTTTTATTCTTAATTTATCTTCTACGTACTCAATATATTTAATAAAAATCTCTTGCATTTGGAGCGATAGTAATAAATCTGTTAACACATTATGCAAAAATAATGCCTTGATTTTGATATCCATGAAAGGTGCTACTTCAAGTCGAAGAGCAGATGTTGCTATAGATGAATAATCTTTTTTGGCAATATTTATTATGTTTGTTAATATTAGGGAAGATGAGGTTTTAATACCACCTCTTTTGATTATTTCCATAACCAAACCAGATAATCCTTTTTCATTCATTTTTTGTATATAACCTTGTACGTATGGCACCTGTAAATAAAAATCAATATCAAAATTTTTGTTTTTCTTAAAATATTCTAAAAAATTTAACATTCTCGGATGGGTTTCGATTATCATCCCTTTATATCCAAGCTCTGATGCTTTTTCAACCGTATCATAAATATTTTTAATATTTAAAAACTTCTTTTCTCGCTCTCTACTCTTTTCTTCTGATATATGACTGATTCCAATAAATTGATTGTGGCCTAGGATTAAATCCATATTTTACACCGCGTAATCTATCGTCTCAATTCTTTCTTTTTCAATTGAAGAGTATATTTTATCAATTACGTAGTTAGTTTTTGCAGCTTCTCTAAAATCACAAATTGTATTTTTATTTTCAAGTATACAATTTAAAAAATGTAAGTCTTCCAATGTGTATTCATGTCCTCCAAGATTAATTGGGACATCTTTAGTCAAATTTTGTTTATAGTAAGTACTCCATCCTTTTTTTATAAAATCGGTTTCTTTTTCTGAATAAATGTTTACATATTTTTCAGTTACAATAATTACACCTTCATCAAAATGTATTTCAATTTTAAACTCTGGAAGTCGATAATTTCTTACTGACCAAGACAATTGAAGGGATCCTCGGGAAACATCTTTAAATTTCATATTAACAGATACATAATCCTCAACTTTTTTATTGAATATTGATTCGCCGAAAGCCTGAACAGTTTCTATATCACCAAATAAATAGTGGAATAAATCTATAGCATGAGAGCCAAGATCCATCAAAACACCGCCTCCACTCATTAATGGATTATATAGCCATCCTTTGCCTCGGTTAAATACTTGAGCGACAAATAACTGGGAACTAAAATAATTAACCTTACCTAAATTTGAATTTTCAATTATTTTTTTTGCAAAATTATAGGTTCCCATAAATCTCCTGCAGTATCCAACCATGGTTTTGTTTTCATATGGTTTATTTGAAATCATTCGACATTCATCACCACTTATAACCAAAGGTTTTTCCACAAAAATATTTAAATTGTGTTCCATCGCATCTATTATCATTCCTCTATGAAGAAAAACAGGGGTTGTTATTACGACTATATCTAAATCCTCTTTTTCCAGCATCTCCTTATAATTTTGGTATATATTTACTCCAGATAGATATTTTTTTAAAAAAATTGCTATAATTTTTTTCTTTTCCGATATTGTATAAAGTACACTTTTTTCTAAAGCATTAAAGATTCCTGCATGGAGCAATCCCATTTTACCAGTACCAATTACACCAACTTTTAACTTTTTCATATTTAATAACGTGTCAATATATCTAACATCATTATAAAATAATTTTTATATCTAATTATAATCTTTTTAATTTTTACGATATAGGTTTGTTTTTATAATCTATAGAATTTTGTGCATCCATCTATCATTTTATCTATAATTTTATTCTCTAGATTTTTTAACTATAGTAGGTATAACATTCAACATTAATCCTATAAATATTGCAAGAGTACCAATTATTAAAAAAATACTTGCCAGAATGGCTTGAGGTACAAGGAAAATATGTGTCTGATTATAATACTGCAAAATATTAATACCAAAAAAAAGACCAATCAAAACCATGACAAAACCTGGAATACTGATGAATAATAAAGGTCGTTTCTCAGCAACAAGCCAAATTATATAGCTTAAAACAGAAAAACCATGCATGGTGGGATTTTTAGTTGAAGTGTCCAAATTTTTATATTTACAGGTAATATCTTTATGAGAAACTTTTAAACCCACTTCATGTGCTTTTATTAACTGTTCGCTTTCAGTACTAAAATTTTCACCATTTAACTTTGGAATAAGATGTTTTACAGCGTTTTTATTAAAAGCACGGAAGCCGCATTGACTGTCAGTAACATAACCACCGTTACCAAAACTAGTAGCATAATCTAATACTCTTTTGCCTAGTTTACGCCACTTAGGCATCTCTGTATTGTAACCTGATCTCAATCCTATGGTGATATCATGACCGTTGTTCATTAGATCTCCTAGAATAATTGGTACTTCATCCGGATTATGTTGCCCATCTCCATCAAGTGTGATCACGTAATCAAAATTTTTAGCTAGTGCATATTTGAAACCTGTTTTTATAACTGAACCTTTGCCTTGGTTCCTGTTGTTAGAAATCACAACTGCTCCAGCTTCTTTAGCTACTTTAGCTGTGTCATCTTTACTTCCATCATCAACAACCAAAACTTTATCCACATGTCTTTTAGTTTTCAAAACAATGCTCCCAATAGTCGATTCCTCATTATAACAAGGAATCACAGCAAGAGTACGTTTTTTCCCCCTATCTTTCATAAATAACCTACCCCCTACATAATTAGGTATATTATCGAAATTGAATATATAAATATTTTCTTATTTATATATATATTATTAAAGATATAAATGTTTCTGTGTTTTTATATCTTTCATAGTTTTTATATTTTACTTATATATATTAGTTAAGATATAAAGCTTTCTGTTATTTGTGAATGTTTAAACAATATTAGATAAATGATATTAAAATCGGATAGGGAATAAGATATAATAATACTGAATTGTATTTTATTTAATAGAAAAAATAATATAGTATGTTATTTATTAATTATTTATAATGTTGATTATCGATAGAAAAATTTTAACATTCAATATTAAAGAAGTACATTTCTCAGATTATATACAGGATATCCAAGGTTGCGATTTTCTAAGTTTTCAATATTGTAAAAACAAAGTTAACGGTAAGGGATTTACCTGTAAGAAAGTACTCACCTCGATAATAGATCTAACTCAAGATTTAGATACTATCTGGCAAAGTATGAATAATAAATCAGTTAGATACAGGATAAATCGTGCACAAAGAGAAGGCATTAAAATTCGCATAAATGAGGATTATGAGCAATTTTTTCAGTTATATCGGTCGTTTATGCAAAAAAAAAGATTAAAATCTTTATTTGACGTGTTTGGAGTAGGTTATATTAATCTTGAAATTATGAAAAAATATGGAACTTTATTTATAGCTGAATATGATGGGGAAATCATATGTGGAACCTTATTTTTGGAGGATAATCATAATATTAAATCTTGGATTGGTGCTTCAAAACGTTTGGAAGTTGATAGAGCAAAAGCATCAATAATTAGCGATGCTGATCATTTAATAGATTGGAATGTGATAAAATATGCAAAAGAAAAGGGCATTGAGGAATTTGATCTTGGAGGTTTGTGGTCAGAAGAAGAATTAAAAAAAGATGAAAGTAAGAATGGAATTAACACTTATAAATTAAATATGGGTGGTAAAATCGTAACTTGCTACTCTTTTCAAAAGATATACTCTAAAACTTTTAATCTTATATATCATTTATATAACTTAAAAAATTCGAGAGGTTAGAGAGGTAATGGACAATTTGAATAATACTTTTAATCAGATATCCCAAGAAATAATATTTGACCATCAAATGAAGGAAAGAATCTATTTAGGTAAAATAAAAGAAATTTACAAAGATCAAGGTTTAATGAAGTTACTTATACATATAATTAGAAAGATTTTAGGTACTATATACACTACAAATAGTGCAATTTGGTTTGAAAGAGATTTAACAGAAGAAATTACTGATTATCAACTTGATTTTTCTGTTGAAATTAGCATGAACTCCATTAATAAAACAACACAGTGGCTGAAAAGTCAGAAGCAAAGCTGGCTAGTTCATCCTAAAGAAATTATTGTTGCTCTTAAATATAATCATTGTTGGCCTTCTGTTAGCATTAATGGTAAGATAATCGGATGCATAAAAATTGGTTTTGAAAATGTCTTTATTGTTGATTATAAACAAGTTATTAAATTCCCTGAGAAAATGGCTTTTATCTATGATACATATGTTTTAGAAGAACAAAGAGGAAAAGGTGTTGGAAAATATCTTATAGCCCAAGCTATGAAATTTCTAAAATCACATGGATATACCAAAGTTAGATGTCATATACCACCTTGGAATAAGATTTCGATAAGTGCTTATGAAAAAATGGGTTTTAAGAAAATCAGTTACATAAGATTTTTTAGAATTCTTGGGATTCCAATTCGAAAAGTAAAGCCTGCAAAGGAAATTTCAAATATCTAGGAGACTTAGATACTACATGAGGATATATCAGATAAATAAAATAAAAAGTATTTTTACCTTTTTAAAACAACTTTTAAAAAGGGAAATTAATTATTCATCTGTTACTCCTACTAATGCGCTGCTTTTCATAACCTACCGTTGCACAAACCATTGCAGTATGTGTACTATATGGAAGAGAGGTAGAAGTATCGATATACAGGAAGAATTAACTTTAGAGGACTGGAAAAAATGTATCGATATTCTTGCATCAAGGAATCTTAAGTTTATAGAAATTTTTGGTGGGGATTGTTTTTTAAGAAAGGATGTTACCATACCCTTGATCGAATATATTATTAAAAAGAATAAAAAAATCGAAGTGGATATTCCTACTAACTCTAATTTAGTTAACAAGGATACTGCTGATGCTTTGGTAAGAAATGGAGTGGGAAGAATTTATATTTCTCTTGACGGCCCTATGGAAGCTCATAATAAAATTCGAGGAAGTCCTGGAACATTTGATCGTGTTCAAAAAGCAATACAATATCTTGTTGAGGCAAAAAAAGAACAGGGAACAAAAAAACCATATATTATTATAAACTGCACAATATCAGCTTTAAATGTAAATAACTTTGAGCAGATAATTCCTATTGCTAAAAAATTTGGTGCTGATTCTATAGATCTTGAATATGTAGGGGAGTTTAAAGAAGAAAGTATTCAAAATACAAATGTACAAGGACTGAAACCTACTCCTTTTTATATAAATCCGGATTCGTCTAATTTACTTAGTCGGGAACAAGCTATTTTTTTGAAGAAAAAGATGAAGAGTGTTAGGGAATTAGCAAAGAGTTTAAAGATAAAGCTTACAACATTTAATATAGATATTTTAACCATTGATAATCTCACCAAAGGGACAATTCCAAACAAAAAATGTTATTTCTGTAGATATACAGTAACAATAGATCCTTTTGGAAATGTGATGGGTTGTTTCCATTTTAATAATTACATTTTAGGAAATATTATGAAAGAGCCATTCTCAGAGATTTGGAAAAATAAACAACATCAAATTTTTTTAAAATCCCAAAAAAATGGTGAAATCAAGATATGTAAAAACTGTATAAGTGGAATTAATAGAAATCTTACCCTTTTCCAAAACATTTACAGAAAAATGTATATTAATTTAAAGGGTAAGGGATTTGATGAACTCTAGGTAATTTTTATTTTAAATACTTTAAATTTTTAAAATACTTTTTATATCCATATGCCTGTATCTGGGATAAACAGATCCATTATTATGTGTAGCAATATACACCATATTCCCATAATCAATAAGGGTTTTCTTTCTATATTTACCCAGTATTTAAGTATTAAAAGAGTGACAATAGCTATAGGCCCTGAAATAAGAAGAACGACATCATGATATGTTAACAAAACTTCGAATGGTAAGATATAGGTTGTATAATATATTATTAAGAAAAAATCTGGTATTATACTAAAAAACAAACAAACAACTAAAAGAAGTATACTTTCCTTTGTTTTGTTATCACCTTCAAAATAACTTTTAAAGTAGAACCTACCGATACCAAACATGGCAGTTCCCGCTGCTAGATGAAGTAAGGCTCCTGGCATATCATTCACGTTTTAATAGAATTAATTAATATTTGCTAAAAAATTTTGTTTTTTTTGCTCTAATCTATAGTTATCCATAAATGTGTTTCTCTATAAGCGGTATTGATTTTTTCTACTGCTATTTCCTTATAATCTAAATCCTTAATATATTCATTTGTTGATGTTGTAAATAGTAGAAATGTAAGCTTAAATAAACCTGTTTTATTTGCATTAAAAGTATAAAGATATTCCCATTGACTTTTTTTTATGTTATCAATATTCATATCTATATGATCGAGTCTAATTAAAATTTTATCAACAAACCACATGTTTTGTATGATCGAATTATTTTCAACTTGTGATTGGTTAATAAGCCATACCTCTATTGTGTAGTCAATAGTTCTATATTCATGATTTGCAACACCTATTATTACAGAGTTGTTTTCACCCATGGAGACATTTTTTTGAAACTCTGTTGTATTTTCACCGGATCCTAAAAGATAAAACTCCGTGATTATTTCTTTTTGTTTTGGAGTGATTAAAACATAGGTTACAACTATTATTACAATTATTAAAGAAAAAATTATTAAAACATTTAGAAACAAATCTAATTTATTTTTTGATTTTAATTTAGGTATATCAAAATTTATTATAAATCTTTCAGATGGATCAAGGTAAAACCATCTGTATATTCCAAATGTTCCTAGTCCGAGTACAAAAACAAAAATACATAGATATATGGATTCTAGTTGGATACCTGATGATGTGTAGTTTAGTGCTAATCCAATTGTAGGAACAATAGCAATTGAAAAACCTATGCTTAGAGCTATTCTTTCAATTACATTAATTCCAATATCTGTTTTTTTTGTGGGAAATAATGCGAAAATAAGTATGTATCCTGGTATGAAAAATATAAATGGTACGCCTAGTATAATACGTAATATTTCGTTTAGATTCAATAGAGCTAAAGGAATCAGAATAAAACTACTTAAGATACACAGGATTATATCTATTGGGTATTTATTAAATAGAATCTTCATTTTTATCAGTTTACATCCCTAAAAAGGTTATAATTTTTTTTACTGAAAATGCTATAAATATCATAATAAACACGATAAGTATGATTCTCAATCTCTGTTTAACCTTTTTGGTTGTAAAACGTTCAGTGGATTCTATTATAAAAAGAAAGCCTAACAAAACCAAAATAAAATATACTTCAAAATCAACCTGATCTAAAATAAATAGTAATATTATCATCCATATAGCTAAAATTATGACTATTTTATCCAATATTATCAATTTTGATCCACTCTATTTTCTTTTCGTTTTATAAAATTAAGATAAAATGTTATTTTGCTTCCATTTTGCTTTACACCTTTTATAACGAGTCTTAATTCTGGATTATTCATTGCTCTAATCATTGCAACAAGAATTGCACTACAAGTTGGGCATGGATATTGTTTACAAAGAGTAGGATCTTTAGAGCAAAAAATAGGTTTTTCAAGCACCAATTCCCAACTGTATTGATTTTGTTTAAATGTCAGGGATCTAACCAGATCCATTCCTACAAATATCTGGAGCTTTTTTTCTAAATCCTCTATACTAGTAATTTTAAAATTTTCTCTTTTTTCTATATGGTTTAGAAGTTGTAAACCAGACGGGGGAATTGCTATACCTAGATTTTTATTGTTTTTTCCTTTTAAAAAAACGTTTTCATTATTTATATTTGGTATTTTAGCTATTTTTTTGTTTTTCGGAGGAATAATTATTCTTTCCTCTGATAGATTTTCTGTTTTTGGTATAATTATTGCATGTCCTTTTAGATTTAGCTCATGTATTATTTTTTTAACAACTTCAATATTTCCATTAATCTGTTTATCACATAATTCTTGAGGTGTAATTTTAATGCTAATTACAAAAACAATTAAAATACCTATTAAAATTGACGCAAAACCTATTTTTAAATTAAGTGAAGTTGGATCTGAGAGGAAAACTAAACCTATTATAGTTAGTATTATACCTATTGTTTTTATTCCAATGTTATATTGTTTTAATTTCAGCTTTATTTTCAATTTATTGATTCCTCCAATATATTATATAATAGATTAATAGGTTTAAATATTTTATCTATTATTTATTATTTTAATATCATTATTAAATTATTGTTTTTATTAAGTAATCTTTACTGATTTATGTAAATTCTTTTTATTATTTTATTCATTTTTTTAATTTTGGCAATAAAAAATAGAAGAAAAAATCGAAGAATTACATTAAATATAAAATAATATCAAAAAATATTTATATATTTTATATTTATTTCACATTTTAATATAAATTATTATTATTTTTATCGTTAAAGAAAGTTATTTATAAGAGATATATAATATCTATGATAAAATTATATATAATTATAATATAGGGGAAATAAAAAATTTTATAATGGAATAAAAGAAAATATAAATTTGTTGTGGAGGAAAAAAAATGAAAATTAAAAATTTTAATAAAAAGCTGGTGATTTTTCTAGGAATATTTTTTATAGCAATCTTTATATTGTCGATACCAAGTGCTATGGCAGCAACTAAGTATGAATTTTTATATGATCCTACTTTTCATACAATTAATGGCGCTTTATTTGGAACTTACATAACTGTTGATCCGACTGGAAGTGGTGTTTTCGATGCTTTCTTACGTATTAAAGGGGGTCTTGAGGGAAAGGCCCCACCTGCAGGATGTGTGCAAGGTTACAATACCGACGGAGAACTTGAATTTGATGAAGTTACATCACAAACCTTTACCCATTCTTATTATTTAGCTCATGTTCCAATTGTCTATCTTGATAATTATCAAGGACATACAGGGTGGTATCGGGAATTTCAACTTGATATAAATGAAGATCAAGGTGGTGATAGTGAATATGTTTCCCTTGATGAATTAGAGATTTATTTGACCTATGATCAGTATTTAACTGGTTATCCTTTTGATGACAGTGATCCTACCGGTGATCCTACTGGTAAGGCTACTAAAGTATGGGAATTGGATGATGTTGCTGATAATTATCTTGAACTTAACTATTCTATGAACGCGGGTGGTGGAAAGCGTGATATAATTATGTGGATTCCAAATGAATATTTTGATAATCCTTATTATGAGAATTGTGGTTATATAGGTGGTTCAGAAGATTATCCAAATCCAGTTTGTGATACCTATATCACTGTTTTTTGTGCTTTTGGTTGTGATCCTGATATAACTTCACCATATCCAGATGGTGATGGTTATGAAGAATTTGGCGTTGCAGTATATGAACCTGCTACAAAGAGTGGTTATAAATTTCACGATCTTGATGCGGATGGAGTATGGCAACTAGGCCCTGATAGTTTACCCAATACAGGTGATACTGGAGAAGAACCAACTTTACCTGGTTGGACTATTTATGTTGACTATAATGATAATGGTCAGTATGACCCTGGTGATCCATTTGATGTTACTGATGCAAATGGATATTATGAGATAACAGGTATTGTCCCAGGTACTTATAGAGTAAGAGAGGTTATAGAACCTGGTTCTGATTGGTTTTGTTCGCTTCCAACTACAACTGATCAATATGGAGCATATTATGAACATGAATTTGATTGGGGTTTATCATTTGAAAACAATAATTTTGGTAATTATCAATATGGAAATATCACGATTAAGAAATGGAATGAAGGTAAAACTGAACTGTTGGGTGGAGCGACTTTTACTGTTGAGCCTAATCCTTATGATGGTGCGACTCTCACTATTAAGGATGATGATCCGTTGGACAA
>Ga0153916_10000079_pt1 | contig 54606 bp, 57 predicted proteins | sample Opewatmetagenome_FD_109642 | JGI IMG/M metagenome (GOLD analysis project Ga0153916, IMG submission 109642) | Freshwater wetland microbial communities from Ohio, USA - Open water 3 Core 3 Depth 4 metaG | ecosystem: Environmental > Aquatic > Freshwater > Wetlands | place: USA: Ohio, Lake Erie...
CCACATAACCGTGTTACTCGTCGCTCTCACCGCTCATCGGCTAGGCTACGAAGATAAAATCCGTTACGTGAAATCGTTCCTTCCCCACCTAACCCGTTAATGAGTTTCGTGACGTCCTACTAAAGGAGCTTAAAAGGAAGACGAAAGTAAAAAACTAAAAATCAGGGGAAAAACAGGGAAAACAGAGTGCCGAGGGCCGGACTCGAACCGGCACGTTGCTTGCGCAACGAGGGATTTTAAGTCCCTTGCGTCTACCAATTCCGCCACCCCGGCGTTTTAGAATCAACGATTTACGGGAGGCTGTTCCGGCCTTGCACGTAACTGCGTCAGTTTTGCGTCACCTAAATGCGCGTCCGTCTTCCGCCAGAAATCCTGCATTATCTCCTTCATTTTCTCGTGCCTGCCTGGAATCAGATGCGCATACCTTTGGGTCATTGACAGGGTCTTGTGGCCCAGAACGTGCTGGAGCGTGATTATATCACAGCCGCCAGCCGCCAATAAACTCGCCGCCGTATGCCTCAAATCGTGGAACCTGAAATCATCGATTCCCGCGCGCGCGCAGGCCGCTTTGAACGCTTCTCTGACGCAACGAATTCTCTCCCCGTTCTTCCGGCTGAACACGTAATCTCCCGGGCCTTTCCCCTTCTTCAGCATCAGCAGCGTTTCTTTCAAGTACGGATCGAGGGGAATGTCTCTCGCTTCGTCGTTTTTGCTATTCGCTACGCGCATAAAGCCGTTTGTGAGGTCGATGTGTTTCCACTTCAGATTGAGAATTTCTCCTTTGCGCATGCCGGTCGAAATCGCAATCGTGAGGATGGGTTTCAGAAGCGCCCTGGCGGAAGCGATGAGCCTGTCGATTTCATCCCTGCTGAGGATGCGGAGCCTTTTATCTTCTCCGCGCAACAGCTTGACTTTCTCCGCCGGATTCTCCTTCAGCCATGCCCATTCGACGGCAAGACCGAACATGGTCTTCATGAAGGCGAGCTCCCTGTTCAGCGAAGCCTTCTTAAGCGGCGTCCCCTTATTCGTTATCTGACCCGCTCTCCATCTCCTCCACTCCTTGATGTCGTAAGGTCTGATCTCGCCTATCGGGCTCTTGCCGAAATACTTCTTCAGGGCATCGCCGATCACCACGTCCCTCTTATAGCTCGCCTTTTCGATCTTGCTGTGCTTTTCTAGGAATTCGTCGACGAGCTCGAAGAACGGCATGCTGGCCTTTAGCCTGGGGTTGTAGGTTCCAGTCGTGACCTGCCCTCTGGTCCTGTCGTAGACCTGCTGGGCAACTCTTTTGTTCGTAGTTCCGGTAGACTTGCGGACCTTTCTGCCCTCCAGGAAGAAGCACATTTGCCAGCACTCACTGTTCTTGCGTCTGAACAGTCCCATAGCGCCTCCTTCTACGCTTTCTCTGAGTGCCGTAATAGTGCTGCTCGTAAGCATCAAGATCCTCTGGACGGAAGCGAATGTTCCGCCCATCCTGAATATAAGGGATTCTACCGGATTTCGCAAGGTCGTACACGTGCTCTATCGAGCATTGCATGAGCTTCGCTACGACTTTCGCAGGGAGCCAGATCATCCCGTTCTTTCCCGCGTAGTCCGAGAAGGTCATTTCTTCCTCGTCTGGTCATCATAAGCTCTGTTATGATGACTTTTCCTTTTCCCTTATTCCCTATTATTCTTTTCCATCCTCATCCCGAGTTTTTTCGGCGTAATCGAGCTAAGAACGAGATACCCGCTATCCGTCACGATTACGCTTCTGGTCGGCTTCCCGCAGGTCGAGTCTATAAGCATTTTGCTTTCCCTTGCTTCCTTTATCATTCTTTTTATTGGGGCGCTGTTCGGATTTACGATTGCGATTACCCTTCTGGCGACTACCATATTCTCAAATCCGATGCTTACCGAGTTTTGCGGTTCTTTCATGTCTTCGGCCTCCCCATTTGTTTCGTTCCTGTTATTCTTTCTCTTTTTCGATTTAATTCAATCGTTTTCAAAACGATTCGATATTTTCCGGTTTGATTCAAAATCAAACTGGATCTAAAAATATCTTTCATTTGCTTGCGATGCCTCGCGATTGCAAGTCGCAGGTCGACTGCCTCGCATGTCGAGCTGTCGGACCCGTAAGGGGCCACAGGGATAAAAAAATAAGCGTTAAAAGCAATTTTTAATCACTGTTTTTTCCTAGCATTTTCTTTAATCTTGATTTGCTGAAGAATGCCTGGTAGCTCTTGAGGCTGTCTATGAGAGAGTCTATGTAGGCTTCTTTGAGATCGAGCTCCGCGATGAGCGAATCTCTTGTCCTTCTGAGGTCGTCGATATAGATGTTTCGAGCCTCGACGCTGGACGCTAGCATCACGACCGATTTCTTCATCTCGCTCTCGATGTCTGGGTATGCTGGAGCGAGCGAGAGTGCGAAGCCGCTGGCGAAGCTGCAGGTCGGGCTTTCGCCTGCCGCTGGCATTGCTGAACCGTAGCCTTGCCGCTCGCGGGCGGCTGAGCCGTAATATTGCTTCATGCTTTCACCTCCTTATAGCTTTCAAGGACCATAGCAATCACTCCTGTCGAGCCCGTGGTCCCTGCAATACAACTGCAGGCTTTCATAGGCATAGGCCATCGCCTTCTGGCTGCCGAACGCGTATTTCTCGTCCAGCAGGAAGAAAAGCCGCCACAGCGTCCTGGAGACGCCTGGCTTCTTGCTGAGAAAGAGCGCAAGCTCCTGCCAGAGCAGATAGCTCCTGCGCTTTCTCACGCGGTTTTCCCAGTTCATGGTTTCGCCTCCAAGACTATTTTCAGGAAGCAGAAAGGGCAAACCCTTACCTCCCTGAGCTGGCCGTCTATCTCTGGCATGTAGACCAGCTTCGGCCCGCCGCCTAGCGCGCTACCGCAAAGGCCACATGTCTCGGCTTTGGTCTCTGAGGCTGGCGCGGCCTCATGAAGGCGTTCAGCCTGCCTCCCGCTTTCGCATTCTCTTGCTGTCATATCGACCGACCTCCTTTTGTTTCGCCAGGGGTGCGGGCGGCTTATCTCTGTTGGCGCCTTTCGATGTCTCGGTCGGAGACCGAAACAGAGAATATGCCGCCACGGTGGCGAATCTGGAAAGAGGAGGTCGGACAGCAAGTCGCAAAGCGCAAGTGAGTAGGAGGCTAGCCCCCGCCTTGCTGGCGCGCCGCTACGGACGCCGCAACAATCGCCCAGCGCGCTGAAATCTCTCGTTTCATGGCAACGGCGTTTCGCGGTCACGTTCTCACCTCATCGTCTCTTTCGGAAGCATCCGCCGCTTGGAGCGATCGCCCGTTCGCCAGAATCCATGCGGCGGTCGCCCTGAGTATCTGCTGGCGGATGCTGACGCCAGTCGCTTCACGTATGGCCACGAGCTCGGCCAGGAACTCGGGCGGGACGATGAGGGCGTAGGTCATGCCCTCACCCTCTTGATGATTTTATCGACGCAGTCGGGACATCTTATCTTGTCGCCTATTTGTATGCCTTCGGCTTTGCCGCACTCCTGGCATATGCCGTCGGCAATGTGTTCGCGATGGCGCTTGCCCCATGCGTCGACGTATTCGACATAACGCTTCCTTATGTTACCGACCATTCAAATCACCTCCATTCCGTCAAGGATGTTATCCCTTACCGTTGAATTGGCGGAGTAATCTCTGAGCTGGACGATTTCGTTCCAGCAGCGGAGGTGAAGCATTGCAACTATGTTCTCTTGCTGAACCCTGCACCTGCCTGTTTCACGTTGAGCCACGCGAACGATGGCAACCAGCTCGTCCCCAGGCTCAAAGAGCCTACCGCAGCTTTCGCACCGCCTTGTGGTCATATACACACCTCCCTTCTCTTCAACCACTCCTTGTAGGCGGCTATTTTTCCCTGATGCCTGTCGTAATTCCTTTTCTTGCACAGCGACAGCCTGTGCGCGAGATTTATGTCTCTTGCATGCATAGTTTTCACCTCCTGCGTGAGCAGTTGCGAAGGCGGTTAATCTGCCGCGCCGCCGACGGCCAGCGTTAGGAAGAATTAGCCGTCCGAGCAAACCTTCAGGTGAGGTGAAAACGCCTGGGCAAGAGACCGAGCGGCACATTGAGGCTGCCTGCGGATAAAAGGGGAAGTCGAACAGGATCAATGCCGCCTGCACTGAAATACGAGAGAAACGGAAAAGCGAAGGAGAGTCGCAACGCACATGCGATCGGGAGGTTCGAGGCCCTGCGGCGCGGGCGATCGTCCCAAACGCGCGGCTTTCATGAGTAATCGTCTTCATCCTCGTCGGCCCGATCGTCCTTCTCTTCATCATCGTCTTCTTCGTCATCTAGGCCGTAATATTCCGAAAAGAACGACGGAGGGAATTTGCCTTCGAGCTCTCGCGCCATTCGTTCGAGCTCGGGCTTTTCCGCTTCCATTTGCCCGCGCACTTCCTCGTTTAGGCGCTTTTGTTCCTGGATTTCTGCGAAGGTCTTTGCGTCGAAATTCTCCGGATGCTCGTCCCACGTGCCGTCGTAGTAGCCGCGCGAAGCCAGGTCCTTGAATTCGAACCAGCAGCGCTTTAGCCCGTCATCTTGCGCATGCCATTCGGCGTATTTCGGGCAGGACAGGCAGGCGGCGAAGCTTATCGTCTCCCCTGCCTCCGGGCAGTCTACGCTTCCAGGATAGAAAGGCCCGCGCGGCCTCAAGCCGAAATTAAGCGAGCTCCAGACGCTGGCCGAAGGCCGCTTTCTTACCAGACCCAGGCGGTTGTGCATCGCGTTTCTGAATCTCATGGCGGCCTCACAGGAATTCGCGGAGAAGGCGGAATTTCACGCGCGCGAGCTGTTCCCAGGGGATCGCCTTGTAAATTTGGTCCCTGGCCTCGTTTTGAGCGGTCTGGTTGCGCGTGATGACGACCACTTCGTCGAATCCTGCTCCGAGATCGAGCTTCACGTTTTCAGCGACATGCGGATGCGAGGGAGCGAGCTCGATTTCGTAGGCGACCGCACCGTCCGGCCTGATTTCAGCGATGTCTACGAATTTTTCCATGGCCAAGTGCTCGATTTCGACTGTTTTGCCGGAGTCCTTCATAGTCTCAGCGAGCACGTTCTGTAAGATCACGTGCTCTGTCGAGCCCTTGCCCTGAAGCCGGACCTCATCAAATTCGAGGCCGACTAGTTCAGCGCCTCTCGGCCTTAGAACGACGAAAGTTTTCGGATTGCCACGCGTGCCGAAGTTGATCGGACAGGTCTCAATGAGGCCTTGCTTTTCCATTTTGGCGACGACCTTGCGTGCGATCCAGGGCGAGAGGTTGCCGAGGTGGGCATAAAGGTTGGACAGCGATATCCAGCGGACTTCTGCTAGGGTTTTGCAGATTTCTATGCAGGTCTTGCTCGGCTTTGCTCCCGGACAGGCCTGCGTTTCTCCGGGGAGCGGAGCTCCTTCGCCCTGGCCTGTTATTTCATGCGCTTCCTCGACGGGGACGTAGGCGAGACCGGGAAGGATCTTTTCCATGTGGAGTGCGACTTCTTCGTCGGAGACGTGCTCAAACTTAAGATCGGGCACTTTTGCGAGGACCGGCTCTGGATAATCGGGAGATTGAAATAGGAAATGCTTCTTGGGAATCATGGGAACGAATTCCGTCCTATCAGGAGTTAAGTTCATTGTTTGCGAAGCGAAACGTACGCTCTTTCCGTTCACGAGGCGCATGATTACGTGCTGGTTGACGTTGCCGGAAAGAGGGCTTGGAAGACTTGAAGGGTCTTGGTCCGAATATAAATAGCCGCTTCCTAGCTTCCTGGACGTGCGCGAACTTCCAATCAAAATGCCTTCTCCCAGATCATAGCGCGAAGCGATTTTTTCATTGAACAGCTTATGGGCCTCCTCGACGATCACCAGCGTCCTTAGGGGTTTCGGAGGTAGCGTTTCATAGTAGGCAGATTGCTTTAAAAGCTTCAGATAAATATAAAAGTTTCTCTTGTCGTCGCTGAGGCCGCCAGTTTCATAAATCAGAAGCTTTCCTTCAAACCTTTGGATGTCGTATCCTCTCTTGCATGCGAAGGTTTCGCCGAGCTCTCCATCAAGCCCGCGAAAGCGATTGACTAAGCTTTCGTGGTAACCTGAAAATCTCGTTCCCGGCTTGAATTCGATTCTTTCGATGAGATTCAGGAGATCGCGCAGGCAGGGATAATTCCTGCTTCCGGCGAAAATTCCGTTATTTTCGTACAGGTTGCGGAGCAGATTGTCGAGAAGATTTATGGAGCCATCTCTGAGGTAAAAGACTTCGCGGCAGAGATTTTTCAGACGTGCAAGCCATTCCTGCGGATTCACGCCCGGCGGCGGCTCAAGAAAGTTGTCCTTGTCATTATTCGGATTGAATATCCAGATGTTATCGTGGTTCATTCTTTCAATAGACTCCTATATTCCTTCTGGCTGTCAAAAATCCGAATGGAAATTTCTCTTTCGGCAAATTGAGGAACCAGCATGCGGATCAAGAAGCTCTTGCCCGCACCGCTGTGTCCAACGACGAGCGTATGCTCTGCGAACGCCTCGACAGGCAACAGAAGTTTTCCGCTCGTTCTGTTGCCAAACATAATGTCTCCTGCATAAATGCCTTCCCTTGGCCTGTTCTCTGGCGCGGAACCGAAAAGAGGGAGATCAGATAGGTCAAAATCTTTGTTTTTCAGCAGACGCTTGAAATGCCTGATATAGTCTAGCGTGAGCTCCGGGTTTCTTGCCGCCTTCTCCAGGCACTTGTGGATTTCAGGCCTCTCCCTGCCGAGAATATCGGCGTAATAGAACAGCTCCTCGAAGGCGAAGTTCTGCGTCATGCCTTTGGCGCGATCCCGTTAAGGAAGCTGACGATTACCGGAGCAAGCACGACCGCGCCTATGGCCATGAACATCAGGATCGTCCATTTGTCCACGCCGCCGTATTTCGCGATCGAAAGCCCGAACGCAAGGCCGACGCCAGCGCCGAGGGCCAGGCCGAAAAGCGGACGGCAGTTTCTCAGGCAGAATTTGAATAAACCGATGAGAACGGCGAGGGCGATCTCGATTAACTCGTACATTATCTTCGTTTCCTTATGGCAGCGCGGATCATTCCTGCAAAGCCGCACCTTCTGCAAATTGCGACGCCGGGATGAAACAGGCTCTCCCTTCGGCAACGGGGACAGGCAATGCGATGGCAGGCATGGCAGACGAAGTTTTCCGTTCTTACGCATGCATCACAGATCACGAAAGACCCGCATACCTGGCACACTGCGCCGGTTCCCGCGTCTCCGAAGTGGCCGCAATCAAAAACGCTCTTCTCGGTTTCGAAGGTTTTGTGGATCGTCCCCTCCGCGTCCACGCTTTCGACGTAGGTGAAACGTTTTGCTTCGCCCGTCTGCGAGACGCGGCTGCCGATTTTTTCCACGCTGATCTTTATTTCCGTCTCGTCGCTCATTTATTCTTCCTTCTCGTCATCGCATACGCGGCTGCGACTTCCGGTACCCTCGGCGCGAAGTTGCTCGCCACTTCGCGCAGCCGGAGGAGCGCGGGGATTCCGCTTTGCCTGCGCCCGGCGCTGCCAGCTTCAGCGCCGGAGGGACCGAAAAAAGTAAAGCCCTACCGCAAGCCAGAGCATGAAATCAGTGAAGCCGCCGTGAGGCCTGAGCGACCTGAAGGCCATGACCACGATGCCGAGCAGGAAGAGGCTGCGGAGGACGAGCGAGAGATTGCGCTGTATGGCCTCGCCTAGCCATCGCGCCGAATCAGGGTCCACAGGCCCATGCGAAGCCTGGGGGGAGGGGCCGTTCCTCCCCCCTGCCGCGCGCCCGAAAAAGCCCTGGCTTCGCTTCGGCTCCCAGTTCTCGTCGAGCTCGACGTTCTCCCGGACGAAGTCGGAACGCTTTACCATCTTCCGACCTCAAGAAGCCAGGGACCCACGTTTACGGCCAGGATGGGGTCGAGGACTGGGCCGATGCGAATCAAAGGCTGGACGAACGGCTCGCCGATGTAGGCCTGTTGCCAGCCGATGCCGAGGTCTCGCAGGCTCTTGGCCATGCGGATTATCGCAGGCGGAATCGGCCTCTCGAACTCCTCGGCATGAGTGAAGCGCCAGTCGTGCTGCGGCCCCTTAATGACGAACGTTTTGGCCGGTTCCCCCCTTAGCTTGGCCAGGGGTCTGAGGCTGAGGCCAGCTCTTTCTGCAGCCACGACGGCCTTGTTGGAGTAGTCGAAGAACATGCGGTCCTCGGCCCTGTAGTAGTAAAGCGCCGCCTGCTTGGCCATGCCGAGCTCCAGCGCGTCGAACGCGGCTTCCAGCTCGTTGTCCGCCTCTTCCCTTTCGAGCGGCAACAGCCACGAATACTCGGCCATGACCGCGAGGTTTTGCTTTGCCCTGGGCTTCTCCGCCACTGCGGGCATTGAGCGGACGAGCCTATCGATCGCCTGCTCCGCTCCCTCCTTCCTGTCCAGCGCTTTGACGCGCTTTTCCCTGTAAAGTAGCAAGTCGTCCAAGTAAACCTCCTTAAAAGAATTTTCGCGGGCTTGCGCCCCCGCGAGGCAACGAAACGTTTCACTCTCTTTCATTGGGATTCCCATAATGAAAAAACATGGCGCATTTTTCGCAGATGAGGCCGGAAGTGCGATGGATTCGTTCGATGTCTTCAAGGCACAGGTAGCAGCGCTCGGTCCCGCAGAAACAGATGCGCATGCACTTTTCCCGGCAGAAAATCAAGCCGCACCTTAGGCAGAATGAGAAATGTTCTGTCGTGAAGGGCAGGGAGCGCTGGCAGCCGGGGCAGACGTGGCGGATCTCGATCTTAGGGAGGTCAACGATTTGTCTCATTTGCTAAGCGTTCTCTTAATTCTGTTTCTCGGATTCGTTCAGAAATAATTCGAGTATTTTGGTCCTCAAGACTGATTTCAGTAAGCCAAGCATCCTTTTGGGGACGATTGAACGGAAAATTAGCCCGATGAGCAGCGGACGATTTCCTCCCTGTTTTCAAGAGGTCAGTGTTTCTCATCTCCACCTCCTTCACCTCCATTGAAAGCCAACTGTTATAGGAATAACAATTCACTAAATTCTCGGGTTTCTGAGAAATTTCTCGGGTAGCTGGTCTTTTTATTATTTCTCGCTAAACGAATAGTATGGTTAGACTTGAGATTAAGGACCGTCGGGGAATAAAGGGGATTTTAATAGATGGCTATATGCCTGATTTTTCTTTTCTTAAAGAAATCGATTGGAAGAAGGCCAAGGATGATAGGCTTAGTTCAGATTTTACATATACTTGGTCGGCAGATAGTGATTTTAATAGTACATACGAGCGATATTTAAAAGAAGAAAATCCCTTCCCAACGCTCCAAATGCAAAGGATTATATATGATAGTTTGATACGGTCAATGAGAGAAAGGTTCTGCCCAGAGCCCGAAAAGAACAAGAATATGTGCGCGTTTAAATTATTCCCTGAAAAAGGAACTAAATCTCTCCAGCATATAGCGCGATTCTATAAAGGAAAGGTTCACGCAACAAAAGAATGGAGGTGCGTCCCTGTTTTTTATGAGGAAATCGAGCAAGATAAGGTGCAAGGAAAAAGTAATTATGGAGTGAGCATGCTTTTGCTAAATCAAGGCCCATCTATGAAGTGCAAGGCATTCGAGGAGTGTCAACAAAATTGGATCGATTTCTTGGGTTTTAATATAAAAGATGAAATTGCTTACAAAGATTTCATGAGGTATAGACAAGCCGCAAAAGCGCTTTTGCAAAATTGGATTGATACTGCTGTTAAATATGCTTGGTTTCAATAAGACAGCATTTACATTCATCTAATTCTGTATCAATCCTATAGCCATCATTCGGTTCGTTTATTATGAAATCACGAAATCTGTCTTTCTCTTTGTTATTTAATTTACGATTCATCGTAATTCTTTTTTGGATATCAGAAAACCATCTATAGACAGTACCACGAAGCGATTCATCCCATTCATAATATTTATCTTTTGCCAACTTGCAGAATTTTTCATATAATTCTTGATAAGTAGCTACCATTCCTTTCTTTATTATTAAATAGGCTAAAATACGCTTATGCAGTGGATCGAAATCGACCTTAACTCCTTTTACAAATGCTACCTTCTTGGTCATATCAAGCCAAAGAATATAATCATTCCTTTCGAATGCCCTTTGCTCTACTTCATTTTCCGTAAGCGGTTCGCCAGCCTTAAAATCATGCGAATACATTACATACTTTTTCTTCTCTTTTTCCTCTCTTTTAATCTCCGGCAAAGCCTCTCTCAGTTGCTTAAATTCCTTAATATTAAATAGCTTGAGTAATATAGAAGCAATATCTGGAATTATTGAATCATGAACATGTAATCGTTCTGCATGAGCCTTTATAATTTTTACAGCTTTTTCATGATTAGGCTCCTCATCTAATGCGCTTAAATCTTCCATAGAAGCATAAAGAGTCAGAGCGATAGAGTATATTTTAAATTTCGCAGATTCTTCAGGAGAAGATGGATAGTGTAAAACTGCTGGGTAAACATTATCAATAAACCACTTTTGAAGGTCAACATCCTCCACGCACATTATTAGTTCCATCAAACTGTTCCAAGAACTCTCAAAAAAGGGAAATAGCTTAGAGTAATTTATTTTGATTAACGCTTTTGTTAAAAAATATATTTTTTCTTTGAAAATTGTAATTCTATTATTCTTCATCTTGCCTTTCTTCTACTTTTTACATTATTGAATATTTGATATATCATAATACTATATTCGGTCTATGTGTTGCCAATTGTAAAGGTGTATGAAACTTGCTTAAAGGTTTTGACAAGAAAAATCATCTCCATTATCCTTAATATTGTGAATTCATACTCAAGGAATTTAAACAATATATATTTGGGGGAAACTTCTTTATGAAATAAAGAAAGAGGTTTGTCTTCTGCAAAATGATTATCTTCTTTTCAAACTGGCTAAGGGATCAGAAACGAGAAAAAAGAGGAATATTTTTAAAAAATAAGAATATGGCTTCTATTTTAGAATGAAAAAGAAAGCTGCTATAAACTATAAAAACAAATTTTCAATAAATCACAAACCTATTATGAAAGGATTACATTTAATTGGTCTGGCTGATTTATTTCATGATCCAAGAACTGGATTCACAGTCCTAATATCAGAAGACAAACCATTTTCAGCCGAGTGGCACGAAGGGGCACATCATTATCTTTCTCAGCGTTCCATCTTAGGTTTCATACTTAATACTTTGAGCAACATTCTTTATGTATTAGCTTTTAATCTTATAAATAAAAATATAGACTTATCTATCTTGAAAAAAATCCAAATAATTCACTTCATAAGAGAAGCGCTCATTGATTGTTATAATATTCCACATGAAATATTCGCAATCAACACAGAATTTCATGGAATTATTCAAAATATAAAAGGCAGTAATAATTTTACAAGCGAAAATTTAAAAATAGTAAAATCTGAAATAGAAAAAATAGAAAATAGGATTAGAGGCTTACCTTCTTCCTCTCATCATCATATAGCCTTAGGATGGTCTTATAAGCTTGCCGATACATTTAGAGATATCTTTGCTCCGAAATTCATATCAGAATGGATAGCTACTTTTCCTCTCCTTGAATTTCTCACAATTCCATTCAACGATTTGCTGTTGAAAAACAAAGATGAACTCAAAATGATAACTCCATATCCTACCCACCTTTTTAAATGGCTTGTCGAAAATAAATCGGCTAATTTAAATGACGAAGTCTATAGCCTGCTTCTTAAGTATGAAAAATTTGATAAAAGAATATCCAAATTAATAGATAGTCCCTATCTTTTTCAATGGATAGAGAGTATTAGGACTTTCCTTGTTGATAACAATATTACAACAGATGTATTCGATTATGCACTTGCTAATGATATGAACTACCTGTTAATTACGCCTGAAAAAATATCAGAATGGGAGAAAAAGGCAGAATTTAAAACACTAGATGAAAATTTAACTCAAGTACAAACTGAAAAAGTTTTATCCATGTGCAATTCATTAAGATATTTCTTATCAAATTTGTTGAAAAAAGAAATTTATTCAGATAAGATTCTTATACAAGATTCTTTACACATTCCGCCCCCAATAACGCTAACGACAGAAGATGATAAGCTTGTTTTCAACATTAGAAGCGATATAAACACACCTCAAGCTCTTTCGTACATATCGTTAAAGCTAGTAGATTTGCCCTTTGCAGATACGGTGCTAGATCATCGGTCAAGGCCAATATTCTGCATTCAAAGCCTATATAAAGACAACCGCTTAAAATGCAAAGAAGGACTAGGGAAATGTGCTACATCCAGTATGTTACTAGGCTTTTATAACTCATCTGGAGTAAATTTTGGACTTGTATGTTGCAAAGAAAACGAAGCAACAATTCTGAATGTCTCAGAATTGATAAAGAAAAAACCAAATATTTTTACAGGCAAATTTGAGATCAAAGAAGTTCCACTGAATTTAAAGGGCATTTATTATAAATAAATTATCTCTCATTTTTTCAAATTTCTTTCTTGATACTTACCTTATCCGCCCTATCCGCACCCCTTCTCTACCCCTTTTCTCTGATATTTAAATCCCACTAACGGAAATTTTAATCAGGGGGTGTCCAGAATGCTTATTCCGAAAAGGCCGCCGGGAAGGCCATAGCCGAAAGTCGAATACGAGCCCGCGCCGAATTACGACAAAGACGCGGCATGGCTCAGAGAGAGATTGACGCAATACAGAGGGGACATCTACTTGTCCGCCGGCGAGGCGGACCCTGAGCTCTATGCCCGGCTTGAGGAGGATCTCGGCAGGGCGAAGGACGAGCACAACGCGGACATTTACATGGTGGCGGGTCCGGTCATAAGCATTCCTGTGGTTGACGGCCTTAAGAAATCCCAAGAAGGCCGCGAGTATCTGAGCCCCATCGTGAGGCTTGCGAAGGAAGAGAAGATTTCGCTCTACGCTTCCGAGAAGAGGCTTCCCCAGACCTTCGAGCTTTTCATGGACATCGATACGGGCCATATTCAGGAGCCCTACGCGCTTGGGGAAAAACCTGGCGCGGGGAGGCTTATTTACAACTGGTGGGTCGAGATTGCCGAATGCGAGTATTTGGTCAATCAGGCAAGATTCAGCAAGAGGCCCGTAAAGAAAGATTTCACCGAGCACTTCCTTTTTTTGACTGACGGCGAAATCGGAGAGCTCAGGAAATGGGCGGCGGAGAAAGGAAAGGACGCGATGAAAATCGACCTGAAGATGTGCAGGGAGTTTTGGAAAGAATATAGCCAATAGTCAGGATCTTAAGTCATTTCTCTTTCTTGCTTGAATATCTCTAAAAAAAAATTTGGGGGATGTTATTCCCAAAATCCGATACTTACATCACCAGCTTATGTAAATCCCCGGTTCTAGACCCGAATTTTCCTTTTCCATCCCCAGTTCAAAAAAGCTCCAGACTGAGTTTATCCACATCATCGCATGCCTGAAATCCAGATTTTCTGATTTCATTACTTCTCCAATCCCTCTGTCTTTTAGTATTTCGAAAATCCTCTCTCCAACCGCTGCCTGCTTCCTTGCGGCGCTGGCTTCCACTTCCTGTCCTGTCAAAACCGATATCACATACACCACTCCCGCTTTTATCAATATTTTGTATTTATCTTCCGTGAATCCGTATCTCATCGGCTTCCCTGTTTTATTGTTCCAGTATTTTTGGGGGAATAATGCCCTCAAAAAAGTGTTCTCCCTGACCATTCCTATGCTTGCCCGCAAATAGCCTGCTCCGCCTGCGTCTATGCTAAATCCCGTCCGTTGCTTTTCCGTGTCTTCCTTTGTTTTTCCATTCCACTCCAGATATACGTCCGTTCCCATGGCCTCTCATCTCCTCACGAAAGCCCTAAAGACTTCCATGTGGATACTTTTTTGATTGAAGGAAGCGAAACGAAGAAGCGGGAGCTCTCGGGTTTCGCCGTTTTTCGGAACGACTAAAGCTCCCGGAGGGAGAAAATCACATTATGCCGCGTACCTGCGGCTTAAGTGATTTTTAAGAATGAAATACTCTGAGTGAAAGCATAATTCTACTAACAAAAGTCAATTATTTGAGACATGGATACCAGAATGATCTGCTTAGGCCATAACTTAGAAGTTAGGATTACCGGACTTCTACTCGCCTTTAAATCGTCCTTTTGCTTTGGCTTTCTTGATGAATATCGGCTTCCGGAACGAAGATACGAATAATAGAGCGAGAGGCTTACTGGTTTTTTTACAACCCTAATGTCCCTGGCAACTTGGCAAACAGTCTTGTCTCTTCAATACGCTGAAGTCCGCAAATGTACCGAGTCAATCTCTCAATCCCTATCCCGAATCCCGCCGATGGAAACAAGCCCTTTTCGGCAAATTGAAGGTATATCTCGTAGGCTTTCAAATCTATTCCTTTCTGCTCGATTCTCCTCTTTATTCTTTCATACTGATATTCTCTTTCTCCACCTGAAAGGGCTTCTCCATAACCTTCCGGATAGATCAAATCCATGTCCATGAGGATTCCCGGCTGCCCGGGGTATTCCCGATCATAAAACTCTCTGTTCTTAATCGGAAAATCAAGAAGCCACGTCGGGCCAAAAGACTTTTTCGAAAGTTCGGTTTCATAATCCGCGCCATATGTTTTTGCTTCTTCCCGATAAGAAGTCCTCTCGAAAGGTGATTCTGGAATTTTCAAATCTCTCTGGAAGAATTCTAATTCCTGTCCGCAGGTGGCCTTTATATTCTCGAGAATGTGGATCAGGAGTTCCTCGCCAAGCATCATAACCTCTTCCCTGCTTGCCTCTTTCAGCTCAATATCCAGCTGGACAAATTCAATCAAATGTTTTCCACTTGTTTGTCTAGCCGCCGGCTCAATTCTGACATTTGGAGAGAATGAAAATATACATGGGAGGGAAAGAAGGGAAATCTGTTTGTGGAAAATCATGCTCTTGGTGATCTGGTATTTAAAGCCGTAACATTCAATTTCGCCTCTTATCCGGTAATCGGTTAAAGGATCAGTGATGGGGGAAATAATCACCGGTAAAATTTCAACAAATCCCTTCTGTTTCAAGAAGTCGCGGGAAAGGTGAATAATTTCGCCCTGAATCCTTACTGCCGTTCGTAATTTTTCTGACCGCAATAGACTCAGATATTCGTCTATCCTAAACATTTCATGCTCCTTTTTTGGATTTAATTAGAATGGGATGAAAAAAAGGATAAAGCTGTTTAAGGCAGGCGTCCCCCCAAGGGGACGTTATTGTTGCTATATGTTAAGAAAGAATAGAGTGACAAAAGAAGAGAAGCACGTTTGGACTCTATTTGAATGTTCAACAAATACATTTTGCTTCTCATGCTCATTTATATCTATAACAGTATTTTCTTAAAGTCAAGCAATTCGACTCTTATTGTTCGACTCTTTTTATCAACGATATGGGCATCCCCTCCCCCAGTCTTTAAAAATAGGAGGCAGTTATTAAGTGTTCTTAAATTTTAGATTATTCTTGTCTATTCGGCCAATCAATTGAATTTCTTTAAATCAAGGCAATTGGCGACAAATTTTTTATCTAGCTATGGTTTTACCAGAGGTACATAAAGAAAGCTAATAATATCAAGGAAGGAACTTCAACAAAAATTTGACAAACGTAAAATATTTGCATATATTATTAGTGTCTGTTAGCAATAATAATTAAATTTAATCGGGAGGGGGAGTAGATTCCCATTGAAAAACAATTCTTCTGATTTTTCTATGCTAAAAATCCAAAATATTCCAATTTTTTTTACCCTTGGTATCTTTATTATCGTGCCTTCTCATCGCAATTCAAAAATTCTTAAGGTCCCCGCTGACTTTAAAACCATTCAAGCCGCCATGGACCGGGCGGAAGCCGGAGATATCGTTTCTGCCAGAGGAGGAACATATATCGGAAGGATTATCCTCAAAGCCGGGGTTTCTCTTTTGGGCAGCGGTCCCGAATTTACTCGGATCCAAGGTGACGGTCGGGGAGATGTGGTCATTGCAGCCGATAAGGCTGTCGTCTCGGGATTTACAATTGAAGCAAGCGGCCCCCTCTACTCTGCAATTAGGTGTGATTCTACCTCACCGCTTATAAAAAGCAATATCATTACTCATAACGGAGCAGGAATTTTCATGTCCGATTCAAATGCGATAATCGAACACAATTTGATAGTCGAGAATGATGACGAATCAGATTTTGGCACATTCGCCATTTTTTGCCGCCGAGGAAATCCTGTCATCCGCAACAATACGATCGCTAACAATTATGCCCGATTTGCCATTCTATGCGACCACTCGTTTCCGGAGGTAGTGCGCAATATCATTGCCTTCAATCTCGGAGGAATAGGCTGTGAGAATGATTCCGGTCCTGTATTGATACAGAACAATTTATGGGCGAATACGGTTAAAGGAAATTATCAGGGTTGTCAACCGGGAAGAGATTCCCTATCCAAGGACCCGTTGTTCATTGACATAAAAAGCGGCGATTACCGGCTGTCTCCCGAATCGCCCTGCATAACCGATGAGAAGGCAATCGGCACTAGGGGGTACAAAATCGTAACAAAGAAAAGACGATAAACCACCAGAAGGGGGGTGAGATATGGGCGAAAAAAGGATCTTTCTTCTTTCTCAACTCAACATATCACAAAAGGAGGTTTAAAGTGAGAAAAACGGGGTTTTGGATTGTCTTGGGAACATTTGTTTTTTCCTTGGCGGCGATGGCTCAGACGAGAAGGGAATGGGTAGAAGTAACGCCCGGCACAGAAAAGATGGAAAAGATTTCCATATATGCCGAGCCCGAAGTGCCGGGCCGCATTGTCCTGCATATTAAATTGCCGGGAATTCTTACTTATGGTGAAAAAGTAGAACAGATGACCTACAAAAGGTTGACCATTTCAGGTGCGGGATTTATGACCGAAGTCGGCAAGCCTGAGCTGCCGGTTCTACGTCGGTTGGTCAAAATCCCCTTGGCGGCGACGGCTACTGTAGAAAGGGCGACGGGTGAGTCAATCCTCGTTACTGACTACAATGTATTTCCCGCTCAAGAACCTTGGGCCGAACACGTCAAGGCTGAGAAGCCGAAATTTCAGAAGGACGCGGCACTTTATGCTGCAAATGCTTTTTATCCCAGGGAAATAGCGAAACTCGGCCGTCCAGCCATTATCAGGGGAATTCAGGTAGTTCCTATTGAAGTCTTCCCTTTGCAGTACAATCCAGTGAGCAAACAATTACGAATTTACCGCGACATACGAGTGAATTTAAGATACTCTGAAGGCGCTCCTCAAGAGGAGAGGGATAGGTCTGAAGCTGCATATTCTGAACTCTTCGCGCCGCTCTTACAAAAGTCGATCATTAACTACCGTCCTCCCTCCGATCTCGAGATCAATAATTGGAGAAGATTTCCCTGGCCGTGGCATGTGGATTACTTAATCATCACTCACGACAATTTCTATAATAGCATCAAGCCCTTAGCCGATGCCAAGAAAGCGGAGGGATTGTATGTCAAAATCGTGAAAACATCCACTATCAATCCCTCCGGGCCTTCGGCTGGCGAGATTTTGAAATATATCCAAAATATATACTTCAAATCATTTCCTCACTTGAGCTATGTTCTGATCGTCGGCGATGCAGAATACGTCCCGACTTTTTACAAACACGCCCACCCGAGCATCTTCGAGAATAATAAAGAAATCGGAACCGACCTATATTATTCTACAATGGATGGTTCCAACGATTATTTGCCGGATATCGCTGTCGGTCGGCTTCCTGGAGACACCGCTGATGATATTGCCGTAATGGTCGAAAAAATCCTACGCTATGAAGAAAGCCGAAAGATAAAAGCGTGTTTTTTTAATAATGTGCTCCATTGTGCCTATTTTCAGGACAGGGACCACGACGGCATTGAAGACCGTTGGTTCTTGCAGACTTCCGAGGAAGTCCATCAATATTTCACAAGCATTCACTTGAAATGCACAACTGTGTATGTGGCCACTCCCAGTTCGCCTGCCTCAAAGTTCTATAATGACGGCCTGACTCCAGTTCCACCCCAAGTCCTTTTTGACGGGTCAACGCAGGCCATCATTAATGGAATCGACCACGGAGTCTTCCTTGTCATCCATCGAGACCACGGCGATTCGGCCAACGGTCCCATTGGCAGTAGCGATGGATGGGGTGACCCTCAGTTCGTGACGAGTGATGTCGCTCTTCTCGCCAATTCAAAAGAATATCCTGTAGTCTTCAGCATCAACTGCCGGAGCGGTTGGTTTGACGGAGAAACAGATAAAGACGGGGGAACTGTCAAAGTCGATTGTTTCGGCGAGGCGCTTTTGAAAAAGAAAGATGGCGGGGCTTCTGGATTTATTGGCTCAACCAGGATATCCTACAGCGGGTATAACGACGACTTAGCGAAAGGGCTAGTGGATGCGTTGTGGCCAGATTTTGACCCGGGATACAGTGAAGCAGGAGCAGACCACTTAGGCGATATCTTGAATTACGCAAAGATTTATATGGCTGAGATATACGGGTATCCCGATCCCCAGACTAACCTTACGGTTCTTACAGAATTTGAGGAATTTCATGTTTTGGGAGACCCTGAGATGGGAATCAAACCCACAAAATTCATGTTCTCGCCGCATTTTCCGTATTATAAAGTCTTGCGTTATATCGATATTCGCTAATATCGGCGAAAAAATATATTTTTGCCATTTTGCCCGGGAGAGCGCAGCAGAATTCGTTGTCGACGGAGCTATAGTTCAAAACCTTTTCAAAATCGGAGAGGGAATAACGAGGTCCGTCCTCGTCAGGAAGATGTGGGGAACCAGCTACGCAACCGACATGGTCCCGATGGAAATTTCGGAAAGGGGAATCGTTGTAAACAGGAGGAAATTACCCCGATTATCCTGTTGAATCTGCAACTATTCCCGCGAATTTCTTCTTCACCTCGCTTTTTTTCAAAGTCTTTCGCGAAAAATATGCCGTACTTTCCGCTAGACGGCATATTTGTTGTTGTTTTTTTTAAGTCCAAATCCTTAAAAACTTGACAAGTATTGATTAGCTACCTAAATTATAATTAACGAGCAGTGGGTTAAATCGCCAAAGCAGTGATGCATTCTGTATTGGCAAATGTAATTATTCGTAATAAGGAAAAGGAATAATATCCATAGCTACTTGGATATTGCCGTATAAGATTTTGTCCAGGAGGGGAAAAAATGAAAAAGCGGCTGATCTTTTTCTTATTTCTTCTGATTGTCATCATAATTTTGGTTTTGTACTTTGTATGCAAAAAACCAATTGAAAAACGTCCTCCAATACTGTTAAAAACCGCTTCGGGCATTGAAACGACAGAGTTCCAGCTCCATGATTCCGTTTTATTCGACGCGGTTGCTCTCTCTCCCAGGACGGGATATAGAGTCCAGATCGTAAGAGAAGACGGCAGCATCGTTACGGAATCAAGGCTTTCCACCGACCAGAATGGCCGGATTCCAGAAACCGTCATCTGGTACGATATAGGGATAAAACCATGTAAGGACATTCCGCTTCATACGTCCGTCGTTACATATCTGTCCGATCGCGAAATCTTCGATATGGAATATGCCAACAGGAATTACACCTTGAACATAATGGAAAACGAAAAACGGATTCGTGAAATGACTTTTCGAGTCGTAGGTGAATTGATAAGGCCAAGGCTCTATGCGGCAGACTCCAGGGCTTGCCCCAAATCGGGATTTTTAATCGGAGAGGAGGATATCTGGGCGATCGGCGAAAATTTCCCGCCAGGGAGCATAATAAGGCTGTGGGCTGTTCCGGACAGGACGGAATGGAAAGAAGGCGACGAGCTGAAAGACATGACCAAGCAGCATAAAAACGAGTTGCCGCCCGTCTTTGAATTAAAGGTCAATGAAACAAGTTTTAAGAAGAAATTGTGGCCCAAAGAGCTTACCTCAATAGGCAGTTATGATATTGTGGCAGAAGTAGTTTCTTATCCTTTCGGTTCATATCATTCAACCTCAACGGCCAGGGTTCAAAACGAGGTTTCTAAACTAAGCTATTCCGGTTTCGTGATCCAGCGCCGGCAGGGAGCAGGAGAGCCGTTAGAAATGGATCTAGCCGGCACCCATCAAAGCCAATTGACTTATCGGGACACATTTTTGACTACGGAAAACGTATATGTAGGAGTTGATCCGGCGGTTCAGCCAAGTTATATGGGAAAGACAGCCGACATTTATATTGTCAAAAGCAAGACCGAAGCCGAATGGGTCAATGACCCAACTCTGACGGATGTCACGGGTTATGTAGAGCAAATAACTGTACAGTTCGTCTGCAGCAATTGCTGGGCGACCATAGCCTGGACAGCTCCGTTGACTCCCGGAAAGTACGACGTGATTCTGGATTTTTACCAAGACGGAAAGTACACCCCAGGTACCGATCTGATAGATTCCCTGGATGCGGTAGGATTTTACGTCTCGGACATTCGAGTAGATTCCATTTCATTCCGTTATAGTGGTTCAACAGCGATTGCTCTTTATGACAACGTTAACCATACGAACGTTAATCCCCCCGAATATTCTTCGGCAGGCAGCGTTATTAAGCCGGCAGCCTGGGTAATGGGAGGCTCTCATTCGGTTCAAGTCAATTTCAAGGCCGTCTCTTCCGTCATTTCGGCTAAAATCTGGGCCGAGAACGGACTGGGAGGATTAAACAGCAGCGGTTCTCCAATAAACGTAGCTTTCTCGGGTGGAAATGGTCAAGCAATTTTTAACGTGAACAGTCCACCCGCCCTCATAGGAAAACATTTTTTTGACTGGGACTGGAAATGCAAAGACATAAACGGAAATCCCTCTACTCCGATGGACATGGGAATGACAGGAAAGCATATGTTATATACGACTTATGCAACGCCCCAGGCCCCGATGACAAATCCATGGGTCGCCGTAATCGATCGTTCCTGTTCCTGGGCTCAAGGAAAGTCGGACATAATTGAGGCCCGCACTGCGATTACGGCTGGCCTAAATGCCATTGGTGATCAAGACGGAGACGTGGATTATGATCCTTCAAATGCATATACCTCCAATGGATTTGCCGCCTGGCAATTTAACCTGACGGGATTTCTAAACGATCTGGCCACGAAAACTTCGGTGGAAATCAACTGTGCGGATTGTGCCAATGCACTTCAGGTTTTTCAGAACGCGTTAGGCCTTAATTTGCAGTATCGTATACTTGATATGGGTGGATATACGAATTATATCGATCCCATTGGAAACGGAAACCCGGCCAATTCAACCGATCCCGTTGAGAACTGGGGTAAAACGTGGTGGTTGTGGCACTGCGTGGGATGGCTGAGCGGAGACATTGTCTACGATGCCTGTTTACATCTTGACGGTGACGGACAGCCAGGATCATTGACCTGCAGCCGTTTGTTGCCAGCTAATCTCGCATTCACTGTATACAGAGCCGCTCTGGCACCTAGCTCGACATCGTGCAATCCGGACGAGCAGAATGTGTGTACCATTTTCTAGAGAGATAAGGAGGAACCAAAAATGAAAGCAGACTTCATTGGACGGAATAGGACAAGGATTTTCATTCTTGTTTTTTTCGTTCTGACGCTTTTACAGGCAGGGCTATCGCAAGAAAAGGCCATCGAAAAACAAGCGCGTGCGTATTACAAGCCGGAATCATGGCCTAAAACGGGAGTTCCCCTTTTGCGGGGTATGAGTCTTGATAGCTTCGACTTCAAAGGGTTCCAGTTGAAAGAAAAACGCTATTTTTCTCCTGCCAGAGGAACAAATTACATCTGGTATAACGAAAAAGAAAAACTCGAGCTCTGGATTACCATCGATGTCTGCCCATCGGTTGAAGCCGCACACCAGGAACTATTCGATTGGCTAGCGACGGGGACCTCTTCACTTTTGAGAAAGGGCACACTGACCGATCAGCAACTGAAGATAGGGGATGTTTCCTGGGCTGATCCCCGCTTTAACACTCTGGCGTTCTCCAGTCGTAACGTGGTCGTCATAATATTGGGCCGTTCAACTCAGCCAAGACACGGTCAGCTTATGAACGAGATCGCATTATCTATTGACGGCGAGATCCGGGCAAGACCGGGAGCAGAGGAAGCCAAGCGTGGCGTTGCGCAGATGGCCCCAATCATCGAAAAAATAGCTCTAGAAAAACCGGAACTCAGGTTAAATGAAAGTACAAAAGTCATCATTGTAGCTCGTGATCCAGGCGGAGGAAAACTCGAATTTAGTTTCCACACAACTGGAGGAAACATACTTCGGACGAAGGAAGGAATATTATTCCAGGCTACGTCGCCTGGCACGCATTTAATAAGGGTAATTGTGATCAATACGGAGAACATAGTTTCGGAAAAAACAATATCTGTCACGGTGACAAAATAGGTCGTTCTGATTAACCGATAAATAAGGAGCTTGCCCATTATCCAGAATAACGCAAAAAATTTTTGAATAATTTCGGCCCAACTTAAAAAGCAAGAGCAGGAATGCCATCGTTTTTTAAATTTTTTTGTTGTTGGCTAAGAAAAATCATACACCTAATAGTTTGCGTTTTTGGTCCAAAACCACCGAAAGGGGATCCTCCCACAACAAAACAAAAGACAAGATTCCAAAACTGGTTTCCAAACCTTAAGACATGGAGTGTTACGGGTCCGGCGACCGGAGGATATTGGGTCTCCGGGTCGTATAATTGTATTGCCTGGTCCGTAGGAGTCACGGATGATTGGCTTTGGCCCGGCAATACGGTCCAGGATTTTGATGCTTTTTACGCATCCTATGGGTGGACGATATCAGATAGTTGCGAGCGTAAATATAAAAAACGAAAAGTAGCACTCTACGCATATAACTCCGATCCTAATGACTGCACTCATGGATCAAGAGAAACTCATGATTGTAGCTGGCACGAAAGCAAATGTGGAGGAGCGGAGCGCATAATGCATATCAAATCTGAATTGGAAGGTGGAGATTATGGTAGCATTATACGGTGTTATGAAAAACAAGATAGCAAAGCAAATTTGGATCTTTGTTAGCAGAAGGAGGTTCAAAAATGAACGACGAGGATAAAAAGATTCAAAAAAAGTTTGACGCCCTTTTTACAGAATGGGAAAAGGTCATACGAAATCCCAAGATCCAGTTGAGCTCAAGACCAAAAGATTATATAAATAACGAACCCTATCGTGAAATAGTCAAATTGGGAAAAGATGCATTACCTTTGATCATGAAAAAATTGGAAGAGGGGGTATTTTTCCTGAACCAGGCGGTCGCGGATATTTCCGGAATCAAAACGGAAGAAATTATTGGCAAAGACAGCCGTTTCCTTGGCGAAAAGGAGAAGTCAAGATTACTACTAAAATGGTGGAAGTCGCAAAAACAATAATCTTTTAGGGCCAATAAACGTTTTCTGGAAGCTTATCCGGCATCAGACCGCCGGCTCAGCTAGGCTGACTAAATTGAGTAGAGCGTTTCCTAAGTTATTATTCTTCGGTTTAGCGAATAGAATCCGCTGATATTTCTGTTTATTCTCTCAACCATCTTTCCTATGTTCTCATGGTCTCCGGTAAAAAAATACTCCCTGTTTTTATCCCTGAATTCGCTTGGATTCATTCCCGCAAGTTCTGCCATTAAAAACTGGTCATCCGAAACACCCGTCAGGATTCCCATTTTCTCTATATCCCTTATCATGGACATTGTCTCTTGCGAGAATCTCCTGAATTTCTTCCCGTCGATTCTGTATCCGGGATCCTTCCATAGGTTGGGAGGGAAGAGAAGCTTGATTTTGTAATCCATCACTTTTTCAGGATATTCATCCATGTCCGTAAGAAAGCCGTATTTTCCTGGCTCGGAAAACCACGGAGTTCCAGGATAAAGGCCGGCAAACTGAACCGGAACGGAATCAGGCCATGTTTCTTCAAGAAAACGAAGAGTCTCGTATTTGGTTTCAGAGCTCTCGCCCGGAAGCGGATAAATCAGGCTGCCTACGGTATAGATGCGCGCCTTCTTCGACGATTGCAGCGCTTTCTTGAGAACACCTAGACTGAGGCATTTATGAATGCTGTCGAGCATTTTCTGGCTTCCAGACTCTATGCCAAAAAACAGAGAGACGAGTCCGGATTCCCTGAGAAGTCTCATTTCCTCATCGCCGTTCAGAAGATTGGCCTCGGCAAACGACGAATACATGACTTTAATGCCTTTCTCCTTCAGAATTTTTGCCACGTCCAGCATCAACTTCCCCGGCGTGCTCGAACCCGCATACCGGAAAACATTAATTCCGTACTTGCGAATCAAGCGGCTTATTTCTCCCGCTATCCTTTCCGGGTTTTTCGTTCTCGTACGGGAGCCGCTTTTGGCCGGCTGGGCACAAAAATAGCAGCCGAAAGGACATCCCCTGCTCTCGTCGAGCGTGATTATCTTTATCTTCTGGTTCCCTCTCATGGAAGGATATACGTCCTCGTCGTATACCGGCTCTGCCAGGGAATTCAGGTCAGATATCCATTCTCGTTCATTCAGTCTTATTTTTCCGCTCTCATCCCTATAAATCAGGTTGGGGACTTCGGAGAGGTTTTTCCTTTCGCCTACTGCGTATTCGACCAGTTTGCAGATTACGTCCTCGCCATCGGCGCAAGCAATCGCGTCGAATGCGCTCGTCTTTTTCAATATCAATTCCTTAAAGAGGTCGGCATGAGGGCCTCCGGCAAAAATCTTTATATGCGGCAAGGCCTTCTTCAGGTGTTCTGCGATTGCGACGGAGCCGCTGAAGCCGTCTCCGTTCCACAGTTTCAATCCCACAAAATCGGCGCCGAAATCATTCGCTGTCCTTTCTATGGATGCGGATATCCGTTCCACCTGCTTTATCTGATGCTTCTCCAATTCATGGTTGAGATATAGCATCTTTGCTTTTTCCATGAACGAAAGCTTTTTGCCTTCCGAAATCTTTTCGAAAATAGGCCTTACCTTTTTGCTTATTTCCGGAGGATAGAGGAGCTCTATGGTCTCGACGGTCCCGAAATCGAAAATTTTCGCTTCGTGCCCTTCTCTCTTCAAGGCTCCTGCAAGATTCGCAAGCCCATTGTCCGGCATGAGGCTGCTCGGCGTATAAGGATAGCCCGAATAACTGACCAGAATTCCCTTCGCCGACTTGCCTACCATCTGCTTTCCCATTCGCAATAGGGCGCTCCTCTGCAGATACACCTGTTTTCCTTAAATCTGAGGTTTTTGGCTCCGAACTCCATTTCTCCGTGCGCGGAATACACTCCCCTGAAGAAGGCGCAGACCTTCGATTTCTCTCCGTACGTTCTGGAAGCATGCTCCGTGGTCGGGTTGTCGCGGACGTGGATGACAACATGATGGCGGCCGTCTTTCTCTATCTTCGAGGTCAGTATCTGCATCTTGCCCGTTCCGATGAATTCGAGCAACTCTATTACGAGATTCGTAGAGATCATGTCCCTTCTTATTTTGATGCCCGTTGCCCTGATTATTTCCTCAGCACCCAGCTTTCCGCTTTCATAGCCGAGTTTGAACAGAAAATCCTCGCCATCTTTCTCCCCTACCTGCTGAAGGACATAAGCAAGGGAAACCGCAGGCTGCATGGTCCAGTCGGTTATGCCGAACAGCCTGATTCTTCCCCTTTCTGTCGAGAATACCCTTCCCATCAACATCCTTTTCAGGATTGAGGCTATTTCCATGCAGATCACCCTCTCAAAGATTCGTCATATCCGGGGTTATACGGTTGCTTCTCATCCGGATCAGGTCCTTCCCTTTTAATTTGGACTTCAGGTATTTAATAAATTGTCCCAGGCCATTCTTGACCTCTGCATGCATGGCCGGGCTTTCAATGCCGGTCAGAGTATCCCTTTTGACTCCAAGCACTCTGAAGCCAGCAGCTTCATATAATTTTCGCTGTCCGGGATTGGCGACTATTACGAGATCCGTCACTCCATCTTCGACGCATTGGTCATGCATCATGCACGTCAGTAGCGAAGGAACGAGCCCCTTTCCGTGCCTGTATTTCGCGAGGACGGTGAATCTCGACCCTTCGGCAAATTGCCTTCCATTTTTCATTAGCCCGGAAATGCCAATCCTGCCTTCAAGCTCGGTTCTGAAATTCTTGAACATCGGGAGTTCGAATTTCTCCGTAAACCTCGTCAGTCTCAGAGTCCCCACGGGGATGGCGCCGTCCAGGGCAACGAATATCGACGTTGGCTCTATGAAATCGTATTCGTCGCAAAGCTCCCTTTCGGGATTTTGCTTTATCACCCCCATTTCATCGTAGTAAACACGGTATCTGATCCTGAAGGCGGCGTGGAGCAGTTCGTCTTTTAGCTCTGGCTTTAAATCATTCCTGCCATTCAGGGTGTAAATTCTTAAAGCCATATCGTCGTGCCCCTTGCGGAGGAACCGGTTAAGCTTTTTCAGATTCTCCGAGACTCGAGTTTTCATTGGATGATTCTGTATTTCCTTATCGCTCCGCTTGGCTTTCCTCTCAACTCGATTTTCGGACCCGGATAGTCAAAAAGGCCGAGAAGCACCTTTTTCCCTATTATTGCGAGTGTCTTCCCCGGCCTGTAAGACCCTTTTATCGACCTGCCGACCGCCTTTGCATCCAAATCGCTTCCATACAGGCCGAGGTCAAGCATTTCGCCCTTCTTCGTCCTGACGCTTATTCTTTTGACTTCATAGGGAATTTCAGTCATGGCCGGAAGCAGGATGCCCATTCTATCGGGGGCTGCATAGCTCTCGAATCTGACTGCTTCTATGCTCCCTTCAAAGGACCTGTATCTGAACGCTAATCTGAGGAAAACCAGTACCGCGACGACCAGACAAACCGAAAGGACCAGATACTTCCATGCCTTTTTTGCTCCATGTCTCATCTATTTAAATGCCTCCTTGCCAATAATGAACTAGCCCAATTGTCGAGTTTGCATAAAAAAAACAACTGACAAGGAAACGGAGAGGATGAATATCTCGGGCGATTCAAGAATTAAATATCTGGAAAAGGAAGAAGTTTACAGGCTATTCAGGGCGATTCCTCCCGGCAATCATCGCGATAGAGCCCTATTTGATTTGATTTATCGCCATGGCTTGAGAAGGATTGAGGCCACCTGGATGAAAAAACACTGGGTTAGCAATGGCCGCATCTGGATAAAGCGCGCGAAAAACGGAATCTCCCAGGAATATAACATCCATCCAGATTCCCAGAAACTCATCAACAGGTATTTAATTCAGAGAGGAGATGACGCAAATCCTTTTCTCTTCACGAGCAGGGAGAGCGGAGAAAGCAGGCCAATCTCAAAGGGAATGATTTATCATTTGTTCAGAAAATACGCTGAAAAAGCCAAGATTCCTCCCGAGAAAAGGATCGTTCACATTCTGAGACATTCAATCGCCGTACATCTTTTGAACGCAGGGTGGGATATCAGCGATGTCCAAGACCACCTCGGTCACAGAGACCTTAAAAACACGGCCATTTATGGGAAGATTTCTAATAGGAGGCGGGAAATTCAGTTTCAGAAGCTTTTAAAATCAGGAGAGCTAGCCAATACATTGGCCGGAATTGAGGCTTAAAATGGGTTGGCGAGAATATGCAAAAGCGTTAACTCAAAAGAAATTATATCTTAAAAATCAAATTTGTAAAGCAAAATTTTCATACCCGCCTTATGCTCTGGTTAGACAAAACATCCCCACAGACTCCTTTGGTGTCCAGAATTGGGGTATCCTTCCCCCCTTCACAAAGAGAGCCTAGTGTCGATTTTTTTGCGCGCTTCCGGGTCCGCCTCTATCGTTTCATATTCTCTTTGATCTGAGTTATTAGTTTCTTACGAGCCCGATATGATCTTGTAATTGCCGTCCCTTCTCTAATCCCATAAACTTTGGCTATATCTTTATAAGAGAGATAGTTGTATACTCTCGAAATTAAGACTTCCTTTTGTTCTTTGGAGAGCTTGTTCAATTCAATTAAAAAAGCCCTATATCGTTCTTTCTCTATCAGACGCCGTTCAGGTAAATAATATTCTCTCGCTTCAGTATCTATTTTCAAGAAATATAACAGTCGCTGCTTTTCCTTTTTGAGATGGTTTAAACAGACGTTTTTTGCAATTCTAAATAGCCATCTTTTTGACTTTGCTGGATCTCTTAGGGTCTCAATTTTCTGACAGGCTCTCAAATATACTTCCTGCCCTAATTCTTCGGCATCCAAAAGATTCTTCGAATACCAAAGACAGAATCGAGAAATCTGTCCTGAATATTCAACGAGACTCGTAAGGATTTCTGATTCGGACATTGAAAGCCTTATCTTGATGCAAATTCAACCTTGTACTAATAGGGCTTATTTTGCCAACAATTTGCCCCGTCAGCCATCCATCCAGCTAATCATTCCACACAACATCTCTTCGCAAATCACCACTGGAACCAAGAGTTTTTAAAGGCGATTGAGCAAGGTGCGTATGAATTGCTAGTATCATGCTCTCATAGTATCTCAGCTAGGCCTACATCTTTAGAAGTAATTGATATTTTATGAATATCCTTGTGGATTTTGATGTATCTTATTTTCTGAGGATCATCATAATCATATTTAAATAATAAGGTTATTTCTACCAATCGCCATTTCTGGGTCACCTCATTAACTTGATCCCAAGTCAATATCCTTCCCATAAGGTCAACCGAATTTATAGATAAGAGATCATCTCCACTTCGAAGGGAATTTTCACAATGAACGTTTTTAATGAATACCCTTGATTGGAAATTGGCATTTAATAAGCTTAAGAAATCCTTTTCGAGGCAAAGAAACTAATGTTTCTTGAATTCGGGCAGGGACACAGAACAATTGAATTATCCTCTTCCCTCTGCTTTCTTGCTTTTCAAATCGATATGCAGTCCAATCCTTTAAAAGGATATCCTTTGCTTTCTCTTCTCCTGATGCGTCTCCGGGCTTCCATTTCTCATTAGAATTTGTTAGTACAATCATCAATACAGAGCGCTGAAGCGCCTGCTAACCTCGCAATGGGATCAACTGGCTCGACAATCCATTTCATCTTCTACACCTCCTCTCAGGGACTTAATTTAGGCCTAAATATGCCCTTTTTTTTAAAAATAATTTTTCTATCATCAAGTGTCAATATAAGTGCATTAAATGTCACTTTTTTTCATTTTCTGTCACTTTTCTTCCGATTTCCCGACGTCTAAAACGTTCGCTAAAGGCTTAGACCGCATTATCAAGGAAATAGATCGGGCTAGTTTCCAGCGTAAAATCAACTTCATGCGCAATATCCTGGCCCGCATAAGGAAAAAGCCCGCTTCGCCTAGCAATCGAAACAGATCTGGCTACAGCCGGATAAGATAAACGGAGCGCCAAACGGATGGCATCGCTTCTTGGCGAAGAGTATGAGAAACGGTTCTCGGAAGCCATCCACTGCCTGGAAGAAGGGCTCGAGGACTCGCTCCAGTATTATCACTTTCCGGAGATCGATAAGAAGCGGATCTCTTCTACGAATGTGGTGGAGCTGATCATCAGGGAGATCCGGCGCCGCAGCCGGGTGATCGGCATGTTTCCCACGGTCGATTCCTATGTCCTGGTCACGTGTTATCCCGTTGAATATTCCGAAGACTGGGGCAGTGACCGGAGCTATATCAAGCAGGAGAAGATCCTCGCGGCATTGGAGCGCGGCCAGGAGATTTTAGCGGCCCATGGAGCTAACTGAGGGAGTTCATAGTGGCTTTCAAATTGCGAACAAAAGTTGACACGACCTTTTTGGGGGGAAGTTCAAATATCTCAGCCGGATATTTTGCCCCTCTCTTCAAGATATTGAATCGGCGACCTATTCTGAAGCTTCGGTGTCGATAAACGTGATTATAATACCGAATCCGCTGACCGACAATTTTTCTCAACGAGGCCAGCGCTGCCTCTTCCCAAAACAACAATCGATTTTCTGTTTTGATTCGGGCTCATCCGTATATTCGGGTTATTTAAAATATTTGTTATAATGGATTGTTAATTTTAAATCTTATAACCCCAAGATATCCCCTTTCATCTCGGGCCAAAGAATAAACATATCCAAACTTAATAGCAATATGATATATATTCTTTTTATTAATTATTGCGGAGAATAAAAATTTCCCTTCGGATGTAAAAATGTCAAAGTGAGTTGCTCCCTGCTGATTGTTGTCTATTGAAGGCTGAAACAGTTCAACCCAAATCCTACCTTTATCATCTATATTTATTGAATTTAATATGGGGTAAGTCTCAAGGTATTTTAAATATTCTCGAGGATCAACATTTAGTGCTTTTATTATAGCAAGAGCTTTCTTTTTCGTATCCTCTTCCACTGAGAAAGGCTGATAATCTTTTACAAATTTGAACAACATTAAACCTGCTGGGGAATAAACAGACACCTCATATTTGTCGGCACTTCCTATGTAGATATTTCCTGATTCGTTGATGGCCCATTTGACATAATGAGGAATTGTGTAGCTAAATTCACGATTTCTTATTCTATCATATCTGAATTGCTTTTTTTCGTAAAAACTATTAATAATTTTTTTTTCAGATAAATATTTTCCGATACGATAATAATTTTGAATTTTCTCATCGATATCTTTTTCGATACTTTTATAACCTATAAATATTTCGTCATTACCGTTAATGCATATTTTTTCAGGCGATAGTCCTTCTGTTCTAATTGTCTTTAAATAGTTTCCGGCTAAATCAAAGAGTTCAACTTCCCTTTGCATTAAGTCTGCACAATAAATAATATTTTTTTTAATGCAGATAGAGGTCAGATATTCAAACTCTCCGGGACCCTGTCCCTTTCGTCCTATATTTCTTTCATGCTTCCCTTGCGCACTATATTTTTTTATTGTTCCCTCTTCGTAATCCACAACATAAATATTTCCTTTGGAATCGGCATCTATATCTCTCGGATATCTAAAACTGTAATTCTCTTCCTCTTGATTAAAACCTATCGAAAGGTCCTCTAATAATTCTAATTGTTTAATCTTATTATATCTAAAGTTATGTACAGTCTTAGTTCCATTAATTATTTCCACGTCAAACAAGAGATTTTTCTCTTTCTTGCAAGATTGAGTGAAAAAAGACAACACAATAAATATTATAGAAAGAATAAAAAATATTTTTTTCATACTTAACCTCCTTTTATTTTTTGTACGCCTATATTTTATGTATAGGATTTTTATTAAGAAATTAACTTAAGCTTAACAACTTCAAACATGCAAATGCAAGCAGTTTATTTAATATCCGGTTCAGGGCTTCATCTTTCAATCTCAAATGTTTTTTCCTCTGCAATAAAATTCTGGTCATTCAAATTGAATTGAGATTTCGTGAAATGTCTGTATCGAGAATTATATAAAAACAAATCTTTATGATTACCTATTCCCATTATTCTTCCATTTTCGATAAAAATAATGTCGTCAGCATTAATGATTGAAGAAAGCCTGTGGGCGATGACGATAATTGTCCTATTATTCTTTATTTTTTTTAAAGCGCGATTTATATAGTATTCTGATTCAGAGTCTAGAGAAGAAGTCGCTTCATCTAGAATTAGAATCGGAGAGTTCTTAATAATTGCTCTTGCAATGGCTATTCTTTGTCGTTGCCCGCCGGACAATTTTATCCCTCTTTCCCCAACCAATGTGAAATAACCATTGGGTAAATTTTCAATGAAATCATGAATGTAAGCCGCTTTTGAAGCCTCGATCGCTTCATTAAGATTAACCTCAGGCGAGCCATATGCAATATTTTCTAATATGGTCGTATTAAATAAAAAAACTTCTTGGGGAATAATACATACGATTTTTCTTAATTGGTTTAAAGGAACATCATTAATATCAATACTATCGATTCTTATTTTTCCTTCTTGTGGAATGTAAAATCTAGATATTAAACTAATTATGGTGCTCTTCCCGCTGCCGCTTGGGCCAAAAAGAGCTGTCGTTTTCTTTTCTTCAATCTTAAAACTCATATTTTTTATGATTTTTGCTTCTTTGTCTGCGTTATAACTAAAAGAGACATTCTCAAAATTAATTATGCCTTCAATAGGCACAAAAAAACTCTTTGTTCCATTATCCTCTTCTGGCTTTTTTTGTAATAACTCAAAAATCCTATAAGCCGAGGCAGCACTCTTTTGCCAATTCATATTTGTTCTTGCTAATGTATCGACTGGCCCAAAAATATAAGCAGCATAAAAATTAGCCGATATTAATTCACCAATAGTTAATTTACTGGTGATTATTAGAAGTCCACCTATAAGAAAAATAAGCAAAGGGCAACATGAAGATACAAAATCAGTGAAAGCAAATATTCTTGAGCTCACCTTTACTCTTTTTATTGATATATTCTTTAAATCAAGTAACAATTTTTTTATTTTTTTTTCTTCGTATTTTTCACTGCACATTAACTTAGACAATCTAATTCCTGACAAGCTATCCTGGAGCACACTATAATAATTTGCCGTATACTCAGTCTCTTGAGAATTTATTTCAAATAATTTTTTTCTAAAAGACACGCTTAAAAATGAATATATTGGTACTATTATTGAAACTACTAATAAAATTTTTAAATTTATCAAACCAAGCGCGATAACTCCGAAAATCAACGTTAAAATACTTTGCATTAGCGTGATGATAGTAGCAAACATAAAGCCCTGAACTCTCCCAGTATCATTAGTCATCCTAGACAATAGATATCCAGTAGAATTTTGATTGAAAAAATCAATCGGAAGCGTCTGTAGATGCTTAAATAAATGTACCTGCATGTCAAGCAAAACTGACTGGTTAAGCTTATTACTTAATATATTATGAGATATCTCGAATATCTTCTTAAAGATATTTATAAAACAAATCCCTAAAATAAAAATAATCAATAAACGAAAGTCTTTTCTTGGAATCGCCTTGTCAAGTATATTTTTAATTATAATTGGAATAGGAAGATAAATAACTGAATTGATTATAGTGAGGCATGCTAGTACAACGGTGCCTTTCCAATAAGGCCTCAAAAAATCCAAATATTTTAGGAATAGCCCCTTCTCATATTTCATTCTTACGATGGCAAATTATTATGATATAAACATTCTGGATCAATTTCATAGATATTCCCATTATGTTCCATTGCTTTTGCCCTGCATCCACCTGCACAAACGGGAAGATACTTACATCCAGTGCATTTTTTTATTTGGTCTGTTTTCGTTTGAGATAAGACTTTCATGCTATTAAATACATCTGATTCTTGCCAAATCTCCTTAAGTGAATTTTTCCTTATATTTCCTGCGACGAGCGTTGTAAAATTGATACACGGTACCACATCACCGTTAAAAAAAATCCCACATTGATTCACGCCAGCTCGGCAGGGGAGGAGGAAATTTGTCCGCTTAATATCTTCTTTTTGTAACGCTAGAGCTTTTTCAGGCAGATCATACCAATGTGCTTGTGCCCAACTAATTTTAGTTTCATTTTTATTGTTATTTTCTTTAATAATATCTGAAATCTTCTTTTTTTCCTCAGTTGTCAACGATATAGATTCAAATATATCTTTTGCCCTCCCACGAATATCTACATTATTTAAACTAATTCCATTAATTCCAAATCGAGCGGCAATATCCGTTAAGCCAAGAAAATTTTTATAATTATATCTTGACAGTGTTGCTAGTATATTAACAGGGATATTGGCTTCTGATAATAATTTTAATGCATAAATCACTCTTTTAAAAGATCCTTTTCCTCTTATATTATCGTTTATTTCAGCATCTGAAGAATCAAGACTCACAATTAGACAATCTAAGTTTATTTTAGTTAGCGCTCTAACTCTTTCCTTCGTTATCAAGGTACAATTTGTGTTTATGGTAATTCGATGATGCATAGAAATTCTACGTAGAAATTCAAAAACCCCCTTTTTATAAAAAGGTTCACCCCCCGTAATTTTTATTCTAAACACTTTCATTTCTTTTAGTTGTTCCGCAAGATCAAATAATTCATCCAATGTAAGTTCCTCTTGTGGCGCGTCATGTTCTGAACTGGCGCTGCAATATATGCAAGAAAGATTACATGTTTTCGTTACCTCTATGTTTACGTTAAGAGGCGCGGTTAAGTCTGATAGGGGATTTTCAGGCTTTTTCTCTTTCATTTTTGAATTTTTATTCCCTAAGATTAACTATAAATATGCAAGTTTTTTGTAAAATAATGAATTTAAGTCATACCTTGCCCTAAAATTTAGTAGTTAATTTTTTATTACTAGCTATCGAATTGGGGATATTGGGTGCCGCAACCACATGAATTGTATGAATCGTTTCCGTGCGTACACACATTTGATTCCCCATTTCCTATATGACATACGTTGGTTCCACCCATATCGCATCCGACTCCTGGATAACAAGCATTTCCTATTGAATTCCAAGTTACAAGAACTAATGGATTATTAAATTCGTTCATTCTAATCACCCTCCGAATAAATTAACGTTAAACTCATCAATAAAAAATTTATAATCAACGACCATCATAACTCTCTAATATCATCAGTCTAATCCCGATCTAATGATATATACCATAAGACTCCGGTATCAATCTTGTCTCTGGAAAAATGCCTTCTTCATATAAATTTTGACAAGTAGGAAAAGGAGCATCAAACGATTTATAGATAAATTCGGCATAGATCCTGCATTCGCCCTTACAAGAAATTTTATGCATACATTTCGAGCAGACGCCTTTTAAATTTTTAGGAATATCTTTTCTTATTTCCTTTAAAATTTGAGTTGTTCCCCAAATCTTATCAAGATCCAATTTCTCTGATTGGATATTGCCGAAACAAAACTCTGGTTTCTCATATCCTATTCCGCAGAAAGATATATTTCCGTTCCCCAGAATCCCTAATAAATTGGGGAAGGAACATTTGCCTCCACACAGGCCATTTACTACTGCTGAAAGTGGGCGAATTGAAGGAGGAACATGAAGTTTTATTGGAAAATTTATTGATTTACTAAGGTCGTGCAATTTATAAGAGACATCAAGAAGCTCACTCGGTTTAAATAGTAACCCTTTTTCTTCTAATTTAGCTGCTCTTCCTAGCGGCATAACAGGATTAACTTTAATTTCATATACATTAGACCTGTTTTTCAAATATTTAATAATATCTTCAATTTGACATATGTTTTCTTTAGTCAGTGCCATTATCGCTTCGACCCGGATATTATGTTTTCTTAATATATACAAACCTTTTTCCATCATCTCAAAGGCTTTATCGCTTCCTCGAAATTCATTATGCATTTTGGGATCTATGAAATCCATGCTAATCGATACACCTGTATTTGCAGATGCTAATGTAGAGCCTATTTCCTCTGTAATTAATGTGGCATTCGTTTCCACACATGAATTTATTTCCATTTCTTTGCACTTCATTACCAATTCAATTAATATTTTTTTTCTTAAGAGCGGCTCTCCACCAGAAATTTTTACTAATCCAAGACCTAATTTGCGGGCTTGCTGTAAAAATCTCAAATAATGTTTTATTTCAGGTTCTTTATAATTAATCTTTTTATCTGATGCATCCAGCCAACAATGGACGCATTTCAAATTGCATCTTTCTGTTAAATATATATATACAACTGTTAGAGGCCATATTTTGCGCTTCTTCATGTTAGCTTTCTTCATTTAGCTAATTATTTTTAGAAATCCTGCTTGAGTCAATTTATCCAGTGTCTCATTTATCACACCTGCCAGATTTTCAGGTATAATCTTATCGAAATTTTCTTTTATAAATGTTTCGACATCCTTGGCACTAGCTTTCTTTTTGCATTGATCCCAAATGAGATTAGCACTACTATTTAGAATTAGCAGGTTATTTTTTTTAATATCAAATAAAATATGAAATCCATCTTTTTCTTCTCTGTGAATTATATGATTTATCCTTTGCATATAATATTTCATTTTTAGCTCTCTTTTGGTACCGCTCGTTTTTTCTTTTTTATTCCTATTTTTGTCTATTTTAAATAGCTGTCGCGTTGTTTTTTGTTTCTAATTAAAAAACGACTTCACCCCCCTTTATTGGGCTAATATTTATTCCGGATTTTAACTTTGGTCAGATTCTTAATCTGAATAAGCCGCTGGAGCATCACTTCCAGGACTGCAGGTGTTACGGATGCCTCCTCCGCTGTTGCATGTGTTAGTACTTCCACCCCCATTAGCACAGGTATTATCGTAACCTCCTCCCGCATCGCAGGTATTTGAGCCTGGGACAGAACCTCCACTTAACATAATTAGTGGGTTTTGAAATTCTTTCATTAAATCCTCCCATAAATATTTTGATTTTTGCCTCTTTATCTATTCTTCAAAAGTTTATTTCCTTCTCTTGGAGAAATGCTTATTCCTTCCTCCCAAATTATTTCATTTTGTTGGTAGGGGAGGGATCAATGTTGCTCCCGGGAACACAATAATTCGACCAACCATTTCCTTTCACGCACCAATTCTCTTTCCCTCCATATTCGCAGCTATTTTCTTTGTCTGATTCAGCAGAATCACCTATGAACAGTAATGCTGGATCCCCGAATTCTTTCACTTCTTTACTCCTATAAAAAGTTCACCAAGCATACTCAATTCATCCTAGATCGCATCTCCAGAGCTCTTTCCTGGTGCATGATTAACAACCGGTAGCTCTAACGACTATCTTCTGGCATCGGTTATATTATCCCACCCCAGCATTGTAACTCGTAATTCCTCAGATAGAACATCTTGCACAGTATGTTTCTCTAATATATTGGAAGATCATCACTTCCATCTGCACAGGTATTTCCGTGGCCCCGTCCTCTTACGCAAGCGTTATCAAATCCCCCTGGGAGGCAAACATTTTGCGGCGTTGCCATGAAATGTACAATTACGGGATTTTCGAATTCTTTCCTTCTTTCTTGGCTCTCAAGCATCACTTTTTCAAGATTAACTTCATTTTCACATCAGCTAACCCTTGTGATTAAAGCGCTGGTGGTTTATCGCTTCCGGGGCCGCAGCCGTTGCCGTTATCGCTTCCATTCTGACATCCATTATTCATTCCTCCCCCCGCGTGGCAACCGTTATCTATGCCGCCTCCCGCATCGCAATCATTTGAGGGGGCAGATTCTCCTAAAAAAGTGACGATCGGGCTTTCGAATTCTTTCATTCTTTCCTCCACTTAGAGAACTTACTATTTTATTTTTATTTTAGGGATTTAGTCTGGATTATCCCTCCAGTTTTCTAATTAAATAACAGGTGGTTTATCACTCCCTGCGGGGCAACCATTATTTGAGTTGTTTCCGCTTGTACAACCATTACACCAACCCTCTCCCTGTGTGCAGCTATTATAGCTGCCCGACCCCCCGTTACATGTGTTTTGGTAGCTTATCTCGCTAGGAAAAATAAGAGGATCCAGGAATTCTTTCATTCTTTCCTCCACGTTTGACGCTTTATTATATTTTTCTAATTAATACTATGCAAAAACCATGCCAATAGGAAAGGCTTCCATAACTTATTCATTTTAAAGAGGCTAAGCCGATATCAAATTTGGGGACTCTTTTTTTATGAATGCGAAATCGCATTTTCCATACTTTTTTATGAGGATGACTCTCTAAGTTACTTATTTTCAGTAAGATAGGCGATCTCCTCTCAAGGCATCAGAATCTCTCTCCCGGGAGAATCGCTTATCTTGCAGCCTGTGCACTCTCAGGAATTTCATAAATTTCTTGTATTCTTTTTCACCCAAGCTTATATTGAACAACGCCATGCTTTTTTTATAGCAGCCGTCAGTTTCTCTTAAAGTCATAGCAATGATTTGCTTAACGGTATTTCGGTCCAAATCCCTTTTCATAAACGGCATATATACAACTTCCCAGAAAGTCTTCCCCCCCCACCTCATATCCCAATACAGGTTTTCTGCTCTGGTCGTTGCATTGCCTCCTTCGACTGGTTCAAAAGTGATGTCCTCAGCTTCGATTTCTTGCATTCGGGCTCGGCACATAGCTCTCGTTATCACATTTTGAAGCTCTCTCACGTTTCCTGGAAACGGGTGAGAAAGTAATTTGTCCAACGCCTTGTCCGATAATGTAATCTTATTACCCTCTGATAAGGCCTGAATGATATGTTCGACCAGGAGGGGAATATCTTCTTTCCTTTCCTTGAGCGGGGGAATAAATAGCTTATGAATGGTTATCCGATAATAGAGGTCTTTTCTAAATCGCCCCGCCATTATTTCCTCTTCGATTTTTTTGTTTGTGGAGAAGATAAAGCGCACATTAACCTTCTGTATCTGGTCGTCGCCGAGCTTCTTCATCTCTCCTGTGTCGATCACCCTCAAAAGCTTTACCTGGATGGATGGGGGACAATCAGCAATTTCGTCCACAAATAAGGTAGATCCCCCAGCCTTTTTTAAAAGGCCTGCTCTGTCCTCCGTAGCGCTGGTGAAAGCTCCCTTTTTATGACCAAAAAGTTCTGACTCTAAGAGACTTTCTGGAACAGTGGTGATATTTATTGGGACGATGACCTCTATTTTCCGTTTGCTTTTCTTATGAATTAGACGTGCGACGACCTCCTTGCCCACGCCTGTCTCTCCAAGGATAAGAACAGGGTAATCTGTGGCAGCTGCCTCCTCAATAAAACCTCGAATTTGCTTAACTGCATTGCTCTTTCCTATAAAATTATCTGGGTAAACGAGCATTTTGCTTCCTATTTGGGATAGCGAATTCGTTTTCCGCTACGCCGGCCGCAGTTCAATCGCCGACCCACTTCCTTTCGTATGGAAGTGCACTCTTATCCTATCCAGATTGCGACCAACTCGAAAAGTCGATTTGCGCCCTTCTCCCCGTGACATGCCCAAAACGGCTGGGTCGCCCCAGAAATCGTGATGTTTAATTCTCACGCCGTCTACCATCGGGAACTCCAGCGGCCGATGTTTCTCCAATAGCCACGCCCCTGCGCTTTTTTCATATTCTTGGAGCCATGATTCGACGCACTTTAATTCGGTCAATGTTCCAAAATCCATCGGGTATCGCTGGTTCTCATTGGTGACGCAGGGTTAGCTGTTTGGCCAAACACAGTGTCCAAAGTCGTCCTCTGACAACGTGCATAAGAAATAATCTTGAATTTTTCAATAAACGAACATAACGCAACGGCCCATTATTCCTCGCATAGTTAGAACAGGTTATAGCGAATCTCCCATGATGAAATCCCCATTTATCTATCGATAAATAGGATTCCGTGCCGATTACGGCGAATAGGTTTTCAAAATAAAACCTCCCTTTCGTAATTATAGGTTCTATGAAAATTTACGTATATTTTAACTTGCCGTCAATTATATTTTAAAAATGTCATTCTTTTTCTTTTAATTTCACTTTATTCCTATCTAGAAGGCTTTCTATATTTATTCATGAGGCCTTCATCGATCGATACTAATCGGATCGGGCGTTCTCCTAAGGCAACGGGTATCTAGGATATCTCAGGATTACACGCAATCCTGTCGGGCCGTACGGATGATCCCCCATCGTCGCGGAAGACGCGCCTCCCCGCCCGAACGACTAAACCACGTGCGATGGTGCCTTGTGGTGAAGTGACGAAAAGAATGTCCTTTTTTGGCCCATGCCCCTCCCAGCTGGTGATGCAGGGTAAAACCGGTTTCATCCTGGAAGACGATCATTTCCCCGGGATCCAGATTTTGGAGCTTTTTTTCCTCGGGCTATTTGGAGAAAACAAAGGACTGGGTGAATAAAAGGAACTCTATCAATATTAAAGTGGCAAACCTGGCGCGGACTATACGAAATAATAAGACGTTTTAGAGTACACAAATGGCTTAAGAAAGTTCACGATGGTGATAATATAAGCTTTTTTTGACATGCCCTATTTCTTCCCAAAACAGCTTTTTTTCTTTGATTTTATTTTTTTGAATTTCACAGATATATTTGGGAATCTTTCCTAGAGACCGTCCGGAAAAAGAAGCAACTACCGGACAGACCGCACAGTTCTCCAGTTCGGAACAAAAAATACAAAGCGTATTATCCGTGTAGAAATTATCCATTGTAAGCTCTGCATAGTTTGACAATATCCTGCTATACGTTTTTTTATGATTCTTAACGAAATCAACTACCCCACCGAAAGAATATTTTTGAAACTCGCGTGTGTTCTCCATTTGGCCGAAACGATCTGAAAAAAGATAACATCCCCAGATGGATCCGTTTGGAGCGATGGCGAGTCTGTCCTTTCCCGCAGCGCAATAAAAAATGCCTTTTTTGAGGCCTTCTTTAAAATTGGCAATGGAAATACTCCCGGTTCTTTCATAATCATTAAGAGCGATTTTTTTTGTTTCCTTCATTTCTTCTGCAAACGTTAGAAGCGAATGCTCATCCCAGGCTCGTCCTGTCGACAGTGAATAATGAACGTTGCGGACGCCCAGTCCTAAAACGAGCCTAATTGATTCAGAAAGATGTCCAATGGTATCTGGAGTAAAGACGCTATTGACTTCGAGCTTTATACCGGGGTAATCCAAAATTTCCTTTATGCTAGAAACGATTTGGCAAAAGCTCCCCCGTTTCCTGTTCAGATCTTGATCTAGGCCATCGAAACTGAGTTCTACCGAAAATTTATAGTAATTTAAGAATCGCAATATATCCTTCGTGATCAGGCTTCCGTTGGTGGTAATATAAAAACGGGGCTTCTTGTGGAGAACTCTGCTTTTTCGCTCTATGAAAGGAATGAATTTTTTTATGAGTTCAAAATGCAGAAGTGGTTCTCCTCCATAAAAATTCAGACAATAATTTCTGTCCAGCAGGGGTAAAAAAAAAACGAGGGCCGTTTGAAGGGTCGAATATTTCATAAATTCTTTTCCGCCAGGCTTATAACAGTATGTACAGTTATAATTACACCTGTCCGTAATTATAAGAGTTAGTCCTCTTATGTTCATACTTTCCTGCTTAGTTCGAGGAAGAGAATGCCAGATTAAGAAATAGCGTGCGTTACTATTTTATAATCGCCGTGTCGACGGGACAACTAATGCCATTGTTAGGCTGCGGTTCTCCCGAGAACGTGCGACCAAGGTAATCCAAGGCAGCAGTTGCGCGCCTTTTTAGTTCTCCGTCAGGCAAAGACTTCGCGGCAGCTCTTAATTCGTCCAGGCATCTCAAAACATTTGGCGTCACTCTTATTGCTTTACTTTTCGCCATTAGCCTTTCCCTCCAAATTTAATATCTTTTTAAACTCGTTTTCCTTCCTTAATTCATCAAAATTCGCGTCGATATCGATATATTTTTTATAAGCAAAGAAATCGCTTTTTCCCTTATTATTCAAAAAAGATCTGAGATATCCATAGGCGAGCTCCTTTTCTCCCAAACCCGCCCATACGGATGACAATTTTAATTCATTCTCAAAAAATCTAAATTTTTCCGGCGATATTTTATTGATTTCCTGGATAATGTTTTTGGTTTCGTTGACATTTCCTTCCCGGGAAGAAACCATTGCCAAATAATATAGAGAACCAATTCTGTATTCCAACGATACGTCGATTAATTGCTTAAAAATTGCCCTGCTTCTGTTCAGGTTTCCCATATAATAAAATATTTCGGCCAACAAGAATTTGGACCTTAGCGAAGAATCATTTTTTTCTAGGATATCGCAGATCTCGACGGCCCTATAAAATTCCTTTCCGAGCATCAGCAGCTTCGCATATACGATGTTGCCAAGGTCATAAGGACACAGCCAGAAACTTTTCTCTTTGAATTCCAGAGCCTTCTTGAAATCACCATCGTTTCCATCTCTGCCAAATCTCATGTAATAATAGGAACCGATTATTGAATTCAGCCGTGGATGGTAGGGATACCTTTTTATTCCTTCCGTAACGAGCTCGAATACAGGCTTTTCGACATCTTCAGGAAAACAAAATCCTCTTAATAAATAAACTTCGATAAGGGAGCTGAAGTATTCGGGGAGGCCGGGATTCATTGCCTGTGCTTTTTTGATCAATTCCTCTGCCTTGTTAAGCCAAATAACGTCGAACTTCCAGTTAAAATTTACATAGTTGGCATAACAAGTGGCAAGCCCTATGTAGGCGAGGGAGAAGTTGGGATCGATTTTCATGGCCTGGGAAAAAAGACCTATGGCTAGCTCATTGCCTTCAAGGGTAAACCGCCCCGAATAGAATTCTCCCTGGCGATAAAACTTCCAGGGATCGTTATTTCCTTCCTTTAATTTGGCTAAAACGTAATTTGGTTTCGAATAACTATCTAATGCTGCAATATCTTCGGTGATGTCATATTTGGGCACGATGACTTCTTTTGACATTTTCAATGTCTCGCGTATTTTTGAACATATGATGGATGGAACATCCAAAATGCCTTCCAATGGCTCCTGAAATCCTGATTTCCACATTGTCGATCCGTCTTTGATCCTGATGAACTCGACAGACAAATTGACCATAGGGTTCTCCGCTTTTATCTCCCCCCTCAGGATATAATCAACGCCCATCTTTTCTTTTATTTCCTTTATATCCGCAGAATTAATCGGGGATTCGCGAACAGAAAATACCGGAACGACTTTGATTTTTTCGGGGATAGAGAGCTTGTTCGTGATTTCCCTAACGACACCTTGCGAAAAATAATCGTCCCGTTCTGACGGATTCAAATTCTTGAAGGGCATGACGGCAATTGAAATAGCCCTGTTAGCAGGAGAAACGGATAATCTCTTAGCGATAAAAATAGTCGAAAAAAGAACCGGAACGGTAATGCTTCCAATTATTAGCCATCTTTTTTTAAAAAATCCATTCTTCGTGGATTGGTCGGTTCCCGGTCTCTTTTTCAACCATTCGTCGATTTCCGATTTGTACGCAAATACTTTTGACCGCGCAGAATTCTTATCGATGCGATGAACGGGCAAGCCCAGTTCTTTTTCCCACCTGATGCACGTTCTAATCTCCCGGTTCAAATGCTCAGAAATGTCTTTCCAGGAATTGAATATCTCCCCATTATGCATTTCAAATCCCTCCCTTCGCTGATATCAACCATATAGATATCTAAAGTCGTATTGGCCTCCTAAAGTAGAGACTTTTTTCTCCGAATAGAAGCAAAGGACGAAATACAAAAAAAATTCCCTCTCTATTATAGACTTTAAAAATCCAATAAATTTATCAATTTTTTATAAAAAATAAGTGATATCTGATATATCATACCAGGGCTCTCGTAACAATCCTAACCGATTCTGATGAAACCCGAAAGGCAAGCCCCTAAATGGAGCTTCACTGCCATCTTGGTATCTTGCTTATTGCCGCCCGATCCATCCGCCACCGTAACGAGGGTTCTGCGACCCAGAGGGAAGGAAGTCCTCCTGCATCATCAGTTGCTTTTATACTACGAAATCTTCGCGAGAGATAGGGAGGGAAAACAAAATCCATAATCATATGGGAAAAAGAATGAAATAAAATGATTTTATATGACGCAGCTTCAAAATATATTGACTTTTGATAAATACATGCCGATATTAAAAAGGCAAGGGGTTTTATCCTAAGAGCGAAAGGTTCATAAATTTTTTCAGGAGGTATAACCATGGACGAAAAATATTTTGAAGAAGCCAACTTGATCCCAAAAGATGAGCTTCTGGAACACGTTTCCCTTTCTGTCTTGCGGAACACGGCTATTGGATTGCCTAGCATTGCAGATTGGAAAAGCGGGGGCGTCAAGAAAGAGCCGCTTGAGATTTTCGATATAAACGGCAAGCTCCTCTTTTTGGATTACACGATCAAAAAAGGGGCCGAGATCCTTGGCACCGTAAGGACATGCGCAAGCAAAATATTGGGTTCACCTGTGATTGCTCACGAGCTGGGCCAGAGATTTTGGGATCATGAAGCAGCAATCAAAAAATTGATTCCCAAGGTCAAAAAGGAATATCCTCGCCAGAAAATTCTTAGCTCAAAACTCGTCTGCTACAGTTATCCCAAACTTGGCGTTATGTTCGAGCTGGCCGACGAACAGGCAAAGCGGTCTCGCCTTATTTTTGACGTTGCGGATCTTTCTCCAATCCCGGAAAAACCTCCAAAGCCCGGCTATGAAGGTGCCTACGCATGGTCATTCTATGATTCGCTACTGGAAGACGCTCGCAAGCTCAGGTTAAAACGATATGATGCTTTTGACAAATGGAGAGCCGAAGTTCCGGCGAAAAAACTAAAAGAACTCATCGCAGCCCGTACGTTGTTGCCCTATGTAGAGATCATTAAATGGCCTTTTAGGCTGTTCGCGACCAAACTGCTTCAGTTCTGCACGCATTATAATTACCACGAGACGAGGTCGCATCACTGTTTCGTTCTGCATGGTCAACAAAAGAACGACTATTGCGCCGTTGCCACTGCCCAGATGATTCTCTGTTATTATAGGTATTACTACACCCAGGACCAAATAGCGCCCGCCCTGAACTATAGCTCCGGGTGGGGATGCCCGCCTGACCAAAGCGCCGGTTACGAACAATTGAGCTGCAATCACCTCGACGCAACCTACGATGCATCGCCTACATGGGAGAAGGCTCGTGACCAGATAGACGCGCTCCATCCGCTCAAGACCGGGATACCGGGACATGCCAGAGCCTGTGCAGGATATTCGAATACGTGGTGGTTATTCCCCATCAGGCAGAAGAGCTTATACATCTATGATCCATGGCCCTGGAAGGCAGATTATAAGCAGGGAGGCGCCGTTGCCTGGGAGGACTGGGATTCGCTTACGCATACAAATTATGTGTTCACGCGGATTCTATGCCCCGCGGATTGAACCAAACCGTGATAAAAGACCCTAAGACCGTTAGAAAAATTGTGGAGGCTGAAAGAAAAAGGTCTCGCTTAATTGACGATAAAAAGTTATCGTCTTTAAAAAAGGCAGAAGTGGGCTCTCCCGTGCTGATACTTACGCCTGAAGGCAACCCCTCCTACTGGTTAGTGCCACTCTTGGAAAAAGGTTTTGCATGCGGTTTCGTGTCTGTGGAATTATCGGGCCGAGTCAGCAGACTCGGCATCTTCGGCTCGGCTCCCGAAGACAGCTCAAGCTGGATAGATGGCTCGTTTTTTGAGAAACCTCCGCCCAAAATGCTATTTGAAATTGAGGCAAAATACTTAGGGCTTACGATATCCAAACCAATCTTTTCCTACGATGCCAACCCTTCCAGATGGGCATGGAGGGTGGAGATCCGGGACAAAGACCAAATCAGGTCAGTCGTTTTCATGACGCCAGGGGGTTGGTACGAGCGGGCCTCGGAAACAATAAGTCCGGGTTCGGGGAATGAATTGTAAACATAGAAAGCCTGCCAAACGAGAGACGGTTCGTTCCCGATCATGATGGAAAGTCAATAAAAACTTTTCAAGAATGATTCGGATAAGGTGCGCTCAAGATTTCCATTTAGATGGTCTCTTTACATTTGATTGCTTCTCAACAATCAACGCGATGAGAACGCCTGATGGCTCCTAGAGCAAGGAACCGAACTGGAAGCCGGTGGAGTTTTTCCTGGTTTTCATCGTACGTGGGGAAACTTAGCAGTTCCCTAGGAATGAAGAGAGAAATGTTGAAAACTAAAGAATTTTATCTAAGAAAGAAAAGGAGACAAAAAAATGGGTGATGCGACATCTTATTTTCCGCCTGCAACCGGGGTGCGGATTGCTTGGGCATTAACCGGCAAATTTCCGGATTCCGAAGGATCAAAACTCTCAGCAGTCTATGCAGAAGCAGCATTAAAAGATATCGAGCTTCAGGCAAAAAATGATCCCACGGAGTTCAAATATGTAATTGGCGCCAAGGGCATGATTTTTTCCAGTCTGAGAAATCTAGACACTATTTATAAGGGCAGGGAGCTGAATTTTGCCGAGAATGAAAAATTGCGCTCGGTCTATCTTGATACAATCAAAGAGAATATCGATTTTGGAAATAAAGCCAAGGACTTTTTAAAATCCCTGCCTACGATGACCATAGGTTCTGCCGGAGGCGTGACACTCGCTCATGTTCTGGGCATCAAGGGCAACGTATTGCTAGGGCTCGGATTCCTTCTTGCTGCCCTTGGCTATTTGGTAAACATATTAATCGTGAGGCTGATGCGCAAACGCACCCAGAAGCTCTACATCAGAGAAGATTACGACAGGGATCTCTACTATGACCAGTACATAACGCGAATTATAATGACTCTGACATCATTGTATTTGGACCTGAATCGATTGCACGAGAACGTTTTTGCCAAGCCGTATTCGGACGGAAGAGAAATAGGAGAAATTGTCGAGAGCATTCTGAGTGGGATCAAGCCGACCTATTGCAAATACGTTCAAAAACACATGGATCAGAAAAAGATCACTCCCGAACTATGGCCAATGTGCGAGACCGGTGAAAAAGAAGCTGTTAAGTATTGTCGCTATTGGGAGTGAGGGAGCTGAGTTTTGCTCATGTCTAATGGAGAAGCAGCCCACAGAATGAAAACGTGTAACCTTGATGCTGGGTTCGCCTATATTCACATTGTCACGGAGAAGGCTTTCAAGTCAGGGAAATCGTTTCTATTCATATTTGTGTACAGGCAAATCAAAAATAGGGAACCATGCGTAACCTATCAATATGATTTTTCGCCAAAAGAGGGAACATGAACTTAGATCTGCTCATACAAATTCCTATCGCTGTCATTACTGGAATCGAGAAAGTAAGCATCGAATACGACCACGACAGCAAAGACAAATACGGCAGGACTCTTGCCTATACTTATTTTAAAAGGCAGAAGCTTCCTTAATGCGGTAAGAATCAGAGTGTTATGGGCCGCCAGCCAATGTACGCAGATGTCTTTCATGCTCGTGGAGTAGTCCGTCAAGGCGTAAATAAAAAAGGAGGAAAAATGGCAACGAAAGTTAAATGCGCAAGATGCGGCGGGAATGGAACCTGTACTGAATGCAAGGGGAAAGGCCAAAAGTATCTAGGAATACTTCATGGGGAAGTCACCTGTTCCCATTGCAAGGGGTCAGGGAGATGCAGGAACTGTGAGGGCACTGGATACGTTTGGGCATAGTAACGGAGGTTTTTAAATGAAATATGAGTACAAAATGATTCAGATTCCTCCCACGATCGAAGTGAAAGAGAAAGAGATCAAAGGCAATGAAGCTGCGGTCTACCTTGAATCCTTAGCTAACAAGTACGCAGAGCAAGGATGGGAGTTTTGGCGGGTAGATACCATTGCAGTCATGACGAGGGCAGGTTGTCTGGCAGGACTGATAGGAAAAAAATCAGCTCTTATCGAGTATTTTGTAGTTACGTTTAGAAGAGTAAAAGATTAATCACTGCTAGTCGCTCGGTCCGCATGATCACCTTGATCATCTAGGTGATAAAAGGAGAAGGGAATATGCCCAGCCGTTCCTCAAAACAACTCATTCGTAAGCGCTCCTGGCGTTCATTGCCACTTTGGAAGCATCAGATTGGTGCTGTGGAACTCGTAGAGAAATATCTTGCAAGTGGCTCGCGGGGATCCGCTCTCGTCCACATGCCAACTGGGACAGGAAAAACAGGTGTAATTGCAGTAATTTCCTGCTGTTTTAGATTTCCCCTAAACGTACTCATTTTAACACCCTGGCAAGCTCTTCAGAGACAAATGACGGAAGATCTGTCGAGGAGGTTCTGGAGAACTCTAAATCATGATCCGAGTTTCTGGGCAAAAAATACCTTCTCTTACGTACCTTCTGCACTTCCATCATTGCTCAAGAGGCTCAGTAAAAAGTCAGGAGTTCTGGTGGGAACGATCCAAGGGCTGCGCTGGCTCTATGAAAAGGATGCTAGGACATACCAGCAACTCCGAAGATCTACATCCTTAGTAATAGTCGATGAAGGACATTATGAGCCAGCTCCCGAGTGGGGAAACGCGGTGAGAAGCCTCGCTTGCCCGACTGTGCTCTTGAGCGCAACTCCCTATCGGAATGATCTGAAAGTATTCAATATCGATCCAGACAACGTATTCTCCTATTCATTTCATCAAGCTGCACAGGATAAGGTTATCCGAGGGGTGGAATTCCAGGATATTAACACAGAATCTGCAGAATCCTTTGTAGACGACGTGCTTCGCTTTTATAATCGAGAATTTCAAAAAACAAGAACCGGTCATTCGCTATTGCCCAAGGTAATTGTAAGATGCCAGACCTTTGAGGAAGTTCAAGTCATCGCCGGCTTGCTCGCAACCCGCGGTGAAAGTGTCATTGCGGTGCATGAACGATTCATTTCAACTGCTGCTCCGAGCTGGTGCAAAAACGTAGTCCCTGATCCGCGCGCGAATCAGGCTAGATTTTGGGTCCATCAATTCAAATTAATGGAAGGAGTCGACAACCCTGATTTCGAAGTTCTGGCCATATTTCGACCCTTTCGGAATGCCCGGGCATTCGTTCAACAAGTCGGGAGGGTCATCCGAAATCCACAAAAAAGGCCCGGACAAACCGCCTACATTCTAGCTGACAAATCTTCTCGGCAGAGGGAATTCTGGAAGAACTATATAGAATTTGAGAAAAATGCAGAACAGCCAGGCTATTTTAGATCGATTCTGGAGATTCCAATCCACAGGCGTATCTTGGATGCCCAAAAAGGGATCTGGTACATCAAGGGCAATTTCAGGTCCGTGCTTAAGCCCGGAATTCCCAATATTGAAGACGAGCTCTTGTTTCGACAGTCAATTCTTATTATGCACCCCCTGCCCTCTTTCAGCTTTAGAACGCTTTGCAAAGAAGCGTTAGCTCTTGCAAAAGAGCAGGATAGGGAAATTGTCGCTCAGGCACAACCGGGCACGGCATGGCTAAATCTCTACATCGCCTTCCGGAACTCCCCCTTGTTACATTCTAAGGCTTTCATCGAATGTGAACTAGGATATACGTTCTTTTGGCAAGCCGATGACTTTATATTCTGCTTCGACTCGCAGGGCCTTTTCCCTGATTATCTCGGAGATATGACAAACCCCGTGGCACCGACCTTACTGCAGCGGTTGTTTCCTCAAGGTAGCAAGAACCGTCTCTTCGAGCTTTCTCTCGTGAATACCGATCTGGGAAGACATTCGGTGCGTGCTCGCACGATAAGGGCTTATTCGATCGCAGACACGGCACCTTCTATTTCCGATTATGCACATTTCTGTTCAAGGGTTTCAGGGTTTGCTCAAATTTCGCCGAAAAGGAGGGCGAAGCGATACGTTGGTCTTGCCAGGGGACGCGTGACGGACTCACAGACTCCTTACTGTACATTCAACGAGTATATGCAATGGTTAGAAAGACTCCTCAGTCAAATGCGAAACGCTAGCAACAAGCCGAATGATTTGTTTTCTCGGTATGCCCAATTTGCAGAAGAACCTAAAGATCCAGAGCCACGCAATATTCTTTTTGATATCGCAGACGTAATAGAAAATTTCATAACCATCCCATCCCCAGGTATCTTACAACAAACATTGGAATGCGAAGATCTTTGTTTTTCTGTAGATAAAGGCCGCTTTACGTTCATCGCAAACGGCCACAGGTTTCCTGTTGCGATTCATTACGACAAAGAGACGGGCAGATATCTTTTAAATTCACCACCGCTCGATGCTCGTTACATTAGCCCAGCTTACGGAAAAACGCTCGTAACCTACTTTAATCAATCTCAGTCATTTCGCGTCGTTCCGAAGACCCGAAGATATATTTACGCGCACGGACAATGGTATTTGCCTAGTCTTCACGTCGTCCAAACTGCAGAACGTCTCATGAAGCTATTCCATCCCGTCCGAGTTCTGGATTCCATAGCCACTGAGAAAGGGAGAACCTGCGGAAATGCAGCGGGCGGATGGCAGAGCGATTCTTTATTCGGGTTAGTAGACAGATGCGGTCATGGGACGGAATTATCAGATGAAATGTCTGGAGTCGATCTTCTTGTCTGTGACGACATGAAAACCGAGGTCGCGGACTTTATAGCCGCAGATACCCATAACCTTAGATTAATGTTTATCCATGCCAAAGCATTTGCGACCCCAAGAAAACGGTCGGCATCTTCGTTCCACGAAGTATGCAGCCAAGCCGTAAAGAATTTAGAGCTTCTTCATCCATACAGCGATCGAATGCCTCCCAACCTACAAAGCTGGATAGGCCCCTGGGAAGCGCCTGGCGTGGAGGGCCAAATCAGGCATCGAATACGCAAAGGGCCAAAGGACTCTCAGAGACTGTGGAACGATTTCCAAGAAATGATCAGAGATCCAACCACTGCCCGTTGGGTATGGATTATTTTAGGTCATGGCTTTTCTTTGGGCGAGTTTCGAAGGCGCATCGAAAAAAGAAAGGAGCGCCCAGAGGACGTGCAGATAATTTACCTTGTACAGTCGACCTGGAATGCAGTTTCTTCCATCGGTGCGCAGTTGAAATTTTTCTGCTCACCTTGACCGTGGCATATGAAACTAGGCGAGATCCCTGTATAGGCTAATTCTAAAAGGCATTAATTTAAAATTCAGGCACTTTCGTCAATTTCATCGCCTCTATAGCCTTTGTAAAAAGCTCTGGCCCTATTTTCACACCAATTGCGAATTTTATGTTTCCCGAATTTCCGGATTGCCAGTTTATGCCAACCACTCCGCTAAAGTCATACACGACCGGAATTGTGATACCAAGAAACCAATTTTTAGAGCCTTCTTCGCTTTTCGAAAGTCCTAGACCTAAGCTCACCGATATTTTGCTCAATAAGACATCTCTTACAGCCCGCTTATAGCTCATAAGCCAAGCGCCTGGATATGCATTCAAAAGAAAAAAATGAGTAGGGCCATCGATTTTGCTTTTTTGAGGATTGAACAACATGGCCCATCCAAAATCAAATTGAACGATATCAGGAGGTTTAATCCCTTCCAAATACAAACGCGCACCCGCAAAACAAGTTGGAATCACAGTTGATGGGTCCTTTTCTCCTTTATCAATATCCTTCAAAAGACACCTCAAATTCTCTTCATCTTTTTTTGCTAATTTAAAGAATCGAATGCTGTAATAGCCGTAGGTTTCAATCTCCGTGTATAAAGTGAATACCGATTTATCATCTTCCTTCACTAGCTCCCTTAAGACAAAAGCTCTTGAATATTTCCCCTTTTTGTAGTCATAATATGTTCCTATCAATATTGCCTGTTCATCGTTCGATAGATGGGCTCCTTTCAAGTAAATGAGGTATTGTTTTTTTGGTTCCACCTTCAACGAGGAAGATATGCCTTGTGAAAGGTCTATAACGAGCTTGTTGCTTTCCGGTAATGCTTCATTCTTCTGGACAATCGCTTGCTCGCCTGCATGAAGAAAAACAGAAATCAAAGCTGCCATGATAATGATAGATAAAAACACACTTTTCTGAAGTTTCCTTGCTTTGATTCTCATCATGTTCCTCCTATAACATAGACATAATAACTCCACGCATTTTTCGCAGCATCGATAAATAGAAGGCACGCTAATCCGCCGGCCTCAGGTTCAGTTTCCCTATCGCGTCATTCAGGTCTTTGGACTATACGAATATTCGATTATGCAGCCTCACATTGACGTGGCCTAGAATCGTGTGTTTTTTTCCTTCTTTATAAATTTAAAATTATTGTATTATTATTATTTGTCAATATTTCTTCGCAAAACGCCCTTTTATTTCATTTAATGTCACTTCTTTTCCGATTCGTTCATCGGTTAAAACCTTTGCTAAGGCTCTGCACGCCAATATAATATGTATCTGACTGTCGATTCCCCTATTCCAGCTGGGTATGTATTATTGCGTTGAATCCAGCGGATATTGGGGGAGCTACCAAAGCTATATCAAGAAGGGGAAAATCCTCGCGACATTTGAGCGCAGCCGAGTAGCTATTATTGGTTCAAAGTGCTAGCGATGCGAGTTTATGGTGGCCTTCAATATGCGAACACAAGTTGATAGGGGTCATTGGACTAAATTCTTCATCCTTATTCCGTGGAAAGCTGCAATTGTTTGTTACCGAATAGGATCAAAAAGCCAATTAATATCCCACTTCATTCAAGTTCTTTTATTAATTTGAATGCGATAGACGAAGTGTGCGATGCTTTTTGAAGGGCTGTCTTCACAAGAATCAAGACCTCTTGATAGGAATAGGCCTAATTAAATAACGCTCCTGAACTATTTCACCTTTAAGAAGTTTGTCCGTTATAGAAAATATCGCATCGATATAAACTGAAAGATTCTGATCGATAGTTCCCACGAGCTTATCTGTCTTGTCGACAAGGAACATATTTTGCATTTCTATCGTATTATTGAATCCAACAATCCCAAAAACAAGATTTTCTGAATCTTTTGCCAATTGCGAGCAAAGAACGGTATATACACCTAAAGCCATTTCGTCATTGCAGCAAAAGATCCCCTGATACCTAGACAAATCTGCGTCTTCTAAAAAATTCTTGAAAACCTGTTGAGCACTTAGGCGCTGAAAACCTCCGGAAGGAAGAACCTTTACTCGGCTATCAGGATAAGTCTGATTAACGAACTCCTCAAATCCAAGAATTCTTGCTCGTGAATGAGGTGCATCTTCAATGCCTGGCATAGTGAGGAAATTTACCCTTCCGATATCATTAGGAATTCGTTCTAAAAGCATCTTAGCTGCCATTCGTCCACCTTCTCTATTGTCTATTTGGACAATAGGAGGGACTTGGAGATTATTCTTATGGAAGAATTCGTAACCGAAGAATTCAGTATCAATTGTCATCAACGGGGCTTTTATATTAATAAATAATTTCTGAAATAATTCCATAAAAGCACGAGATGGCGATGGAACCATAATGATCAGATCAGGTTTATGTGTTTCAAGAATATTATTCATTTCAGCCAGGTTAGCCGTCATGAATGCGGAATCATAGTCGGCAAGAGGGTCTGGCGCCACCATAGAGAACACCATGCCACGTTTATGCGCAAGAGCAGCCAAGCGACTTACAAAATCAGCCCAGAATCCAAGTCTGACTGAAGCATACGGGAAAAAAAGAATTCGAGGAGAATACTGGACAGTAACAACTTGAGAAGAAGGGCTCTTTTTGACCTTTTTTGACTCTTGGGAAGTCTCTTGTGCCTTTAAGCTTAAGGATTTATTATTTAACTCTTGCCAGATCAGAGTTTCAATTTCCTGAGCACGAATATCTGAGATATCCAGACTGCTGCGCATTTCATCTAGGAAAGCGCGTTCTTCTTCTTGTATAGTTCCATCCACAAGAGACATTCGTACAGCGTCGATATATATCTTCTCTACATCAATTTCAGCAGGACCAATTTTTTCCGAAAAAAAGGAACCAAATCTTTCTTTGAAGTCTTCGAATATCCGATCAGCCGTATAGATGCTCCCGGTATGATGGCAAAGGTATTCTATGTTATGTTTTAGATCACTACTCTGAAGCATGAAAACCTCATCAGTCGAACAAATAACAAGGGGATGGAGAGTAAAAGCAGGAATCTCAGTATCCGGACTACATATAAAAAGTTGTTTATCGAAACCAATTAAAGATTTCTCTCTTGAGGTTAAATAATCACGTATCAAGACTTTGGACGTTCCCATAAGGCGGTACAATGTATGAACAAAACTTTGACGTTCAACTCGAATTTCTGACAGGTATACTAAAGAAATATGACTTAGGATATCCAAGTGCAAGAGAAGATCAATAATAGCTTTTTCAAGGATAGGGGTATACTTTTCTATGTGATCACTTTGCGGAGATCCATGTCCTGCAGTCTTGTTGCGATAAGTGACCATAACTTCCATAAATCCCAACATTGAAGCAGTATCATATTGAATCTTTTTTCCTGGTTCCAAAAATTCTTTAATCGAGTTAAGTCCTGATATTATATTATTATGCTCCTTACTCTTCTCAAAGATATCAGGAGCAAACACTGTTGCTCCAGCTAATTGATTATATTTACTGCATAATCGGAAGAGATTGAGCCAATGACCCAACGTAGGCCTAGTAAGATAAGTCAATGCAAAATTGATCTTCTGATCATCATGAGTTGTCTGAAGGTATTGAGCAATTGTGATGCATGAACAGTATTGAAGTGTTGTTTCGAAAAGATAACGAATTTTGTTCCATCTATCAAGTATATCCCGCGCACCCAACACCTTCTCATAACATTTAGCAATTGGATAAGGATATTCGTGAAGAATTGACTCTACAATGCTTTCCATTTCAACTTTTCTTTACATACAAATTAAAAGAATTCAAGCTGTATTAATTTGGTATCGAAATTCTAATTACCCTTTTCCTGTTTTTCCCTTTTATTATTACATCATAAGAAAAATCTGGTGTCAATAGTGATGGCCTCTTTGGGGCTTTTGTTTCAAGTGGAAAAAATCCAATAAAAATATTTTTTAAATTAAACGCAAATTTTTTAAACGCTATATCTGCATCCTCTCCCCGTTCCCAATATCAATAGCCCTGTCCTAAATATCGCTATTTTTTGGATGGCGTTTCCGATGAAAAAGAAGCTCTCTTCTTTCGATATTGAGAAGGACGAATGGTATTACCAGCCGAAGATATACATCAATCCGAAGAGCGCCGAAGTTCTTTATGACGATTCCCTCGAATTCCGCTCTTCCCTATCCAGAGACCTCTCGAAGAAAATCGTCTCACATCTCGATTCTTTACTGGAGAACGGGAACGG
>Ga0153916_10000080_pt1 | contig 54524 bp, 52 predicted proteins | sample Opewatmetagenome_FD_109642 | JGI IMG/M metagenome (GOLD analysis project Ga0153916, IMG submission 109642) | Freshwater wetland microbial communities from Ohio, USA - Open water 3 Core 3 Depth 4 metaG | ecosystem: Environmental > Aquatic > Freshwater > Wetlands | place: USA: Ohio, Lake Erie...
ATACCCACCACTTTGTTTTCCCAGATAACCGGAACCTGGTTTATATCGTTCTCAGATAAAATCTGTAAAATTCTAGCCAGGTCCTCATTGGGTGACACTGATTTCACCTGGTTTAGAGGAGTCATGACTTCTCTCACCCGTGTCGTTTTCCTTGCCTCCCGCGGAATCGACCTTACGTTACTCAGGGTTATCAGGCCTTCGGTTCGACCCTCTGAGACCACTGGAAAACAGCGCCTGCCTGAACCCAATATATGCTCGTTTACCAGATGCTCGACAGTGATATCCGGCGGCACTACCGTGCATTCTTGCGACATGACTTCGCTGGCAGTGTGCCCTTTGAGCATTTCTTGAATCAAGGTCTGTCTGTAGCTACCGCTAGCAGCCGTCTCCAAAAACCATCCTATAAGCACCAGCCAGATACCATTGAATAAGTTGCCCGTTAAAGCCCACCATATGCCGCCTAAAATAAAAATAAACCCAATAGCACGGCCGACGTTCGACGCAATTTGGGTAGCTCTTTGCAAATTTCGGCTTCGCCACCATATGAGCGACCTGAGCACACGCCCGCCGTCCAGTGGAAAACCTGGTATTAAATTGAAAACGCCGAGTAATATATTGATTACTCCAAGATACATGGAAACGGCGGCTCCGAACTGAGCGGCCTGGCCATTTATACCGCGTAATGACAAATAAACCCCCATAAACAGACCGCCGAGGATTAAGCTGCTGAACGGTCCGGCAGCCGCCATACGGAACTCGTCTCCTGCTGTCTTTGGTTCACCGGTCATTTCAGACACGCCGCCGAGAAAGAATAGCGTTATCGATTTGATTTCCGTACCCTGGTGTATGGAAACCAGGCTGTGCATGAGCTCATGAAACAAAACTGAGCCGAAAAACAAAATGCTGGTTAATACACCGGCTCCGATTTTCAATGCCAGGCTCCAGGTTGGATAAGTGGTCGGGAAATAGGATGCAGCCAGCGCCCATGTTATCAGTACAAAAATGAAAAACCAGGAATAATGCAGCCTGAGAGATATACCAAATGCTTTTCCTATTGGTATGCTTCCTCTAAACAACTATGTACTCCTTTTAATTTGTGATCAATGCGGACTTGGGTAATATACTGATTGTAACGCTTATCCCTAGAAAAGTCATAAAATCAGGCACCCAAACGTTACAAAATCATAACATTTGGAGATATTACGGTGGATTTTGAGACTATTAATTATACACGTCCAAACATTGGAGAAGGATTTGGCAGGACCCTTCATCCATTAGTATACCCATAAAAATAAATTGAAAAAAGGGGGTCAGGATACAGTTAATTGCATATCTGAAACTTAAATCAGGTTTGCCACTCAGGGCCGGGGAAAAAGACGCCCTGGCATCCATAGCCCCTGAAACTCAGAAGAGGATAGGTTTCCAGTTGCCAGCGGAGGTGAAGGATACGGCATAGACTATTTGTAGCTGGTTTGGATTTCTAAATTATATATGGTGGAGATAGGGGGATTCGAACCCCCGACCTCCGCGATGCGAACGCGGCGCTCTCCCTATTGAGCTATATCCCCTTGATGAATGAATACTAGCAAGGCATATATTTCGTGTCAAGCAATGGCCGTGCCTACCAGAACTTAAAAAATAAACGCTATTTCTTTTCCAGTTCCGCTGGCACCCTATTTATGAGGATAAACTGCTTTATGGGGCATATAGTGACTGTTGAAGATAAAGAATTCGCCTTCTTTACGTGGCCGCCATTACTGTCATCCAGCGTTTTGCCATGCAGATGAACAGGGCTCCCGGGCACTGTGATTAGAGCCTGCTCATCGCTTGATAATGCATAAAAGCCAACCATTTGCCATTCTTGTGCCTTACCTACAGTTACCAGCGTGCTCTTCAATTCCTCACTCGGGTTTGCAGGTAACTTATCAGCAATGCTGAGGTCTACATTGATAAACATACCATTTACCTTTATCGCCGCCAGAGGAATGCCGAGTTCCACAAGTTTATTTTGCAGCCATTCATGAATATCCCCATTAATTCCAGTGAATACCAGCGCATCTTTGTCCGAGATGCGGGCAATGGCACAGAAAGGAATCTCATCAGCAGCCGTCCAGGCAATCTCGGTAACCATACCATCACGTCTCGGGTCTGCCCAATAGCATTTCCCGTATATGAACATAAGCTCTCCGCTATGCTGTCTCGAAGTAGTACCCAGACCCACCATGTCTCGCCTAGAATACTGTGCCGCCAGCGCATTCAAGGAAACCGTATCCGTTAGGTCCCCGGTTAGAAGTTCATCAACACAGTTGAATATGAGAACATACTCCTTATCTGCCTGTGGCAGGCAGGGACCCGCTTCAGTATTCGGTTTGCAGCCTGCAGCTCCAATTAGCCAGACAAGTGAAACCATGCCGGCGATAAGTCCCGGACCAATTCTTCTTTTCATCGGTTCAAAGATTTACAAAGGATATAAAATTGCTGCTTTATACCCAGAGGGAGACTTCGTATTTCGTGTATAAGCTATCATGACACGGGTTCTAGAATCACTCTGGCATCAACCGCTACCGCCTTGTTCTTATAGGCGAAAATCGGATTAAGATCAATCTCCTTTATCTCGGGATTTTTATCCACGAAATCTGAAACCTTAAGTAACAAGCCTTCTAAAAAAGAAATATCAGCCGGCTCCTGCCCCCTGTATCCTTCAAGCAGTGGATAGCCCTTTATCTCTTTTATCATCTCATGGGCATCCCTTTTGGTTAGTGGGACAATCCGGAAAGCAACATCTTTCAATACCTCAACCAGTATACCTCCCAGCCCGAACATTAGTACCGGCCCAAATTGTGCATCTTTAGTCATGCCAATAATGACTTCCACCCCGGGGCGTGCCATTTTCTGCACCGATACCCCCTGTATGTTCGCTTTAGGGTAGTGCTTCTTGACGGTAGATAGAATTTTGCCGTAGGCATCCCCTACCTTAGCGGCATTAGCCAGGCCTAATTCAACACCACCAGAATCGCTCTTATGAATAACATCAGGTGAAACTATTTTTAAGGCTACGGGGAAGCCCATCTTTTTACTCAAAGAAATTGCTTCCGTCTTCGTTCGAACCAGCTTGGCTTCAACGATAGGTATTCCAGCTTCTTTAACGATTTCTTTAGCCTCAACTTCTGTCAATTGTGTCCTGTTCTCTTTTCTGGCTTGCCTTAATATTTCGGTTTTAGTCATTTAAGCTCCCCTTTCCAGTTATCAGCCATAAAAGCAGCTTCAATTTTAGCCTATTTCGACACCGTATGCAAAGCACACAGTACAGCGGCATCTGTTTATTGTTAAGACACACTTCAGCGCACATAATATACTTGTCGATGTGAATTGATCGCTAGATATGGAAGGACAAATTTTCTACAAACCTCAGAAGGAAATGATATTATATAAAGATAGGCATAGCCAGGTGATAAGTTGTCACAGAAGAAAAAAGTTAGTCAACTGAAGATTTTGGGTATTGCTGGTAGCCCACGCCGTAATGGTAATACCGACCATTTGCTTCAACAGGTTATGGGCGGTGCCGCAAGTCAGGGGGTCAAAACCAAAACAGTTGTCCTCAGCGAACTAAACATTTCGCCCTGCCGTCACTGCGACGGCTGTATTAAAACAGGTAAATGTATAATAAATGATGACATGCAATGGCTGCACACCGATTTAAGAGAAACCGACCGTATAGTTTTAGCTTCTCCCATCTTTTTTATGGGCGTTACGGCGCAAACCAAAGCCATGATTGACCGCTGCCAGGCACTCTGGGTAATTAAATACATACTTAAGCTTCCAGTAGCAATTAACCCCGATAAAGAAAGGCTGGGAATTTTTATCTCCGTAGGTGGCACCAAGCTTCGTAATCTTTTTGAACCAGCTAAGGCTACGGTCAGAAGCTGGTTCACAACACTGGATATCAAATATGCTGGCGCACTGGTTTTTTCCGGAATTGACGAAAGCAGGTCTATCCACTTACATCCAACAGCACTAAAAGACGCCTTCTCCATCGGCCAAAAACTGGCCATCAGCAATATATAGCAGTAAATTACGCCTCAATAAAACTGCTTCAAAAAATACTTTATCAATTACTGTAACTCATGCTACAATGTTTTGGCTCGTAATTCATATTTAGCAGCAGGAGGCTGCCGATGCCGAGTAAAAACAAGCAAGATTGGCAGAAGGTCACCATAACTCCAAACCTCAACCGCTACCCGGAAAGACAAGAGAAATTTGAGACCAGTTCTGGTATCGACATTTCGCCTGTTTATACCCCCGATGATATGCCGGAATTTGATTATAGTGCCGAACTGGGTTATCCCGGAGAATATCCTTTTACCCGCGGAATACAGACTAATATGTATCGCGGTAGATTGTGGACCATGCGTCAGTACGCCGGCTTTGGTACCGCTGAGGAGTCCAATAAGCGCTATCGGTATCTTCTGGAACAGGGACTAACAGGCTTGAGCATCGCCTTTCAATTGCCGACACAAATCGGCTACGATTCAGATAATCCTATGTCAAAAGGTGAAGTCGGTAAGGTCGGAGTAGCCATCGACACCTTAGAGGACATGGAAATTCTGTTTAAAGATATTCCTTTAGACAAAGTCAGTACATCGATGACTATAAACTCTACAGCGCCCATACTTCTGGCCATGTACATTGCACTGGCCAAAAAACAAGGCGTCGACCCGGCCAAGCTGGACGGCACAGTTCAAAATGATGTACTCAAGGAATATATCGCTCGGGGCACCCACATCTTTCCGCCTCGTCCCTCCATGCGGCTGGCCACCGACATTTTTGCTTATTGCAGCCGCTACGTGCCTCGTTGGAATACCATCAGCATTAGCGGCTATCACATACGCGAAGCTGGCTCCACAGCCGCCCAAGAAATTGCCTTTACTCTGTCCAATGGCATCGCTTATGTTCAGGCAGCTATCGATGCCGGCCTGGACGTGGATCAATTTGCCGGCAGGCTCTCTTTCTTCTTTAACGCCCATAACAACCTCTTTGAGGAAGTGGCTAAGTTTAGGGCCGCACGCCGACTCTGGGCAAAGATTATGAGTCAAAGGTTTAAAGCCAAGGAACCACGTTCGATGATGCTCCGTTTCCATACGCAGACTGCCGGCTGTACCTTAACCGCACAACAACCTTATAACAATATCGTTAGAGTGGCTATCCAGGCTTTAGCCGCTGCCCTAGGTGGGACACAGTCTCTTCATACCAATTCCTTCGATGAAGCCTATGCCACTCCATCCCAGGAGGCAGTAACCATTGCCCTGCGCACTCAGCAGCTATTAGCCTACGAGATGGGTATCGGCGATATTGTCGATCCTGTTGGCGGCTCCTACTTCATAGAGTATCTTACCGATGAATTAGAAAAACGAGCCACCGAATACATCAATAAAATAGACAAGCTGGGCGGTGCTGTGGCCGCCATAGAGCAGGGTTTTCAACAGAAAGAAATTCAGGAAAGCTCTTATCGTCAGCAGAAAAATATCGAAGAGAATAAAGCTGCCGTAGTGGGCGTGAATATATTTGTGTCACCCTCCTCTAAGATAGCAGAAATCTTGCGCGTAAACCCTGAATTGGAACGTAAACAGATAGCAAGACTGGGCAGGATAAAGAAAAACAGAGATAACGGCAGGGTTACAAAAACTCTGCAAAAGCTGGAAGAGGTAGCCGGAAACACAGATAATACCATGCCGGCATTTATCGATTGTGTTCAGGCTTATGCCAGCGTCGGCGAGATATGCGATGTGCTGCGGAAAGTCTTTGGCACACAGAAAGAATTCCTAGTTTTTTAAACAGACACGCGCAAAGATATCAATATAAGGAGGAACGTGATATGGACTTCCAATTAACTGAAGAGCAAAAGATGTTCCAAACCATGGTGCGTGACTTTGCCACCAATGAAATTAAGCCTGTGGCAGCCAAAATCGATGAGGAAGGGAAATGCCCTGCCGATATTATCCAGAAAGCAGCCAATCTGGGACTATTCGGCATAACAATTTCTGAGGAATATGGAGGCTGTGCCGGCGATTATCTGAGCATGGCTATTGCTGCCGAAGAGCTATGTCGAGCTTCAGCTTCCGTGGGTACAATTTTTCTGGCCAGCTTGTCATTAGCCTGCTATCCCATTTACAAATTCGGCAGTGAAGAGCAAAGGCACAAGTATGTGACACCATTAGCCAAGGGTGAAAAACTGGCCTGTTTCGCCTTGACCGAATCCGGAGCCGGAAGCGACGCTGGCTCCTTAACGACCACGGCAACACTTCAAGGTGACAAGTATGTCCTGAACGGCACCAAGATATTTATAACCAACGGTGCCGAAGCTGGGACCGCCGTCGTTTTTGCCACCGTGGACAAATCATTAGGGCACAGAGGTATTACAGCTTTTATAGTTGAAAAAGGCACTCCCGGTTTCTCAGTGGGCAAGGAGGAAAATAAACTCGGTATACGAGGCTCATCTACCACCGAGTTGATCTTTGAAAACTGTCAGATTCCAGCGGGCAACCTTCTGGGTGAAAAAGGACGGGGTCTGAGGATAGCGTTAGAAGCCATAGATTCCAGCAGGGTCACTGTGGCGGCTCAAGCTTTGGGCATTGCGCAAGCTGCGCTCGATGATTCTCTTATCTATGCTAAAGACCGATGCCAATTCGGAGAGCCACTGGCCAACTTCCAGGCAATTCAGTGGATGCTGGCGGATATGGCAACACATATCGATGCCGCTCGCCTGCTGACTTACCGAGCCGCCTGGTTAAAAGACCATAATGTGCCGTTTATGAAAGAGGCGGCTATGGCCAAGGTCTACGCCGCTGAAACATCGAAAATGGTTACCAATAATGCCATCCAGATTCATGGCGGCTATGGCTATTGCAAAGACTATCCGGTCGAACGTTACCTGCGCGATGCCAAAATAACTGAAATTTACGAAGGAACTTCAGAGATGCAGAGAATGACTATAGCCAGAACTCTTCTGAGAGAAAGTTAGAGTAGGGGATGATTAAGAAAATCGACCATATAGCTATTGCCGTTAAAAATCTGGATGAGGCACTTCAAATTTATGATATGCTGACTGGTGCCAAACCGAGTAAGATAGAGACTATCCCTCATCAGGGAGTGAAAGCAGCCTTGATACCCATAGGTGAAGGCAGTGAAATTGAGCTTCTGGAACCTATCGATCCTCAAGGTAGCGTAGCCAAATTTCTGGAAAACCGCGGCGAAGGAATTCACCATATATGCCTGGAAGTAGACGATGTCGACCGGGAGCTCAGCACACTAGCCGATAAAGGGGTTCAACTCATCGATAAAAAGGGCCGTCCCGGCCTCGCCGGTAAAGTCGGCTTCCTACACCCCAAATCAACCAAAGGTGTGCTGATTGAACTGGCACAAAAACTATAAGGAGAAAGTCAATGGCAGAAGATAAAATCCGAGTACTGGTGGCCAAACCTGGTCTCGATGGACATGACCGTGGAGCTAAAGTCGTTGCCAGAGCGCTGCGAGATGCCGGCATGGAGGTAGTTTATACTGGAATCAGGCAAACACCCGAAATGATAGTTGAAGCAGCCGTGCAAGAGGATGTCGATGTCGTTGGTTTAAGCATTCTCTCCGGAGCACACCTTGAGCTCTTTCCACCGATTACGGCCGGACTTAAGAAAAAAGGAAAGACCGATGTTTTACTTGTCGCCGGCGGCATTATCCCCGATGAGGATATACCGGCACTGCGTAAAATGGGCATAAAAGCCGTTTTCGGTCCTGGCACGCCGACACCTAAGATTATCGAGTTTATTAAGAAAGAAGTAACCGGCAGGAATAACTAAAGCCAGATATCAGCTTATGGCTTTGCCAACAACTGCCCTTAAGATAGAGATGCCTTTTTCTCTCATGAATAGCTCAATACCTTGAAGCACGTCCAGCGCCGCCTGAGGGCGGGTCAGGTTGGCTGTACCTACCTGGACGGCACTGGCACCGGCCATAAGGAATTCTATAGCGTCGTCGGCACAACTGATGCCGCCGCAACCGATTATTGGTATATCTACGACTCCTGCAACTTTATATACCATATAAAGAGCTATCGGCTTGATAGCGGGCCCCGAAAGTCCGCCCATGATGTTTCCCAGAGCAGGTCGGCATTTGTTTATGTCTATTGCCATTGCCCGAACCGTATTAATCAGGGTTATAGCATCGGCTCCCGCTTCCCATACAGCTGCGGCTATTTCAACAATATCAGTTACGTTGGGGCTCAGCTTTACTATTACAGGTAAGCTGCTGACCGATTTTACTATTTTGGTCGCTTCAGCAGCAGACTTCGGATTGGTACTGAATTCCATCCCGCCAGAGGCTACATTAGGGCAGCTTATATTTACCTCAATACCGGCTATGCCGGCAACGCCTTCTAATCTGGCAGCAACTTCTTTGTATTCGTTGACCGTTTCCCCTGCGACATTAACAATAACGGGCACCCGCCATTTTGCCCAAACCGGGGCTTTTTCCTTGATTACAGCCTCAATTCCAACATTCTCCAGACCGACCGAATTCAGCACGCCGGAAGCTGTTTCAACAAGTCGCGGTTGAGTGTTTCCTTCTCTTGGCCTTAATGTTGTACCCTTACAAACTATTGCCCCTAGCCTTTGTATATCAATTAGCTCGCTGTATTCAATGCCGTAGCCGAATGTACCAGAGGCTGTCATTACAGGATTAGCTAGGAGCAAGCCCTTCGAATGTTTTGGAGCTAACTGGACGCTTAAGTCAATCATTTTAGATTCTAACGGATGGCCGCAGTTTGCGCACAGATTCCAATTTGCTATCCATAGTAGTTATCTTGTCCCGCCGGTCATCAATCTTGATAGTGGTAACAACTCGCGCTGCCCCTTTGTTGAAAGGAACTTCATGCATTTCACGGATTGCTTCAAGCACTTTACTGAGCCGACCCTCGATAACGGTACCCATCGGCGTGAGACGGTAAGACAAATCTTTTCTGCCCTCTAAGACCTCAAGACTAGCGGCGACATATCGGCTGATGCCGGCATCAGCAGTACCAACTGGCACAATAGACACCTCAGCCACAACCTGCCCCTTCATAGCAACCTCCTGTAATCTGGTAGTTGAGTATATGTCTATAGTATAGCCAAGAAGCTGGATAAATAATAGTGGCGGCCTTTATCATCGACCGATGAAATATGCTAAAATCTCATTCAGCAGTTTGAAGCCAGCAAATCAAGTTAGCCGACACCTAATGCGATATATTGTTCGTGGCATGCAGGACAAAGATATACCTCAGGCACTTGAGATTGACCGTGAGGCTTTTCCAACACAATGGCCGAGGCCATCTTATTCCTCTTTTAAGCAGGAACTCCGAAACCGATTAGCCTGCTATACAGTTGTCGCCAAACCTGTGGAGAAGGAAACCGTAGCAAAGATCCCTGAGAACAAGGGATTTTTTAATAAATTACGCCAATTTTTTGACCAGGAACATTACTTTGGTGAAGACACGACGCCTGAGTCAAAGGAATACTTAATCGGCATTGCCGGTTTCTGGATTATGGTAGATGAGGCACATATAACCACACTGGCGACACGAAACGCCTACCGCAGGCAAGGTGTAGGAGAACGGCTGCTGATTCAAATCGTGGAAATGGCAACTCAGCTACATGCGGATGTAGTTACGTTAGAAGCACGTATTACAAACAAACAAGCCCAGGCGCTATATGAGAAATATGGATTTCAAAAAGCAGGTGTTCGCCGGGCATACTACACCGACAATGGCGAGGATGCGGTAATTATGACTACAGATTCTCTTACTTCCAGCGCTTTCCAATCACAGTTTCAACGTCTCAAACAAGCTCATCAAAACAGATGGGGAGAACTTTACGTAAATGAAGCATCCAGAGTGGCCTAACTATTCTTCACACCTAGGCCATCGTGATGCAGGAGCACACCATGGGTGAGATGAAAAGCGCCTGGGAAAAAGCGCAGGAAAAAGTAGCAAAACTGGGCAAACTGACCGAGGATGAAATTAAACAGCTGGAGTGTGTTCCTGTAGGAAATAAACTGGCTGCTAAATACCTTCAAGATCCGAATTACAATTTGGATGCCGAACTGACCAAATACAAGGGCACTGGATTGCGGAAATATATAGCTCAAGGTGCCCAGGAAATATTTATGCACAACCTAATTCTTCCTCAAAATGACCGAGACCAACAAATCACCAAACGTGCTATGGCAGGTTTAAGAATAGTGAAGGAAAATAAAAATCAGCTGGCGACTATCCTGGACCGGATAACCAATCTGCTTAATTACTATGAGCAAGCTCGCCATCAGACCTACACACAATTTAAAAAGGATTTCGAAGCAAGACTACAGGAATCAAGTCAAGCCCTGCAAAAACAACCCGGCAAGGCCGTACCCATAGAGTCACAGCTCCAAGCTCAGTTCCAGTCGGAGTGGCTTAATATTAGCAGCCAACTAAATGCTCAATACGAAAAGGTATTAGAAGAACATAAGCAGCACATACTGAAAATAGCGTGACGGTCATTTGTAAATGGCTAAAAAATTGAGCAACTTATATCTGTTTATACTTGCTAGTACTGCTGTCATACTGATATTAAGTTACAGCTGCCAGACTAGGATATCTACCCCTCCATCGCAACCACAGATAACACAGCCCTACATAGAAAGTAGCCCCAAAGCACAACATGTTGTACCTTTGAAATATCAGCCATTATATAATGAAATATCCGCGAAATTAGATACTTTCGATAATTCTCTGAACTCTGTCCCAAATGGAATTAAGAACAAAATTACTTTCGGAGCTGAACTTCTGCCGGCCAATGGCCATCAAGGTGAAAAATTGCTGACCGAAGACAATTATGAAGGTACGTTGGTTTATTTAGATGCGCTTCAATCTCTAGGCATCCAGGGGGTAAAAGTATCTATCAACTATCCCCTGCTGGCACCTGATTTCCCCAACTCAGACCGTTACCTCGAATATTATAAGAATCTCGCCCAAGAACTGAGGAAAAGAAACATGAAGATACTAGTTGCTATCGGCAATCTGTTTTCCGATCCGTCTTTCACCGATTTGCAGGTGTCTTTTTCCAATCTCACTTTCGCCGAATATCGCCAAACCAAACGCCAGATTGCCGAAAGGATAATCAATGAAATCCATCCCGACTTTTTGACACTGGCCAATGAGCCCTCCACCGAAGCCATGACCACTGGACTTAAAGTAACCGTTCCCGAGTTTACGGAAACAGTACGTTACGTACTAAGCGGGCTCGACCGCTCGGGGGTACTCATTGGAGCTGGGGCTGGAACCTGGAACAGCTTAGATTATGTCAAATCACTGGCAAGAAATACCGATATAGATTATATAGATATCCATATATACCCAGCTAATTATCTGGAACAGGCGCTAACTATGGCCGATATCGCAAGTGCCAGCAACAAGCGACTAATCATTGGTGAGGCCTGGACATATAAAGCATACGATAGCGAACTTGGTGATTTGAGCCACATTGCCACTCAGTCGGAAATGTTCAGTCGAGACGTCTACAGCTTCTGGGAACCGCTAGACTCCAAGTTTTTAGAGATCCTGGTAAAGATAACTAAATATAAAGGGTATGAGTTTATCTCTCCATTCTGGTCCAGATATTTCTTTGGCTATCTAGACTATGAGACTATACCTAAAAACCTAACCTACAAACAACTGAGTCAGTTATCCAATCAAAAAGCCGTTCTGAATATCATGAATCATAGGCTTACATATACCGGCATAACCTACCAAAAATTAATAAATGAGGCCGCCAGATAAACAAATCAAGCGGCATTCCGTTATTACAACCGAGGAGGGAGCTAATGGAGAAACAACAATTTGAGGAATTAAAGAAACTGTTACGAGATATGAACAAGCATTTTGAGAATATAAACTCCCGCCTAGATAAAATAGATGGCAAACTGGAGAAAATAAAAGTTGAACCAAAGAAAAAACGCAGGTCAATGTTCGACCTGTAGACATCGGGGCTTTACCTATTTAGAGTTGATTACTATCTCATCGCAACATGATGATTACGATACCGCCATCTGATAAAATTACGTTGAAAGGAGATCGATATGCGGTTCAAATGCGTCACCTGTGGAGTTGAATTCGAGAACATCGAAGAGCTGGCTAGTCATAAAAAACAGCACCGGTCCAATTCGAGCCGACCTGCCGGTGTAATTTGCTTGGGTTGTGGTAAGGGTATCCCCTTGGAGCCATCCAAAATGAACTACAGCGGCCCACTCACTTGCCCCAATTGCCGGAGAACTATGACCGTGGTTATAGAGGGCGGAGAGGTATGTGTGGCTCGGCTCGGCTAAAAACTGGTGCCCCCAAGGGAATTCGAATCCCTGTTTTCAGCTTGAAAGGCTGACGTCCTAGTCCCCTAGACGATGGGGGCGATTACATTAGGGATAGACAGGCAGGGCCTCAAGCCCATCAGTTTCAGAAAAACCAAGCATTATATTCATATTCTGTATAGCCTGTCCAGCGGCGCCCTTTATCAGATTGTCAATGCAGCTAATAGCTATAAGCCTACCAGTCCTGATATCAACTGTGGGATAAACCAGGCAAAGATTGCTACCCCAGGTCTGCTTGGTCTCAGGTGGCTTATCCACTACCCTGACAAAAGGTTCCTCTTTGTAGAAATTACGATACAGGTCGGTCAGCTTACCTGCCCCTTTGCCCAACTTACCTTCCTTAAACGTGGCATAGCATGAACTGAGTATACCTCTTGACATAGGCACTAGATGAGGTAAAAAAGTTACCGAAGGTGAGAATTTCCCTAGCGCTTTGAGCTCTTGCACTATTTCCGGCAGATGGCGATGCCCGTGTACTGAATAAGCACGGACGTTGTCGACAGCTTCAGTGTAATGTGTCGACAAGCTTATAGTCCTGCCGGCGCCGGAAATACCTGATTTGCTATCGATTATTATATCCGGATGAATAAGCTCTTCCTTGACCACGGGCGCCAGAGCCAGCAAAGCTCCTACAGGATAGCAGCCTGTACTGGCCACCAAATCGGCTTTGGCAATCTCAGATCGGTGAAGCTCTGGTAGCCCATAAACCGCTTTGCGCAACAATTTCGGCGCTGGATGAGTGAAATCGTACCATTTCGTATATTCACTGGAATCCTTGAGTCGAAAATCGGCACTGATGTCAATCACTTTGATGCCCCGCTCAACCAAAGGTATAATTACTTCAGCACTCGCTTTATGCGGCATTGCTGAAAAAGCAAGGTCTATTTCCCCAAGCTCGGCAGAAATAGTCATGTCAATTTCTGCCAGGTGTGGAAATACATCTGACAGCTTCTGTCCTGCTGCACTTCGACCGGTAACGGAACTAAGCTCCACCTTCGGGTGCTTATGTAGTAGCCTGGCCAGTTCCATACCGGCATATCCGGTAACATTTATGATGCCAACTTTTAATTTTGCCATAACTAACCCCACAAAAATTTAATTCAGACTTTCCAGATGACAGGTGTCATTGAGAAACAAAGCTGAAGGTATACCACCCCTTACTTCAAAAAGGTTTATAGCGCAGACATCCTGAGTTATTTGCCAGAAATGCGAACTATCCAGCCCCAGTAAACTGAGAATAAGAATCTGGCAAATCACCTTATGTGACACTAAAACGACTGTCTCCTTTGGGTGCTGCTGTATCAAGTCGTCAATCGCTGATGTGGCTCTTTCTCTGACCTCGGTAAAGCTTTCACCGCCCGGGAACTTAACCTTATCCGGGCTTTCAATCCATTGAGAATAAAGACGGCCGTCTCTGGCAACAACATCTTCTGTGGATAATCCCTGCCACTTACCGTAGTCTACATCGATAATACCAGACATTGGTTGTACTTTTAATCCCAACGGGGCGGCTATTATTTCGGCAGTGGTCAAAGCCCGGCGCATCGGGCTCGAGTAAATCGCTGAAATTGGCCATCCTGTAATTCGTTTAGCCGCCGTTTCAGCCTGCTTCATACCAACCCCATCCAGTCCGATATCTGCTCTGCCGCGAAATTTTTCCACCCGGTTCCATTCAGTCCGGCCATGCCTGACTATGATAAGCCGTGTCAAAGTTCCGGCTCCAAAATTTTTTCTTTATCGACAAGACTAATCACTATGCTCACTGCGAACAAACCTATCAATTATGAGCCTTTCTACAGCTGTGACTATACCCTGGCCACTATGTTGATACAACTACTTCTTCTATAATTCTCTATCCTCTATCTGGTAGGAAGTACCCCCTCGACTAATTTATTAAAAATACGCGGGGTGAGTTTCTTTAATAAATCGCGGCTGGAGCCATCCGGATTTCCAAATAACGGAGTGATTGAAATTTTATTCTTTTCCAGCGCCCATATATCGGTCCCCGAGGCCGATTTCCACTCAGGCTTACCGCGCATAATCCAATGATATTGCCTTTTGCCGTCATGTCCCGGTTCTATCCGGTCCACATACTTACGCTCGCCCAGTCGTGTGATCTCAATCCCTTCGAGTTTGTCTAGCGGCAAGTTAGGCAAGTTAACATTCAACAACACTCTCTCAGGGAAACCTTTATCGGCCAGCTCGCTGACCATTACCCTGGCCAGTTTAGCAGCTACATCGAAATGAAGATCACCAAAAGCAGCTATGGAAAAAGCAATAGCCGGAATACTGTAAAAAAAGCCTTGCAAAGCAGCGCCAACTGTTCCTGAGACGTAAACATCGTCTCCCAGATTTGGACCCTCATTAATGCCTGAAACTACTAAATCCACGCCTTCTTTCAATATTAACCTGATGGCCAGAATAACACTATCTGCCGGGCTGCCCTCAATGGAATATGCAGCCACACCATTTACCGGTGGCTTTATTTTAACCATCCTCAACGGATGACGAAGCGTAATCGAAGTACCGGAGCCACTCTGGTCTCTATCGGGAGCCACCACAGATACTTCAGCTATTTCTGTTAGCTCTTTTACGAGTGTCCAGAGCCCTTCACTATATATTCCATCATCATTGCTAACGAGTATCTTCAAAGCACTTTCCTGAAAAACTATTTGAGTTTATCATATCAGGCATCGGAGGACAAACTGAATTATTTCAACTTGCATGCCTTTGTGTGGTCTGTTATCATTCTTAAACGAAGCTGATTTTTAGCTATAATTCTAAGATACATCCGATGGATTATCACTTTATGTTTGGGGCAATCAGATGAACCGCACGGGATTTAAAACCAAACTTATCGTTGGTATTTTACTGGCAATTTTCTTTGGTATTGCCTTCTATATCCGCGTTTTTTTTCCTTATGACAAAGTGTTCGTCGGCGACTGGATTAAGCTTACCGGCGTCGATGCTTATTTTTTCATGCGGATCGTCGATAATCTGGTCCACAATTTTCCTCATCTTAGCAATTTTGACCCCTACTTACTCTATCCCAAAGGCTGGCCTATCAGTGCTCAGACATTTTGGCCTTACCTTATTTCTGCGGTGACCTGGCTATTTGGCTTTGGTTCGCCAAGCCAGCACACCGTAGATATGGCAGGTGTTTATCTTCCGGCAGTCCTTGGAGCTCTAACCACCATTCCGGTCTATTTTATCGGGAAGACACTGTTCAATCGTTGGGCCGGGGTAATTGCTGCCGGACTGGTCGGTATCTTCCCCGGCGAGTTTCTCGGCAGGTCAATACTTGGCTTTACGGATTACCATGTTGCGGAAGTATTATTTACCACCACAGCTATGCTATTCCTGATTCTGGCAGTAAAAGCCAGCAGAGACAGGCAGTTGACATTTGGAAGTCTACGGAGCAGGCAGTGGGCAACCTTGGTCAAGCCGGTTATCTATAGCCTTCTGGCAGGTGTTTTCCTGGGGATCTACTTCCTCACTTGGGCCGGGGCGCTGCTTTTTGTTTTCATCATCTTTATATATCTTATTATCCAGTTTATTATCGACCATTTAAAGTGTAGGCCAACTGATTATCTCTGTCTAGTCAGCACAATTCTCTTCATAGTTGCCTTCTTAGTATCTTTACCTGTTTCCCGGGACAGGATGGTTTTAGCTTCTTTTGCTATCGCCATCATTATCCCGATAGTCATGGCTGTGATTTCCTACTTCATGGCAAGCCGCCATATAAAGTCTATTCTCTATCCGATCGCCGTCATTGTTCTCGGTCTGATATGTCTTTTATTCTTAAAAATTGCTTACCCATCCCTGCTACACGCAATAACAGGACGTCTCAATATTTTCGTTTGGCCTATAGGAACAACTGTCATTGAGATGCAGCCACTGCTATTTCCTGGTGGTAGGTTCAATTGGTCGCTGGCGTGGGGCAATTTCACCACCGGCTTTTTCCTCAGCTTAATATCCCTGGGAATACTAGTGTATCTCATCATCAAGCGAGGCGAAACTGAAAAAACAGCGTTTGTAGTCTGGAGCCTGGTCATACTGGCAGCCACTCTAGCCATGCGCCGCTTCGCCTACTACTTTGTAGTCAATGTGGCTGTACTCACCGGTTACCTCTGCTGGCTGGTGCTCGCTGTCAGCGGCTTTAATAAGTTAGCTGCTAAACCTGCGAATCAACCAAAAGAAATCCCGAAAAAAGCAAAGTATAAAAGACCGGCGGGAGATATATCCGGCGCTAACGTTGCCACCATGGCACTGGCTGTTTTGGCCGTTCTCTTTGGTGTCTTTTTGCCTAACTTCGGTGTATGGCCACACAGCACGATAAGCGCTATTGATACTGCTAAACAAGCCACATATGCTCCTAATGATGCCTGGTACGAATCGCTAACCTGGCTGAAAAACAACACACCGGATCCCTTCGGTAATCCGGATTTCTACTATGAGCGCTATGAGAAACCCGAATCCGGGAAAAGCTGTCAGTATCCCGAAACTGCTTACGGAGTTACGGCCTGGTGGGACTACGGCTATTGGATAACTCGTATCGGGCACAGGATACCAACTTCTAACCCTGGCACGGGTAACCTAGGTGAGGCATCTATTTTTGTTGCCCAAGATGAAGCTTCAGCGAATAAGGTATTAGACGGGTTTGGCTCGAAATATATAATCATTGACCATGATGTAGCGTACTACTTGGGCAAGTTTCATGCTTTGGCTACTCTCAGCGGCAGCAGTACGGACAAATTCTTTGAGTTCTACTATCAGCCCAAGGGCAATATACTTGAGCCGGTACTGTTCTTCCATCCAGAATATTATCGTTCACTCGTTATCCACCTCTATAATTTTGATGGCAAAGAGGTCAGTCCTAAAAGCGTGAAGGCAATCTCCTATCAGGAGAAAGTTAGCCCGAATGGTCAACCGTATAAGCAGATTACCGATGTCCGCCCATTCAAGAGTTACGAGGAAGCTCAGACCTTTATTTCAAGCCAGAAATCCAGTAACTATACGATAGTAAGCACCGACCCATATGCGAGCCCGGTGCCGTTACCAGCAGTCGAGCATTATAGTTTAATCTATGCTTCAAAAGGTTCCGTGATGGAGCCTGGGAAAGGTATAGTTCCCGCTATAAAAATTTTTGAATATACAAAGTAAGCAAACCAGTGAAACTAACACTCGGAGAGAAAAACGATGGCCAAAAAAGCACTTATTACGGGGATAACCGGACAAGATGGTTCATATCTGGCAGAATTTCTATTATCTAAAGGATACCAAGTACATGGATTAATTCGAAGGTCGAGTACTTTTAGTACATCGCGAATTGACCACTTGTATGTCGACCCTCATGAGCCAAATCCTAAACTGTTGCTTCATTATGGTGACCTCTCGGACAGTACCCAGTTAACGAATTTGATCTACGACATAATGCCAGACGAAGTCTACCACCTAGGAGCACAAAGTCACGTCAGGGTCAGCTTCGACATGCCCGAATATACCGGCGATATTGTGGCTCTCGGTACCACAAGATTATTAGAGTCATTAAAGAGAAGCGGCACAAAAGCTAGATTTTACCAAGCATCCAGTAGCGAGATGTTTGGTATGGCTCCACCACCCCAGAGCGAGACAACCCCATTTCAACCAAGAAGTCCCTATGCAGTATCCAAAGTATATTCCTACTGGATGACCGTGAACTATCGAGACGGATACAATTTATTCGCCTGCAATGGCATACTGTTCAATCATGAGTCTCCTCGAAGAGGCGAAACATTCGTAACACGTAAAATCACTCGTGCTATCGGTGGAATTTTAGCCCACAAACAACAATATTTACACCTGGGAAACCTCGATGCAAAAAGAGACTGGGGTTACGCACCGGAATACATTGAGACAATGTGGATCATGCTGCAGCAAGATAAACCAGATGATTATGTAATTGGTACAGGCGAATCACATTCAGTACGAGAGTTCGTGGAGGAAGCTTTTGCTTACGCAGGCTTGGATTGGAAACCACACCTGAAGATCGACCCACAATATTTCAGGCCTACAGAGGTACAGGTATTACTTGCAGATTCTACAAAGGCCAAGCGGAAGTTAGGGTGGAGTCCCAAAGTAACCTTTAAAGAACTTGTTAGAATCATGGTGGATGCGGATTTGGAGAACGCGTCGCTTAAGGTTCCCGGCGAAGGAAAAACCATCCTGGCTAAGTATGGATTTACCAGTTCTGATAGAAGGATGGCAAAGAAGATACCTAAAGATAACAAATGAGCGAGTTCGCCAATAAAAGAATCACAGTTACCGGCGGGGCTGGCTTTCTAGGCACCTTTGTTGTTAAAAAACTTCAGGAAGCAGGTCTTAAGAACATCTTCGTTCCAAGAAGAAGCGACTATGACTTAGTAAACAACGAAGCTGTAAAGAAGCTTTACAAGGATGCCAAGCCAGATATTGTGGTCCATCTTGCGGCTGTCGTCGGAGGTATAGGTGCAAATAGACAAAACCCAGGCCGGTTTTTTTATGACAATTTGATGATGGGCGTCCAGATGATGGAACAGGGAAGGTTAGCCGAAATCCAAAAATTCGTGGCTGTTGGAACCATTTGCGCCTATCCAAAATTTACCCCTATCCCTTTCAGGGAAGATGACCTTTGGAACGGTTACCCGGAGGAGACCAACGCACCTTACGGATTAGCTAAAAAGATGTTGTTAGTCCAGGCACAGGCTTACAGGAAGCAATACGGATTCAATGCTATCAACTTATTGCCCGTCAATTTGTACGGGCCTGGAGATAATTTTGACCTGGAATATTCCCACGTTATCCCAGCGTTAATTAAGAAATGTGTTGATGCAGTTAAAACTAGTGGCAAAGAAATAGTAGTCTGGGGAACAGGAAAACCCACACGAGAGTTTCTTTATGTAGAAGATGCTGCTGAAGCAATCGTATTAGCCACAGAAAAGTATAACAATAGCGAACCAGTGAATATTGGCTCCGGTACTGAAATCTCCATTAAGGAACTGGTCAACTTAATTGTGGGATTGACTGGTTTTAGAGGTCAAATAGTGTGGGATAGCTCAAGACCTGATGGACAACCAAGAAGATGCCTGGATATCCAAAAAGCTGAAGCTGAATTTGGATTTAAAGCAAAGACTAAGTTTGAAGATGGGTTGAAGAAAACCATTGAATGGTATATTAGTCATGGGCAAGCGAAGTCAGAAAGAGTTGGCGGTAAGTAGTCAGCTTCATAAAAGCTAGTAAATGAAAATCTTGGTAATAGTGTCGACAATCGACCTTAAGAATAGGCTTGGATGCACGCCAGCCTGGTGGCAGTTACTAAAAGCCTTGCATGAGATTGGGAATGAGATCATTGTTATTCCGTACCTAGGAGATCCCGTGGAAAGCCTGTGGTGGAGAACTTATGACAACCCATGCCGTAACGAGAGTGTAATTTATAACGCTTATCTTGAGCGCAGAAAGCGGGCCCAAAAATCACCCAGCCAAAGAACCATGCTCACACCCGTGGCTACATATATCATAGAACATTACATTAGACCTAAATGGGAACGGCACTTGGTGAACATCCTCGAAGCAGAGAAAGATATCTCGCTGCTTTTGTTTATTAGCATACCTGTTAACCATTTTACGGGAATACCCTCTAGAATAAGAAAACAGTTTCGCATTCCTGTCGTATTTTATGATGGCGACATGCCAACCATCTTACCCAAATACACAGTAAACAGGGGTTTCAAATTCAACTATTATGAAGGCGCGGATGTCTCCGAATATGATGCATTTATTATTAACTCCAAAGGCTGCGTGGCTGATTTGGAAGAACTAGGTGCCAGAAACGTTTCTGCACTTTATTATGGCATTGATACCGACCTGGTGGCACCCATTCAAATGGAAAAGGACGTAGATGTATCCTTCTTCGGCTACGGGAGTGACTTTCGTGAGGAATGGATGGAGAAATTAATTACAATTCCAAGTCGAAAGATGCCGGGCACAAGCTTTGTTGTGGCAGGAGGAGGTTTCAAGGTTGATCTGGGTGATGCTAAGATCGTAGGTGACCTTTCGTACAGCCAATGGCGACAGCTTTGCTGCAGAAGTAAAATCAACTTGAACATTACTAGATGGTCACATACCAATGTATATGCTTCATCGACTGTCAGGCCCTTTGAATTGGCGGCGTTTGGCAGCTGTATCGTTTCACAGCCATACAACGGTATTGAAGAGTGGTTTGTGGTAGGGAAGGAAATATCGGTAGTACATAGTGACAAAGAAGCTATAGAAACTTACGACCATTTGCTTGGCAATGACCAAGAACGGGCGAATATGGGTAGAAGAGCAAGAGAGCGCGTATTGAAAGAGCATACATCTAAACACAGAGCCAGACAACTTATGACGATACTGGATAGTGTTATTATTTAATTAAGCCTAAGGATATCCATCGCCTAGCATTAGTATTTGAGCAGCGCTATTGTTATATATTATATCTCCTGTCTCCAGTCTCTTGCGGAGCCAGGGTAAATCATCGAAGCTGACGCTCTTCCTGGTTGCATATCCTGTAGCGAAGGTGAGTTTATTATTCTGGACGTTCCAGCCTCTCAAATAGACGTAGTCTGCATTAATCTTCGGCGGCTCGTAGCTTATGCCTACAACTTCGCAGGGATAATCGATTCGGTTTACAAACAGTCTGCTGCTATTGATATCAACGAATATCGCCTCTTCTTCTTTCAGAACTCTGCACAGCCAGCTGGCAGCAGCTACATCCTGCTGCGTAAAGATAGTGTTCAAATCCAATCGGTAGCCGGAAAGCGTGATTGAATAGGGTATATCTATGTAGCTGGAGGTCTGGTTTCGGCTGATTTCAAAAACAGCTCCGCTATTGAATACGAAATACGGCAACATAATGATAATCACTGGAATCCATGTTAAGGCTTGATAGTTAAATCTTGTTCTTACTGCAGTGAAACCTTTGCGTAATGCGACGGATGTCTTAACAGCGCCCAGCGCTATAGCTTCACCTCCAAATATAAACAGCGGTGACATGATCAATAGAGTTATTTGCCAGACACGGGTAACACCTATAGCCTGAGACCAGTAAGGTAATATGAATATAGCGATTAAAATCAAAGTGCTGACTATTACTAGTGAAATATACTCAGCTTTCAATTTTCCTAATGTTGCCGGTCGAAAGACAAGCCGCAGAAAGCCAACGAAAAAGCAAAACTCGACCAGATATTGTAATATCCGCCATATCTTCCCCAAAGCTGAAGCCCCCACTAAGTCAAGCCCTAGAGCAGTTTGAACCAGCGGCTCTTTAGCAGAGAGGTCCGTAAACGAGCCGCCCGACTTAATTACGCTTTGTGTAATTCCTGCTATAACACGGATGCCGCTGGAGCCCGTTCCCGAAGCCACAACTCCATAATAAGTAAACATAAACACCAGACTTAAGCCGACAACTACAGCTATGGTTTTTTTATTAAAGGCTCCAGCGAAACTTAAATCGTCAGGCAGCGAATTAGATCTTCCTATTATCCATTGCCACATAGCTCTTACCGGCTGACTTTTTATTACAATGGATATAATCAAACCGAGAGCTAGGTAACCAATGACGAAGCCGGTGCCTAAACCATAGTAAGATACGATAACTCCAAAACCAAAGATAAGGACCAAAGCCATCCTCTGTATCATGTTCAACTTACGCTCTACCAACAATAGAATTACCAGAACAAAAAATAGCTCGGAAATCTGTTGCCTGGCTAGCTGAGTCATGTCCATAAAAAACATTGGCAGTGAAATGAAGAAAAAGGCAGCTAAAAAGGCGTAGCGCGTAGTCATTTGAATTCGGAAGATACAGAACAAAGCTAATGGTACCAGGCAGAAGACAAGCGGATAAATAATCTTGAACAGCAAAACAATATCGATATGCAGAAGCGTTGAATATATTGGAGCCAACATGACTATACTAAGGCAAGAATTTATAGCGTTTGCAATCGAGGCATTCCAGTAGCCGTTTTCTGAGACCAACTTAGCATAATAGTACTCCGTATGGATGTCGCTTCCGACTAAATATGGGGACAAGAGAGTTGTCTGATACAAAAGAGCTAACGATATCATAAACAGCACAAATGGATACGCTGACTCTGGAATCAATTTATTGAAGGCGATAAAGCCAATAATGATAGCGATAACAAATACTAATGCCAGAAGTAGAATTTTGTTTTGATATGAGTTGACCAGGCTCACCCCCAATATTGCCAGTAGAGGTAAAAGTACTGCCAGTAAAAAGATATTAATATGGCTACCGGTTCTAACGTTTGTTTTTACTTCTTTCACTATTTGGTGCGATGGTGGCCTAGGCCGAACAAATGATTTGTCTCTAATGTAAGCGGCGATACCCAGGATTAGAATGGCAATAGTTAGAGCGATTAACAAAGGGAAGATAGAGATGGGATGACTAACATTGAGAGCCGGCAAGGCAAAGTTTAGTATAACACCTACTACCATAATACAGGCTATGCTCAACCCTACTGAGTAGAGCAAGCTCTCTATTATGCTAATATTATGAATTTTTAGAATTCTGAGAATTAATATACCAGGCACCAACGCCAGGAATAGTAGTATGACCAGCTGCCTTAGAACCGGCACATCAAGACCCAGATTGGTTAGCTCAATTAGCACCAGCGCAATCACGTACCAAACCAAACAGATGGTCAGGCACCTTTTTATGTCCCAGTTGTTAGGTGCATCCATATTATTAAAGTCCGATTTGTCCTTTCTGGCAGAGTAAATTCACATATTCCATTTTTTCACAGACTTTCAATATCCGATCAAGGTCGGCCTGTTCCAGTGACTGCTTCGTTTCGTCTATCAAATAAATGTCGAACCCATAATTAGTAAGCTTTCTAAAATATTCTTCAGGTGAACACCTGGCTATTTTCAGCGCCACTGGGCTAAACTCTGTAAAGATATTGAGCTGCTTGTTCTTAGATATTATATTGTTCATCCCTTCGAGGACCGTCATCTCAGCTCCTTCAACGTCGATTTTTATGACCCGAATAGGATATTCTCTTCCGGAGAAGAAATCATCGAGTGTTGTACAATCAACCATAATAGCCTGTTGATTAGGATTCCCACATACTGTACTGTGACCACTTGGGCTTTCAGCTATAAATAGTCTGGCCATCCCGGTGCGATTGGTTACAGCCTTTTGAACGGGAACCACATTATTGTAGTTATTTACCTCAATGTTTTTAAGAAGTAAAGCATAATTGGATGCCTCCGGTTCAAAGCAAAATACTTTACCCAGGTTGCCAGTAGCCTTAGCAGCCAGTAGAGTGTAGTAGCCAACATAAGCGCCGATATCTACTACGGTCGTTCCCTTTCTAACCAGCTCGGTAAATAGAGTTGTCATTAACCTTTCGCTTTGATAAGTGCCGGTGGATAAGAGCGTAAGCCCAAAGGCAGCATTTACATACATTTTTTGTCCATGGATGTCTACTGGAATGATGTCTTCCCCTATCAATTTTCTAGTCAGAAAACGATAGGCTCTATTCAATATAGATGATCGTTTAAAATTTCTTCCGGAAAAATATCTGACGGCAAATCCGAGAAATCGATACCAAAATCCCTTGATCGGCTCTGGTGTAGCTTTACTCACTATTAATACCCGTAATAATCCAACATGCTCTAATTATCAAGGTTTACTATCCCCTTTATTCAATAATTTTTCGTAGATTTCAATACATTGTTTTGCCCAGTTTTTTAAGGAAAATTCGCCCGCGAAGAGTTGACAATTATCTTTCAACTTACTGACTTCTTCCGGCTCCAGGTTAAGAAAGCGCAAGATTGCGCAACGCAAAGAATCCGTATCCTCCGCCTTGAAAACCAAACCTGGCTGAAAAGTCTCTACCAGTTCCTTGAGTTGTCCATTGTCGCTGGCTATAACGGGTAAACTGAACCGACATGCCTGCCACAGCAAACTCGTCGTAGCCACAAATTGCTTGTTATAGGATAGAATAATAGCATCCGCTGCGAAAAAGTAGTAAGGCTTCTCATCCTCGGGTATATAGCAATCCTTAATAACGGTCCTATCTCGCATATCGTATTTTTCTACTAGGCCTACTGAACCTAGCAAATGCAGCCTGAACATCTGGTCACCACCATGAAGGAGAAAAACGTCAGGGATATCTTTCAAAGCCCGAAACATGACCTCAATGTCTTTGCCAGCATGAAGGAATCCGAAGGAAAGTAAGACCGGCTTGTCCTGTGGCAGACCAAAATACTTTCTTGCCTCCTCTTTGGAGATAACCCTGTCTATCTCGTTTACTCCAAGAGCGAGACACATTACTTTCCCTGACAAAATACCTCCCATGTAAGATTCGAATTTCTCTTTTATGATCGTATTCTGAGTCAAAAAAAGGAAGTGATTTTTAGCAAGGCTCTTACTGTAAACTGGCCTCCATAAATTAGTAGTGAGAATTCTTATATATATTAAATAAAGGAATGCCCTGAAGCCTTTTCTAAAGGCCGAAATCACAGACGGATAGCTATCTAATGTAATAAGATTACTGCCTGTTAACGAGACCACCCAATAGTAATCCCGCCGACTTAGGTTTAAAAGATGAATGAGGAAAAGGAAAGGTTCACCATCTCGCAGGTGGATTACATCATAATTGCGCTTTTGTTTCAGTCGAATCGCTACAGTCAGAGTTAAAAAGGTTTCCAAGAACATAGAAAACCATGCCGTTAACCGCCATTTTTTTAGTACTTTAGCAAACCTATCTGTCGAGTAACCGAGCCTTGTCTGGGAGCATGCAGTTGAATGAGGCACTTTTATTTCGGCTTCATCAGTAATCCCGGAGAACGTAAGCAGCTCGACGCCAATTCCGGCTTGCGCCAGAGCAGCAGTCTCATGGACAGCCGCCCATGAGAAGTGTCCCGTATAATGAGCAAAGGGACAGACATAGAGAACTTTAATTCGCCTTTTTGGCAATCTTCGTTTTAAATTCGCGGAGGTTTTCGGCATTGACTACTTGACCGCTTTGACTATAAGATGCCAGCCGAGCTCGTATTTATCGGGGACTTTGACTTTCACTTTCCTCTGCTCCGGAAGGTCAACTACATTATAGTGCACTTTGGTAGTGACTTGTTTGAATTGAGAAGAAAAGAGGTTCTTGGCTTCATCTTTGGTAAAAGCACGAGTATAAGGGCAACCTTCGTTTCTTTCAGAATAGCAAGACACAAGTTCCTCCGGCGTGAGCGTTTTCAGCAATCCTTCTTTTATCCCTCTCCAGTAGATTATGCTATAGGCATAGAGAAGACTATCCCTATGGTACAGCATTACCATTACTCGGCCCCCAGGTTTGAGAACCCTGTAAATTTCACCTAGAGCAACTTCTACATCTGGAATGTGATGCAGCACGCCAAAAGAATAGACACAATCGAAAGTATTGTCTTTAAAGGGTAGTGCCTTCGCGTCCGACTGTATCACGCTACTAGGTAGGCCACTTTTTATTAATAGATCCCTGGTTAGTTCTGTGCCTTGGCGCGTCAGATCAGTGCTTATGACGCGTGCATCATTCCTGGCGAACTCAGCAGAATCTATGCCAGCACCGCAGCCAACTTCCAAAATTAACTTACCTGAGAAATCACCGAATTTAAAGACATCATGCATATAATCCTGTAGTGAATAACGGAATGACCTCTTTTTATCGTAATCGAGCCTCTCTGGAATGAAGCCCATAGGTGTGCTTCGCTCCCAGTATTTTATTATCTCTCTGTTTATTGTCATATTGGAAACAACCTACCTGCCAGAATTTACACCAAGAGCAAAATAAACCATTTTCGACTCGAACTTTTTTCGGTCGAAGAACCTCCAGCAGTCCAAGAGCACTGGCCTTTCCATATTTTTAACGAAATCTTCAGGAGACAGATCCCGGAACTCATCCCATGGTGTAGCCAGAATGCACATTTGCGTGCCCCGCAGACATTCTTTCGCGGAAGTCGCATATACTACTTTTTTATCTCCCAATATGCGCCTGGCGTTATCTCTGCCGGCTGGGTCATATATCTTTAAATTGGCGTCTTTCTTCAACAGTTCCCTAGCTGTCTCCAGAGAGGCAGACGCTTCTATCACATCGGTATTGGGCTTATACGTTATTCCCAAAATAGCGATGGTCTTGTTCTTAAAGCCACCCAATTTCTGCTCAATTATCTTGGCTATCCTTTCATTCTGGTGGCGGTTTACCCTGTGTGTAGCCTCTTGAAGGAAGGCCGGTGTCTTCAATTGGCTCGCCAAGTAGATAAAAGCCAGATTGTCCCTTGGAAAGCACGGCCCACCAAAGCCAAGTCCCCCCTTCAGATATTTAGAGCCTATCCTGGAGTCCAGGCCCAAAAATTTGGTAACGGCGTCTATATCTCCGCCGGGAAGTTGTTCGCATATTTCGGCGAAAGCATTGGCCAGGCTAATCTTAGTGGTGACAAAGACATTTAAAGCCAATTTGGCCAACTCTGCACTGTAAGTGGACATTCTGGATACAGGAGGATTGTTGGTGCAGACAGTTCTATAGACTTCCGATAGTATATCGCCCGATTTTTTATCTGATTCGCCGATAAGTATCGCATCCGGCGCTGATAGGTCCTTTATTACACTTCCCAGAGCAATGAATTCAGGATTGTAGCAAAGCCCAAAATCCACTCCACATTTTTTATCTGATTCTTTCTCCAGAATCGGTTTAATGACCGTCTCTGTGGTTCCTGGCATGACGGTGCTGGTTAAGACTACTACGTGAAATTCTTTCTTGTTTTTTAGGGCGGCACCTATGTTTCGCGCGGCTTCTTCCGCAAATTTGGTAGAAAATCCACCGTGTTCTTCACTCGGGGTTGGCACCAAAATAAAGGTTATGTTTGAATTATCTACAGCGAACTTGATATCAGTGGTTGCCGAGAGTCGTCCGTGTCGATTCTTAAGTAGTTCTTCCAGGCCGGGTTCATAAATGGGTGACCTCCCTTTGTTTACCGCCTCGACTATTGACCTACTTACATCAACTCCGATAACTCTATAGCCCCTATGCGCATAGTATGCAGCCAAAGGCAGGCCTAATTTACCGATTCCGATGACAGAAAGCGCTTTACCGTCCATTTCAATAGTTACACATTAACTAGCTCGTTCACCCTTCCCTTCGCCCATTCATAAGTTCTCCTCAAACCCTCTTCGAGGCCGATTTTAGGCTCCCAGCCCACTTCCTTTTTTACCAAAGTAATATCGGCATTCCTGCCCCTAACGCCTTGGGGTTTGGACAGGTCGTGTTTTATCGTTATGTCTTTGCCTGAGATCCTTATCACAATCTGGGCTAGTTCATCTATGGTTACCAGCCTATCTGAGCCTATATTAACCGGCTTCATATAATTGCTCTCAATTAGTTTAAGGACTCCATTAACACAATCATCAATGTACAGGAAGCTCCTAGTTTGCTTGCCGTCTCCCCAAAGGATAAAATCCTGCCCTGGATATCTTAGGGCTTTCATTATTATATGACATGGTGCCTTCCCTTTATCCTTATCAAAGGCGGTGTAGACTTCACCGTAAACATTGTGGAATCTGGCTATTCTGATATTCATTCCATAGTCTTTCTGATAGGCTTCGCATATTTTCTCAGTGACCAGCTTTTCCCAGCCGTAGAATTGATCGGGGTCAGCGGGAAAGGCATCAGCCTCTTTTAGCGGCGTCACAGTAGCATCTTTCTGCCGGTATTCGGGATATACGCAGGCCGATGAACTGTAGAAATATCCTTTGACTTTATTTTCAAACGAGTTCTGCAGCATATTCACGTTTATCAAAATATTGTCACGCATTATATCGGCGCCGACAGAGGTTATGTAGCCTATGCCACCCATATTGGCTGCCAGCTGGAACACATAGTCCACGCCTTTTGTAGCCTTGGCACAGTTACTTTCCTTTCGCAAATCAAAGGATTTGAACTCAACCTTGTTCTTGATATCCTTTATATTCTTCAGTGAGCCGCTCAATAAATTGTCGGCCACACAGACTTCAGCTCCTTTATTTACCAGAGTTCTGGCTATATGTGACCCTATCAAGCCAGCTCCACCAGCAACTAAAACCCGCTTATTACTCCAATCGATAGCCATTCTCATAACCTCCAGTTTATCGGTACATTAGAAGTAATCTCTACCTAATTTACTTCACGTTTGTCTCGAGTAAATATTATAACAACAAACGAACGGAACTGCACAAACATGTATGGTTGCCGCACAATAACTATATGATATATCATGATAGCCAATTGACCGTATCTACTGGTATTAAAAATCCGTGGAATATGAAATGCCTGATAGATTGATGAAAGATGTAGTAAATCTATATGTCGACCAAGACTTATATACAAGATTTTACGCGAGGATAAGGTCAATATTCCTAAACGCTGAAGCCTATTCACACTATTTGCCAAATAAAGGGACTATAATCGACGTTGGATGTGGCTACGGCCTATTACTAAATTATCTCACTCTGACTTGTCCTAGTTGCAGCTTCGTTGGCATTGATTTAAATAGGCGGAGGATAGATGTTGCTTCCAAAACCATAAAAAAGCGTAATAATATAACGTTCCTTCTAGGCGATGCCAGATATCTTAATCTGCCCGATTGCCGGGCAGTACTTATGGTGGACTTTCTACATCATATTGATTTTAAAGACCAGACAGCTATACTAAAGAGGACATACTCAAATTTAAATAGAGGTTGCGTACTAATAATTGCCGAACTCGATCCAACTTCTGAGCCTCTTAAAACCGGATTCATTGTCGATTATATATTATATAGAGCAAAAAGCAGATTCCGCACACCTTCTGAGTGGAATCGGCTGTTGAAGTCTATAGGGTTTCGAGTTAAGACAGTGAAGAAGCATATTCCTTTGTTTGCAAGGGTATTGTATGTGTGCTATAAATAGCTAATTCTTGTAAGAAGATCTTTACAAGAACCGAGCGTTTGCTAGATGCAAAGGATAAACACTGCAAACAGGGGCACAAATGCATTTCTCTTTGGTAGTTCCATTTTATAACGAGGAGCATATAGCTGAGAATGTGGTACTGGACCTATTAAAGGCGTTTCGTGATCTTGGAGTTAGGTTCGAACTTGTCCTCGTCAACAACGGTTCAACTGACAATACGCCGCAGATATTAGAAAGATTAGCTGAATCGAATAAAGAAATCACTATTATCAATATTGGTGAAAACCGGGGATATGGATGGGGCATAATAAACGGTCTCAGAGTGGCTAAAGGCGAATGCTTAGGTTTTTCACCTGGTGATGGGCAGGTGTGTGGCACCGAAGCTGTAAAAGTATATAGAAGATTAGTAGATGATAATTTGGACTTATGTAAAGCTAAACAAGCCTCTCGAGACGATGGCGCAATCCGAAAAATCCAATCTGCCGCATATAACTTCATACTCCCTATTTTTTTCAGGGTTCAGACAAGAGATATTAATCGCTCTCCTAAAATGATGAGAAGGAATGTATATGAACGTTTGCAATTATCATGCAAGGATTGGTTCCTTGATGCAGAAATTATGATAAAATCGAACCGTCTGGCGCTTAAGGTCGGCGAGGTTCCTATTTTTTTTGAAAAGAGAAGAACGGGCAAGTCCAATGTTAAATTTACGACCGTACTTGAGTTTGTTAAGAACATTATGTGGTATAGACTAAGAAATTTTAATTGAGTATAAGAAGGTGTACGATTGTGAAGGTTGCTATTCTTTGCGGCGGTAGAGGAGTCAGGTTCAGCGAAGCCACCGAACATAGGCCAAAACCACTTGTTGAAATTGGGGGCAAGCCTATACTCTGGCACATAATGAAAACCTATTCCCACTTCGGATACCATGATTTTGTATTGTGTCTTGGCTATAAAGGTGAAATGATAAAAAAGTACTTCCTTGATTACAAACTGATGAGCAACGATTTTACAATTGAACTCGACACCAAGGACAAGATTGAGGTTCACGGCACTTCGGATGAGACAAACTGGAAAGTAACATTAGCAGATACAGGGTTGAATGCACAGACTGGCGCTCGTATTAAGCGCATAGAGAGATACATCGACTCTGAATTATTTATGCTTACCTATGGCGATGCCGTAGCCAACCTGGATATCAAAAGGTTGGTTGATTTCCATCGCTCGCATAAATGCACAGGTACTATTACTGCAGTGAATCCGCTATCAAGATTTGGGCAACTGGAGATAGGAAACCACGGAAAAGTCAATAAGTTCGAGGAGAAGGGGGAGATAGAAGGCAGTTGTATAAACGGTGGCTTCTTCGTGTTCGACCACAGGGTATTCAAATACGTGAACGACGATGACAACTGCGCTTTTGAACAGGAACCATTGAAAAAGTTGGTCTCCGACGGCCAGCTAGCTGCTTATTTCCATGACAACTACTGGCAATGTATGGATACCTATCGCGATTGGCAAATCCTCGAGCAAGACTGGTCCAGTAGAAATCCTCCCTGGAAAGTATGGTAGGAGCTATAGCTATGAAAGACAACTTTTGGAGAGATAGGAAGGTCTTCGTTACGGGGTGCACCGGCCTACTCGGCTCATGGCTGACGATCGCCCTTGTTGACAAAGGAGCCGAGGTCACCGGATTGATCAGAGACCTGGTACCTGAATCCAACCTCAACTGGAAGGGATTTAACGAAAGAATCAATGTTGTACGTGGTGAACTGGAAGACTATTTCAAGATGGAGAGGATATTAAACGAGTACGAAATTGATACGGTTTTCCACGTTGGCGCTCAAGCTATAGTTAACATCGCCAACATGAACCCAATGAGTACCTTTGAATCAAATATCAGAGGCACGTGGAACCTACTGGAGGCCTGCCGACGCATTCGAACACTCTCCAGGGTCGTTCTCGCTTCCAGCGATAAGGCTTACGGCGCTCACAAAAAGTTACCCTACGATGAATCATTTTCTCTGCAAGGTTATTATCCATATGACGTTTCAAAAGCATGTGCTGATTTGATAGCAAATGCGTATCATAAAACCTTTGATTTGCCGGTATGTATCACACGGTGTGGTAACTTTTTTGGCGGCGGTGATCTGAATTTCAACCGTATAGTACCGGGCACAATAAGGTCAGTCATAAAAGGGGAAAGACCTGTAATACGCAGTGACGGGACGTTTATCCGTGATTATATTTACATATTGAATGCCGTGGATGCATATTTGTTGTTAGCCGAAAAAATGGATGATGTGAAAATACATGGGCAAGCGTTCAATTTCAGCAACGAGACCCAGATGAGCGTTCTTCAGATCGTTCAGACTATATGCCGTCTTATGGGTAAACCACATGTGCAACCGGAAATACTAAATATAGCTAAAGGCGAGATCAAGCATCAATATCTTTCAGCTCAGAAAGCCCGAGACATATTGCACTGGAAGCCTAAATATACAGTCGAAGAGGGACTGAAGGAAACCATTACCTGGTACCAGGAATTTTTTAAGGTCAAGGGCAAAAGATCACGTGGTTGAAACGTTAAGGAATACCAGAGTGCTGGTGACAGGCATCTCTGGTTTTATCGGTTCCCATCTGGCTAGAAGACTGATAAAGGAAGGCGCAGAGGTGCACGGTTTAGCCAGACACAGTTCCAATGTATGTCGCCTAAAAGATATTAGCGATGAGATTATTATTCACTACGCCGATATAAGAGATCTGCCAACTTTAAAGACTGCGGTTGCGGCCATCAAACCCCGAAAAATATTCCATCTCGCTGCATGTGTGGATCCTGGACGTTCCTTAGAACTAATTGGCCAGATGTTGGATGTTAATCTATGTGGAACACTGAATCTGTTACAAGCTTTGAATGGGACTAACTGCGATTGCTTTATCAATACCGGTGCGTCTGAAGAATATGGCAATAATACCGCCCCGTTCCGAGAAGACCAGCTTCCCAATCCCATTTCGCCGTATTCTGCTTCCAAGGCATCTGCCACCATTTTCTGCCAGATGTTGTATAGAACGTGCAGCACACCCATTGTTACCTTAAGACCGTTTTTAACATATGGTCCGGGGCAGCGAGGCGGAATGCTCATCCCATCGCTCATCAGGAAGACTATTGCTGGTGAGAAATTTCAAATGACCAAAGGAGAGCAGACTAGGGATTTCAATTACGTTGACGATGTCGTCGACGCCTATGTAAAAGCTTCAGTTACACCGCGTGCTATTGGCGAAATAATAAACATCGGTAGCGGCCTGGAGTACAAAGTCATAGACGTCGTGGAAAAAGTTCTACGGCTAATGAAGAGCCCGTTGAAGCCATTACCAGGAGCATTGGATTATCGACCAGCAGAGGTATGGCATTTCTTCTGCGATAATACCAAGGCTAAAAAGATCCTAGGATGGAAGCCTTCAACTAATCTTGAGGATGGGCTGAAAAATACCATTAAATGGTACCGTGCACATTTTGACACATAATATCAAGGCATAGCTAGAAAATTATAGGTAGATAATCAACATGTCAAAACACACACGTAAAAAGTCCAATAAGCTGAATAATATTAAATGCAATCTATGCGATTCACAAGATATTTTTCGACTCTACGAACTGGATGAATACAACATATTAAAATGCCGGAATTGCCACCTCGTATTCACGGAACCGCTCGGCATCAACCTTGCAGAACTATATTCCATCGAATATTTTGAAGAGTTCCAGAGTAAATTTTTTTCTAAGTGCCATGAGGATTATGTTCATTATAAGGACGATCCCAGACTAGCTATCTTTCAAAAGGGACTCTCTCTTTTAATGTCGTACAAACAATCAGGAAGAATATTAGATGTCGGTTGCGCAACGGGCGTCTTTCTAGATATGGCGAAAAACAAAGGATGGGATCCATATGGAGTGGATATCTCCGAATATGCGGTTAATTACGCTAGAGACAAGTTCGGACTCAAAGTTGAAACAAAGGAATTGCAGGATGTTAATTTCCCATCAGCATATTTCGATGTCATTACAATTTGGGACACTATCGAACATGTCCCGAATCCCAGACAAATACTACAAGAGTGCCAGCGTATACTTAAAGACGATGGCTTATTATTCATCGTGACAGTAGATGAAGATAGCCTTATTCCCAGGATAGCTGATATGTTATACAGAACCACAGGTAAGAAGTTGAAAAAACCTGTTAAGCTAGTACACCCGATCCATCATATTACTCATTTTTCCAAACTAACAATAACACAAATGCTTCATAATACTGGTTTTAAGGTTGTTTATCTTAGCAAGAGTGAAATACCTCTAAAGAGTTTGAGATGGAACTGGGGAATAAAAATTGTAATAGGAACAATGTATTTTTTTGCCAGACTTTTTCGCATTCAATATGAGGTCAAGTTGTTAGCTAATAAATATAAATCATAGCATTATGGTCGAGGACAAGCCACCCGATATTGAACACCTAGCGAAACCAGTTAGATCGGCCAGCAATTGAAAATGAAGATTTTCCGAAGGAAGTCTAGAAAGAAGGGGATCATGTTTGCTTTGATATTAGTGGCGCTTTGTATAGTTGGTGCAGCAATAGGACAAATTCTGTTAAAAAGCGGGATGAATCAGATAGGCGAAATTAAGAATATGGGGCAGCTTTTCAACCTTGATGCGCTCTTTAGGATATTCACCAACCTACGTATCATTGCCGGGCTATTGTGCTACGGAATCTCACTAGTCTTGTGGCTTGGTGCCATGTCAACCCTAAATGCCAGTTTTATATATCCTCTGATAAGTTTGGCTTATGTACTAACAGCTATATTTAGTCTAATTTATTTAAGAGAAAGTATAACAGTAATGCACTGGATAGGCATTGCCTGCATAGTTGTTGGCTGTTTCTTGATCGTCAGGACAGCATATTAAAATGTCAAACCAAATTTCATTACCACGTACAGTAAGAGCCGGCCTCCACAATACCATAGACATTATCATCCTGCTGCTAATACCAGCTTTTCTTTGCCTGGTCGTCCGTGACTGGATCTTTACTCAAGTCGGTAACATAGACCCCTATATGTATTTAGGATACTTTAGAAACTTAGAGCACTTCTACACTTTTTTTGGCAGTACATACTACGGATCACGACTTCCTTTCATTTTACCAGGTTATGTCTGCTATAAAATACTCCCGCCAGTAGTAGCTAATTACGTGCTACATCTAGGTTTCTACTATATGGCTTTGTTTTCACTCTATTTTATATTGAGGACAAAGGTCAATAGACAAGCTGCCTTACTGATGGCGATATTAATGGGATTCTACCCCTATATTCTATCTGCTACCGGATGGGATTACGTTGATGGTGCCGGCCTAGCCTACTTTCTACTAACAGTATTATTACTAACACTAGCAATAAAAAGCGCGAATGTAACTATATCGCCTAACCGAAAACATGGTGATACATCAGCACTTTCAAAGACACACGAGTTACTATTGCTTCTATCGGGTATGTCATTCGCCGCAATGATTTATACTAATACCTTCCTGCTGATAACGATGCCAGCACTTGTATTTTATTATGTGGTCTCGTGTCCACGATTAAGGTATCTATGGTTGAACAGCGTTCTTATCGCTGGCTCTGGTGTGATACTAATTACGATTTTTCTTGGTATCATTAGCTTGGTTGCCGGCGGTAAATTTCTATTCTTCCTACCGTCCATCGGCATGGCTGGTTTATTACTCATGGGCTTTAATCCATGGCTAATTCCAGGTTACAGCTGGCTACTACACGTTCCCTTCATGGTTTTTCCTTTCTTTATTGTCCTGACGAGTCTCTACTTTCTGATAGTATCCCTATTACGTGTTAAATCCGGTCGGTTTACAGCAGATAGCCTGCTACAAGTTGGGCGAGATAACATATTTGGCTTCTGCCATTTGCTAAATTTCATGCTAATGTTAATCCTGCAACTGACAGGCAGACCATCTTTTCAGCTTATATACTACTCCACTTATCTTCTGCCTACTGCTTTCCTGGCTGCTGGGGCGCAGCTGGCTGATTCCATTTCTAGCCTAAGCAGAGGATATTACAAAATTGTCGTTATCGTCACACTTTCACTGTCAATGGCTTACTATCTTATTTATTTCCATACACCGATACGTTCTGCGATAAGTCACACCGATTCCATCTGGTACGCATCAGCCATATTAGTTGTGTGTTTGGTATGTTTATTAATAGCAAGCAAACGCGGGCAAATTATAAAAACATCACTGGTGGTTTTGGCACTGCTATTATTTGCTAGCACCAATATTGTACTTGTCGCACTCCGTAATCCGTATTGCGCCTGCGATCAAAGACAGCAGAACTTCCTAGCAGTAATCGAAAGCGACGATATAATCCGAACCTATGACACTACCGGCCACATGCGCTTCTGGTATAGCCTCGATGAGCCCCTGGGTCACTTGTACACGTCGATTGCATCTACTCGCCTGTGGACCTATAGGTTGATAAACGACAATTTCCCTTCTGTAGAGCCACAATTCTATCCCCATTACAAAACAACAGAAACATCGACAAGTATATTGCCGGATACGGACATAGTTATCCTATCAAGTGATGAGGATGCCCTGGCAAAGGCCAATGATGCCCTCAGTCAACTTGGCTTGAAGGCAGATCTGATTAGAACGGAAAAAGTCACACAGGGCTCAATAAGCTTTACCATGACTTTCATACGCACCAAAGCTCTTCCGGTACATAATGAGCAATAGGGATCTTTGCTCGCTAGGAGCTTACGAAAATCATGATTCCAGTAAATATAAATGCTACCTACCCGGGTCTAGATAGTAGTTCAACTGGTCATTGATTATATCCCTTAGGGTGTGGTTTGTTTTAAATCCCAGTTGATGAATCTTGGCAGTACTCGTGAGCAATATAGGTACTTCGGCCGGTCTAAATCTTTCGACATCGAATTCTAGGGTTATTTCCCCTTTATCTGTAAATGCGACTATCCCCAAGTCGGCAGATTGGAATTCAAGTTTGTTCTCAAGTAGTAATTTATCTATCTTGGTCTTTTGGAAACGGGACCCAAACATTCCGGAATCGTCTATTTTATTAGGATTTTCTACCACCTTGTCCCCTTTTATGGTCTTAATCTTATCTACGCTATACCCTGCACATTCAAGGGTAAGCAGCAGATAGCTCAGTATGGAATTTGTTCTCTGAGACCCTTGATTATAGACATCTCCATATTTACCATTTTGCGCTAACAAGCAATAACCACCGATAATATCGTCAACATGTGACCAGTCCCTGAATGCATTAACATTCCCTATAACTATCTTTTCAATTTCGCCTCGCTTAAACTGCATAACCTGGCTGGTTATTGTAGCCGTTACAAACATCTTCCCCCTTCCCGCCCCCTCGTTATTAAAGCTTCTAGAAACGACTGTCTTCAGGCCGTAACAAGTATGATAGTTTCTCATTAAATAGTCTCCATACACCTTCGAAACGGCATATGGGGACATAGGACGGAGAGGATTTGACTCCGTAATCGGCAGTTCAGGTATAGCAATAGGTGGCGGGAAAATAGCGCCGTACTTTTTCAAGGCCTGCCGATACTGAAGTTCTGATGCAAAGGTCAATCCATATTCCTCGCTGCTGCCAGCAAACACTATAACAGGGTCTAATTCTTTGCTCCTGATGGCCTCAAGCAGATTTGCTGTGCCAAGGCAGTTCACATCCATAACCTCGGCTGGAGAATAAAATGAACTGGGTATGAAGGACTGAGCAGCAAAATGAAAAACGATGTCCGGCTCGCTCCAGTCCAGTGCAGTCTCAATGCTGAAGATATCTCGTATATCGCCTTCCAACAACTCAACTGCGTTTTCTATACCCGAATATTTAATATTTTGTGGGATACTGCCATCAGCCCGTCTTCTGACCAGACCGAAAACGCTTGCGCCCTGATCTAGAAGGTATTTCGCTATACGTGAGCCAACAAAGCCGCTTATACCGGTGATGAATATTCTTTTATTCCTGAGGCTCATCTTATATTCTTTTTAGCGCTAAAAATTTGATCGCTTCTTAGATTGAGTAGTCTTCCCTTCTCTCCTGGCTATATTGAGCTTACCGAATAATAGTTTTAGGGTCCTTAAACCATCCCTGAAAATTGAGAGGCGGGAAACTCGGCAGTTCCAATTACAGTTTATAGGCACACTTTCAATAATCAACCTGTTTTTGCAGGCTTCATATATTATCTCACTCTCAATCTCAAATCCTTGAGCCAACAGATTGAAGCTTTGCCACTCTTCTTTGCGAATCGCCTTGAAGCCACATTCCGCATCTTCTATTGCAATCCATTTGAGCGGATATTTGAATGATGTTGCCAAAGGCAGCAACACGGAAACAAATACAGAGGTGGAAAATGAGGCCAGTTTATTTGTAATCATCCTCCAGATATAGTAGCCAAGCGTCTTAGAATCGCGAAAATTCCTCGAACCGACTACTAGGTCAGCCTTATTCTGCAGGATAGGTGCCAGAACTTTAGGTATGTCATCAGGTATGTGTGCTCCATCACCGTCAATAAAAATAAGCACATCCCCCGTGGCAGCCTTGGCTCCTGTTTTCATAGCTGCACCTTTGCCAAGTGTTCTACTATGAGTAATAGTTATTGCACCATTAAACTCGGCCACGCCTTTGGTGTCATCTTCAGAGCCATCGTCAACAACAATTATCTCCGCCCTGTTTTCTGCAAGGTTCTTTTTGGTCCTTGTTATGAGCTGGCCTATTGATTTTGCCTCGTCTTTAGCGGGAATAATCACACTAATCTTCTGACTCAATGGCCCCGTCTCCAAAACATTAATAGATTTTCAGCCAATCTTTTATCTCACTTACCGTTAAGGGCTCTCCATTCTCAGAGGACTCAGCCTTTAAATCCGAAATAATATCTTTTTGAGACAAGGAGAAGAGCCTCTCATGCATTTTCTCTCCCTCTCTAAGCCCAGCAACTTCTATCTTAGTTTTAGCATCTCCATATAGTTCAACCACGGCTCTCGCCAAATCTCCGAGCTTAGCCGTTTTTTGAAATGGTATATATATTTTACCGCTTTTCCCTTTCTGGATTATTTGTATGATAAAACCAGCTAACGTTTTCACATCAATATAGAACCTGGTCATTTCAATATTGGTAACTACTATCTTATTACTTTGTTTTATCTGCTGTCTCCATCTCTGTATTACACTACCACTCGAGCCGAAGATATTGCCACTCCTTACCAACATATATCTACGCTCTGGATTTTTCCGGGCTTGCTCTAGTATAAGTTTCTCGAGAAGGAGTTTAGTAGCCCCATAGCAGCCAGTTGCCTCCACGGCCTTATCCGTTGACATTCCTATGAACGTGGTTCCCGCAAAAAGTTTCAATAAATTCACTGTAGCGGTAACGTTAATCGAGACTGCCTCCGACGGATACAACTCACATAAATCAATATGCTTCATAGCAGCCAGGTGAATCGCTGTGTCAACGTCCTTAAGAACATATTGAGCCGTATCAAATTCCCTTATGTCGCCTATAATAGGTGTCAGCCTCTTATCGCTATTACAGGCCACTAGCATCTCGACAACTTCGTTTTCATGCCTTGAGATCGCCTTTATTTCAATATTACGATATTTATTTAGCAGATTCTTTATCAGGTGCCTGCCCAGAAAACCGGCACCGCCTGTTACTAAAACCTTATCCATTTTCCCTCCCTTTGCTCCGTAACTAATATGCTGACAGGAAAGCTGCCGTTCAGCTCTCCATAGAATTTATAGACGATGACAATGCAACTCTGCGTTGTTAGTTAATCCTTTATTTCTATAAACGTTATTTTACTGTGACCGATTTTGCTAAATTCCTCGGTCTATCCGGGTCATATCCGCGGCTGACCGCTAGATAGTATGCTAGGAGCTGAAGTGGGACCACAGTAACTACTGGATACAACAACTCATCGACTTTAGGAATCTTAATCCAGAAATCATAAATTTCGTTTCTCCTGTCTGAGACCGCGATAATATAAGCGCCTCGTGATTTAGCTTCCATGGCGTTGCTCAAAGTCTCCCGGTGCGTGTAGTCATCAGGGCAGATGACGGCTACGGGCGTGCCTGGTTCAATCAGCGCTAAGGTGCCATGCTTTAATTCACCTGCTGGCATACCTTCAGCATGAATATAAGATATTTCTTTAAGTTTCAAAGCACCTTCCGAGGCAATGGCAAAATTAATACCTCTAGCTATGTAGTAAAAATCGTTCTTGTCTTTTAACTCCTGGCTCAACTGATGAAGCTTATCATTGTTCGATTCAATAGTGTGGGCTACCTTCTGGCTGACGCTTTCAAGATTTGCCGCGGCCTTATCAAAGGAATTAATCATAGAAAAGGATAAAAGATAGAAGACAACCAGCTGACTGATGAAAGACTTGGTAGCTGCCACACATAGTTCCGGACCACAATTGAGATTGATAACGTGGTGGCTCATTTCAGATAGCTGAGAATACGGCCTGTTAACGATAGAAATAACCTGGGCACCGGCATCTCTAGCCCTTTTTACACCTTCGATAACGTCGAGTGTCTCACCGCTTTGTGATACGGCCAGTACTACAGTATTTTTATCAACTGAGTCAGCAAAGTAATGAAACTCGGAGGCCATAACCACATCACAAAATTTCCTGCCGACCTTGGAAAACAGATATCTGCCGACCAAGGCTGCGTATCGGGAGGTGCCGCAGGCAGTGACTATAACCTGGCCGGCTCTAAGTATATCCATGGCAATTTTGGTAAAAGTCTCCTTATCTTGATTGATGGCCGCCTCGATAGTCTGCGGCTGCTCCATGATTTCCTTTAACATGAAGAACTGATGGCCCTGTTTATTGCTTTCGCACCATTGTAAATCGATGCGGCGTGCTTCCTTCTTCAGCTTATTGCCAGCTGAATCGAACAACGCAATTCCTTTTTCCGTTAGCACTGCCACCTCAGTATCCGCCAACGATATCAGTTGATTGGCCAATCCAGAGAAAGCCAGGGCATCGCTAGCCACAAAATAACCGTTCTCCCCTAATCCAATAGCCAGAGGATTGTCCCTTCTGGTAGCCACGATTTTATTCGAGCCACCAGACGACATGGCTAAAAAGGCGAATGAGCCTTGGAGTTTAGTTGCTACCGCCAAAACCGCCGCTTCAAGAGAAGCCCCCCTTTTCATTTCGTCTGCAATCAGGTTAGGTATAACTTCGGTATCAGTCTCTGACGCAAAACGATGTCCAGCGTTGATAAGGTGTTGGCGCAGTTCCTGATAATTTTCGATTATACCGTTGTGGACGACGGCAACCGTCCCATTAGAATCACATTGCGGATGTGCATTTGCCCTAGTCACGCCACCATGAGTAGCCCAGCGAGTATGGCCGATGGCCGTATTACCGGGTAACGAGCTCAAGTTGTGCTTTTTCTCAATTTCTTCTAGTTTTCCGATATCTTTGGTAATAAATAGTCGCCCGTCACATAGCGTTGCCATGCCCGCTGAGTCATAACCCCGGTATTCAACGCGACGCAAACCCTCAAAAACGATTGGAGCCGCCGGTTGCTTTCCGCAATAGCCTATGATTCCACACATCTTAATCAGTCACAGTGTTAGCTGTTTCCCCCGTAAATCTATTTGAGATACAGTAAATTATATCGATATGACCCTTAATTGGCAAAGCTTGGTATTAAGCTATTCTTTGTCTTGGTTTGTGATGAGCTTAATACAGAAGACGTTTAAATAATCAGCATGGCGTCGCCAAAGCTATAGAAGCGATAATTAAGGTTTCTGGCTTGCTCGTACGCCTGCACAATAAAGTCCCGGCCGGCAAACGCGGAGACCAACATCAACAACGTTGACCTGGGTAAGTGAAAGTTGGTGACCATAGCATCTGGGATATGAAATCTATATCCAGGCAGGATGAACAGGTCTACCCAGCCGGCAAAGGATCGAACGACACCCGTCTTAGCTGCAGCTTCCAGTAGTCTTACGGTGCTGGTGCCCACAGCTATTACCTTTTTACTTCGCTTCTTCGTCTCATTAACCAAATCAGCGACTTCTGTTGTTAACTCCCCGTATTCCTTATGAATGGCGTGCCGATTTGGGTCTTCAACCCGAACCGGCCGGAAGGTATCAAGCCCGATATGAAGCGTGACAAAAGCCAATCGAACACCCTTCTTATGCAACTCGCCGAATAACCTTGAAGTGAAATGCAGGCCAGCGGTAGGCGCCGCCACACTCCCCTTTATTTGAGCGTAGATCGTCTGATAGCGTTCAACGTCGGCAAGCGGAGTGGATATGTAAGGCGGCAAAGGAATCTGACCGAATTTCTCAAGTAGACTATTATCTGAAAAGTGGATAGTTCTGATACCACCTTCCCCCTGTTCCAACACCTCAGCCTTCATCTCTACATTAGCAGCCTGGGACATACCGGCTATCCTAATTTCAGTGCCGGGCGTAACCTTTTTGCCCGGCCGTACCAGCGTTTCCCAGATGTCGTCATTTAAACGGCGCAGCAGCAGTACTTCTACCTTTGTTCGACTATTGCGTTTTTGCCCTATTATTCTGGCCGGTATAACACGGCTATTATTGAATACCACAGTATCACCGCTTTCGATATAGTCGATAATCTCATAAAAGCGTCGATGCACTATGGAAGCATCACCTCGATGCAAAACCATAAGACGTGATTGGTCTCGTGGCTCTACGGGCGTTTGTGCAATTAGCTCGGGCGGTAGGTGATAGTCAAAGTCGCTCGTCTTCATAAAAAGAGACTTCTTATTTGTTCAGGAAATGCAAAATGACATTCACTATTATAGTTATTAGAATACTTAATATAAGTAAGGTGACAATGGGGAAGTAAAAGGAAAAACCATCTTTCTTTATGAATATGTCCCCGGGCAACTTGCCCAGAAAGGGTATATGATGGCTGAAGACCATTATCAGACCCAAAATTACGATGATGCCACCAACGATAAGCAGAATCCTGCCCAGTCCTTCCATATTAACACCGAAATTGATTGTAATGGAAAAGGCTGGGCGGCGCAATGCGCCGCCCAGCCTTAGAAAGCTTCTTCTTATATACTTTAGAACAGCCCCTGCACTTTGCCCGTCTTCACATCAACATCTACCCTCCTGAAGGCTGGGTCGGAGCTGGTGCCGGGCATAAGGCTGATGGTCCCGGCGCAGGGGCAGAGGAACTTTGCCCCCGAGTAGATTAGCACGTCGCGGATGGGCAACATCCAGCCCTTTGGGGTACCCTTAATGGCTGGGTCGTGTGTCAGGCTCAAGTGGGTCTTGACCATCATAGTAGCGAAATCAGCATATTTTTTGTCGTTCTCAAGCATCTTAGCCTTGGCTTCAGCGTCAGGCGTCCACGCTACGCCATCGGCGCCGTAGACCACCTTAGCAATCTTATCCACCCGGTCACGGAGCTTCATTTCCAGCGGATACAAGAATTTAAAGTCGTTCTTCTGGTTGCAGGCATCCATGACTGTATCGGCCAGCTCCAGAGCACCATCGCCGCCGTTCGCCCAGTGAGTGGATACAGCACAACGAGCGCCGGCCCCCTCAGCCGCCTTACGTACCATGGCAATCTCGTCTTTGGTATCAGTGTGGAAGGCATTGATGCATACCACCGGATTTATACCCGCTGTCCTGATAGTGTTGATATGGTGCAGCATGTTGGGAATGCCTTTTTCTAGTAGTTTCAAGTCTTCTTTAGTATAAGACTCGGGTAAGGGCAGACCGGCTACGACCTTGGGTCCACCGCCATGCATCTTCAGCGCTCTGATGGTGGTAGTGAGCACCGATACGTGGGGGATTAATCCGCTCAAGCGGCACTTAACATTCCAAAACTTCTCAAAGCCAATGTCAGCAGCAAAGCCGCTCTCGGTAACATGGTAATCGAACATCTTCAGACCGATGCGGTCGGCGATGATAGATGACTGGCCCACGGCTATATTGGCGAATGGACCAGCGTGTACCATTAGAGGCTGATACTCCACTGTGCTACAGAGCGTTGGGTTAATGGTGTTGCGCATCCAGGCAGTCATGGCGCCTCCGACTTCCAAGTCTCCTGTGGTAACCGGATTACCTTTCATATCAAAGGCTACGGTGATTTTGTCCATCCTTTCGCGCAGGTCGGCCAAGTCTCTGACTATGGATAACATCGCCATAAGCTCGGAACTTACGGTAATACCGAACTTAGACTGCATCAAAAAGCCATCCATGCGACCGCCCAGACCGATAATAATGTTCCTCAGGCTCTGAGCACAAAAGTCCATGACCCACCCCATCTCTACACGAGTAGGGTCAACATTCAATCGGCGCAGGTTTCGCTTAGCTAGCTCGGCATCGTCATAGTTGCGCTCATGCTGCATTCTGGCATTCAGCGCAACCATGGCTAAATTGTGGGCATTGGTAATGTCATTGATATCACCCGTAAGTCCCATAGAGAATTCAGTCAGAGGAATTAGAAGCGCGTTGCCGCCACCGGCAGCGGTGCCCTTGATATTCATGGTTGGGCCACCAGAAGGCTGACGTATACAACCGCCCGCATTCTTTTTCCGCTTGCCCAGGCCTTCCATAAGTCCACAAGTGGTAGTACTTTTGCCTTCACCCAGCGGCGTCGGGGTTATGGCAGTGACCTCGATGTATTTGCCGTCAGGCTTTTCCTTGAGTCTCTCGATAATTTTCATGAAATCGAGCCGGCACAGCCTGCCAAATGGAATAATCTCGTCCTTCTGTAATCCGAGCTTCTCACGCCACTCATCGGGCGTTGGCATGTTTTTCTCCGCCGCTTCCGAAATCTGCCAGTCCTTCATTTTCACTGCATCATAGGGCATATAATAACCTCCTTTTACTTTTCATTTTTGAATCGAAAATTTACTGTTTTCGAGATTTCACTTTATTATGTGATGCCCGCTTTTCTTTCAGCTGCCTCGACGGTGTTCATCAGCAGCATAGTCACCGTCATGGGGCCGACGCCGCCAGGAACCGGAGTTATGAACGATGCTTTCTCTTTTATTGCGTCAAAGTCGACATCACCGACCAGGCGGAAGCCTTTCTCTTTTGTCTTATCTTCAACACGGTTAACACCGACATCGATAACCACGGCACCTTCTCTAACCATGTCGGCAGTGATCGCCTTAGGAGCCCCCATAGCCGCTACTACGATATCTGCCTGCCTTGCGTAATAGCCGATGTCTTTGGTTCCGGTATGACAAATGGTGACGGTGGCATTGGCGCCCTTCTTCTTTTGCATTAAAATAGCTGCTAGAGGTTTACCCACAAGATTACTCCGCCCGCAAATAACAACATGTTTGCCCTCCGGGCTATTGCCGCTTCTAATCAATAGTTCTTGAACTCCATGAGGAGTACATGGCAGGGGACAGGGTTCACCTCTGAGCGCCTTACCTACGTTGACCGGATGAAAGCCATCCACGTCTTTTTCGGCTGATATGAAGGCAATCACTTTTTCGGTGTCTATATGTTTGGGTAGCGGTAACTGAACGAGTATGCCGTGGAACTTAGGGTCTTTATTTAGCTTTTCTACAGTATCGAGAACTTTTTTCTCTGGGGTATCGGCCGGCAACCGAATAGTTTCCTCATGCATACCTATTTCCTCAGCGCCCTTTGCCTTAGCAGTAACGTAAGATACCGATGCTGGGTCTTCCCCTACCAACACCACCGCCAGTGCCGGGGTAACTCCCTTATCCATGATTTTTTTAACTCTGCCTTTTAATTCCTGGCGAATTTCAGCCGCTACTTCTGTGCCACTGATGATTTTTGCAGTCATATCTTATTTTCCTCCCTGTTGCACAACTGTTTAAATACGGAATTGCTCAAGCTTTTTAGTTATTCTCACCCCCAGTCTTTTTATGTTCTAACGGTTATTCGATTTCTGGCTGTATGGCAGGCAGTCCTATGCCCTTGTCTTTTTTTACAATGACCGAAAACAGTTGACCAGAATTTAAAGACTTTGCCCCCAGGCAAAATAATAAGCTCAGGATTTAGAGTGCAACTACACGGGTCGACCTACATTAGGAATCCGAGCTTTACTGCCGAATTGTGATTATATCATGCCTAGTAACGAGTGGCAAGCGAAAAAATACGGTCTTTTATAGGGGTTTTACTCTATTTTTAATCCAAATAATATATTGTCTCAGGCTATTGACTTCAGCTCAGTTTCCAGCTATTCTGTTATCAATCGAATAGATGTAGTAGGGCGCCCAGGGGTGACCCAGGGCTCAAATAGTATGCAAATCGGTGAAATTCCGATACAGTCCCGCCTGCTGTGAAAGTCAGAACATCGGCCTTACTAGCATGGCTGCCTCCGCGGAGTAAGGGGGTGGGATTTATTATTTTAATTTAATCCCCTTGCTTTGGAGTAAGGGGATTTTGTTCTTAAGTACGCAGTGAAAAGAATAGTTTAGAATGGCTGTGGAATCACTTAAAGGCTCAGACACACCAAAGACAATTGCTATTTATCCCGTGCAATGGCGTAGCCGGATTTACGCCATCGCCGGCATGGATATTCTTTTAGGAATAACCATTGTAGTTACCTTAGGCATTGGCAGCATTGATGTTCCCTTCGGGACTTTATTCCAACTCCTATTAGCTAAATTGCCTCTGGTTCATATCCAACCAACCTGGACTAACAACACAGAGATTATTATTTTCGACATACGCCTGCCCCGGATATTACTTGCCGGACTGGCAGGTGCCGCATTAGCTGTAGCAGGAACTACGTATCAAGGTCTTTTCCGCAATCCGCTGGCTGACCCTTATTTTCTCGGTGTCACCCAGGGCGCGGCATTGGGAGCCGTCATCGGTTTCATGCTTCCGGCCTGGCAAATGGGCAGCATCCCGCTGCTGGCCTTTGTCGGTGCCGTTTCCGCGGCAGCTATGGTTTACGCCATAGCCAAAGTCGGGAGAACTCTACCTATGACCACGTTAATCCTGGCTGGTGTGGCTATCGGTGCTTTTCTAGCAGCAATTACTTCATATCTCATGATAGTTTCCGGCGATAGTTTGCACGGCATCATCTCCTGGCTTCTAGGGTCGTTTTCACTAACGAACTGGTGGCAGGTGGCAATCGCGACACCCTACATCCTTGTGGGTATAGTGATTATTTGGCTCTATGCCCGCCCTCTAAATGTAATGCAACTCGATGAAGAACAGGCACAGCAGCTGGGCATCAACGTGGAACAAGTCAAGCTGATTTTGCTCGGGGCTGCTACGCTGATAACCGCAGCCGCGGTCTGCTTCTGCGGTATCATCGGCTTTGTCGGCATTATTATCCCGCACACCATACGTCTTATATGGGGTCCTGACCACCGCTTCCTGCTGCCGCTGGCTACGCTTGCCGGAGCTATTTTCTTGATTCTCGCCGACACTGCCGCCCGAACCATGCTAGCGCCAACGGAGGTGCCTATAGGTGTCATTACCGCCTTCCTCGGAGCGCCATTTTTCCTTTATCTACTGCGGCAAAAGAAGAGGGCCATATTTTAATGTTTAACTTACGACTCGATAACGTCAGCCTGGGTTACGGCAAACAAACCGTTCTCCGTAACGTCAGCTTTGAAGCCAAGCCGGGAGAAATGCTGGGCATAATCGGTCCCAACGGTTCTGGCAAATCTACCTTGATAAGAGGTATAACCCGACTTATCCAACCAGGCAATGGAAAAATCTTCCTTAACAGCAGTGATATATCCGATATAAACAGACAGAAACTGGCTAAACTGGTGGCTGTGGTACCTCAAAACCCGACCTTACCTGAAGCGTTCACCGCTTTCGAGGTAGTGCTAATGGGGCGTACCCCTCATCTGGGCCTACTCAGCTATGAAGGGAAAAAGGACCTGGCTATCGTAAAGCGCGCCATGGAATCCACCCAGACGCTAGCTTTTGCCGAACGCAGAGTCGGCGAGCTGTCTGGTGGTGAAAGACAGCGCTTAACTATTGCCCGTGCTCTGGCCCAGGAGCCGAAAATAATACTAATGGATGAACCAACGGCTAATCTGGATATTAACTATCAGATAGAGACCTTAAATTTGGCGCGACAATTATGCCGAAAACAGAAACTAATTGTGGTGGTGACGCTCCATGATTTGAACCTAGCGTCTCAGTATTGCGACAGACTGGTAGTGCTCAGCCAGGAAACAGTCTACTGCCAGGGCATTCCTCAGGCGGTGATAAATGCCCAAACTATCAAAAACGTTTACGGAGCAGAAGTCTATGTCTATCCACATCCGGTTAACAAATTGCCAGCTACTCTTATCGTCTCTAATAAGGACAAATGATTATATCAGATGGATCACCATCAACATCAGCCTCACTGATAAACAAGCAGGATATGTATAATAAACTAGCAGATGTCATCAGAGATAAAACGCGATATGTCTCAGATCTATGACATAATTTCCGGGAGGAATCATGGTTGAAAAGAACGGCAAAGGTCTCGTCCACGTTTACACCGGCGACGGCAAGGGCAAGACCACTGCAGCTTTAGGTCTGGCAATGAGAGCCGCGGGACAAGGCATGAAAGTGGCCTTTATTCAATTCATAAAAGGTGAACCCTGTGGTGAGCATCTTTTTGTTAAAGAGTATAAGCCCTTTGAAATAGTCCAGATAAGCATCGGCGACAGTTTTAAAAAATCCAAGGAAAAATTGAGCCGTGAAGCTCAGGAGACACTGGCTTACGCCGAACATGAAATACGCAGCGGAAAGTACGACCTGGTCGTTCTCGACGAAATCTTCGTGGCTTTAAGTCAGGGCTTGATAACCATCAAACAGGTCTTAGAATTGCTGGACTCGAAGCCAGTCTCGGTTGAACTCGTGCTGACAGGTCGGAACGCACCTCCTGAGATATCCCAGCGAGCTGATTTAGTCACCGAGATGCTCATGATTAAGCATCCCTTCATCGAAGGGACAAGCGCCCGCCGCGGCATCGAATACTAGCAGATAAGGAGACGGATATATGTCAACTTCCTTGGACACGATATTAAAAGAGATAAAGCCCCTGGACAGCTCGGCCATGGCTGCTGCCCAGAGCCGCCAGAACAGTCTTACCAAGCCGCATGGCAGTTTAGGCAGGCTGGAAGAGCTGTCAATTCAGATCGCCGGAATAAAAGGCACCACTTCCCCTAAACTGGAACATAAATCAATAATTGTCATGGCCGCCGACCATGGCGTTGCCGCTGAAACGGTCAGCCTCTACCCACAGGAAGTTACCCGTCAGATGGTTCTCAACTTCCTCAAAGGCGGCGCCGCCATAAATGCCCTGGCCGGTCAAATAGGCGCCCGGGTTATAGTGGTGGACATGGGGGTAAAAGGCGGCTTCCAACCGTTGCCCGGATTATTATGTAAAATGATTGACTTCGGCACCCAGAATATGACACAGGGACCGGCCATGACCCGCCAGCAGGCTATAGATACCATAGAGGCTGGCATCCAGACGGTAGAAGCCGAGATGGCCAAGAGACTCGATATTATCGGCACCGGAGATATGGGCATTGGCAATACCACCGCCAGCAGCGCTATCTTCGCCGCCATCAGCGGCAAACAGCCCAAGAAAATCACCGGCCGCGGCACCGGCATCGGTGACAGGCAACTGACACATAAAATCAAGGTCATAGAACGAGCCTTATCGATTAATAAACCGAATCCTAAGGACCCGCTGGATGTTCTAGCTAAAGTCGGCGGCTTCGAAATCGGCGGCCTGGTTGGAGTTATGCTGGCCGGCGCTGCCTACAGAATGCCGGTGGTCATCGACGGCTTCATCTCCGGGGCAGCCGCGCTCATCGCCGTCGGCCTGTCACCTCAGTCCAAAGACTACCTTCTCGCCGCTCATCTCTCGGCAGAGGCAGGCCATGAACAGTTACTCGGGTTCCTGGGGCTAAAGCCGCTACTAGATTTGAATATGCGGCTAGGCGAAGGCACCGGCGCCGTTATCGGCATGTTTCTGGCCGAAGCCGCTGCCAGAACCATAAGCCAGATGGCCACCTTCTCTCAGGCCGGCGTTTCTGAAGCCAAGCCGCTGGAACCACAAAAAGGAGCTTAGATTTGGGGTTCTGGGCAGCACTTCAATTCCTGACCATATTTCCCACTCCTCTCCGGCATAAGGCAGATGCAGGGATTTCCGGCCAATCTCTGCCCTATTTCCCGCTGGTAGGCCTGCTCCTCGGAGCCATCCTGCTCGGCCTTTATTACGGCCTATCTTTTATTCTGCCGCCTGCAGTGATAACCGCTCTGCTCATCATCGCCCTGGCCATCCTGACCGGAGCCCATCATCTGGATGGATTAGTCGACACCTGCGACGGCATTCTTGCCGGCAAATCGAAAAAAGAACGACTGGCTATTATGTCGGATACCAGAGTTGGCGCCTTTGGCATCGTCGGCGTCGTTCTCTTGCTACTGCTCAAATATGTTTCTTTATTCTACGCATTAAGGATGCTGCCTGCCCTGCTGCTTATGCCCGTCTTAAGCCGCTGGACCATGGTCTCTATGATTTTCACGTTCCCTTATGCCAAGAGGTCCGGTATGGGGCTGCCCGTCAAACAAGGCGCCACCTGGCAGAGGCTGGCGGTAGCCACCATCATAGCCTTAGTTATAGCCGTGGTTTTGCTGAAATGGTGGGGGCTGGTGCTTATGGCCGCATTATGGCTTATTGCCTTCGGCATCGCCGGCTACTTCCGCTCCCGCCTGGGCGGGCTTACCGGCGACAACTACGGCGCCATAAACGAGATTTCAGAAGTGCTGGTGCTATTGCTTGTCATATTAATAGGGAGGTTTCAATGACTGAATACGCGGCTTCGTGGAGCGGCGGCAAGGACAGCTGCTTCGCCTGCTGGAAAGCCATTTCTGAAGGCTTGAAGGTCAGCAATCTACTCAACTTCATAAATACCGATTCCGCAAAGGCTATGTCTCACGGCTTGGACAGCAAGCTGATTGCTCTCCAGGCGCAGGCGATGGGCTTGCCCATACTGCAGCAAAAAGTTACCTGGGAGACCTACGAGGTCGGATTCAAGGACGCCCTGAAAAAGCTCAAACTGAAGGGCGTCACCGGCCTTATTACTGGTGACATCTACCTCCAGGAACACAAGGACTGGATAGACAGGGTCTGCGGCGAAGTCGGCGTTGGGGCATTGTTGCCGCTGTGGGGTATGGACAGTGCCCGGCTTTTAACCGACTTCATCGAGGCTGGCTTCAAAGCCATCGTCATCAGCGTCAAAGCTAAATTACTCGGCAAAGAGTGGTTGGGCAGGCAGGTAGACAAAAAACTGGCATCTGAGCTCAGTCAACTTGGTATTGATGTCTGCGGCGAAGCCGGAGAATTTCACACCTTTGTCTATGACGGGCCGTCATTCAAAAAACGCGTAAAAATCGACGGGACAGACGTTATAACCAGGGACGACCACTGGACTCTGGACATTAAGGAATACAGCCTTGGCTAAGGAAATCACCCTCATTCTAGGGGGCGCTCGCAGCGGCAAAAGCCATTACGCCCAGCAGTTGGCTGCAGAACTCGGCAGCAAAGTCCTGTTCGTGGCCACCGGCGAGGCGCTGGATGAAGAAATGCAGGCCAGGATCGCAGAACACAAAAAATCCAGACCCCGTAACTGGCGGACTGCGGAAATAGCAACCGGCATAGGCAAAAAAATAGCCAGGCAAATCGGCGATGCCGAGGTAGTGGTCATTGACTGTATAACCCTGCTTATCTCCAACCTCCTTAGTGGCGAGCTTGACTACCCTGAAGCGGAAAAACTGGTCCAGTCCGAAATAAACGAGCTTATCGACGCCATGGACAAGCTGGATGCCAGTTTCGTCATCGTTTCCAACGAGGTCGGCATGGGTCTAGTGCCTGAAAACAAGCTCGGCCGCATCTACCGCGACCTGTTGGGCAAAGCCAACCAGCTACTCGCCAGCCACGCCACCGAAGTCTACCTCATGGTCGCCTGCCTGCCGGTCCAGGTAAAAAGAAAATAATCTGCACACCGCTATCTCCAAGGCACTACGTGACAAAAAACAAATTGTTCACTTGAGCTAGCTTGAAAAATGTCCACATGATAAACTTAAAGACTCTATTACTGAGTTGTATTAATATTGTCGGCGATGCCTATGGTATCCATGGAACCAAGCTATATTGCTCTATATTACTCCGGTGAATTGGAACGGCGTGCCCGAGCAATTGAAGCCCGGTTAGCTTCCTGCGATATCTGTCCCAGAGAATGTCATGTAAACCGGCTAGAAAATGAACTTGGGTTTTGCCACTCGGGTCGTCTGCCGATAGTCTCCGCGGTCTGCGCCCATCACGGAGAAGAACCCGTGCTATCGGGAACCGGGGGCTCAGGTACTATTTTCTTCGGCAATTGTAATATGAGATGTGTTTACTGCCAAAACTACCAGATAAGCCAGAATTGGAAAAAACAAAAATCAAATGAACTGAATTGCCACGCTTTAGCTGAGAGGATGCTCTATCTCCAAAATGAACTGGGCTGCCATAATATTAATTTTGTTTCACCCTCTCACTTCGTCCCACAACTGATTCAGACAGTTCTGGAAGCTGTGCCTATGGGGCTGAGATTACCATTGGTCTACAACACGAACGGCTATGACTCCCTTGCCTCTCTGAAAGAGCTTGAAGGTGTAATAAGTATTTACCTGCCTGATTTAAGATATGCCTCTGATTACTGGGCTAAGAAATTGTCTCAAACCAAAGATTATGTAGAACGGGCTCGCCAGGCTATCAAGGAGATGTACCGGCAGGTCGGAGACGTGGTACTTGATGATTCAGGATTAGCCCAGCAGGGATTAATCGTACGTCATCTTATACTGCCTAATGGGCTGGCAGGTAGTGATGAATCATTAAGCTGGCTAGCCCAGGAGCTTTCCCCCACAGTGACGGTTAGCATAATGTCCCAACACTTGCCAGTGCACCGTGCCACCAAGATTCCTTTGCTTTCTAGAAAAATCTCAATGGCCGAATATGAAACAGTCATCGGCCTACTTTCTGACCTGGGGCTTGAGAATGGCTGGATACAGGAGATGGGAGCTCAAGAAAACTACGTCCCCGACTTTGAACGAGAGGGACATCCTTTCTAGACCACCACTCGGAAAGCGAAGTGACGCTAATATACGTCGACACTTCGGGGGCAGCTAATTGTCGGAGGCTTAAATAAATGATACAATGCATTATCGGTTATTGATACCGAAAAACTAAACAGGTAAATTAAAAAATGAGCAACAAACCACTTACAGAAGATATAAATACTTTCGTAGATAATATTAACAAGAAAAACAAAAAACATAACGGTAAAAGAGTTAGATTCAACTGGCTGAAAAGAAAACGGAAATAGTATCTTATCCGTGTCTCCCACACCCAGCGAAAAGCTTACCAAGGCAAGGTTTATCTTATCTTTTTCCCCCCTTAGCGCTAATTTCTGCTCGCCAACCACACCACCGAGCTCTACAAATTTGCATCATCGGATATGCATCCATTAAAATGGAAATGGGCAGAGGTGAAGCTTGGGAAGGCTTGAAACATCAAAAGGCCAGGAAAATCGTTTTCTCACTTTCCTGCAGAAGTCATGGCTGCACATCTGGCATAATTCATTTATTATCGGCCTGCTAAGCTTTATCTGGTTCGCCTTTAGAACAGGTACCAAGCCATCAAGGGCTGCCTATCCGTGCCAGCAAGTAGCCGCCGCCAACAGCTATACCTGGCTGGCGGCTTTTATTTTGCCGGTATTTTCAAAGGCCGGAATAAGGATTCACCAGCCACGTGCCAGAAGAAATCTGATATTAACAGCAATCGCCATATTAGCCATAATAATCGCCACGGGCGTACTATCGGTATGTAAGATGGGTGGAGATAACGCAGGCTTGACCACTGCCGGTCAGCCTGTTGAGCTTATCTTATCAGAAAACCTGGCGGAAGCCACACCAGCCTCGAATATTTTTGTCCTGCAGGGAACCTCGGGGAATGACGGAGGGGTCGCCCAGCTGATAGACCTTATGGGCAATCACAATTTTCTGTTTTACAATTCAGCTACAGCCGGAAAGAATAAGGGCCCAACCGGCCTCATTGCCAGGGATGATACTATCATTATAAAGGTCAATTGCCAGTGGGAAGAGAGGGGAGGTACTAACACCGACCTGGTGAAAGCCCTCATCGCAGCTATAGTGCAGCATCCGGATGGATTCGTCGGTGAGATAATAGTTGCCGACAACGGACAGGCTCAGAATGGTCCAACGGGTAATGGCGGTAGCTTGAATTATAGTAGAAACAATGCGGAGGACATTTCCCAGTCGGTCCAGAAGGTGGTTGACTCCTTTTCCCCGTCCCATAAAGTGTCGACATATCTCTGGGATACTATCACCATACAAAAAGTGAAAGAATACTCCGAGGGAGACATTACTGACGGTTATATAGTCCATGACGCCGTCAATCCCAGAACGGGATTGATTACATCTTATCCAAAATTCAAGACTAAATACGGCACATATGTCAGTTTTAAACTGGGGCTGTGGAATCCTCAGCTGCAGACTTATGATAGCGACCGGCTCAAGGTAATCAATGTCCCGGTGCTCAAGAGCCATGACGACTTTGGCGTCACCGCCTGTGTTAAACATTATATGGGAGTACTCTCGTATAGGCTAACACCACAGCTGGGAAATGGCGTACATGATGCAATAGTAACAGGTGGCCTGGGAACAGAGATGGTTGAAACGAGATTCCCGGCATTAAATATCATCGATGCTATATGGGTGAACGCATTTCCTGGCGCCGGGCCGATAACGTCATATAACGATGCCACCAGAGCTAATGTAATTGCAGCCAGCCAGGACCCGATAGCCCTCGATTACTGGGCAGCTAAACATATACTTTTACAGGCAGCTCAAAACACAACCTACGGTCGTACTCATTCATCTTCCATGGATCCAGATAACGTATCAGCACCGCGTTCGTTCGGGAAATGGCTCAGATCATCCATGGAGGAGATAAATCAAGCTGGCTATCAGACGACTGTTGACGAAACCCACATGAATGTCTACATAACC